>WNFB01000911.1_pt1 | contig 30464 bp, 20 predicted proteins | sample 5400501 | NCBI WGS metagenome assembly WNFB01 (sample SAMN13153341, study PRJNA577476) | soil metagenome | isolation source: 200 cm saprolite under Douglas fir tree site 2 hole 1 | place: USA:California | collected 2015-04-18
AGAATGCCACCCAACTGTTCGCGGTGTGTGCGCTGGTGAATCTGTACTTGGCGCGGAAAAAACTGTTGCTTCTGGCCCCGGCTTAGGCCGGGAGCATAGGTTGCTGATCACGGGCGAGCCGCCGAAGCGGGCCGGAAGATCCGCAAAAACCGAATCCGAATGCTGGCACGGGACTGGCTGAACACTTACTACCTCGAAGACACGGGCTTATTCAGAGTTTCCCTAAATCGGACGCGCAAACGACAGCTCATGTCCATCCGGGTCACACATATGAAAATATCGCTCGCCCCATGCAGCGTCTCGCGGCCTCTCCGGATGAAATCCCTTTTCCCGAAAGTATGCCCAGGATGCATCAACATCGGACACGTAAAAAATCATCCGCCCCCAATGGACAGCAGGATTGCCCTGCTCTAAGTTGAGAATCAGGTTCTTTGAATCTTTCGTGCAGAGTGACGAGAAATACGCATCTTCTCCACCGTAGACAATCTCCATGCCGAGAACATCTCTGTAGAATCGCACAGAGGCCTGCATACTGGTTACGCTAAGGGTAATTGCGGAAATCCTTTCAACATTCATTTTTTCAGAACACTTGGCCAAGGAGGTGCTCAGTTCGAACTAGAGCAAGCCGCCGGTAAATCCCCCCTCCGTGAACCCGAGGAATGTGCACCGCCTCTGATTCCTGCCTCGATAAAAAGCTCCGAATCTCTTGGGGGAGGCACTGTGGTGTCCGAACACCGGACTCTTCCGTTCAGCAGAAAGACCCACTCCCTCCCCGACGACGAAGTAGGCCCTTTTCGAGCGTACTCCATCCGGCCCGGACACTAAAACACTACCAGTGAGACTGGAGTTCACAATGGCACGACGGAGGTCCTGAAAGATCCTGCACTTGGACCTACTCACGACTTCTTCAATAACGGCATGGTTGTTAGCCAAATCTGAGCGGATGAGCTTCACGGCCACCCTGCAGCGCTGAGCCAAAACCGTTTGCGGCTGCAGAACAGATGTGCTGCCGGAAAGGGCATGGGAAAGCGTTGAATGAACCGTACTGGCATGCCTGAAAAGGCGCGCCCTTCAAGTCCAAGATGCTTTCCGAGTTTTCCGGCAACTTCCTACATCCATTTTGGGATTATGAATGCGAACTGCAGAGGACCTACAATGCTCGCGACAGGAATCCGGTAGAGGTCCACAAATCGACCAGCGAGCAGACATGGCAACGGCAGCAGCAGCAAATCGGGGAAACGAATACTTACAGACCGGCAGGGCCGCCGGTCCTTGCATTATGGTGCTTTTCGGAGCGGCTGGCGACCTGACTATGCGCAAGTTAGTTCCGGCGCTTTATAACCTGGTCAAAGCGAAACTGCTTCCTATGAATTTCGCGGTTTTGGGCGTCTCCCACGACGACTTGAGCCTGGAACAGTTCCGTGATCAAGCGACCCGATTCCTGCACGCTGAAGATCACGGGACTGACGCGTGGGAGTGGTTCACCGAGCGGCTCTACTACCAGCGCGGGGACTTTGCTGATCCAGCCACATATTCCATACTCCAGGACCGGCTCAGCGAGGTGGACCGGGAACACAATGCCGAAGGGAATTATCTGTTTTACCTGGCGACGGCGCCCAAGTTTTTCGCGCAAATTGTCCAGCAGTTGGGAAGGGTTGGCCTGTTTAACCAAGAAAATGAATGTTGGCGGCGGGTGGTGATCGAGAAGCCGTTCGGAAACGATCTCGAGTCCGCTAAGGCCTTGAACCGTCAGATCAAGGGCGTGTTGTCCGAAAACCAAATTTACCGCATCGATCACTACCTCGGTAAGGAGACCGTGCAAAACATAATGGTCTTCCGCTTCGACAATGCCATCTTCGAGCCCATATGGAACCGACGTTACATAGACCATGTGGAGATCACGAATGCGGAAACCGTTGGCGTGGAACAACGCGGCGGATACTTCGACCATGCGGGCACACTGCGCGACATGGTTCCTAACCACATGATGCAACTCCTCAGCCTGACTGCCATGGAATCCCCCGTATCTCTTCATGCCGATGCGGTCCGCAATGAGCAGGCCAAGGTTTTGCGCGCTGTTCAGCCCCTGGATGCTGAAGATGTGCTACATCGGAGCGTACGCGGTCAATACGGCGAGGGTGCAATTGCGGATAAGGGAGTGCCCGCTTATCGCATCGAACCCGGAGTTTCGCCCGAATCCAGGACGGAGACTTTCGTGGCCCTGAAAATAAACATAGATAACTGGCGATGGGCAGGCGTGCCATTTTATTTGCGAACCGGCAAGCGCCTACCGAAACGTCACACGGAGATTACCATTCAGTTCAAGCGCACTCCAACCGAGTTGTTCCGAAACGCTCCATTCCACAAGTTGCACACCAATCAACTGGTCATACAGATTCAACCGACAGAAGGGATATCCCTAAGTTTTGGCGCCAAGATCCCAGGTGCTGTCCTTCGAGTAGGATCGGTGGACATGAGTTTTGAATACTCCAAGTATTTCGGAGCGGACGCGAATACCGGGTACGAGGTTTTGCTGTATGACTGCATGATCGGTGATGCCACGCTTTTCCAGCGTGCAGACATGGTCGAAGCCGGCTGGGGCGTCGTCGACCCGATACTTGACGTCTGGAAGGTACTACCGCCGCGCAAATTCCCTAATTACGCAGCAGGTACGTGGGGGCCGAAGGATGCCGACGAATTGATGGAACATGACGGCCGTGAGTGGAGGAAAATTGAATCATGATTCTCGCAGGTGAAATCGGCGCTACTCGCATCCGACTAGCGGCCTTCGAAACTGAGGGCAACAAGCTGCAACGTGTGGTCGAGAAGATCTACATGAGCCAGGAGCATAGGGGCTTGCCCGACATCATCGCCCACTTCATCAGGACAGAAGGGATACCGGTGCAAAGCGCATGCTTTGGAGCAGCGGGACCCGTGCGCGGCGGGCGAAGTAGGATTTCTAATCTTCCTTGGATCATAGATTCCCGCGAATTGGCAGAGCAGCTCAAGCTCAGTTCGGTGGGACTGATCAATGATCTCGAAGCTTACGCCTACGGGGTCGACGCACTCGAATCGCAAGACTTCGTCACTCTGAGTGAAGGCTCAGACGATGCGGAAGGAAATAGAGCTGTAATCTCCGCGCGAACCGGTCTTGGAGTAGCGGGTCTTTATTGGGATGGTTACCGGCACCATCCGTTCGCGTGCGAGGGTGGGCACACTGATTTCGCCCCCAGGAACGATCTCGAAGTCGAACTATTGCAGTATCTTCTGAAAAAGTATGGTCACGTGAGCTGCGAGCGAATCCTTTCCGGCCCGGGGATTAAGAACATCTACGACTTTCTCCGAGACACCAAGAAAGCCGAGGAACCCCAGTGGCTGAGAGAACAAATAAACGAGGCGCAAGATGCTCCGCCTCTAATCTCACAGCTTGCCTTGGAAAGCAAGGTCGCCATCTGCGAGCAGACGCTGGCTATTTTCGTGAGTGTATACGGAGCCGAGACTGGTAACTGCGCTTTGAACTTCATGTCCACAGGCGGCATTTTCATTGGTGGCAGCATTGCGGCAAAGATCGTGCCCAAGATGAAGGATCCGATCTTCATGCAAGCATTTTCGGGAAAGGGCCGCATGCAAGTGTTGCTTCAGGATATTCCAGTTAAGATCGTGCTCAATGATGATTCCGGAATAATCGGAGCAGCCCGTTACACGCTCATACAAAAAGCTTTTGGGAGAGCGAAACGTGTGCTACGCAATGACTCCTCCGAACTCGCAAGTTGAAGCAAACGCCTTTCATTCAGCGAAATGCGTGACATGAGTGTCTCCGTAGGAACCGTATAATAATTTACTGTGGATAAAGTTCACGACAGTCGCAAACAGGAATTGTCGCAACACATTGAATCTCTTCTTTACACGTGGTGTGACCGTCGCTGCCTGACCGCCCTTCGCTATTTGTTGCAAGCCTGGCCAATGTCGTCGGGTCTCACGGATGACTGGGGCAGCTTAAGCATGTCGCTCAAGGACGTCCGGGCCTTCGCTCGCGACGAAATCACTCCCTTTGAAATGGAGCAGTTGGAGAGACTAATCCGAGCAGTCGATGCGATCACATATCGTGAAAGTTAAGATCATCGGCGCTGGACTGGCTGGATCTGAAGCGGGGTGGCAGTGTGCGCGGCGAGGCGTGTCTGCCGAACTCTTCGAAATGCGGCCGCTGCGTTCAACGCCGGCACATCAGACGGGCGACTTCGCGGAACTGGTCTGCTCGAATTCGTTGAAATCGGATAGCGAGAACACCGCGCCTTGGTTGCTGAAGGAAGAAATGCGGAGGGCGGGATCGCTGCTGATAGAGATCGCACACGAGTGCGCGGTTCCAGCCGGACATGCGCTGGCCGTGGATCGCATAATATTTGCAGCAAGAGTTACCGAGGCGATTTCGCGCGAGCCGCTGATTACCGTGCATCGCGAAGAAGTCACGGGAATCAATGACGATCAAATTACTATTATTGCTACTGGCCCACTGACCACGGAAGCCTTCTCGCGGGAAATCGCGCACCTGAGCAACGCTTCGAACGGCGCTTCACTTGGGGCTTCGCCCCTGTACTTCTACGACTCGATCAGTCCGATTGTGGAAGCCGATTCCATCAATATGCCGAAGGTCTATCTGGCGGCGCGCTACGAGAAGGGATCGGCGGATTACATTAATTGTCCGATGACGGAAGAGGAGTACGACCGGTTTTACGACGAGCTGATCTCGGCACAGTCAGTGGAAGAGCGCGACTGGGAAAAGCTGAACTACTTTGAAGCCTGTCTGCCGATTGAAGAGATCGCGCGCCGGGGACGCGACACGCTGCGCTTTGGACCGATGAAACCGGTAGGATTGAAAGACCCGCGGACTGGGCGCATGCCGTATGCTGTGGTGCAGTTGCGGCAGGAGAACCTCCGGGCGGATTCCTACAATCTAGTCGGCTTTCAGAATCATTTGAAGTTCGGCGAACAGGCGAGAGTGCTGCGGCTAATCCCCGGCTTGGAGAATGCGCGTTTTCTGCGCTACGGGCAGATCCATCGCAACACCTATATCAATGCGCCTTCTTTGCTCAGGGAAACACTCCAGATGAAAGAGCATCCGCGCATTTTGTTTGCCGGGCAGATTTGCGGAGTCGAGGGTTACGTTGAGTCGATTGCCACGGGGCTGATGGCGGGGATTCATGCCGCAGTACTGGTTTCAGGCACAGAGCAGGTTCCGCCGCCGCGTCCTTCAGCCTTTGGATCGCTGGTGCACTACATTACGCAGGCGGACCCAAGGAACTTTCAGCCGGCTAACATCACGTTTGATCTCTTGCCCCCGCTCGAAGAAGAAATTCGCGACCGGAAGGAGCGGCATCGGCGGCAATGCGAGCTGGCGCTGCGAGAGTTTGATGGTTGGCTGGAGAAGGTGGCGGTGATTCCAGCCGCTAGCTGAAGATCGCTGTGCCTGCAAGCTACGACCTGCCAACTGGCACCTGCGACCTGCTGTTCCCGCCTGTTAGAATCGAGACTAACAAGACCCGCATGGACCGCGCCTTCATCCGTAATTTCGCGATCATCGCACACATTGATCACGGCAAATCCACGTTGGCCGACCGCCTGCTGGAGTTGACCGGGTCGGTTTCTGCCCGTGAGATGCAGGCGCAAGTCCTTGATGCCATGGATCTCGAGCGCGAGCGCGGCATCACCATCAAGGCCCATGCTGTCCGCATGATGTATCAGGCGAGGGATGGCCAGATTTACCAGCTCAACCTGATTGACACTCCCGGTCACGTGGACTTTTCTTATGAAGTCTCGCGGTCGCTGGCATCCTGCGAAGGGGCACTGCTCGTAGTGGACGCCTCGCAAGGTGTAGAAGCACAGACGTTGGCCAACTCCTACCTGGCAATCAATCACGGGCTGGAGATCATCTCTGTCATCAACAAAATTGACTTGCAGAGCGCCGATATCCAGCGCACTAAAGAGATGATCGAAGGCGCGGTCGGCCTCGACACCACGGATGCACTGCTGATCAGTGCCAAGACAGGTCAAGGCGTACCGGAGGTGCTGGAGGCAATCGTCAAACGTATTCCCCCGCCTAAGGGCTCAGCCGACCGCCATCTTCAGGGCTTGATTTTTGATTCGTGGTTCGATCCATATCGCGGCGTGGTCGTATTGACCCGGATATTCGAGGGCACAATGCGACGTGGACAGAAGATCCGACTTTGGTCAAACGGGCGCGTGTCTGAAGTGGAAACGCTTGGCGTGCTCACTCCCAAACCCGTCGAAGTCGATGAACTGCGCGCGGGGGAAGTTGGATTCCTCTTTGCCAATCTCAAGAATGTGGCGGACACCAAAATCGGCGACACGATCACCGATGATGAACGTCCCGCTATCGAGCCGCTGCCCGGTTTTGAAGAGATCAAGCCCATGGTCTTCGCCGGGCTGTACACGGTGGACGCGCACGAACACACGCTATTGCGCGAGGCGCTGGAAAAACTGCGGCTCAACGATTCGTCATTTTTCTTCGAGCCGGAAAGTTCGGTGGCGTTGGGCTTCGGCTTCCGCTGCGGGTTTCTCGGCCTGCTGCACATGGAGATTATCCAGCAGCGGCTAGAGCGCGAATACAACCTCGATCTGATTACCACGGCGCCCGGCGTACGTTATAAGGTCACCAAGACCGATGGTGAAGTCATTGAGGTAGACAATCCTTCAAAATGGCCGAACCAAAGCGAGATTGCCAAGGTCGAGGAGCCGGTGATCCTGGCCACCATCCTGACCAACGAAGAGTATGTTGGCGGCATCCTGAAGCTGGTCGAAGAAAAACGCGGTAAGCAGAAAAGTTTCGAATACGTCAGTTCATCGCGCGTGATGCTGCAGTACGAGCTGCCGCTGAACGAAATCGTGCTCGACTTCTACGATCGGCTGAAATCGGTTTCGCGGGGCTATGCCTCTCTCGATTACCACTTGGCCGGGTATTGGGAATCGCCCATGTCCAAACTGGACATCCTGGTCGCCGGAGAACCGGTCGATGCGCTTTCGATTATTGTGCACCGCGACTTTGCCTACGAGCGTGGCCGTGCCCTGGCGGCCAAGATGAAGGAACTGATCCCCCGGCAAATGTTCGAGGTTGCCATACAGGCAGCGATTGGCGCAAAAGTCATTGCTCGGGAAAGCGTACCTGCCATGCGCAAGAACGTACTCGCCAAGTGTTATGGCGGCGACATCACCCGCAAACGCAAGCTGCTTGAAAAGCAGAAGGAAGGCAAGAAGCGCATGAAGCGGATCGGCCGCGTGGACATTCCCCAGGAGGCCTTTATGGCCGTGCTCAAGGTCGGCGAAGGCGGTGGTTGAGACCGCTTCGCCAGACCTAATTCTTCCCCGATACTCCCACTCTGGTACTCTTAATTCCCAATACAGGAATTGGTGTATGTGCAAATCTCAACGGTTGCACGAAAAATGCGGCACTGTCATCAGTGGACTGCTGATTTATAACAGCCGCGTTAACTCGTTTAATGACAGAGACTTATGGCAACCAAAAATGCCAAGAAAACAACCTAGCGAAGGATTATTCAGCCTCCGATAATAGCTTGGACCTTCGCATCCACAAGCTTTTCCACAGAACTCTGGTATTTGGGGGTGACGAACGTTCGCGCGCGGTGACAAATGTCGGGCGCGCAGGATCAAAGATTTCGGACTTGCAAATAGGTGACATTTCAGACTCTTAGTGTTTTGTATATTCGCCGCGCAGCTGTTTATTCCGGTGGTTCCGGTCCGCCTTCCGCCATCGATTCGAAGCGGGTCGAATTCTTCAGGAACGCCAAATTCAATTTCCCCGTAGGGCCGTTGCGCTGTTTGGAAATAATGATCTCGGCGCGTCCGCTAAGATCAGGATCGTCGGGTTTGTAGACCTCTTCGCGGAAAATGAACATGACGAGGTCGGCGTCCTGCTCAATCGAGCCGGATTCACGTAGGTCGGCGAGCTGAGGACGGTGATCGCCGCCGCGGCTCTCCGGGGCGCGGCTCAGTTGTGAGAGCGCGACCAGGGGCACTTTCAATTCCTTCGCCAGTCCTTTCAATCCTCTTGAGATCGCCGACACTTCCTGGGTGCGATTCTCATAGCGCCTGCTGCCGCCCGACATGAGTTGCAAGTAATCCACGATAATCAGATCGAGAGAGCCCACTGATTGCTGCAGGCGGCGTGCTTTGGCGCGCATTTCGCTGAGCGAAATCCCGGGCGTGTCATCTATGTAAATCGGCGCACTGGCTAACTGTTCCATCGCGTGCACCACTTTCTGCATGTCGTCTCGCCATAGGGAGCCGGTGCGCATCCTATGCGAGTCCACCCTGGCCCGTGAGCAGAGCAGGCGCAGCAGCAGCGCTTCTCGCGACATTTCTAATGAGAACATCCCCACCACCTTCCGATCTTCAATAGAGGCATTCTCTGCGATGTTCATCGCGAAGGCGGTTTTGCCCATGGACGGACGGGCGGCAATGATGACCAGATCAGAACGTTGGAAGCCGCTGGTCATCTCGTCTAGATCGGTGTAGTGCGTTGCGAGGCCGGTGATGCGCTGGCCGCGCTGCAGCAGGGCATCGACTGAGCCGAATGACTCCTTAACGATTTCTTGCACGCCCATGAAGCCACGCCCGATGCGCTTTTCGGAGAGCTGAAAAATGGCGGCTTCGGCGTCATTGAGGATCTCCTCGGCGGGATCGGACTGTTCGGCGGCGCGCGCGATGGCGGAGTTAGCGGTGTGGATGAGTCCGCGCAGGAGTGCCTTGTCGCGGACAATCTTGATGTAGTGCTCAATGCTTGGCCGGTCAGGAACGCCATCTACAAGCCCGGAGACGTAACCCACATCGCCGACTGCTTCCAGTTCCCTGCGACGATCAAGTTCCTCGATAAGCGTGATCATGTCGATCGGCCGCGAGGACTCGGCCAGATCCATCATGCGCGAATAAATGCGCCGGTGTGAATCGAGTGAAAAATCTTCCGGACGCAGATGCTCGGCAGCTTGGTTGTACGCGAGATTGTCCAGGAGAATCGCGCCCAGGATGGAGCGCTCGGCTTCTACATTAGCGGGAAGACTGGTTGCGGGACTGTAGTCGGTCGTGGCCACTAGTTCTTCTTGCCGCTAACGCTAATTGAAAAAACCGTATGGGAGCGCGGACGAGATAGTAGCTGCGAAACCCTTGTGGATTGCGGAAGCGTCTTAGGAAAACGAAGAACAAAATCAAATTTTTTCGGCTGCATAAGTGCACATCACCGTGAATGCAAGCGCGAGATAATCGTCCGTAAAAATTCACCAGGAAGTTTAATTTTGGACGTATTATGTCACAGGCGAACAGAAAACGAAACAGCTTTGCCGTTGACTTCATTAGAACCGGAATGCCCAGTTTATTCGCTTCCCTCAAAATGAGCGGATTGGAAGCTGGGTTCGGAAGGTACTCCCAGATTTCGCAGAAAACTAATGCGGCCTAGGCCAGCCACCTTGGCCGCATTGTCGATCGATGTCCTGCCTGCCTTCTCTCTCGCCTGACGCGAGAGAGTGTGCTTCGGGTTGGCCGCGTTCTCGAGGAACACAACCTGCCGTGCACTCTGCCGATCATGATCTTGAAGATCATAGATCTACAGTCATGGCGGAGGCCAGCGGCTCAGTCCTGCCGTGGGGAGGACTTTCTGAGGAGGCCGCAACGCCCGGGCATCCATTACGCGTCAAACGCGTTCTGGGAAACCCTCCGGCGATTCACCCTCGAGAACCACCGGAAACCACTGGTCTGCCACAATGCTTTGGCAGGGCGCTCAGAACATCTCACGCTTCGAATGCGAACACTTTGCGCGAAGTCGGAAGCGTCCGCAAGAAAAAACTAACTCGCCATTGTGCAGAAGCTGTGCAGGATGGAAACTTTTTGTGGAAAGCGCAGGAAAAGAGAGGAAAAATCCCAGCATGAATTTACACGCACAAATACCAATCAACAGAATAAGTTCGTGAGTTGATTCCTTTGTGGTGAAAATAAAGGCACAGCCCGGGCCATGCCTTAAATATGCATCAATCTGCGTTGCTCTCAGGGAAAGAAAATTCTAATCCCGCACGCCGTCCAGAAAAGCCCGCAGCTTGCGCGAACGCGATGGATGGCGTAGTTTGCGCAGGGCCTTAGCCTCGATTTGTCGAATGCGCTCACGAGTGACCGCGAACGACTGGCCGACTTCCTCCAGGGTGTGCTCGCTGCCATCCTCCAACCCGAAACGCATCTTGATGACTTTTTCTTCGCGCGGAGTCAGCGTGCGCAGCACCTGCGCCGTCTGATCTTTCAGATTCACATTGATGACAGCCTCGGCAGGCGAGACCACGGCGCGATCTTCGATGAAGTCGCCTAGGTGCGAATCTTCCTCTTCCCCAATCGGCGTCTCCAGAGAGATTGGTTCCTGCGCAATCTTCAGCACCTTGCGCACTTTAGCGACTGGAATGTCCATGCGCTTGGCAATTTCTTCTGACGTAGGCTCGCGTCCCAGTTCCTGCACCAGTTGTCGCGAGGTGCGGATCAGCTTGTTGATGGTTTCGATCATGTGCACCGGAATGCGGATGGTGCGGGCCTGGTCGGCAATAGCACGCGTAATGGCTTGTCGAATCCACCAGGTGGCGTACGTAGAGAACTTATAACCACGGCGATATTCGAACTTATCTACCGCTTTCATCAGGCCAATGTTGCCTTCTTGGATCAAGTCCAGAAACTGCAAACCGCGGTTGGTGTACTTTTTGGCGATCGAGACCACCAGTCGCAGGTTAGCTTCGATCAGCTCCCGCTTGGCGTACTCCGCGTCCATGTCGCCCTGGATGATCTCGCGCTGAGTGCGCTTGAGCTCCTGAAACGAGACACCAGCCTCGGCCTCCATTTTCTCCAGTTCCATGCGGAGTTGGCGGGCTTGGCGGCGGTATTCCTTGCGCTGCTCTTCGCTGCGCGTGGCATCGGCCTTCTTTTCGAGGCCTTGAGCGTGGCGATCGAGCGAGCGCATGCTATCTACGGTGCGATTGACACGCTCGATCAGCCGCTTGCGTTCGGTGTTGGTGAATCCCAGATTGCGCACCGCCAGCGAGACCAGCACCATGCAGCGGGCTAGCGCCATGCGATAGCGGCGGTGGTCCTTCGGGCGCTTCTTCTGCGAAACCGCAGCGAATTTCTCCGCGATCTGGTTGGATTTTTTGTAAAGCCTGGCTAGCTCATCGATTTTCCCGGTGAACTCATTGAGCCGGTTCTCAAGGATTTCATCGGTGAGTTCTTCCTCATCGAACGTCACCACTTCCTTGATCGAGCGGACACCCTTCTTGAGGTCTTCGCCCATGGCCAGCAATTCTCGAATTACGATTGGTGACCGCGACAAGGCCTTGAGAACGCGGAGCTGCCCGCGCTCTATGCGCTTAGCGATCTCCACTTCGCCTTCGCGAGTGAGCAGCGGAACCGTGCCCATTTCGCGGAGATACATGCGGACGGGGTCGTTGGTTTTTTCCAGCGCACCTGGAGTTAGATCCAGCTCAACGTCTTCGGAGCCTTCTTCTACTTCTTCGAATTTCTTGTCGAGCGCAGAGGAAGGGAGCTTCGGCCCCTCCAGCACGTCAATGCCTTGCGTGCCAATCGTGGTCAGCAGATCGTCCAGGTCTTCAGGAGAATGCACGTCGTGCGGGATGAGGTCATTGACCTCACTGTACGTGAGATATCCCTTCTCCTTACCTGCATCGATCAGCTTTTTGATATCGTCGTACTTGTCATCTAGAGCCAAGGATTCCTCGATAACTAAATCGTCCTACGAGAGAGGACGGCAAAAATCATCAGCGGGTGGGAACTTTGAAAAGTGCGGAGTTGCGCGCCGGGCACAAACTTTTAGATGATAGCACGAAAGCCATCACCCTGCCTATCCAGTGTTTTCCAGATCGGCAACCCGCTGTCGTGGATCACCCTCCCCGCTGATAACTTAGATGGTCTTACTCCCTGTTTTGTTTCAAGATCCCTAGCCCTTAAGTTGCCCCTGCGGTCGCTCCGTCCTCGAGGAGGCGAGGGTCCATCAAGGCCCGCTTAATCCGCACTTTCTCCTGCAGTAGCGCTTGCATCCGCCCCGGGTCTTTGCTCCGAGAGGTTTGTAGCTCCCGCTGTACCTCCTCCAGCTTCCGTCGTAGCTGCATGCGGCGGAGTGCCCGAACCGCGCCCTCTAACCGCTCGGGCGTCTGGTCCTCCTCTTCTTTCATGAGGATAGAGGCCAGCACGCGCCGATCAGCATCGGAGAGCGGTGCTTCCATTACATCGGCGAAGTCCGGCCTGATGTTGAGCAGGTTATCGATCAGAGACTCTGTTGCCAATGCTTCATGCAGACGCTCGTTCTTCAGCACAAATTGTGCCCGCCGTGCAGGGTCGAACTCTTCTTCGGCACCGTCACGGGCAGAGGAGTGCTCCCCGCCAGTCTGCATCTCGGTCGCGGAGGCAAGCGCCCGAATCAGGATGCGCTCGGCATCCGTCACCTGGGCTTCGAGCGGAGCCTTAATCGCTCGAACGGACCTGCTGGTGACGGCATGTCTCAGTTCCTGCCGCAGAACCGCCGAGTCGATGCCCAACTTTTGTGCGATCTCGTGGGAGAGTTCGTCCCGCACAATCCGGCTCGGCACGCGTTGAATGTGCGGCAAAAGATAGTTGACGGCCTTTACCTTGCCTTCCGCGCTGCGGATGGGGAATTGACTCCGGGCACGCTCGATCAGGTAGTCGAAATAGCGCTGCGAATGCTGCAAGTCGTTGGCATAGGCATCTTTGCCCTTACGCCGGATGAAGAGGTCAGGGTCAAAGCCGGCTTGAAGCGTAAGTACCTTGATCTGAAATTCTTCTTCGACCAGCAGGCCGAGCGTGCGCTCGGTGGCTTTTGCGCCCGCAGTGTCAGGGTCGAAGTTCACAACGACATTCTTGCTGAAGCGGCCCAACAAGCGGGCCTGCGGCTCGGTGAATGCCGTGCCCGAGCTGGCGATTACATTCTGGAAGCCGGCAGCGAAGACTGAAACACAATCCATCTGGCCTTCGACCAGAATGGCGTAGTCCAGTTTGCGGATGGCTTCCTTAGCGTGGTCGAGGTTAAATAGCACCCGGGACTTTGAGTAGATCGCGGTCTCGGGTGAGTTCAGGTACTTGGGACCGGCCTTCTCGTCCGTGGACAAGGTGCGCCCCGTGAACGCGATTACTCGTCCAGCCTCGTTGTCGATCGGGAACATAACCCGATTGCGGAATTTGGAGTACATTACCGCCGCCGAGACTATTGCACTCTTAGCGTTTTCGGCCCTCTCGGAATTATCATTCCGAGTGGGCATTTGCTTTTCCTCATGGCTGATGGCTGACGGCTGACGGCTGTCTTCCTGTTTCCACGAAAACAGTCCACTCTCCCTGAGAACTTCCTCGTCGAATCCAGCTCGTAGCCTGTCCCGCAGCAGGAACCCAGAATCCGGCGCGTAGCCGATACGGAAATCCGCGATAGTTGCCTCGTCCAACCCTCGCCCGGCGAGGTATTCTCGGGCACGCGCCCCATCCGGTTTTCTAAGCTGCTCCTGGAAGAAAGCGCAGGCGCGCTCGTGGATTTCTAGCAGCGCAGTACGCTGCTTGGCTTCTCGCGCCTCGGCGGGGCTGCTGTAGCTGACCTTTGGCAGCGGGAGGCCGAGCTTCTGCGCGACTGCTCTCATGGCTTCCGGGAAAGGAATGTTTTCGATCTTCTGGACGAAGCTGAAGACGTCTCCTGAAGCCTGGCAACCGAAGCAATGAAAAAACTGGCGTGTGGCGTGCACCGAGAAAGACGGCGTCTTTTCATTATGGAAGGGACATAGACCTGTGTAATTCTGCGCCCCGGCTTTCTTTAGTTTCACGTAGTCGCCCACGATGCGAACGATGTCCGCCTGCTGCTTGAGCGCGTCTTTGAAGTCAGAGGAGCTGGTCATGGCTGGGTTGCGGTACGCAGAACTTGCGCAGGAATTGTGCGGCAGAGAATCGCTAAGGGGAATATAGCAGAAGGGGATTGCTGTGGAGAAGCTGTGGAAGTTGAAGCTAATCGGTTGAAGTTGTTGGAAAAACCGGGTTCTAACGTGGTGTGAGTCGCAAACGCAGCTTTCACCCAGATAGAGAATCCCTGACAGGCCCCCGAATATCGCGCCCCGTGCCGGTCTCATCGGCGCAGTGATCGTGCTCGCGATCGCGGCCCTGATTTACAAACTCAAATGAAGGGGGCTACCTCAAGCGGCTACTCGACGCAACAAATCCGACGCTGGAGCTTTTCAGCTCTGAGAGGTTACGATCCCAGGCTGAAATTCTAGGGCCGGAGACAGTCAGATTAGCTTCCGAGTGGGGACAATCCAGTCATAATCTATTGCCGCTTTGCGGGAGCGTGCGAGCGAAGCGCAAGTGGAGCCCCGGGGCCAGAACCTAACAGAAGTTTTCAGGCCGTTGTTGCTCGTGAAACCCGGTAAAGCTGCCAGGCAAACGCTCCCAACCCCAAGCAAACCACGACCAGGCGGATCAGACCTCCGAGATACGGAATGAAGCCGATGATGGTTAGGATAACGAGGCCCACCAGTAATCCCAGCAGCCACTCGCGCTTCGTCGTGACGGCTGATTTCAGAACCATTCGCCCAAGGAAAGCCCCGACCCAAATCTTGGCCAGGTAGATCGCAGCCAGATACAACGCGAGCAACATCAGCGATACGGGCAGGCCTACCAGCGTGATGGCTATGACGATTAATGCCACCGGCACGCCCGCTAGAACCCCAACTCCCAGCGCAAGGCTGCGCCAACCTGACCCTACCGCCTGGGTACTGGACTGGAAGAAGCCCGGGAATAGTGCTAACGCCAACCATCCGACGATGAGGGCGGCAGCGAGCCAGAGTGCCTGGCCGAAGTAGAAGCTAGGACGCGCGAATCGGCTCTTCCTTACATGCACCTTGATGTCGCGCTTGCCTACGATGCTAGCGCCGTCGGCGATATGCACGTCTTTGAGGCGATGGACATGAGCCGTCAGATTGCCGCCGATCCGGGCCGTGCTATCAAGGGTGAGGTTGCCTCCAGCCATGCAGAGATTGCGCCCAATATTTCCGCTCACGTCGGCATTGCCGGTGGCGATGGCCACGCTGCGCGCTACTTGGCCTTCCAGAATAACGTCACCGGCGGCAACCACGATGCCGTCCCCCACGCGGGCTTGGTTATCCACGCGCAAGGATCGGACCAAGGCGTAGATGCTGCGGCCCAGTTGTCCACGCAGGTCCAGCGACTGCGAAAAGGTGTAGATGTGGCCTTCCACGGTTCCGCTGACCTCGGTTCGCTGCGCCCATGTCAACAGGTCACCCTTGACCCTGCCCCGTACTTCCACCGTCCGGCCTCCAGCCAGCAGGTCCCCGTTTACTACACCTTCCACCCGCACGGTATCACCGGTGGCGAGAAGAGTGTCGTCCACCGTCTCGTTCGCAGCTACGGTGACAACCCCACCGTGACGCCCCTCCAAGCCAAAGCTAGGCAATGATAGCGCCAGCAGCACGATCAGCAGGCGCACACCCGGCTGCGGCAGCCGCCCGCGTCCCAACAGCAATGCCCCGCCACCCAGCAGCAACAGCAAAGAAAGCCACCCCACGACAGCAGCATAATCAGCCAGCATGGCAGTACCTCCGTGTGCAAAGTAGTAAGAAAGGTTGAAGATCAAGTTCGTGCGGCCGCTTAGGCTGAAGGGATTCAACCATTCCAGCGTTTCCGGAATTCTCATGTCATCGATCCAAACGGAAACGATCGAACCCAGCGCCAGCACCGCGGCCACAACCGCGAGGTCACCCCATACCCACGACCAGCGCAAACGGGAGAAGCCCGCCGGGCTGGCTGCTTCTTCCGGAGACTCGTGCAGAGCTTTGGCCAGGACGAGGTTCTCAGCACATAGTGCCTCGACCAGTTCGCGGCAGCGGCGGCACGCAGCCAAGTGACCTTGCAGGCGACGCGCCTCGTCCGGGTCGAGTTCGCCATCGACGAAGGTGGCGCAAATCTGTTCTGAATAACATTCCATGTTCACTTGCTCCTTTGAGCCAGTCTTCGGCGCAATTCCTGTTTGGCACGAAATATCAAAACCGCAACGCTGTTCCTCTCGAGACCCAACTGCTGCGCGATTTCGTCATAGCTCAGCTCGCCGTAGTAGCGAAGCACGAGCGGCACGCGATAGTTCTCCGGCAGGCGCGCGATAGCTTCCCGCACTTGCGCCCGCTCTTCAGTGCTGATGGCAGCAGTGAGTGGCGAGGGCCCGGAACTGGCTGGTTCGATGGCTGTGACCTCACCTTCAACTTCGACCACCACTTGCCGTCCACGCTGGCTGCGCCGCAAAGCGTCAATGCATTGGTGGCCAGCCACTCGCAACAACCAATTTGGAAACGGTATAGAGCCGTCGTAACTCCCGATGGAGCGCTGCAGCTTGAGGAACACTTCGCTCATGGCATCTTCGGCGCTCTCGCGTGAGCCCAGCATGTAGCGGCACAAGCCGAACACCCGCCGGGCGTAGCGGCGATAGATCTCGCCCAGTGCCTCGGTGTCGTGTGCCCGTGCGCGCTCTAGTACGGTCTCCAGATCGAGCGCCTCCATCACCTTGGCTTCGCTCCGGCGGTGCTGCAGTCCTCGCGGCTTGTTCGCGTCGGTGCTCATAAAAGCAGTACGCTGCAGATGGCAGAAAGTTACACACATCGTAGGGAAAGAGGAACCCCGGGCTGGGTGGATCGGCTCAGATCATCCGATCCTGGGAAAGGCCAAAGAGGTGGCGGACCTCGTCGCCACGACAGACGGCATGATCTACCACTTCTATTTTGATGGAAAAATCCCCAATGGCAAAACCGGCATCGCTCAGGCGGTCGGGCACAAACCTTTAAGCGCAGTGGAGTACAAGTCGGCTTCGGCTAGGTAGCGATATTCCACGGAATCTGATCCCCAGTTGTCGAGGGGATCAGCCCCACGCGGCAAACTATACTCTCAGCTCCACTACTGTGGCTCCCGCGCCGCCCTCGTTTTGCGGAGGCTCGGAGATAGACTCGACGTGCGGGTGCTTCTGCAAATACTGCCGCAGAGCTTTGCGGAGGATACCCATGCCGCTGCCGTGGACCACGCGCACTTGGGGCAGACCCGCCAAGAATGCGCGATCCACGAACTTTTCGACCTCACGTGTCGCATCGTCGACGGTGCGCCCGATGACGTTGATCTCGCTCGGCACGTTTCGGTCTTCGCTTTCCAACGAAACAGAAATTCCACGGGCCCGCGCAGCTTTCACCGGAGACTCCGACGCACGCACCAGGACTGCCGCAATATCGTCGCGCGCGATTTTCATTTTCATGACGCCGATTTCGACTTCAAAATGATTGTCATCCAGCCGCCGCGCAACCAGTGCTGGTCGTCCCACGGATTTTAGCTTTACCATATCTCCCTCGGACACGTGCTTCACGAGCTGTGGCTGAGCGTTCGGATCACCCTCGTCGGCGCCCGTCGTATGCGCGACCACGGTCGAGTCGAACTGCTCGCGGAATTCGCGGCGCAGCTTGGCAATGCGTCGCTCGGCGTCTTTCGAGAGCTTCTGTCCTGCCGCCCGATCCTGGATCGCATTGACCGCCTCCCGTGCGTGATACTCGAAGTCCCGCAACACACTCTCTAGCTTTTTCTCCATTTCCTTGACTTTGGCCTGCTGCTCTTTCTTGCCTTCGGCGACAAGCCGGGCCCTCTCGCGCTCTAGTTCTTGTTCCCGAGTGCGGAGCCTGAAACGCTCGCCCTCCGCTTCGCGAAACTCTGCGTGCAGGCGATCGAGAAACCGCGCCACATCTTGGGTCTGGGTGCCCAACCGGGAGCGCGCTGCTTTGATGATCTGCGGATTAAGCCCCAGCCGCTGCGCGATATTGATTCCCGCTGAAGCGCCCGGCACGCCAATCTTCAACTCGTAAGTCGGTCGCAGCGTAGCCTCGTCGAACCCGACTGCCGCGTTGACGACGCCCGGCGTATTTGTGCCATAAATTTTCAGAGAAGTGTGGTGCGTGGAAATCACCAAGATGCATCCGATGCGGCGAAAGTGCTCAGCGATAGCCACCGCCAGTGCCGCACCTTCCTCGGCATCGGTCGCGGAGCCCAGCTCATCCAGCAGCACCAAAGAATGCGCGGTGGCGGTGCGCGAGATGAAATCAATGTTGGTGACATGCGCGGAGAATGTAGAAAGGTTTTGCTCGATCGACTGATAGTCGCCAATATCGGCCAGCACCGAGTCGAAGACTGGAAACTCGGCGCGGTCTGCCGGAACGGGGATTCCTGCCTGTGCCATAAGAGCGAGCAGTCCGAGCGTTTTCAGGGCAACGGTCTTACCTCCGGTGTTCGGCCCGGTAATGATGAGTTGCCGCCGCTCCACCGCGAGTTCAATGCTGATGGGAACGACATGACCGCCTTTGCTCTTCAAACTTCGTTCCAGCAGAGGATGGCGGCCATTACGCAACAGGAGTCGAGCTTCGCTTGAGACCGATGGTTGGGGGCACGCGTCACTACGCGTGATTGCCGCTACACAGCTGTAATCATCCGCAAAGCGCGCCTTTGCGAACTGCAATTCGAGTTCCGCCAATGTCTCGGCAGCCTGAAGAACGGCATCGGCATTCTCGCCGATGCGCCGCGTCATTTCCAGTAGGATGCGGTGAATCTCCGCCAGTTCTTCGTCGAGCATCCGCACCAGTTCATTGTTCTGCTCGATGGTTTCGAGCGGCTCGATGAACACAGTTTGCCCACTGGAACTGGCGCCGTGGACCACACCCTGGACACGCCGTTTCTGCTCCGCCTTCACCGGAATTACAAATCGTTCCCCGCGGATTGTGACCAGCTCATCCTGCACAGCGCCGCCTTCGGCCAGCCTTCGCAAATAGCTGCGCAGCGACTCTTGGATCAGCCGCTTCTGTTTCTCCACCTCGCGACGGATGCGCGCAAGTTCCGGAGAGGCGCGGTCATCGAGCGTGCCATCGGGCCGGATCTTGTTGCGGAATGCGCGCAGAAAATCGGTAAAGTCTGCGATTCCGCCGGAGAGCGCAGCCACCGCATTCCATTCCACTTTCATCGCGGTGGGCGGATCCAGTGCAATTTCCCGCCATTCCGCTGCACGGTCCACGACCAGAACCACATCCCGAATCTCGGCTGTCTCTAGCGCTGCGCCTTCTATCCGTGATTTTTCCAGGAGCTTTGTAATTTCCAGCAGCCCGGAAAAATCAAAACCTCCGCCCACGCGCCGAAATTCGCGGATCTGAGTAGTAAGTTGCTGCTGGTTTTCGATCCAGTTGCGGTCGTTAGAGGGGGCAATATCTGCTGTGCGCTGCTGTCCGAGTGGAGAAGATGCATAGCCTCGCAATAATTCCCGCAGCGATTCAAATTCCAGAACCCGGGCGCTGGTGTGAATGAGCGGCTGAGGCGGCATCAGAAATCATGTTACACCGCTCGCACGGGGAGACTGCTAGCGAGGCTCTGGCGCTAATATCAGCTCGGGGGGGCTAAAATGCGCTTACAGCGGTTGCTGGTGAAATGGCGATTTTGCAACAGTTATCATTCGTTCGGTTGTCAAAGGAAAAACCGCTGGGGTTGTTTCCGGTTTCCCGACTACTCGGGACAAGTGGCCGCTGCGAATTTGGGCGGCTTAGTTAGTCTAAATTTGCATTTCATAATTGCGGATCTCGTAATTGAGTGATCTACAAATTCCGCCTGGCCTGCCCCGGTTAACGGCAGGGCAACACCAGGATTTCCATCTCGCTCGTACCTCATTGCGGCAGTCCGACGCGGCGAACGAGTTCAGCAAAGCGCGGGTCGGAGCGGAGGCTGTCCATACGCGAGTCCGTTTTGAAGTAAATTGCCAGAAGGCTCGACCGGTCTGCGTAGGCCCGATCAAGCCAGGCGAATGCCTGGTCCTTTTCTCCCAAGCCTGCATAAATGGCTGCGATGTTGTATGGCGCGACGTAGCCGTGCGCCGATAATTCTTTCAAATGATCTATGATCTTTTGCGCTTCGGCTCTTTTGCCCGACTGCGCGTAGGCGTGTCCAAGATTTGCCCAATTCTCAGCATTGTCCTTCTCCAGCTCAACCGCGCGCTGAAACTCTGCGATGGCCTCCGGCAGTCTTCCTTTTTGCTCATAGGCTCGGCCCAGAAAATAATGCGTAAACCAGTAGTTCGAGTTCTAGCTCGATGCCACTACGCAGTTGCTCAATCGCCAGGTCGTACTGGCGCGTGAAGACCAAAACCGATCCCAGGAACAAATTAGTTTCTGGCGAAACTGGGTCGAGCTGCTGAGCTCGCTTCGCTTCCGCGAGGGCCTGGTCATGCCGCCCCATCGGCGCCAGGTACCAAGAGTAGAATTCGTGGGGCCGCGGATCGGCAGGATTCAGTTCAATGGCTCGTTTGAACTCACGTTCCGCGGCGGCCCAATCCCACTCATACCAGTGGGCGATTATTGCCTGTGAAAGGTGAGCGTCGGCGAGTGTCTCGTCTATCGCCAATGCCCTCCTGGCAGCATCCCTGGCTTTGGGTGCTGCTTCGTTGGGAGGTATGAACCAATCCTCTGAGTTGATGTAATTGAAAGCCAAACCGTTGTAGGCCAGGCCGTAGTTTGGATCCGCTGCGATAGCCTGGTTAAAGTAGTCGATGCCTTTGCGGAACCCGTCTCTGGTGAGTTTGGACGTGTAATAGTTGCCTTTGAGGTAGAGCTGATAGGCGTCCGGATTTACTGTCGAACCTTTCGTTAACTTCTGCTGATCCTCCCCCGAGAGTTGCAAGCGCAACCGCTGAGAAACTTCCCGGGCGATATCACTCTTTACCGCCAGCAGATCGGCCAGCTTGCGGTTGTACTGCTCGCCCCAAAGCTGTTTGCCGTTACGAACATCGTCAAGCTCAACGCTGATTGTCAGGTTGTCGCCTCGCTGCCCAACCCGGCCTGTGAGCACGGCATTGGCGCGAAGTTCGTCGCCAACTTTCTGCGCATCCATCCCTTTGCCCTTGTAATGGAAAGCGACACTGTGCGGAATCACCTTCAGATTGGGCAACCGGGTCAAGCTATTGTTGATGCTTTCCGTGATCCCATCGGAAATGTAGTCGGCATCGGGATCGTTGCTCCGGTTCTCGAATGGCAACACGGCGATTGATCCGATTGCGACTGCGCTGCCGCGCGCGTGAAGGTAAAAGCCAGCGCCGATTACGCCTGCGACCAGCAAGACGGCAACCATCGCGGCCGCGAGTTTGTGCTTCTTGATTCCGCTGACGATGTACTCCGCGCTGGAGAACGGCGTAGTGATCGAACTAGCGGCCGATCCAGTTGGCGCGCCCGTAGTGTCACCCGTTTCGACGCCCGACCCTTCCATCTCGCGCCGCATTTCCCGCAACTCGATCGCGACATCCTTGATGGTCTGGTAACGGTCTTCGCGATCCTTCGCGAGGCATCGCCGCACAATTCTTTGCAGATGACTGGGCGCGCTGGGGCGGAACTCGGCGATCAGGGGCGCCGGTTGGCGGATAATCTTGTTGAGCGTATCAATCGAATCCTTGCCGTCGAAGGCCTTGCGGCCGGTTACTGCCTCGAACAGAATGCAGCCGAACGAGAAAATGTCGGAGCGCTGATCGATCTCGCTGCTCTTGCCTTGCGCCTGTTCGGGCGACATATAGCCAACCGTCCCCAGCACCGCACCGGGAGTTGAGTGCCGTTGCAGCGTGGCAGTGGCGGCCTGGGTTGCGGCCCCGCTGCCGCTGGGTGAAAGTGACTGCGGCTCGATGAGTTTCGCCAGGCCAAAATCAAGAACCTTGGCGTGACCATCGCGCGTCACCATGATGTTGTCGGGTTTCAGGTCACGATGAACGATGCCCGCGGCGTGCGCTTTGGCCAATCCTTCCGCGACGTGCTGCAAGTGGCGCAGAAGCTTGGGCAGATGGGTTTGCCGGTCGTGAATCAATTCGCGCAGCGTCTGGCCATCGACGTACTCCATGGCGATAAAGTTAGTGCCGTCGCTCTCACCAATTTCGTAGATGTGCGCGATGTTGGGGTGATTGAGCGCCGCCGCGGCCTTGGCTTCCTGAACAAAACGCCGCATCCGATCGTGGTTGGCAGCGACTGCGCTGGGCAAGATCTTCAGGGCGACTTTACGATCTAGCTTGGTGTCCTCAGCCAGATACACCTCACCCATCCCACCGGCGCCGATCGGCGCAGTGATGCGGTAGTGAGAGAGAGTGCGGCCGATCACGCGTTCGCCTTCATACGATGACAGTCCCTTGCAAGCTTCCATTCATAGGAGCCCCGACGGGTCCCCGCAACCAGAGCCATTTCTCACCCTTGAGGGAAGGTGCTCGGATTCTAGCGTAAAAGGCTTGATCCAAAAAAGGCGTAGCGAGCAACTGGACCTCCCGATTTCGCTCGGCAGTTGTTGTAGTCAACTGGACGAAAAACAGCTACACGGAAGTTACGTACTTGTTTATAGCGGACCGACCGAGTGGGAGATTGATTATTGTCGTAATCAGATTACGCCACCTATTTTTGGCCGCGCCCTACCGAGCCATTTATGAGACAGCTAGATAACTTTTAAACTGACGAAGCCGCGGCGGGCAGCGTCGAAAGAAATATCCCCAGCAGGCCATCAGGGGCAAGATGAAATTGCCAACACGTGAGCCACAACGCTAGCGCCACCCTCTTCCTGTTCGTAATAGTCAGCGGTTCGCACGTCGACTGCGGACCCGCGCGAGCAGGCCGGCCCCATCGAACCAACATATGGAAGAAATGAGTGGAATGTCGTACATGCTCCCGGTGTAGTACTGGTTTCGGGAAAAAAGCTACGTTTATCGCCCCTTTTACCTCTGCTAGAATCAGAGGGTGGCGTTCCCCATCACACGCCTGCGCCGCCTCCGCCGCACCGAACAACTCCGGTCGCTAGTACGGGAAACTCGCCTCTCACCAGAATCCTTCGTGTATCCCATGTTCGTATGCCCGGGCGAAGGGATGCGCAACGAAGTCCGCTCCATGCCAGGTGTCTTCAATCTTTCCGTGGACGAGGCGGTCAAAGAGGCTCGGGAGACTTACTCGCTGGGTGTGCCCGCAGTCATCCTCTTCGGTCTTCCGGAAAAAAAAGACGAACTTGCCACGGGTGCGTGGGCGGACGAGGGGATCGTGCAGCAGACCGCCCGCGCTATCAAACGCGAAATTCCCGACTTGATTCTGATAGGAGACGTTTGCCTCTGCGAATACATGTCACATGGGCATTGTGGCATTGTCCGCTCTACTCCGCAGTCTTTGGGCGCTGCCGTGGCCGCGCCTCCCGCTGCCACGACCGAGTACGAGATTGTGAACGACGCCTCGCTCGAACTGTTGGCCCGCACCTCGGTCTCTCTGGCGCGCGCCGGGATCGACATCATCGCGCCTTCCGACATGATGGACGGCCGAGTGGCCGCGATCCGCAAAGATTTAGACGAGGCGGGCTTCATCAACACGCCGATCCTTTCCTACGCCGCGAAATTTGCGTCCGGCTTCTATGGTCCTTTCCGCGAAGCCGCCGACTCGGCGCCCCAGTTTGGCGATCGCTGTTCCTATCAGATGGACCCGGCGAACATCCGTGAGGCTATGCGCGAAATCGAACTCGATCTGGAGGAAGGCGCGGACATCATCATGGTCAAACCCGCGCTGCCATACCTCGACGTGATTGCTGCCGCGCGCGAACGCTTCAATGCTCCGCTCGCCGCCTACCAGGTTTCCGGAGAATACGCCATGATCGAGGCCGCAGCCCGCAACAACTGGATCGACCGCGATCGCGTGATGATGGAATCGCTCTTTTCGATCCGCCGCGCCGGAGCGAACGTCATCCTTACTTATTTCGCCAAGGACGCCGCCAAACTGCTAGCGTAGAACTCTCGTAAAATCGGCATTCCGACGACGCCCAGTTTGGGTGAGCAAGGGTTCACACTCTTCTTGATAAGTAGCCCTGCAAGCGGTGGAATTCGTTAGACCAGCACGCCAGGGCTGGGTTCGCTTTCCATGCACAGAGTGAGTCCCCGCCAGGGACGGCACGCATTATCTCACTGCAACCGAGGTACCCATGGCTAACATCAACGCCCGCTTGGTCGGCCTCGAACTGTACTTTGAGGATCTGACTGCGGCGAAGCGGTTCTACGAAGGGACGCTTGGACTCGCCCTCTCTGGAGAGCAATCCGGCCACCACGCTCAGTTCAACGCCGGCGCTGCTTTCCTGTGCTTGGAAAAAAAGGGGGTGGAAGACTATCCGTCGCGCGACAAGGCAGTAGTCTTTTTGGAAGTCCCGAGCGTAGAAGCCGCGATCAACGCAATCGGTCGAGATCGAATCCTCCGCTTCGAGCCTGCTCGCGAAGGCGAGCGCCCTGCCTGGGCCGTGCTGCAGGATCCCGAGGGCCACAGTGTGCTGTTGCTTGAAGCTCGTGGTGCGCCCAGGACTGCATGAGAGCGCGTTTTTTTCGAATCCTCAGCCCCGGTTGTAGAATCACCTGTTTAACAAGTTGATTTCCGTCCTCCAACTCGGCACCTTCGACTACTCGACAGCCCTCCGCCTGCAACAGAAGCTGGTGGAGTTGCGCAAAGGAGGCAGCATCGACGATGTTCTTCTTCTGCTGGAACGATGTTCTTCTTCTGCTGGAGCACACGCCGGTGATCACCCTCGGCCGGAATGCCAAAGCTGCGAACGTGCTGGCCTCGACTGAGCAGCTCGCAAAGCGTGGCGTGGAAGTTTTCGAATGCGATCGCGGAGGCGACGTTACATTTCACGGCCCAGGGCAGCTCGTCGGCTACCCGATTTTCGACCTTCGCGGATTCGTTTCAGGAGATGGGAAGGGTAGGACGTTGGGCGCTGTGGAGTTTGTGCGACGCTTGGAAGAAGTCCTAATCCGCACCTGCGCTGACTTCGGAATCGCCACCAAGCGTGTTCCGGGGTTGACCGGTGTATGGGCTAGCCCCACAAACCTAGGAGGCAGCACTCGCCACGTGGGGACGGCCACCCCCGGCGGTCCAGGCGAGCCCGAGGCTCCCTCCCACGGCGAAAGCGCCAAGATCGCTGCGATCGGCGTCCACATCTCTCGTGGCGTCACCTCACACGGCTTCGCGCTGAACGTAAACACCGATCTGGACTACTTTAATCTGATCATCCCTTGTGGAATCAACTCGAAGCCGGTCACGTCCGTGGCTAAAGAACTTGGGAATGCACTTTCGCTGGAAGAAGTCGCAAATTCTGTATCGCGCAACTTCGGAACGGTCTTCAACAGCCAAATCCTCTGGCTGGAGACGCTGGACGCGCTTCTGGGACCGTCGGTTGGCATCCCGATGAAGCCGCCAACTGAGTTGCGCAAGCTATCTAAAGAAGAAGACACATTCTGGGCGTGAAAGTCGTTGGGGCGCGGCTGCCCTCGCCAATTTTATGTGGGCAGGGTCAGGCAGGCAGCCCGTACGGGCGACAATCTTCATAGAGTTGGTCAAACCCTTCCGCACGGTTTAGCATTCTTCTTAAGGTCGTAAGCGACCCAATCGCGATGGCGAAGAAGAACAAATCTTCCAAGACTCCTCCGCGCACCAGTTCAAATGGTCGCGGCCAGCGCGCCCCGCAACCTGTAACGGCGAAGCCGGCCAATCATCAGCGCACCTACACCATTCTCGACTATCGCCTGGAAAAGCCCACCTTCCAAGTACGCCTGGTCCGCACAGGCGACGATGTCGGTTACGAAGTCGCCGGCGATCTAAGCGGGCCCGTGCCGCCGATTCGAGACTCGAAATTCCTCTCGAAGAAGCAATGCATCGAGATCTACCGCTGGATGCTCCTCAACCGCAAAATGGAGCAGGTGCTCGAAAACCTCTACAAACAGGGAAAAGTCGTCGGCGGAGTGTACTTCGGACTTGGCCAGGAAGCCTGTTCCTGCGCCTCAGCCTATGCGCTCGGCCCCGATGATTGGATGGGGCCGATGATCCGCAATCAGGGTTCGCTTCTGGTACGCGGCTTCTCCGCGCGCGACATCATGATGCAGTACATGGCCAAGGCTGGCTCGCCGACCAAGGGTCGCGATGCATCCTCTCATTTCGGTGACATTCAAAAGCGCAACGTGGTCGCGCCCATCTCCACGCTCGGCGATCTTATCCCCGCACTGGCGGGTGTGGCCCTCGGCGCGCGCCTCCAGGGACGCAACATCGCCGTCATGACCTACATTGGCGATGGGGGCCAATCCACGGGAGTGACCTACGAAGGCCTGAATTTTGCCGCGGTGCAGAAGCTTGGCCTGGTGCTCTTCGTCGAGAACAATCTGTGGGGCTACTCGACGCCCTGCGACATGCAGTTCTGCGTAAAGGATCTAGCCGAGCGCGCCATTGCCTACGGCATTCCCGGCGCGATCGTGGACGGCACTGATGCCTGCCAGGTCTACGATGCCGCCCACGAAGGCTGCGAGCGCGCCCGCCGCGGCGAAGGCCCCACGCTCATCGAAGCCAAGATGATGCGCATGAAAGGACACGCCATCCACGACGCCGCCGAGTACGTCCCCAAGCCGCTGTTCGAGTACTGGCGCAAGCGCGACCCCATTGTCCGGTTCGAAAAATATCTGGTGAATGTGAAGAAGTGGCTGACGCGCGAAGACAACGAGAAGCTGATCGCGGACGTGGATCGGCAACTCGAAGCCGACCGCGATTTCGCCGTGGCCAGCCCAATGCCGGAACCCGAATCAGCCGCCGGTGGCGTCTACTGCGACGGCTGCCACGAGATCAAGCCGAAGTACGGAATGCCGAAAGTGCAAGTGAACCCTGCTGCCAAGCGAAACAAAACTGAGGTGGCGGTGCATTTGAAGTGATCTCCGGCACACGGAAATCTCATGGCGAATGGCGCTTGTCATGGCATCAACGCAGAAGTGTTTGCCAAATCCCTTGACACGGGCTGCCGTCGTTAGAGACGGGATGACAAACTGAAAGGGAATCACTGGAAGGGAATCAGAAGGTCTGTGAATTGGGAAGCCTATTTCTGGAACCTTGATTTCTGGAACCTTGTTTCTGGAACCTTGATTTCTGGAATCTTACTTCTGGAATCTTACTTCTAAAATTCGCGACTTTTGACTTCTGCATTCTGCCTTCTGCCTTCTTCCTTCTTACTTGCCTATCGTCCCGATTTGGCGGCGATGCTGAGTGGCTTTTGATAAACCGTGAAACCGCCGTCAGTGTGAATCTGGAAGCCCAGATCCACCGCGGGAAGTTTTTCGCCGAGCCCAAGCAAGAGATAACCGCCCGGTTGAAGATAGAGATGCAGCCGCTGCACTAGCGCGATGCGCTGCGCCATGGAAAAGTGCCGCAGCACGTCCATGCAGAAAATGCAATCGAAGCGACCGATGTAAACTGGGCGGACCAGATTCATGGGAGTGAAGGTCACCAGATTGCGCAGGCGTGGCTTCACCAGAAAGTGCTGGCCGATTTTCGAGAAGTAAGCTTTGATCAGATTAGGCGGCACATGGACAATCGCCTGTTCAGAATAGAGTCCACGTCTGGCGATGGCGAGTGCCTGGCGGCGAATATCGCTGGCAACGATGTGGATGTTCCAGCCTCCAGCCCCGCTCATTCCCTGGCACACGGATACGGCAATCGAGTAAGCTTCTTCGCCCGTAGAGCACCCAGCGCTCCAGATGCGGAGGCAACACGGGCTGTCGGCGGACTTTCGATCATGGAGTTCAGGAAGCACCTTCTTCTCAAAAGCTTCGAATGCTGCCAGGTTGCGGAAAAATCCCGTCTCGCCGTCTAGCAGAGATTCCAGTAACGCCTCGCTCTCAGTCTCGGAGGATTGGATCAGCTTGATTAGATCGCTGGCCGAAGTCAGATGACGGGACTCCAGAAATCCTGCGATACGGGCGGTTAGCATCTCGGTTGGCCCATCGAACAAAACTCCGGCTTCACGCTCCAAAAGTACGCGGAGTTCCGATAATTCATGTTCGAGAACCGCTACCTTGATGGAGAGTTTGTGCATTTTGTGTGTCAGACAGTGGAGCACTTGCTGCTAACTTTTGGGTTCGTCCGGGCGTGCCTTGTCCGGTGCGAAGCTCCAATAGTCCTGCATATTGCAACTAGCGTTCGGGGGAGGGCCAACCTTCAACCCCCGCGTACTCAACAGCCGATGCTCGCGGCTTTCGAGTTCGAGCGGGTTTCTTGTTTCTCCACAAAACTGAGCTCTTTTTCCAGTGAGGAGAAGCGCTGCAGGATTTCATGCATGCGCAAGGCCATGTTGCGAATCGTATCGATCTGCGAGCGCGAACTGGCCGAGAGGCTGCCCGGCTCGAGCAGCAGTAACTCGGAATTTCCCAGCACCGACGTCAGCGCATTGTTTAGGTTGTGGCGCATTTCAAGCATGTAACGTCCGAGTGTGGCTTGACGCTCCAGCGCGGCCTTGGCGTGCTCGGCATGCACGGCCCGGGCCGTGGCGTCGGTGCGGCGCAGGGCCTCGCCGGAAACCAGCACCAGGGCATCCAACCAACCTTCGTGCTGCCGCAGCACCATGACGCGCGGGTGGGTATCGCGTACTGCCTGTGCAGCCTGTGCTGCATTGGAAACGAACAACACTGGCTTCCCCGCTGGTTCCAGCGCCTTCAATACTGCCTCTATTGCAGAGGGCTGGATACAGTCGACGATCGCCAACTGGAACGCATCGCCATCAAAACCGTGACACAGGTCGCCACCCATTAAGGTGAAAGCGGGCACACTGCGTTCGGTCTGCCAACGGCAGATGACCGCGCGGGAGAACTCCGCGTCATCGGAAACAATCATTACCGTGGGCTGGTCCAATTCGCCTCCGTTGCCAAGTTCGTACAGAAGGTTCATCCCGCATTCTTGTCGCCGGAGCCGCTTGATTCAGGGGAGGATTGATTCACACTCCAATCCTGTGAATCGCTCAAAACCTCGAACTCAGGCGCTGTGGGGCGGCTCGCGGGAAACTTGCCGTCTGCCTGCGACACGGAGCAGGCCGACGCGGCGGCCGCGCGTGATGGTTTCGATGCGCCTGTCGCTGCGCTTCCACCGGCTCCGCTTTGTGCCACTGCGTCGTCAACCGCGGAGCGAAGGTCCACCAGCATCCGCAATGGCTGACCGGAGGAGTATTCCGCGTGGAACATAACCCTCCAAGACTGGCAAATCATACGTAATCGGGCAATGGGTTCTTCGGCGCAGAATTCCGCACGGCGGCAGTCGACCGTAGTCAGTCCCCGCCGCTCCAGTTCCCGCAAACCATCCAGAATGGCATTGAGAGCTTCGTGCATCAGGTGGAAGAAGACACGGCGCATGATGAAACTGAAGCGCGTGAAAGCCACCATGGCCGGGCCCTCGAAATATTTCTCGCCACATTGCACTTTCAATTTTCTGCCCTGGTCCAGGATGCCGCTGTGCAACAGTTCACTGAGATGGCAGCAGCGTTTTGCGGACTGCATCAACTGCTCGAGTGGATCGAGCCAGGCAGGAAGCGTGAGTTCCACGGAGCCCAAAGCCGGCTTAAGGACCTCTGCAACGTAGTCCAGTTGTACATCGGTGTCGTCCAGTTCGGAAGGAACAAGGTGAGCAAAGAACTGCACCAGCAGGAAATCGATCTTATCGCGATCCGAAGCAGATTTCTTCTCCTTGCGCAGGTGGTGGATCAGGATCGTTTGCAGGGCCTCTTGGGTAGTCAAGGTCGTAGTTTGAAGAAATTGGCGCAATTGATGAACCTGAATGCGTTCATCCACATCGACCAGCCATTGCCGTGCCTGCTCGATAGATTCTGGGGGTGGAGCTTGCACGCCCGTCTGCAAGTCATTACACGCGGGCAAGTCAATGACGAACTGCCGCGCGAGCGCAGCGTAAGTGGGGTACAGAAGGCATGCGGCACGCCATTCCGCAGCCAGTTTAGTTTTTTGGGATGCGGCAGTCATGGCTTCACGATCCAGTTGGCGACTTCGCGTGTGAAGCGGGCAGCAACCGCCGTCCGTCCGTTGTGGTACTGCACCGCCACTACGGAAGCCTCGGCGTCCAGAGAACTGTCGGAGTTTTGCAGGCGCAAGGTCTCGGAGAATTCCAGGGGCACCGAGGAGGCAAATAAGACTTCTCGCGGAGTTCCGAATTCGATGACCGTGTTCTCGCTGAGAGCCCCGCTTTCTCTGCCCACCCGGGTCAACGTGACCGGGATCCGCACGGGCGTAGCTTGGGGGAAAAATTTCGCAAGGCGGCCTACGACACTGGTTTGCGACGAGCGCGCGCTGGCCGTCCCCTCTTTAGACAAGGTATGACCTCAGAAATGAGTCCAAAAGGCGGCCGGGCTCCCATCTTCCCGGTTAGGAAGAGCGTCTAACGGGAAGCCTCAAGGCCGCACCGTGCTTGAGAAATGCACGATCACGGCCAAAGTCACGCTGTTTATTTCGGGCTGCTAAGTCATTGATCAGGCGGATAGTAGCCAGA
>WNFB01000572.1_pt1 | contig 30369 bp, 25 predicted proteins | sample 5400501 | NCBI WGS metagenome assembly WNFB01 (sample SAMN13153341, study PRJNA577476) | soil metagenome | isolation source: 200 cm saprolite under Douglas fir tree site 2 hole 1 | place: USA:California | collected 2015-04-18
ACTTCACCGGTCGCATCAACGGGTACGGGATCCTAGACCTCCGGACGCTGAAAGCCGACTGGCGGCTCTCGACGCGGAACGTCTGGGCGGTGGAGCAGGCGCTCATCCGGATGCCCCACCGCCGCTTGCGGACCTCGGACAAACGATATCGTCTGTGGCACGCGAGATACCAGCGGTACAAGGAACGCTACCCGGATCGAAGGCCGAAGTTCTACCCGAGCCGCCACCGGTGGCTCTAGCCGGAGCTCCCGTGCACCCGACGTTCGACGGCGCATCGCTTATGCGGAGAGGCGCCGTCCGGTCCACGAGACCATGAAGACGAAGTTCACGTATACGGGGATTCGCGTGAAGGACCTCGACGCCTCCGTCGCGTTCTACACGAAAGTTATCGGCATGAAGGACCTCGGACGAAGCACGATTGACGCGACGAAAGGGGTCGCGGCCAACCTCGCGACCGAGGACGACGGGTTCGTCCTCGAGCTGAACTACTACGAGAAAGGGAGTCGCTTCGCGACGGACTACGTCGTGGGGGAGGGGCTCGACCATTTGGCGTTCCAGGTCGAGAACCTCGACAAGGCGCTCGCGGAGGCGAAAAAGGCGGGCCATCCCGTCGTCCTCGACATGAAGACCGCGACGAGCCGATGGGCGTACATCGAGGATCCGAACGGCATCTGGATCGAGCTGTTCACGTAGCTTCCATCAAGGCCCTCGCATCGCTTCGCGGACAGGAAGACGAAGCGGCCGAGGCCCACCGGCCCCACCCTCCGGCGCATGCAATCGGCGTGCTAGGAACTAGCAAGGTCTTTATGACCGACTGCCAGTGGGGACGCGAAAGCCGCCAAAGGCCGCGGTCCTCTTGCCCAAACGAATCGGTCGAGCAAGTGGACGACGATCCCGGGGGAGCGAAGTGGTCACGGTCAGCGAGCACAGTGTATTTCCTGCTTCACGCGAGGACCTTTGGAAAGTCCTCCGCCTCCATCTCGACGATGAGGTCATCACGCGAATTCACCGGAACATTCAATCGCAGAAGAGGGTCGGCGCCGAGGGAGACCGGTCGGTCATGGAAAGGACAGTCCGGTACTATGGGCGGACATTCGGTCTCACCGTGCGATACGACATGGTTCCGCCCGAGCGATTCCGGTGGGAAATCATCGGGAGCACCGCAGGCGTGACTCCGGGAAGTTACGTTGAGAACCGCTACGAAGATGCCGGTTCGGCCACGAACGTGATCACGCGGGGCGAGATGACTCTCCGAGGCGTCCCCAAGCTCTTGGAGGGGTTGTTCGTGAGTCGACTGTTGGGTCAGGCCGACACCGAGGACCTCAGGTATCTGAGGAAGCTGCGGATCTAGGCTTCAAAATCGGGTTCGGTTTCGCATCGAAAGGTCGTGCACGAACTCTTCCCCAAATCCTCCACCCTGGCGAGCCTCGCCGATCTGGCGTCGGAGGGGCCTTCGTGAGTTCACAGGAGAAGCGTTATAGGCCCTGTCGCTTACCCTGCCGAAATCCGTTTCGGCGGAGAGCGGAACTTTGGCGCTCGACACCGGAGACACGGCGTGGGTCATCGCGGCGACCGCACTCGTCATGATCATGACCCCCGCCCTGGGCTTTTTCTACGGGGGACTCGTCCGGAGGAAGAACCTCGTCTCGACGATCGCCCAGTGCTTCGCCATCTTCGCCGTCGTCAGCCTCGTGTGGGCGCTCTGGGGGTACACGCTCGCGCTCGGGCCGTCCTACAACGGCTTCATTGGCAGCTTGTCGAACTTCGGCCTGAACAATGTGGGGGCGGCGCCGAACCCCGGGTACTCCGCGACGATCCCGGAGCTCCTCTACTTCGCGTTCCAGCTGAAGTTCGCCGCGATCACCCCGGCCCTGATCATCGGCGCGTTCGCGGAGCGGATCCGGTTCAAGGCGCTCCTGATCTTCATCGTCCTCTGGACCACGTTCGTGTACGTGCCGATCGCCCACTGGAACTGGGGCCTCGGCGGATTCCTGAAGTCCCTCGGGGTCATCGACTTCGCGGGGGGCCTGGTCGTCCACACGGCCGCCGGCGTCTCCGCGGTCGCGGCCGCCCTCGTCATCGGGCGACGAAAAGGGGTCGACCGGTTGGATAGCCGGCCCAACAACATTCCCTACGTAATCCTGGGCGCCTCGGTGCTGTGGTTCGGGTGGTTCGGCTTCAACGCCGGGAGCGCCCTTCGCGCGGATGCGCTGGCCGTCAACGCGCTCGTCGTGACGAACCTCGCCGCGTCCGGGGCCGCGGTGAGCTGGATGCTGACGGATTGGGTGCGAAAAGGGAAACCATCGGCCGTCGGGATGGCGGTCGGCGCCGTCTGCGGCCTCGTCGCGATTACGCCCGCATCGGGATACGTCGGCCCGATGCCCTCGATCATCATCGGGCTGGTCGCGGGCGTCCTCTGCAACTTCGTCGGCAGCTGGAGGGCCCGGACGACCCTCGATGACTCCCTCGACGTCTTCGCGTGCCACGGAGCAGGCGGGATTTGGGGTACGATCGCCACGGGCCTCTTCGCATCGGCGCTAGTCAACCCGGCGGGCCCGAACGGCTTGTTCTTCGGGAACCCGGGTCAGCTCGGGATTCAGGCCTTGGCGTGTGTCGTCGTAGCGGCCTTCGCATTCACCGGGTCCTACGTCCTGCTGCGAATCATCAACATCTTCACGCCAGTCCGGGTCAGCCCGGCTGAGGAAGACGCGGGTCTTGACACGTCGGACTTCGGCGAGGAAGCATATATCGCTGAGGCGGCCGAGTCTCGTCCGACAGCACCAACCTCGAACCCGCGAACGGACGCTCGGTGAAATCTGTCTCTGCCGGTCCTAATCAATAGAGTATCGGCTTCGCCTGCGGGTCGTTTCAGTACGGCTGGGTCGTGACGTACCTCGGCTTCGCCTCGAAGAGATTCGTTCAGGAATTCTTTCTCCGCGTCCTGCATCTTTGCTGTGTCATACGTCTTGCGACGAGTTTCTGGGGATGCGGGAGTGACTGCTATCGCGATCGCGTAGTCGACGTGAATCAGCTTGCTAACGTCATATGCGCGGGGTCGTCACAGTGAGCACAATCGAGAAGTTCGAGTACCCACTCGTGTAAAGTCCCTCTATTTTGATGTAATATGTTTTGCCTCCGTTCAGGCCGGTAATCGTGTATGAAGTTGTATCCCGGGAGAGCTGCCCGCTGTTCGAATCAGGGATGAAAGACGGCTTTGTACTCCAGTGCACAATGTATCCCGCCGAGTGAATGTAGTCGTTGGCAAGCGTCCAACTCAGGGAGATGGTGGTTTTCGCTACCGCGGTTACGGTCGGGACAACTGGATAGCCCTCGTTGAGATTCTTGGCCTTCCAGTCCAAAACGAGGATGGAGACGGCGGGGTATTGGCCGGAGCTCGCGTAGTCCACCCTCCTCACGTACACGTTGTATTGGTAGCCGAACTTCTCGTATCCAGCGCCGTAAATGTCCGTGTCGTAGTTCCAGAGCTCTCCCGCCTTCCCTCCGATCGTAATAGAGCTGCTGTAGGTATGTTCCTCCATGTACTCCAACCCGAGCGAGCCTGAGAGAGCGTACCCGGCGGAGATCCCACCTAGGGTGCCCGTAATCTCGTATCGAGCTGACGTTTTGTAGTCCCAGCCCCACCCGTTCGTGACTCCCGACGTGAACGTAAATACGGCATTTCCGGACCCCAGGTATGAGGCTTGGGCGGTCGCGCTTATCCAACAACCAGAGGTCTCGACGCAGCCCGGAGTGTACTGATCGTCTGCCACGTAGGATCTCAAATCGCTAATCTTGTGCGTACTCGAGTCCGAAATGGCGGGCATATCCTTGGGTTTCTTCGCATTGTATTCGCTCAGGTAAACCAGCCGCATGACATAGTTCGCATCGTTTGGATCGGGGAGGCTAATCTCAAAGCTGTCCACATTGATTTTGACCGTCGAGGTGTTCTTGTTGACGACTTGATACCTGTAGTCAAGGTACGGCACATCGACAACCACGAGGACCGACCCGAGGTCCAGCTTGTCTCCGGTGACCTCATACGAGAGTGTTTTCGACCACGATTGTTCGCGTCCCCATTGGACGGACACCCCGGCTTCCAACTCGATCTCGACCTTTGTCTCCAAGCCCGCGATTCCGAAGGGAAGTTGTACCCCGGCGCCCCAGGAAAAGGCGACGCTGCCGCCTACCCGCACGCTGCCCGTGTAGGTGGACGAACCCAACGTGCCAGCTGAGTAGATTGCTTTTCCACTTGCGGAGTTCGTGATCCCCTTCTCGTACGGGGGCGGGGTCAGGAGGGCGACCGGTACGGTGAAGGTGCGGGAACCTGTGAAGCCGTCGTAGTACACACGAGTGCTGTCGCCGGTCCAGTCTCCAACCACGAACGCGTACACGTACGTAATGTAAAACGTGACCGCAACCTTCGTCGATCCCGCCGCGGTCCTGGAAGAGGGCGTCGCTGCGCTGAATGTCACCCGCGCTTCGAAGGTGGTCGTTCCCGTCTGATAGACAGCGAACAGGTCGTCCCTGCCGTCCGCGTCCCAGTCGCCCGCCGAAACGTACATAGGCAGTGCGGTGGCGGTCGAGAATTCGGTCAGAGTGAGGGTTTGCGGCGAGTTCGGTCTCCCTTTCTGGCCGAAGCCAAGTTTGAACCGATAGTCGGTTGTGGAGCGCTGCTCCGCGACGATGACGTCCCACTTCCCGTCACGGTCCCAATCCCCCATCGCGAGGCCGACCGGCGTCCCGGTCAGCGACGCCGTGTATGCGTACGTGGAGCAACCGACACATGTGCTGGTGGAATTGCTGAGGTACACGCGTAGCGCGTACGTGCTGGCCCCGGTCTGCACGACCAGAGCGAAATCGCCTCGCCCATCGGCATTGAAGTCTCCCGCCGCAATGAATTTCGGCGACTCCGAAAAGGGCGAAGTGAGATAATACAAGTTGCCCGCGGGTGTGCCGTTGGTACCAAGGAAGAGGATAACTTGGTAGTCACCGAATTGTTCTCTCCGGATCGCGAGGATGGCGTCGGAGAATCCATCACCGTTCCAGTCCGCGGAACTGACGCCCCAGATCGTCGTGTACCGTCCACTAAACGTGGCGAGGTTGTATTTCGTTCCAGGCGCCCCCGGAGTGCTGGGAGTCGAGGCGCTCAGCGTAACGTTCAGAGTCAATCGATTCCCGCCCACGTCGAACCAGTCGTCTCGGCTGTCTCGGTTGAAATCGCCCAGAGCCGTGTACTTCGGGACCGTGCTTGGGGTAGAGACCGTATACAACCCACTCAAGTTTCCTTTCGAGCCGGCCCCCACTTCAACGACATAGGTGTGCGCACCGGCTTCGACATCGACGAAGTCGGTTTGAGTCACAATCCGGTGCGGGCGGTTCTTCTCGACGGGATCCGCCGCTGCCGCCTTGACCGGACCTGAAACTCCGCTTGAGTGATCGCCACCGAATAGTGGTATGGCTACGACGAACCCTGATGTCAACAGAAAGGCCACGAAGACCGCGACGACGAACCTCAGACGCGGTTCCAGCCGAAACCCATCCGGGCGTCTCGCTCGAGTGCCGCGTACGTCGATTGGCGCCTTCAACCTCGAGAAACTCATCCGCGTCCCTCCAAGCCCAGTGTGACCCCTGGGTTGCATGCCGCATCAGCCTCCTCGCGCTATGTACTTTTCCGTAGAATGTGCGGATACCGCCCGTTTGCGTTTGCGTTTCGTCGACTAGTATAGTTTCGGCTTCGCCTGCGGCTCGTTCCAGTATGGCCGCGTGGTGACGTACTTGAGTTTCGCCTCGAACAGGTCGTTCAGGAACTCTTTCTCCGTGTCCTGCATCTTCGCGAGGATCTTGCTCGCGGTCGTCGGACCGACCCCGTAAACCGAGTTGGCATACACGGCCCGCTTGCCATAGACGGCCACGAGATCCGCAACCTGCTTCGAACGGGTGAGGAGTTTTCTTTCTTCGTCCGTGAGGTCCAGCTTCCTCATTCGTTTCGCATACGCGTCTCGCACCGTCCACGCGGCCCAGCCGAGCACGGTCAAGAGGCGGGACTTGCAGTTAGTGCACTCCGGATGGTCTGGCATCTGGCCAATGCGGACCTCCTCGTGGAAGTGCCCGCACTCGAAGCACAACAAGTGCACGGGCTCGGACGAGAGGTGGAGGCGCATCCGGTCGAGGATCTCCTCGCGCTCCGCCTCCGGTGAAAACAGCTCCGGAGCCTCCACGTAGCGTCGGAGGATCGGATACGCAAGAGGGGTCGGCGTCTCGTCGGATCGGTGAATGACGACCTCGATGTCACCCGACCGGATCTTCTGGACAATCTCCCGGACGCGCGCGAAGTCCGCGTGGAGCAGGAGCGCCTCCCGCACCGCCTCGTCGTAGATCGGCGTGTTCGCGAAGCGGATCTCGAACGACCGCAGGTCCCCCTCGCCGACCGTGAGCCCGCGACGGATGGCGCCGAACCGCTCCGCGATCGCCTTCATGTAGTAGCCGAGGGGCAAATGGTCCTCGAGGAGCGCCTTCAGCCCGCCCTCCAAGGTTTCGTCGTCAATCTTCAGGAGGCCGTCCACGAGCGCCTCGACATCGAGTTCGCGGGTATCGGCGACGAGTTCGTACAGGATGCGGTACGGATCCGTCCACCAGAACCGGACGAGGTGCTTGCGGGCGAGGAGCTCCTCGACCAGATCGCCCAAGGTGACGTTCACGACCTCGCCGAACGACGCGTGGACGATCAGGAACCGGTCGAACGCCTCGACGACGATCCGGTCGTCCGTGGGGATCGGCGCGCCGGACTTGCGGTGGTTCGCGTGCTCCTCGACGAGCCGCTTCGCGCCGGTCTTGTTGATCGGCCACGCTTTCTCGAAGTGCTCGATCGTCTTCGGGACGCCGTGCGTCTCGAGCTGTCGGCCGATCTCCTTCCGGATCCGGCCGACGCGCTGCGCGAGGCCGAACGGGACGGGCAGCATCTCGCCGTCCCAGCCGGGGATCATCGCGTTCGGATCGGAGACCGGCGTCACATAGACCATGCCGTCCTTGCCGATCTTCTCGATCTTCCACGGACGTCCGCGGACGATGAAGTGCAGGCCCTCGCGAGCCTTAATCATCATGAACTCCTCGCCGAGGATGCCGACCTGCCGCTGCGACGTGAGGTCCATCACCGGGTACCGGCGTTCGTCGCGAATCGTCGAGAGGTTCTCGAAGTAGTAACGGCGGCCCTTCGGGGTGACGCGGACCCTGTCGCCCTCCTGGCGGATGACTCCGAGATGGGCGAGGAATTCGGCGACGCGATCCGCTTGGACGTCTTCGAGTTCGCGGTACGGTTCAGAGGTGCGAATCGTCGAGAGGATGTCGGACCATGTGGCTGTGCCTCCTTGGTCGAGCGCGGAGCCGACGATCTGGTGGGCGAGCACATCTAAGGCGAGGCGATGGATGTGGCGCGGTTCGAGATCGTTCTCTTGTGCAGCCTGGACCGCGGCGAGGGACTCGATCGCGTCATCCGAGGAGACCGCGAGGACGAGCCCGCGGGAAGTGCGATCGAGCGTGTGGCCAGAGCGGCCGACTCGCTGGATGAGGGACGTGACTTGTCGGGGGGAGTTGTACTGGACCACCCGGTCGACGGTCCCGATGTCGATGCCGAGCTCGAGGGTCGAAGTCGACACGAGACCTTTGATGTCGCCGCCCTTGAAACCCGCCTCAACGCGCTCTCGTTCCTCCCGCGGGAGAGAGCCGTGGTGGACCGCGACATCTTGGCGGACCATGGAGAGACGGGAACCAAGGAGTTCAGCAAGCGGCCGTGCGTTCACGAAGACGAGGGTGGACCGGCTTTCATCGAGCGAATCATCGATGGCGGAGAGCCCAGCAGCCGCCTCGGGAGTGATATAGAAGTCGCGAGCGGTCTCGAAATCCTTGTCGATCGGACGCGGCCATTCGACGCGGTACTCGTATCGTTTCTCGAGAGGCGCGAGCAGGACTTCAAGGGGCTTCTCGCCGCCGAAGAGCGAGGCGATTGCGTCCGGGTGGCCCACCGTGGCGGAAAGCCCGATTCGCTGGAAATCCCGCTCGGTGATTCGACGGAGCCGCTGGAGACCTACGGCAAGCTGGATCCCCCGCCGGTCCTCCGCGAATTGGTGGACCTCATCGACGACGACGTATCGCACCGCTTTCAGGTGACGCTGCATCAATTTCCCGGGGAGGATCGCCTGCAGCGTTTCCGGGGTCGTGATGAGGATGTCCGGTGGATTGGCGGCTTGTTTTCGGCGCGCAGAAGGGGGCGTGTCCCCGTGCCTCACCGCCGCGGTGAGGTTCGTCGACGTGACGAGGCGTTGGATGCGGTCGATCAGATTCCGGTTGAGGGCTCGCAGCGGCGTGATGTAGAGGGCTCGGATGCCACCCCTCTCGCTCGCTCCCAGCGACTCGAGGATCGGGAACAGCGCGGCCTCGGTTTTGCCGGAACCTGTTGGCGCAACAACGAGAACATCTGAGCCTCCAAGGATTCGACTGATCGCCGAAGTCTGCATTGGATTGAGCGCCGCGATGCCAGCATTGCTAAGAAAGCTTCGATCAACCCTCTGAACGGACGCATTAGGTCTCAAGTCATTTCGAAAGGAAGTTCGTAGTAATAAACTGCTCCCCGAGGAGGGCGAATTCCTGTGAAATAGCCCGGGTAGCAGATTTCCGGCCGCATACTCCTAGGCAGGACGATAGGTTCTACGTCGCTATGACACGGGGTTGGAACGTTGAATTGCGCGTTCGACAAGTTCGAGAAAGCCGGGATCGTCCTTGTCTGTCCGCAGAAACAGTCCGTACTTGGCGCCGTCTTTGGAAATAAGCCGACAACGCAGGAACCACACCTCACGCTTAGCATGAACGAGTCGGAGTTCTGGAAGGAGAACTTCACAATATTGGCGCGCTCCTTTTGCTTTCAACCTTTTGAGGTCGGATTCCTTTCCGGCCGCTGTGGGTAGACCTAGCGGAGTCAGCAACGGCCTCACTTCTTTCCAGACGTCAATCGATCGGAGGAAAATCAGTCTTTCCGAGGTTACGTGGACCGTCCCCGACGGACTTCCTGGTAGCGGATGGAAAATCCGTTTTGGAAAGAAAACGCGCCAAGAGCCGTACGCCGATACATCGCAACCCTCGCGCTGAGCCAGGATGGTTTCCTGCGGGTGGAGGAGTGGGCCACCAAACTCGGAGTAGACTCGACCCAAGCCGTCAATGCTACCAGCGCGGATTGGTGAAGCTGCGGGATTCGGTTTGGGCATGTCAGGGTACCAGGAGAACCGTTGGTTCGGGAGGATCAAGGGAATTCGAGAACCTAGCAGTGTCTGCAAGGAAGTTCAGCAGTTGAACGAGTGCGTCGTTGGCCACGTCTGAAGGGATTTCTGTCGCAAAGACATATTCGAATAAGAACACAATGGTGCTGCCGGGAGTACTGACTATCTTTAGGGCAAGGGGATCTGGGAGCGTTCCAACAAGCGATTGAAGTCCCACAGCCACCACAAGCCCCAGCTGCCAACCGAGCATGGCCGCTGTACCGTACAATGGATATGCAGCTATCACTCCATCTACAAAAATCGCAGCGGCGCTCTCGTAGTGCGACAAACGGGAAATCGGATTGGCGGTATTGGCCGCAAGGAAGATCTCGTACGAAGCGAGAACTCCTGCTACAGCAACGGCGGCCGCTGTGCCCAGCCTCACCGACTTACCGCTTAGCACCCTGGTCCGTTCAAAGACACGTTCGAAAAGAGGAACGTCCGCCTTCACTATTCCAAATACCGCGGTCGCCCCCGCCGCGACGTAGAATGTTCCCTTCACTGTATCGCCATCTCGGAACGCCAACACCGCCTGACTTCCGAAGATCACAAGCGTCGCTCCGATCGCGGCGCCCCGCAAGCCCGCCTTGAGATGAGAGTATTTCACCCCCGTCAACAAGCGCGAGTCGTCCAGATCATCGACAATTTCGCCGCGGACCTCCCTCTCGACACTGCGAACCTCCGTGAGGGCCATGCCCGGAATCTCGGGATGCGCCACTCGCAATTTCACGGTCTCGACGGCGGTTTCGCCAATGACATAGTACGGCTGCTCCGTCTCGATATTCGTGAGCTTCGCGACCGTGAACGTGGATCGGCCGAAGGACATCTCCTCCAAGTCGCCCGAGGGGACGTTTAGCACCGGGACCAGAATGTTCGCGGTGAGCTGGCTGGTGAGGGAAATGCCTTGCCGAATCATCTTGAACACTTTGAGGACCGTGCCGAAGCCATCCTGCGATTGTCTGAACCAAGCATCGTCTGGAGCCCAATGGACCGAATCCTGAAACGAGGCGATTTCCTCGGGAGAATCGCCAACAAGGTAGACCACATCCGCGGACAACGGCGCTTCTGGATCGAACGGATCGCCCATTCGGTACACGTATACGGAAAAGGTCCCGAACCTCTGGAACCCGGTCGTCAGGCCGGTCGACGATTCAGGCAGGACTGCCTCCAGCGCCTCGATGTCCGTGCCGAGACGGGCTATGATGAACTGTGCCGCCTCCTGGATGCGGACGATGGCCGATGCCGTCGTGAGATCGGTCGCGTTCAACGCGGACTTGGTCACCGTCGACCCCTCGGTCGTCAGCCACATCGGCATGAGGACGAGCGTGGCCATCGGGATGTCGCCGACTTGGACGACGTTCTCCGCCCGCGCGACTTCTTTCGGAATCCGCAACTGGAATTCGTATGCGTGATCGTCGATCGCGGCTCCCACCGCCAGGTTCCGATAGAAGGGCGGGGCCGCAAGAAAGTCCGTCCGGGTGAACAACGAGTAGACCATAGCGGGTACGACGGTCGTCCCGTCCGCGCGTTCGTCACCGCGGTCCGCGAGCGGATCGACCGAGATCTGGACGACCACGCTCTGGGGCTCGGAGAGACGAATCGGGATGTCGAGAGAAGCATGATAGAAGAGTTCCTCGGCGCCGTCGCGGATGGCGACCTCGGCCGTGTTGACGAAGTCGACGTCTGACGTATGGCTGTCTTGGATGTATCCGATCCGGTACTGTCTCGGGTGCCAGAAATCGCAGGCACCGTAGTCGTATTCGGCGACCCCCCAACTTTCTTGGACGGGGTCCGTCGCAGCCAAGGCCGAATAATTCGTCTCGCCTCCTCCGACGAGGACCTGATTCAGCAGCGCGAGGACATTCGACGTGGATTCGTCGCTGCTCCGCGTCGCATCGCTCGTGTGGTCGGACAGGAAATAGCATGCGTCGTCGAGGACGTTGTAGGTCCAGATCTGCGCAAACAGACCGTGGACGCCCAACGCATGGAATCGCTGGGTAAAGCGGACGACCCCTGGCTCGAAGGTCGTCTTCCAATCGAGGTTCCACAGCTCGGTCGGGGAGAGATCCAAGCCATCGATGAGACTGTCGCCGTCGGTGTCGGAGAGGTCCGGATTCGTGGGCCTTCGGTTCAGGCCCGCCACCTCGTCGAAATCGGAGAGGCCGTCCCGGTCCGTGTCCGGATCGGTCGGATCGGTGAGGAATCCAAAGAGGGAAAGCCCCTCCCATTCCTCGTCGTCTCGGAAGCCATCCCGGTCGGTGTCCGCGGAGACCGGGGACGTGACAAGGGATCGCACGATCGCAACGCCGTCGATTTCGGCCTGGAACATTCGCGGCGTGACCTCGGCGAAGTCGGTCAACGTGTCGCTGTCCGTGTCGGTGAGGGTTGGATCCGATCCATACCGGAGGCGCTCTGCGCCGTCCAAGAGCCCGTCGCGATCCGTGTCCGGGACCGTGGGATCGGACGGATTCAATCCGTCGCCGGGCATGAGTTCGAGGCCGTCCGGCAGGGCGTCGTGATCCGTGTCGGGATCTGCCGGGTCCGTCTGGATGACGCGATCCGACCCCTGACCATCGATCACAAATCGGATCAGTCGAGGCTGCAGCTCGAGTCCGTCTCCGAGCCCGTCGGCGTCGAAATCGGGTAGGACGGGGCTCGTCGCCCGGGACAGCCGCTCCGCCCCATCCGAGAGTCCGTCCCCGTCGGTGTCGGGCGACCCGGGCGAAGTCCTCGCGGCGAGGAGGACCGCGGCGGCCCGCACCACGCCGGCGTCTCCCTCGCCGTGATCCCGGATGACGACCCGCCAAGTGCGGATTCCCGCGAAATCGGCGACGTTCGCATCCGTTCCGACGAGGCCGTCCGTCTCGGGCATGTGGCGATCGCGCGCCACGTCGAGGACCAACGAGGCACCGTCCGCGGTCCACGTCACGCCGGCCTTCGGAGGAACCTGGAGGCCTTCCCATGCCTCGAGGCGGTCGCCCGACGCGAGCGACAGCCGGCGGATATCTCCGACCGGCGCCAACGCCCCGAGATTCCCGGTCGTCGTGCCACTCGACAACGCACACGAGGGGGAGCAAGGTGGCGGCGGGGCGGATGCTTTGTTGTTGACCGTCACCTCGATCGCGCGCAGCGCTTCATTCCCTGCGCCATCCCGCGCCCGGACTTCGAAGCGATGGAGGCCGTTCGTCAGGTCGAGGGAGTCGAGCGCGAAGGTGTACGGCTCCTCTTGGCGCACGTCGAAGAGAAATCCATCGATCCGGAGCTCCACGACGGCGACGCCCTGCGCATCGAACGCTTGCGCTTCGATGAGCGCGAAACCGCTGATCGTCTCTCCCGATCGCGGCCGCCGGATCTCGAGATCCGGCGTCGTGCGGTCCACGATGACGGACACCTCGGGCGAAATCCTCGGAACCCATTCGGATCCGACGTGCCCCTGGGCCAACACGAAGATCCGATGGGGGCCTTCCGGCCACGCGTCCGTGGGCCAAGGCACTGCAAAAGCGCCGTCCGGTCCCCCCGCCGATGCGGCGATCCACTGACCGTCCACGTGTAGGGCGGCCTGCGTATCCGTCATGTCCGAGGCGATGCGACCGCGGACATCCACCGTTCCGTGGACGGCTTGACCGTACGCCGGCATTACGATCGCGGCTCCCCGCTCGCGGATTCCGGGATCCCACAGGAGCTCGGACCGCGAAGACCGGCCGTCGGATGTTTCGAGGAACAGGGAGAGATCGCGCGCGCGAGGATGTGTAATGTCGATCAAGAGTAGGGCGGACGCCATGACTCCCGCGGCGGGTGGCGCTTCGATTTGCACACTCGTCTCCCCGGCTGGCGGAATGTCGAGAGGCACCCGGGTCGAGGCCACGCGGGCCAAGTAGACGTAGGCTTCCTCCTCCAAATCCCGGAGTCCGTCTCCGTCCGTGTCTCCCGCTCCGGTGTCCATCGCGAAGTCATCGAAATATAGGGAGTAGGACGCGCCGGTGAGCCCAGCCGCGCAGAGGAAGCCGATGGACACCTTGACGTACGACGCGGCTTGCCAGGGGGCCGTCGGAAAGTCGGTGGCCGGGCTCCGCCCGACATCGGACCAGGCGCCGAGGGGAGCGGTGGATCCGAGCACGAGGTCCGAGCTCGAGGGCCCGCATCGACCCGCATTCCGACTCGCGTGGTACGCCAAAACGTAGCGGAGGTGCCCGACCCCCCCGTAGCCCGCGTCCAGGAGATCGAGGCTGACGCCAGCCGCGTACGAGTCCCACGGGGAGGAAGCCAGATCCTGAAGGCGGTCAAAGAGGACGGACACGTGCATCTCCGAGATCGGAGAGCCGCGCGTCGCGAACAACGCGTACCCATACGCGGACCCGAAATCCCGAACCTCCCACCCCGTGATCTCGACATGGAACGATCGACTGCCGGATCGAGCGAACGCGGTCGAGTACCCGGCTTGCGCGAACCGACCGAGGTGAAAGTGCGTGAATGAGAGCCAGAAGTCACCCTCCATATCGTCAACCAGCCCAGCGACGGACCCGGATCCGCCGAGCAAGACCGCGGCCACTCCGATTGCGACGACGAATCCCCAAGAGCCGCGCAAGCCCTCCCCCCGAAGTACAGGGGCCAGGCCCCCGTGCTCCCTCCAGACCGGAATCCGAGTGCCGGCTATTTGAAAGTACCCCGCGAATGTGGCCGTTCTCAAGCCGCGGGAGAAACACGGAGCTCTGCAACCACAAGACCCCGCCTTTCGACATGTGAATAGGAATATCGATATGCACAAGAAATATAACACCGTAATACTTCGACGGGCAAAGGAGACGGACCATGGCAACTTACGCGCATCCCGAAGTCTTGGTCGACACGAGCTGGGTGAAGAGCAATCTCGGAAACCCAAACACTCGAATCGTCGAGGTCGACTACGACCCGACGCCGAACTATAACCTGGGCCACATCCCCGGATCTGTGCTGATCGACTGGAAGAAGGACATCAACGATCCCGTGACCCGCGACATCGTGTCGAAGGCCGGTCTCGAGTCGCTCCTCGGCCGCCTCGGAATCTCGGACCGCCACCAGATCGTCTTGTACGGCGACTTCAACAATTGGTTCGCCGCTTTCGCGTTCTGGGTCTTCAAGTATTACGGCGTGGACAATGTCGTCCTGCTGAACGGCGGGCGGAAGAAGTGGATCGAGCAGGACCTGCCCGTGACGAAGGACGTGCCGTCCCATCCGGCCGCCACGTTCAAGGCGAAGGATCCGGACGAGAAGCTCCGCGTCTACCTCGCGTACGTGCGAGAGGCGTACAAGCAGGCGGGCAAAGTCCTCGTCGACGTCCGCGGCCCGAAGGAGTTCAGCGGGGAGATCCTCGCCCCGCCGGAATATCCGACCGAACACGCGCAACGCGGCGGGCACATCCCCGGGGCGAAGAACATTCCTTGGGGGCAGGCCGTGAACGAGGATGGGACGTTCAAGACGCCGGACGAACTGAAGGCGCTCTACGAACCGAAGGGCGTGACGCCGGACAAGGAAGTCATCGCGTACTGCCGGATCGGCGAGCGGTCGTCGCACACGTGGTTCGTCCTGAAGTACCTCCTCGGCTATCCGAACGTCCGGAACTACGACGGCTCCTGGACGGAGTGGGGCAACCTCGTGCGGACGCCGATCGAGAAACCGTGATCGTCCGTCCGGTCAGGCTTCAGAATTGATAGACGTCGCTTCGGTGACCGAACCGAGTGAAGCGCGCCTCGTCTTGATCCAACTCGAAAATTCCCCGATACGACCCGATCCGCAATCGCCAAGCTCCCTTCACGCCACGGAGCGGCTTGATATCGAGACCCGGTCGCGGCTTCGAGTCCTTTTCCAACTCCTCGATAGCCTTCACGAAGCGTTTCTGGATGTCCCGGGGCAGGCGAGACAGCTCTCGCTCCGCGGACCGGCTGATTAGGATGCGGACCAAAGCCTACAGCCTCAGCCGCTTTCGCACATCCTTCCAGTCGGAGAACTCCTCTTCCTTCAGCCTTCGGAAGTGTTCCCGGATGAACCCAGCGGGCGGTCGATCATCCATGAAGTCGTTGAGGACGTCGTCGTACGTAGCTCCACCTACCTTGTAGGAGCGCAGGCGTGCCAGGGTTTCTCTCTTGACAGGGATCGTGGTGGTTGGCATGACTATCAATATCATCAGTTTGATAGTATTAATAGCCAACGGTCGGTGCGGCGATATCCGCGAGAGAAGTTCGACGAGGAACTCGATTTGATTATGAAAGAACTTCCGCGCAGCGGCCGGGAAGATGTGATCGCACCTCGCATTTAGGCCAATCCGCCCCGCAGGCAATCAGGCGGTGTCATCCTAGGCCGCACCTTAGAGGCATTGTTCGAATCGGCGAGGAGGCAAACGTTAAGGTTCCCGCTCGACTTCGGACCCGCCGGTGATTCGATGGATCGCAGGGCGAGCGCGCAATGGAACGGAGGCCTGAAAGATGGGAAGGGCACGGTATCGACGTTGAGCGGCGCCCTCAAGGGCATTCCGTACAGCTTCGCCACGCGGTTCGGCGACACCCCCGGGACGAATCCCGAGGAGCTGGTCGCGGCCGCGCACGCGGGCTGCTTCTCGATGGCCTTGTCGGGCGAGCTCGAGAAGCTCGGGTACCACCCGGAACGGATCGACACGAAGGCGACGCTGAACTTCGACAAGACGGACGCGGGCTGGACCGTGAAGTCGATCCACCTGGACGTCGCCGCGAAAGTCCCGGGCGCTGAGCCTGGGAAGTTCCAAGCCGCCGCGAACGCGGCCGAGAAAGGGTGCCCGATCTCCCGCCTCCTGAAAGCGGACATCACAATGACCGCGAAGCTCGCGTAGGTCGCGGGCCGTGGCTTAAAGGCTAAAACGGGCGCCTTCCATGGTGGCGCGTGGCCGAGGAGTCCCCCTTCACCAAGGCGAACCGCGACAACTGGAACGCGACGAGCAAGGCGTACCAGGCCAGCCACCACGCTGAACTCGTGGGCGACGTCCTCTGGGGGCCTTCCATGCCTCCCGAGCGCGAGCTGAAGGTCCTCGGAGAATCCGTCGCCGGCAAGGATCTCGTCGAACTCGCGTGCGGCGGGGGTCAGTCCGCGGTCCACCTCGCGAAGATGGGCGCCCGCGTCACGGCGATCGACTTCTCCTCGGCGCAGCTGGAGCATGCCCGCGCCTTCGCGCGTTCCCAGAACACCGACGTCCGCTTCCTCGAAGCCAGCGCGCACGACCTCTCCATGCTGGGCGACGCGACCTTCGACATCGCGTTCTCCGCCTATGCGCTCGGCTTCGTCGAGGACATCCGCCGCACCTTTCGCGAAAGCGCGCGAGTCCTCCGTCCGGGTGGGCTCTTCGCGTTCTCTTGGATGTCCCCGCTCTATGCGATCACGGAAGAACGCGGGCTCCTGGTCAGTCGGAGTTATTTCGATCGGTCTCCGACTGTCTTCAAGGACGCGGACGGGACGGAGGTCGACTTCCATCGGACCTACGGGGACTGGCACCGGGCCCTCACCGACGCGGGGTTTGTCGTGACGGACATCCTTGAGCCCGAGCCCGTGCCTCAGGAGAGCACCTACGCCGAGGTCTTCCCGTTGTCGAAGATCCGGATGATTCCGGGGACGACAATCTGGCGGGCCCGCAAACCCGCGGCGTAGACGCCGATCGAGAGACGATGGCCGGGGCTGCCATCGCTGCCGCTGCACGGCGCGATGTCCTCTCCCTCTGAGCGGGCGCGACCTAGAAGTTCCCGGATCCGGTCACGATGTCTTGTTGGTGGGTAGCCGTCCCCGACGCGAATTCGAACCCGAACCACCAGTCGACCGACTGCTTGTTGTTCGTGTCCGTCCAGACCGCGTGGAAGACGTTGTCGGGGCCGACCGCGAGGCTCGTGTAGTCCCCGATGAACCCGCCGCCGAAGCCGTACCGCGAATTGATCGGATGGGTCGTCACGGTCTGCGTAACGCCCGTCGTCAGATCGGCCACGACATAGTCGAGTCGAGCGTTGTGGGTGTAGTTTCCAAGCTCGAGGCAGTTGATTCGACCGACCGCCGTCGGTGTCGCGGGGCTCTTGCAGAGCTGCCACGGCGAAACCACGTCGGCGGCGTACGCGGACATGTAGACGTTCCCGGAAGGAGTCACGCCGATAGCCGGCCAGAAGCTGTCCACGCGACGATCAGGGGGCGCGTTGAGCTTCGTCTTGCCATCCGGCTGCGTGACGGGGTACCCAGTCGCAACTCGGTTCGATCCGTCGAGAGCCGTGAGGATCGGCACCGGGCTGCTCCAGGTGGCGCCCCCATCCGTCGACTTGCTCCAAACGGCCGACGAGTGGCAATTCGCGTAGACCGAAGCGACGCCGGAGAGGAAGAACGCGCAGACCGAGTCCGCGCCGTAGGTCGTCGCGTCGTTCTTCACCTCGGACGACCACGCAGCGTACAGTGTCCCGTCCGGCGCAATATCCGCGGCGGGGAAACTGTTCACGCGGAACCGTGTGTTGAACGGCGGAATGATGTCGACCGCCGGGGCGACCGCGACCGGCTTGCTCCACGAGACCCCGCCGTCCGTGGAGGCGACCGTCCAGATGCTGTTGAACGATGCCAAGCGCGTGGACCCTTCCCAGAAGACGTGTACGGTGCCATCCGAGCCGACGACGATCCGAGAGCCTTGGCCGTAGAGCACATTCCCGACGATCAACTGGGGATCGCTGAACGTGGCGCCCCCGTCGGACGAGAAGACGAACGCGATCGGAGACTGCACGTATCGGCCGTTGTGGGGGTTGAAGATGAACCGCGTCCAGCTCACGTACACGCGATCCTGGAACGGGCTCCCCGGGTGCGTGTCGGCACCGATCCACTCCTTGTCGTTGAGCGTCGACGGCGCGGTCGTTTGGCCAATGAACGTGGGCGGACCCCACGTGAGAACTCCGTCCGCATCGAAGGTGCCTTTGTTCACGGCGACCGTATTCGGCGCCGCGGTCCGATCGAAGCCGAGTCCGGCGAAGAAGACGTTGCCCTGGGTATCGAAGGCGAGGGACGGGTCGCCGCCCGCATCGTAGATCCCGCCGGTCAACCGCTCGACTCCCGGAATTAGCGTGCCAAGATGTGACGGATCCGTTGCGACGCAGCACCAAGTCGCCCCGCCGTCGTTCGAGAAGTATGTGCCGGAATACGCGTCGCCGAGGGCGCTGCATGGAGTGCCGTCAATCGTGCACGTCCACGTCCGGGTGATGTAGTCGTTGGACCCGACCACGATCCGATTCGCGTTGTTCGGATCCGCTGCGATTGCCGGTTCGTTCTGGGGCGCGCCCAGCGTGTCCTGGTTGACGGTGACGGCCGGCGCCGCAACGGACGCGCCATCGAGCGGGCTCGACAGGATGAATGTCGGGGTGATCGGCGATGACGGACCAGGCGCCGGAGCGGCATCCGCAGCGTCCGACTCTTGTTCAAGGAACGGGGATACGCGGAGATAGAAACCGTCTGTAGCTTGGATCGAAGCAACTTTTCCCGCCAGGGTCGTGATGTCAAATGACTGCGAGTCCCCTTTCGACGCCGCCGACACCGGCGCGCCGCCCGCGATCAACACAAATCCGAGTGCCAGAACCACAATTCCAACGACGTACCGCATGGGATTCCCCCACCCATTTCGCCCGGTATCGGGGGCCACCACTTAACCCTGTTGCAACCCGGCTGCCCCCCACGGCGAACCTCCAAACCAGCTCGGTCGATGGTCTCAAAGGCGATAACGAAACCGCTTCACCCAGGCATCGAGCGCCGAGGCCCGAAGGGATCGGCCCACGAGCTCTTCGGGAGCGGGACCGTTTGTCGGAGGCTCGCCGCTCCCGTTAAGTACGTCCCGGTTGATGGGGCGTGGCAAGGGATCGGTTATGCCACACTACATCAGCTTGGGAAAATGGACGGACCAGGGAATCAAAAACGTGAAGGAGTCGCCGAAGCGGGCGGACGCGGTGACGGCCTTGGCGAACAAACTGGGCGCCAAGATGGAAATCTTCTACACGATGGGCCGGTACGACATCGTGGCCGTGACCGAAGCCGCAAACGACGAGGTCGCGAACCAGCTTCTCCTTGAAATCGGGAAGCTCGGCAACATCCGCACGGAGACGCTCAAGGGGTGGACGGTGCCGGAAGCGACGAAAGTCATCGCGAAGCTGCAGTAGACGCCTCCGCCGCCGGAATCGTCACTGGATCTGAGCGACGGACCCGAACGGGACCGGCTCAACGGGAGGACTCCGGAATCCAACTCGCCTCATGAAAGCAGCAGGCGAGCCCATCACGAACGGGACTACGGCAAGGTCCATTACCACGTAGTCGCGACCATGAGGATGGTCGCAATAAACGTGAGACACGGCCGCCTCATCCTTCCGGCTGATGCGATTCATGGTCTCGGTCTCCTGAACTGCCGGACCTAGAGGGTGCCCTGCCACAGGATCGAGCTGCCATCTATGATCGTGATAGGCATGCCCGCGGTGTAGCTTAACGACTTCGAGATCACGATCACGTCGTTCACGCGCAGGCCAGTTTGGCTCTGCCCGCTCACGGGGATGAACTGGACGCCCCCGCTCGCAGTCTTGAGCGTCTCGAGGCTCGCTTGGCCCGGCGGGTTCACTATCGTCGAGTTCGACGACCAGCGCATCAGGAACGTCGTCGTGGTCAGCGCATGGGGCGCCGGGACGTTCGAGATTTGCAAGACCCAGTTCGACGAGGTGTCCTGCCGGTGAATGCTAATCGTCTGGGAGCCGCCGGCTGGACTGATCGTAATGGTCCCCGTCATCCCCATGGACCGATGGGGGATGCACCAGAACGGGATGGAGCCTGCCACGTCGAAGAACACGAGGAACTTCGTGGTGGTTCCCGGGAGCAGATCGTGACTGTACGTTTGCCCATTCAAGTCATATGTGAAGGTATGGAGCACGCCGTCCCGGTTCGTGACGACAATCGCCGTAATCGTTTGAACGCTCACAGCGAACGTCGCCGGATTGAACGCAAAGTTTTGCGCCGTCACGTTCACCGTGGCGCTCGGCTGGAAGTCGAAGCCGCCCCCGGTCTGCGTGCCGGCTGCATGGTTGTACGCAATCGCGCTCGCGAAGATCGCGCCGACCGCGACGCAGGCAACGCCGAGCGCATACAGACCCTGTCGGGTCCGCCATCCCGACCGCGCATCGAGATGCGGTGTCCCTCTCCTCCCTTGCAAGAACCCGAGGACGCCGGCCGGGAGGGCCCACAACACCGCGACCAAACCCAGGACGTCGCCCGAAAACTCGTACGGGCTCGCCGGGTTCGCCAGCCCGCCGAGGATGAAGGGCAAGAACAGGATGAACAGATAGCTCACGGCGATCCCGGTCGCGAGGTAGAACCACGGGTTCGGCCTCCAAGTCAGGAGGGCGAGGAAGACGAGCCCGGGAACCAGGAAGGCGCCGTAGAGAACGAACGCGGCGGGAGAGAACCCTCCGCCGACTAGCAAGGCCAGGACGAGATCAAAGAACGCCATCGTGAGGAGGAGTCGGTTGAACGTCCACGGCCCGCGGGCCTTTCTCGCCACTTCGGGTTCAGTCGCTTCCATGATCGCGCCTCTCGGAAGGGCTGGATAGAGCGTGAATCCTGCCGGCAGCCATACAAGGCCCTCCTCCGCGCGCGGATTCCGGCACCCCTAATGTAAATTTCGGTCGAGACCAAACCGTTTTCCGTCGTGCCACCGTAAGGACGGCCATGCGCGCCGTCCGATTCGAGCGGGACGGGACGGTGAAGTTCGTCCAGGCCCCGAACCCGCAACCGGGACCCGAGGACGTTCTCGTGCAGGTCCTCGCGGCGGGCGTGTGCCACACAGACCTCCATCTCCTCGACCGAGTGAAGGCCGGCAAGCACGACCCGCTAATCCCCGGCCACGAAATCGCGGGCCGCGTCGTCAAAGTTGGCTCGGACGTGTACGCCTCGAATGTCGGAGATCGAGTCGTCGTGCACTTCGAGCAGCCCTGCGGGCAGTGTCGGCAGTGCAAGCGCATGCGGACGAACCTCTGCGAGAACGGGACCACGCTCGGCTTCGACGCGCCCGGAGGCTACGCGGAGTTCGTCGTCGCGAAGCAGACGACCGTCCTCCCGTTTCCGCCGAATCTGGAACCCGCCCTCGCGGCTCCGCTCGGATGCAGCGGCGCGACCGCATACCGGTCCGTCGTGGCGCTCGGCCAAGCGGGGGAAGGCGATCTCGTGGTCGTCATCGGTGCAGGCGGAGTTGGGCTCTCCGCGATCCAAATCGCGAAAGTCCAAGGGGCTCGGGTCCTCGGAGTTGAGGTCCGGGAAGAAGCCCGCAAGGCGGCCCTCGATTCCGGCGCCGAACAGGCAGTACCTCCGAATCGCGCCGCGAGTGCGGTGCGCGAGATCGCAGGCGCTCAGTGCGCGGACGTGTCAATCGACTTCGTCGGGACGAAAGCCACATTCGACCTCGGACGATTCGTCCTCGGATCCGGCGGTCGGTTCGTCGCAGTCGCCCTGGGGAGCGAGGCCGTCTCCGTCACCGCGGATGATCTCATCGACGGCGGCAAGTCGTACCTCGGGGCGTACTCCTCCACGATGGCCGACCTCGCCCGGGCAATCGCCCTCGCGGAGGCGGGGAGGCTGAGGCCCGTCGTCACCCGAAAGGCGCCGCTCTCGGAGGCCGCAACGGTGCTGAACGACCTCCGCGACGGGAAAGTCGTGGGTCGGGCCGTGCTGTTCCCGGGCCCGATGGAACCGTGAGACCTGCTACGGAGACCCGCGAGCGGGGCGCTTCGATGACTTCCGCGGCGACATGAGCTCGATCCAAGCGCCATCAGGATCCGTCACGTAGGCGAGCCGATCCGTCCCTTCGTCGAACGCCTTCATGACGACCCGGAAGTCCCCGCGGTGCTCCCGCAGAAATCGGTCCACGTCGGGAACCGCGAACGCGAGGTGGTCGAGTTCGTCTCCCTGCCGGTAGACGCGATATCGTCCGCTGGGTGGATACCAGTTCAGCTCAAGCCGTTGCGAGCCGCGAGGCGATTTTAGGACCGCAATTGCGCCGCCCGTTTCGCGGATCCGCATGCGCCACGTCATTTGCATCCCCAGGACCTTCGTGTAGAACGCAATGGATCGATCGAGGTCCCGCACGCGAATACCCGTGTATCGGAAGCCCATGGACCGCGCCGTCGCTTCACGGACCGTGGGTACTAGCATGAACTTTCTCCCGTCGCATCACGGGTCGCGCGCGTCCAGTCAGGAGCGTTTCCGGACGAGGAAGTGAAACAGGTTTCCTTCCCGGCGTTCATCGATGACCGGGTGTCCCGTCTGGTCCGACCACCGGACCATCTCGATCGGCGACGTCGGGTCGTCCGTCACAAGGTGGACGACTTCCCCGACCCGAACCTGGGTCAGTAATTCGTTCAACTTGACGAGAATCGCGGCGCACTCGATCCCGATCTCGAACATTTCGTAATCGGGGAAGGCGGCAAAACAGCGGACGCGAAGTGCGGCGATCTGTTTCGCGAGGAGCTTGCGTGCCGCGGGAAGCGCGAGGAGCTCGGACCGGTCGCCGGCGAGGTTCGAGGGCCGCAACCGCGCGACCCATCCAGCGCCGTAGCGCTCCTCAATCATCGCTCGGGGCTTTGCCAAGACCGTTTGATTGACCTCTTGCAGAACCCCGCCGAGTGGCGCGCGAATCGGGCCGAAGTACGTGCCGCTCTCGAGGAAGCCGATCGTGGCCCCTCTCGCCAATGCGACTCCGGGAGACTTCGTGGCGACTTTCGCGATCCGCCCCGCAATCGCTGCATAGATGCTCGTGATGCCGACGACGGCGTCCCCCGATTCCGACGGGCGAGCCCAGACGAGTCCCTCCGAATCGTAGAGGAGGTCGTCCGGGAATTCGCAGCCATCGATCTTCATGCAGGCCCTTAAATCAGGAGGACGTCGGCGAGCAGCAGCTCCGCATCCGCATCCGATCGAACGAGGACGCCGTCTTCGTCCGCGATCCTCGCGGCGCCCATGGCGGAAAGTTTCTTTCCGTTCACCTGGACCGGGCCACCGCCGACGAGATGGAGGTACGCGCCCCGATGGGCTTCGAGGGCGTGCGAGAGGCTCCGGCCCTTCTCGAGGAACGAGGAGAACACCTTCGCGTCCGACAGGATCGGAAGGGCCTCCTTGTCATCGACCGAGACGAGTGGCAAGAAGCGGTTCGTCCGCTCCGCCTTCTGCACGGCCTTCTGCTCCACGGACGGCTCGAGCCCTGGGGCAGACGGCATGTACCACATCTGGATGAAGCGCATCGGGGCATCTTTCCGATTGTTGATTTCCGAGTGCCACATCCCGCGACCGACCGTCGTGTGCTGGACCCAGCCTTCCTTCAGGACGCCGCCCTCGCCGTTCTCATCCGCATGGCGGAATTCCCCACTCGCGCAGTAGGTGACCACCTCGATTTCGCGGTGGGGATGCAAAGGCCAGACGGCTCCGGGCGTCAGCGTGTCGTCGTTGAAGACCCGAAGCGTTCCAAACCGCACCCACTCGGGATCGTAGTAGCGGTCGAACGAGAAGTGCCAGCGGCCGTGACAGGAACCGCCGTCGATGGGCACGTCGACTTGGTGGATGGACCCTGGATTCCGGACGGTAATCATGAGGACGTTTCGAACGCGCCCGCGGACTTTGAAGGTTTGCAGACCTATCACGACCGAACAAAACACCGAAACCATTTTGCCTTCCCGGGACCCGTGCTATCGACGTCCGCGACTTCCCATGGCCCTTACGCTAGACGCACTCGGCGTCGTTGCAGTCGCTTCGGCGAGCGGATGGTGGGCCGTCGGCATCGTCTCCGCCGTCCGCTCCCGCGTCGCGTCTCCGTTCGAACGCGCCTTGGCGACGGCCTCGTTCCTCATCGGCGCGTTGGCCTTCGTCACGCCGTACGCCTCGGTCTCCGTCGATGGACCCCTCTCGGATCTGCGGCTTACGTTCATCGCGCTCGCGACGCTGCTCGTCCTCCTCGCCACGAAGTGGATCTCCCGTGGTCACTCCCGCTACGACGCCCTCCTCGTCGTCCCGGTCATCGCCTCCCTGGCGCTGGTCTGGGATGGTTTCGTGCCGAACGGCTTCGACGCGGAGTGGCCGTCGTACGTATTCTGGGCCCTCCAGCAGATTCCCTACCTCGCGGCCGCAATCGTCCTGTGGGGCACGCTGTATCGAGGGAGGGGGGACCTCGCGACGCGTCTCCATCAGCGGCTCTTCTGGACCGTGGGGGTCCTCGTCCTGATCCTCGCGATCGGACTCGGGACGAACATCGCGGGCCGGTTCGTCTTGACAACGGGGGATCCTTGGCTCGCGTCCTTCTTGCTGATTCCGGCGGCAATCGCGCTCATCGCAATCGTCCCGCTCACGCGCGAAGACTGGGGGGAGATGCTTCGGGTGGTCTCGGCGATCCAAGAGCGGGTGACGGCCGTCTACATGTTCTATCGAACCGGCGAGCCGCTCGTCGCTCTGGCCTCGAACCGCAATCTCCCGATCGAGGCGGAGCAGCTCGAAGCGGTCTTATCGGTCGTCGGGAACTTCGTCGAGACGAGCGTTCCTTCATCGCGCGGGTACGCGGTCACTGCGATGCGGTACGAAGGTCTCGGGCTCGTCGCGGTGCGCGGAGAGTTCGTCATTATCGCGGCGGTGTATGACGGGCCGGCGTACGACGCGCTCCGCAGCGAACTCACGCGGACCCTCAAGGTCTTCGAGGAACGAAGTTGGAAGGAGCTCCGAACGTGGGAGGACGCGACGAAGGTCGCGGAGACCGCCGCGAACGAGTTGTCGAACCTCCTGCACCGGCCGGAGAGGACGGCCCCTCCTTCACTCCCCCACCCCTCACCGCGCGAGGCGAAACCAGGGAAGTCGTCGTAGGCGGGCGAAATCTTTTCGAAGTGAAGCCGCTTCGAGGAGCATGGAGCGAACGAACATCGCCTCCGGGGCGGTCTGGGAGCCGATCGTGGGATACTCGCGGGCGGTCCGCGTCGGACCTCTTGTCGTCGTCGCGGGGACGACGGCGACCGATCCACGCGGGAACGTCATCGCTCCTGGGGATGCGCATGGGCAGGCAGTCGCAATCTTCCACAGGATCGAAGATGCGCTCGCCCAGGCCGGCGCTCGGCTCGAGGATGTCGTGCGTACGAGGATGTTCATCGTAGACATCGATGACTGGGAAAAGGTGGGCCGTGCCCACGTCGAGTTCTTCCGCGACATCCGCCCCGCTACGACCTTAATCCAGGTGAATCGGTTGGTCGACCCGGCGTTGCTCGTCGAGATTGAAGCCGACGCAATGATCCGCGACGCCGCCTAAGCAACGGTTAAGTCCGTCGACTCTCTGGAGGATTTCGTGAGGCGGGCGATCCCGTGGACCGGCACGGTCCGTTCGATTCACATCGCGGAAACAGCGGAAGCGCCGATGCGTTCCGTCCGACGCGTGCTTGCCGTCCCAGGCAAGGGGCTCCAGGGAGACCGCTACTTCCGGGCCAAGGGGACGTACTCGGACCGACCGGGGCCGGCCCGAGAGATCACCCTCATCGAGTCCGAGGCGATCGAGGCGATGGCGCGGGACAACAAGCTCACAATCCACGCGGGCGACGCACGCCGCAACGTCGTCACGCGAGGCGTGCCGCTGAACCACCTCGTGGGGCGCGAGTTCCTCGTCGGAGGCGTGAGGCTCCGAGGAGTCCGGCTGTGCGAGCCGTGTTCCCATCTCGAGGGGCTCACGCGTCGGGGCGTGCTCGCGGGCCTGATCCACCGGGGAGGCCTGCGCGCCCAGATTCTGAAGGGGGGCGATATCCGCGTGGGCGACACGATCGCGCTCGCCGCTTCCCGTCGCGGCCCGCGAACTCCGTCTTCGACCATCGAAGACCACTGATTTCGACGCGGGGTGGCGAATTCACCGTACATCGCCGGGGATCGTGCGCATCCTTAATTGCTCGCCCGCGCTCCGAGGACTCGCATGTTGACCCCTCAGTCGGAAACGGAACGGGCGGTGTTCGAACTTTGGAAGGAATTTCAACCGAACGACGCGTTCGTGCTCGGCATCGACGAATGTGCGGGTCGCGTCTTCGTCCCGACGCAGGCGAAAGTCGATCGAATCCGCGCGAAAATCTCGCGAATCCAGAAGGGGACGAAAGACCCGACTGAACGGAAGCTCCTCGCCTCGATGCGGGCCGCCCTCGAACTCCGAGAACCCGCCCAACTCCCCGAATCGTTGGTTCAGTCGATTTTTGCCTACCTGATCAAAGAAGGCGGCGCCGATCCGAATCACATGGGCTCTCTCGCCCGAGACGCTCGACGGGCTCTCGACGCGGCGCGCAAGCGGGCGCACGGCGCAACGCCTCCCGGGATGCGGGCCCTGGTCCAGATCGCGTGCGACAGCCTCAATGGCGTGCTGAGGACCGTCGAGGCGGAGTTGCGCGACGAAGGTGCGAAGCAGGCGGTCCGGGGGCTCCTTGCGGCGAACGCCCGGTACGCGAAAGCGTTCGATCTGCCGGGCTTCCCACTCAAGGGAGGCTTCGAGGAGGTCTACGCGTTCTTCAAACGATCGGGCTGCGAACTCGGACGCACGCGGTCCTATGCGCGCGCCTTGCGGGATTTGTGGGACTACGATCAAACCCCTTCCCAGGTGGAGGCTGCGGGTCTCCGGATGATGCGGCGGGAATTGCCTCACTTTCGTGCGCTCGTGCGGCGCCTCGCGGAGGAACTAGGTTGCGCGAGCGCCGCGGAGGCCGTCACCGCGGCATTGAAGGAGAAGCGAGGCCTTCGACCGGACCAGATCCTCCCGTTCCTGAACGAGGTGCGCGGCCCGGCGATGCGGGTGGCAGACAAACACCTCGTCGCGATCAACCCCCACTATGCGACCCAAATCGTGGAAACACCGCCGTACTTGGCGAACTCGGTACCGTCCGGGGCCGCGTACGGACTCGACACCTTGACCGATCACCCGCGGGAAATCTTCCTCGCGACGACCGACGAGCGGAGCGCCGCACGGCCGCCGCCGGGCGAGCTCCTCAACCTCCTCGTCCACGAAGAGTACGGCCACTGCGTCCACGGGTCGAACTCCGCCTACGCGTTCGCCGCGTCCCCCCGGTTGCTCGACCTCGTCGCCTCGACGTTCGCAAGCGTCTCCGAGGGGATTGCGTTCCAACGCGAAGTCGAGTTCCTCCCGATCATCCAAGAAGTCGCTGCCGGCAAGCTCGCCGGGACGGAGGAGGACGCGTTCGGTGAATCCCTTGAGCGGTGGGGCGGCATCGGCCGCGTGTCCCGCGAATACGAGTTCCTCGCGGCCCTCTGGCGAATCGTTCGGTTCCTGCGGGTCATCGGGGACGCGCGCATCAATTCTGGGAAACAAGACCTCATACGCTTCATCGAGTGGGCCCATCGCACGACGGCTTTGGAGCGGGCGACAATCTATTACAATCTGTTCCCCGCCCACCAGATCATCGGCCCCGGTTACGCCTCGACGTATGCGATTATCGGGGAGCGGATCCGGGAGCTGCAGCAAGAGGCGCTGAAACGCGGGAAGAGCCTGCGCGCATTCAACGCGTACGCGAGTTCAATCGGCTGGCCGCCGAAATCGGTCTTCGAGGCGAAGCTCGAGGCGTGGATTCGCTCCCGCTGACGGTCTCCGTGGGCCGCCGGACGCGTCGCAGGGAATCCTTTATGGACGCATCCGCGATGCTCGCGCGCTTCCCCTCGAGCGTTTCGGGGTTGGGGATTCCCATGGTAGCGAAGAGAAAATCGGTCCGGAGGCAACGAGGCTCGAAACGGAGGGCCCGGAAGCAACTGCTGTTCGACATGGCGTTGATCCAACGAGGCGCCCGCCTCCGGCGATCCCCGTTCTTCGACAAGACCCGGGAGGCCGGCTGCAAATCCTATACGGTGTACAATCACACGTTCCTGCCGAGTTTCTACGACGACCCGGTGAAGGAGTACTGGCATCTGCTCCGACATGTCGCCCTGTGGGACGTCGCGGTCGAACGCAACGTCGAGATCAGCGGACCGGACGGGTTTGCGTTCATGCAGCTGCTCACGCCAAGGGACCTGCGGAAGTGTCAGGTCGGCCAAGGGAAATACGTCCTCATCACGGATGCCGATGGCGGGATCCTGAACGATCCGGTCCTCTTGCGCCTCGAGGAGAACCGGTTCTGGATCGCCCTCGCGGACAGCGACGTCCTCCTGTGGGCGAAGGGGGTCGCTCAACACGCCGGCATGGACGTGACGATCCGAGAGCCCGACGCCTCGCCGATTCAGGTCCAAGGGCCGAAGTCGAGGGCCCTCATGGCGGACTTGTTCGGCGACAAGGTCACGTCCCTGTCGTACTACTTCTTCAGCCGCGCGGATCTCGACGGCATCCCGCTCCTCGTCACCCGGACGGGGTGGACCGGGGAGATCGGCTACGAACTGTACCTCCTCGACGGCTCGCGCGGCGCAGACCTGTGGGACGCGGTCGTGAGAGCGGGGAAGAAATACAACCTGCGGCCCACGGGGCCTTCCGACATCCGCCGCATCGAGGCGGGCATCCTGAACTACGGCGCCGATATGACGATCGAGAACAACCCGTACGAGGTCGGCCTCGGGTGGACCGTGGACCTCGACAAGCCCGGCGATTTCATCGGGAAAACGGCGCTCCAGCGAATCAAGGATGACGGGGTCAAATGGAGGCTTGTCGGCGTTGAGATCGACGGCAGGCCGCTCGACTTCAACATGACGAAGTGGACCATGATGGCCGGAGGCCGACCCGTAGGCCGAGTGACGTCCGCGATCCGCTCCCCGCGGCTCAAGGCGAACATCGGCTATGCGATGCTGCCAATCATCCACGCGGACCTCGGCACGGAACTCACGGTGGACCACCCGGACGGACCGCGGACGGCGACCGTGGTTAAGAAGCCCTTCATCGACCCGGGCAAAGAGATTCCGAAGGCGTAGTTCGATTCCGGCGCACAGCTCCGGGCTTGAGACGCACGGTCGTTCTACGGGCTGCCGTAGACGGGGATCGCCGCACCCGTGATGGGGGCTGCCTCCTCCGAACAAAGCCAACGTATGACCGCGGCGACCTGATCCGTCTTCACCCATTTCGAGAAGTTCGCCTTCGGCATCGCCTCCCGATTCGAGGGCGTGTCCATGATTCGCGGGAGGACGCAGTTCACCCGGACGTTCGCGGCCTTCAGTTCCCGCGCCAGGCTTTCCGTGAGGCGGATCACGCCGGCCTTGCTCGCGGAATACAGGAACGATTCCGCGTCTCCCTGGAGACCCGCCTCGCTCGCGACGCTCACGATCGCGCCTCGCTTTGCCCCCCGCATCGCGGGCGCCGCGGCTTTGCAGGCCAGGAACGCCGACTTGAGGTTGAGGGACATCGCCCCATCGAATTGTTCCGCGGGCGTCTCCTCGACCGAACTTGCCATGTACCCGCCGACCGTGTTCACGAGGACATCGATCCGTTTGTGCCGGCGGAGAATCTCTTTCACGACCCGGTCCATCTCTCCAGGTTGTGCGACATCCGCTTTCAGAAGAACCACGTCCTTCCCGAGTGGGCCAAGAGTCTTCTCGAAGTACGGGATCTCCCGCTCCAACAGATACACCGCGACGACCGTTGCGCCCGTTTCCGCGAACGCCTTGCACACGGAGGAACCGAGGTAGCCCGTCCCGCCCGTCACGACAACGACTGGTCCGTCCAACCTGCCACCCATTTCCGTAGGCCACCAGGTTTCAAGAGGCTGGCGCGTTCCGAGCAAACCGGCAAGACGAGGGGAGCCCATACTCGGCGCGTGAGGGACGAGGCCCGCGAGACGTTCGTTGCCCGCGTGAAGGCGATCGACCCCGTGTTCAAGCGAGGCGACCTGAACCAATTCTGGAGGATGCTGCCCGAGTTGCTCGCGATGGCCCCAGAACGCCGCGACCTCTCCCAGAAGAAGTCTCACTACCTCGCCAGCTTGGCGGCGCGGTCCCTCGCCCGCGACGACCCGCATGCGGCCTTGGCGTTCCTCGATTACGCCGATCGTCGAGTCGACCGGGACCACCTCACGCCCTTTCTTCTCGGCGAACGAGCCGACTTCCG
>WNFB01000801.1_pt1 | contig 30283 bp, 25 predicted proteins | sample 5400501 | NCBI WGS metagenome assembly WNFB01 (sample SAMN13153341, study PRJNA577476) | soil metagenome | isolation source: 200 cm saprolite under Douglas fir tree site 2 hole 1 | place: USA:California | collected 2015-04-18
CTTACGAGGAATACGCAAAGTTCGCCCGATAAGATCGCCTTTCCATCGGGCTCCCAGCTTCGTTGTGGCGGGTGAATGAGAACCGGAAAACAGCACACCCTCTGCAGTCCGGTGGCTGACGTACGCCTTGGTCTTGTCGTCGGTGCCCATGCCACTAAGGGGATAACTCTTCTAGGCTCTGGGCCCATCACGTGCCGGAAGGACCCCGATCGCGACCCGCCGCCGAGCACGCTCACCGCAATCGTCTCCGGGAAACCCTTCCCCGCCATCCAAGATATGATCGTGAACATTGACCCAAAGGACCTGTGGCCATACTCCGCCATCATGCGGAATGTGTTTCCAGAGGAAAGCGGAAATCGGCGACGTGCGCTTTTGGCCCGCCTGCTCCCGCCTCCTTCCCACGCGCGCGATCAATCAGAGGTGGGACAGCTATTGGTCATTTTTGAACCAGAGGACAATATCTCCTATTCGTAGGGTGCCATCTCCACTCTGGTACTCGAAGGTGACTGTGTTGTCCCCGGCATTTAGGCCTCCCACAACTTCGTGGAGCGAGCATACTGCGCCGCCCACATATTTTGCCCATTGCTCCTCTGAACCCTACGTTCCGCAGGTCAGGGTGTGGTTTCAGTTCGAATTTTGGGCATTGTCGTTGCGGCGGCTTCTGGCTTGTGAAGGTTCCCGGCGATCTCGTTCCAGGATGGCCGCGGACAGCTTCTCGAGCTGACGAAGCGTCTCGTGGAGGTGGCGGGCGTTCTCGAACCAGCCCCTGTACCGGGTGACCAGATCCTCGGAGAGAAGCTGGGTCATCGTCTTGCCCCCCACGGTGCGGGTCCACTGCAGGTAAGGCCCGTGTAGCTCGGCGCCTTCTTCATGGCAATGGCAGTTGGCCTTCCCGCAACGCATCCGGCGGGTGACCAGGCTGCCGGGTAGCACGAAGCCGGTGGCCGCCAGGCGCTGGGCCAGGTCGCCCTTTGCCCGGGTCTCACGTTCCGTAGGTCCAGCCATCACAGAATCCTTGCCTCTGAGTCCTTCACTGATTAAAGTGAAGGATACCATCAGGGCAGTGGCCGTGGCAAGGAGGCAACGCGGTGGGGGCTCGGGGCGTCTGGGTGGACCCGGAGAGCATCACGCTTGCGAGGGTGGGGGTCTCGGGCCTCCCGGTGGTCAACGCCGTCCTCGATCGCCTCGGCTTTCACGGGCTGGTTGCCGGCCACCTGGGGCACCCCGGCTCCCGCCGCAGGCTCGCCGCCGCCGAAGCCATCGGGGTCCTGGTGCGTGCCCTGGCGCTGGGCCGCCAACCCCTCTACGGCCTGGGCTCGTGGGCGTCGGGGTACGACCCGGTCCTCCTGGGGCTCAGCCCGACAGAGGGGCACCTGGTCAACGACGACCGGGTAGGGCGAGCCTTGGACGCGCTCTTCGGTGCCGACCGGGCCAGCCTCACCACCGCGCTCAGCCTGGCCGCCGTGGCGATGTTCGACATCTCCCTCGACGAGCTGCACAACGACTCCACCTCGATCTGCCTCTACGGCGCCTACCGGCGCAGCGAGCAGGCCGGGGAGGATCGGGCGCCGCGGCCGGCACGGGGCCATTCCAAGGATCACCGTCCGGACCTCAAGCAGCTGGTGTGGATCCTCACGACCAGCGCGGATGGGGCAGTGCCGATCACCTACCGGCTGGCGGACGGCAACACCGAGGACTCCACCACCCACATCGCAACCTGGGAGTCGTGCCGAGGCCTGGCGGGACGGGCGGACTTCCTGTACATCGCCGACTGCAAGCTCGCCACGAGGGACAACATGAACCACATCGCCGGCGAGGGCGGGCGCTTCCTCACCGTCATGCCGCGCTCCCGCAAAGAAGACGAGGCGGGCCGGGCCTGGTTGGCCAGGGAGCCGGTGGCCTGGGTGGAGGTGGCCCGGCGCCCCGGGCGGGCAAAGACCGATCCTGACGAAGCCTGGTGGGCTGTGGCCGCTCCCGACCTGAGCCTGGAGGGCTACCGGATCGTCTGGGTGCGCTCCTCGTCCAAGCAGGCCCAAGACGCCGCCGCACGCACGGAGCACATCGCCCGGGCGGCGGCTGCCCTGTCTGTCCTGGCCGGTACGCTCGCCTCGCCCCGGTGCAGGTTGAAGACCGCGGTGGCGGTCACGGACGCCGCCAAGGCCGTGATCGCCAAGTCGGGGGCATCTCGTTGGGTGAACGCCATCGTCGCCGAGGAGGTGACCTCCCACTACCGCCAGGAGCGCCGGGGCCGGCCGGGGCCCAACACCCGCTACCGGCAGATCGACCACAGCACCTTCACGCTCACCTGGTTCACCGACGCTGCCCAGGTAGGCCTCGATGCCGCCTCCGACGGGTGCTTTCCCCTCATCACCAACGATCACGAGATGACCGAGGCGGCCCTGCTGGCCGCCTACAAGGCCCAGCCGCATCTTGAGCGTCGGCACGCCGTGCTGAAAGGGATCCTCGAGGCTGCGCCCATCGAGCTGAAGAGCGAAACCCGCATCGACGCCTTCGGGTTTTGCCTCTATGCCGCCTTGCTCGTTCACGCCCTCATCGAGCGCGAGCTGCGCCGGGCCATGGCAGCCGCCGGGATCAGCGAGCTCCCGCTCTACTACGAAGACCGAGCCTGCACGGCCCCCACCGCCACCCGGGTCCTTGAGGTGCTGGACCCGCTTGCTCGCACCACCGTCTTGCACCGCGGCCAAGTCCTGACGGTTGTGGCGCCAGCTCTCAGCCCGCTGCAGAACGAGCTGCTCTCCCTGCTCGGGACTCCCCTTGGCCCCTACGGAGCCGAAAAATCAGAACGACCAAATTCGGCCCAAGAGCCTTGGTCGAGGTGCGGAACGTAGGACCAAATTCGGCCCAAGAGCCTTGGTCGAGGTGCGGAACGTAGGCCGGAAGCCCCCTTTGGAGGGGATTCTGCAACAGCCTGCCGATGTACAAAATCCCGACCACCCCTCGTGGTTTCCGCGGCGGGAGGTGCTCGGGCGTATCTTGGCGGGCATGCGGGTTCGGGTGCTGGTCCAGGGCATCGTGCAGGGGGTGGGGTTCCGGCCCTTCGTGTACAGCCTCGCCAACCGCCTTGCATTGGGCGGATTTGTCCGCAATGATCCGGGTGGCGTGACCATCGAGGTCGAGGGAGCACCGGCCACCCTCGACGTCTTCCTGCGGGATCTCGTCGCATCGGCCCCCCCGCTGGCCCGCATCGAGCGGGTCTCGCCTGCTTGGGCCGAGCCGACCGGGGACACCGGCTTTACCATCGTGGCCAGCGAGGCTTCGGGCGCCGGCCGGCTCGCTCTCATCTCACCCGACGTCGCCACCTGCGACGACTGCCTCAGGGAGATCCGAGATCCCGCGGCCCGGCGGTACGGTTACGCCTTCACCAACTGCACCAACTGCGGTCCCCGCTTCACCATCACCACCGACATCCCCTACGACCGGCCCAACACCACCATGGCGGCCTTCCCCATGTGCGCGGCGTGCCGGTCCGAGTACGACGACCCGGCCGACCGCCGGTTCCACGCGCAGCCGATTGCCTGCCCGGCATGCGGCCCGGCGGTGCACCTCGCCGGCGTCGCCTCCACGGAGGCCATCCAGGCCTGCGCCGAGCTGCTCCGGGGCGGCAGCATCGTCGCCCTCAAGGGCCTCGGGGGCTACCACCTCGTCTGCGACGCCAGTAACGAGAAGGCAGTGGGGGAGCTGCGGGGCCGGAAGGTCCGGGAGGACAAGCCGTTTGCGCTGATGGCCGGTGACCTCGATGCCGTACGGACGGTCTGCGAAGTGTCGGAGCACGAGGCGGCCCTCCTGACCAGCTACCGCCGGCCGGTGGTGCTCCTGGCGCGCCGGTCCGCCGGCCCTCGTGGAATCGCCGGCCCTCGTGGAATCGCCGGCCCTCGTGGAATCGCCGGCCCTCGTGGAATCGCCGGCCCTCGTGGAATCGCCGGCCCTCGTGGAATCGAAGGCGTGATCGGGGCCTCGGTCGCGCCGGGCAATCGCTTCCTCGGCTTCATGCTGCCCTACACGCCGCTGCACCACCTGCTCCTCGATGCCTTCGATGCTGGTGGGGCCTCAGGGGCCCCAGGGGCTTCCGGGCCCGGCATCCTGGTCATGACCAGCGGCAACCGTTCCGACGAGCCGATCGCCTACGTCGACGACGATGCCACCGAGCGTCTCGACCCGATCGCCGACGCATTCGTCTCCCACAACCGGCCCATCCACATCCGCTGCGACGACTCCGTCACGCGTTCGTTCCGAGGCGAGGAGTACCTCATGCGCCGGTCCCGGGGCTATGCCCCCGAGCCGCTCCTGGTGGCGGAGGCGTTCGCTGTTCCCGTGCTCGCAACGGGCGCGGAGCTCAAGCACACGTTCTGCCTCGGCAGTGGCACGCGGGCCTTCGTCTCCCACCACATCGGCGACCTGGAGAACTGGGAGACCATGCGCTCGTTCGTGGAGGGCGTGGCCCACTACTGCAACGTGTTCCAGATCCGCCCCCAGGCGATCGCCTACGATCTGCACCCCGAGTACCTCGCCACCAAGTGGGCGCTCGACCAGGCGGCGGGCGAGGCGGCCCCGCCGCCGGGGATCGAGTTGGAGGGCTGCGAGCTCGTCGGCGTCCAGCACCACCACGCCCACATCGCCGCTTGCCTGGCGGACAACCAGGCGGCCGGCCCGGTGATTGGCCTCGCGCTCGACGGGACGGGGTGGGGGACCGACGGGACGATCTGGGGCGGCGAGGTCCTCGTGGCCGGCCTTGCGGACTTCCGGCGGGTGGGCCATCTCCGCCCGGTTGCCCTGCCCGGCGGGGCCGCCGCGATCCGCGAGCCTTGGCGCATGGCCGCCAACTATCTGCGAGAGGCCTTCGGGGTGGCGGCGGCAGGCCTGGACCTGCCGTTCGTGCGGGAGAGGGCGGCGGGGTGGGGGCCGGTGCTGGAGTTGGCGGCCAAGGGGATCAACGCACCGTTGACGTCGTCGGCTGGCCGCCTTTTCGACGCCGCAGCCGCGGTGGCCGGGCTGCGGGGCAAAGTGAACTACGAGGGCCAGGCAGCGATTGAACTCGAGCAGGCTGCCGACCCAGGGGAGGCCTCCGCCTACCCCTGCGCCTTGGAAGATCGTGATGGCGTGGTAGTGATCGACGGCGTTGCACTGGTGCGCGCGCTGACGGAGGATCTGGTCCGGGGAACGGACGTGGCGGTGGTCGCCGCACGCTTCCACAACGGCCTCGCTGCCGCGCTCGTCGAGTGTTGCACGCTGGTCCGGGAGGCGACGGGGCTGGCGGCGGTGGCCCTGTCCGGCGGGACCTTCCAGAACCTCCTCCTGTTGGAGCGGGTCACGGCAGGCTTGGAGGCGGCGTCGTTCTCGGTGTTGCGCCACCGCCGCGTCCCCGCCAACGACGGCGGCATCTCGCTGGGGCAGGCCGTGGTGGCAGGGGCTCGGCTCTCGCGGTAGCGGAGAGCGCTACGGCACGTGGCCGAGCACCGTTGCGGGCAGACGGAGCTGGAGCGTCGGATCAAGGTCGTCGAACCACGCGTAGTTCTCCTGCACCATGGTCAGGGCCAGCTCGTAGGCCCCTGGCTCCGACGGGAACCTGACCGGGAGGGCGATGACCTGTGATCCTCCGGGCGCAAGCGGGGGATCGAATCGGCCCCGGTTGGCGAGAACGTCCAGCCGGTTGCCGTCGGCGTCGTACCAGCGGTAGGAGAGGTGGACCGGATAGTAGAGCGAGTCGCTCGAGAACCAGCACGGGCTGGCGTTGTGGACCGGGACCGTCAGCCATGCATCCAATCCCGGCTCGCAACGCAGCGTCTCCGGCGGGAGGCCGATCTCGAAGGCCGGTTCCACCAGGAAGCTGTCCTTCGGGGCCGTCGAACCGTCGAACTCGGCCTGGAGAGCGGCAAGTTGGCGTGCTCCCCGCCCACGCGCGCCGAGCGCCCCGCCGCGGCGGGCCCCGCCGCCACTCCGGGGCAGGCAGCACAGGTCGATCACCCCCTCCTTGCGCAGGAGCAGGTCGAGATGGTGCTGCGAGACGATCCGGGCCGGGGCACCGTCGTCCCCGATGGCATAGAGGTCGTGGTGGCGGCGCAGCAGGTCTGCAAGCTCGCGGTAGGACGTGCCGCCGAGGCGCTGGAGGAGGGCGGGGTTCATCTCCACGAGGAGCGCCGGCCGGTGACGGGCCAGGGTTGCAACGGCGCCCTGCAGCACGGAGACCTCCGCCCCTTCCGCATCGACCATGATGAGGTCGACCCGGTCGATGCCAAGCCGTTCGACGTAGTCGTCGATGCGCACTGCTTCCACGGTGCGGGTCTCCCCGCCGGGTGTTGGCCGCTCGCCGACGAAGGAGCCCGGCGGGTAGCCGGGAGAGAACACGAACTGGACGGTGCCCGTCGTGCCGTAGGCCGCAACCTGCTCGGCGACCGCATTGCCCCCACCGTTGGCCTCCAGGTTGGCGACCAGGTATCCGTACGTCTCGACGGCCGGCTCGAATGCGTAGACCGTGCCGCGGGGGCAGAGCCGGGCCATCACCACGGCGAACACCCCGATGTTGGCCCCGATGTCGATCGCCACGGAGGTGGGCTTCAGGAGCCGCCGCAGCGCGCTCATCACCCGGGGCTCGTAGGTGCCCCCCGACCGCCGGATCTGGCCGATGACGCCAAGGTCGTCGGGGGGGCCGACGAGGGTGAAGGGGACCGGGTCGAACGGCGCGGTGAGCTGAACCTCGGTCGACTCGCTCATCGGGCTGCTAATCCCCCTGGGGGCGGGACCTTCCAGACCGTGACGGACCCATTTTCCGCATAGACGGGAAGGTGAAGGGAGTCGAGATACGCCACCACCCCGGGCATCGGGTTCTCGTGATGGTCGACGATGAACCGTATCCCCAGGCCGTTCAGGTCGCCGGTGGTGAACGACGGCGGCGAGCCGGGAGCAGCGTCGATCTGGTCACCCTCCAGTTCGAGGATCTGGTGGTAGACCGGGATGCTCGTGAGGGCCGTCAGGCGCTTGTCCGGAAGCCGGGGCACGGTGCCGCCTGCCATGGCGCGGCGATGGACGGTTGCCGCGTACATGAACCGCGAGTCGTCTGCGGGGACCGGGGTGTCGTCGCCGACGACGCCGTACCCCGTGCGGAACTGGAGCGGGACGTCCAGCACCGCGCCGGGGTCGGGATCGCTGGCCATCCGTTGATAGACGGCGGGGAGCGCGACGGGCATCGCCAGGTACGTCGTCGGTGGGAGGAACTCGACGACGACCAGCAGCGTTGCCAGAGCCGGCAGGACGATCGCCCCCCGGGGCCACCGGCTCGTCAACCGTTCCAGGGCCAGGGCGGCAAGCATGATGAGCGCGAGGGACGCCACGACGCCGAAGCGCGCGGGGGCTCGGAAGCCCTTGAAGCCCGGGATGCCGTTGAGGAGCAGGTATGGCATCGGGATCGAGAACTTGAACCCCTCGTACGTGAACGCACTGCCGGTCTTGCCGTTGACGTGCAGACCTGGACCGAACGACAGCAGGCCGAAAGCAACCGCCAGGACCAACCAGTCCCGCTTGCGGCGATCCGCAAGGAACAGGCCCGCCAAGGCAAGCCCGAGTACCACCACGCCGGTGAACTCGACCCGTTCCCCTCCCGTCACATTGGCGTTCTCGGTTGCGAAGGCGTGGCCCCACAGTGGCTGGCGATCGTAGGGGACGATCCACGAGACCAGGTCAGCCGAATAGCCCTGTGCACCGCCGAGGCCCGGGGGCGGAGCGTATTCGCCGTGGCGGACGTCGCTGATCGCCGGGACCAAAAGCGGCAGCGAGATCACGGCCGTCAGCGCTCCTGCCTGCAGGAACGCCATCCCCACCTGCCGGCGCAGCGTGGAGCGAAGGCGCATGGCGACGAGGATGACAATGGCCACACCCAGCATCAGGGCGTACGTGAAATCGGTGAGGAACGTGAGCCCCAACACCGCCCCGAGGACGATCGCCTGCCGCCGGCCCGGTTTCCGGTACACGTCCAGCAGCGCAATGAGCCCGAAGACGAGGAACTCGGTGTGGATCAGGTTCAGGTGCGTGATGATCCTGTTGGTTCGATACGGAAGCAGTTCGAAGGCGACCCCAGCGAAGAACGCCACCCAAGGCGGGCACCGGAGGCGCAGTGCCAGGAGGTAGGCACCCAGACCGGAAGCCACGACGGCGAACAGGCCGATGACAACGGAGGCCCCCGACAGGCCGAAGACCCGGGCGAGCGGCCACGACAACATGCTCCAGAGGGGGACGTTGGTTTCGAATGCCGTGTGGACGCCGACCGGGTGGAGGATGGCCGTGGTGACGAACGGGTTGTGCAGGGACAGCACGGCGCGCGGAACGCTCCAGTAGTTCCAGATGAACGCCGCACCGTCACCGCTGTCTGCCCAGAATTGGGTTCGAACATGGTGGACGAGTGGCCAGTAGAGCCCGACCGCAATCGCCACAAACCCAAGCGGCGGTGCCCATCGACCTCGGCGGCTGCCGGGGGCGCGGGCGTCGGGCGGACCTGCGGGTGGGGCCGGGTTGCTCAACGATCAGACCCTGCCGCCCGCGTCTGCCTGATGCGCCGTACCGCCGCGGTGGCGATGCGCCGGGCACCACCTTCCAGCAGCGCCGTTGGGCCCGGCTTGCGCAGGAAGAGCATCACCGACGTCCAGCGGAGATCGGCGACCGCCAGGACGAGGTGCGGCGTCTTCAGTACCTGCTCCGGGAGCCACACGGGGTCGTCGATGTATTCGCGGGGTGGCCGCTCCGGGTCCAGTTCCTCGACCAGCACCAGGCCCGAGGGACGGACGAGCCACTCGTCCACCTCCGCGGGCGTGAAGTACTCGGGGTGGGGGCCTCCCTGCAGGATCAGTTCGGTGGCCACGCAGGCAACCCCGTCGGGCCGCAGCACCCTGGCCATCTCACGCATCGCCTGCGCCGCCGCCGCGTGGCCGCCGAAGTGCTCGATGGAACTGAGCGAGTAGACGACGTCGAAGCTTGCGTCCCGGAAGGGCAGGTGGCAGCCGTCGGCGGGCAGGCCGACCAGGCGGTCCTCGTGATAGCGGAACGGCGCGTACTTCCGGGGGTTGGACAGGAACTCCGGGTCGGCCTCCGAGGCGATCGATTCGACGAATCCGCCGCTGTACAGATCGGTGGCCACCGTGAGGCGGCTGCGGTTGGCCAGGTGGTACAGCACGCACTCGTGTCCCGCGCCGACACCCAGCACGGTCTTCGAATGGCCCAGCGCGTCGAGCCGTTCGAGACCGTAGATGCAGTGGGTCCACTCGAAGGCCTTCCGGTGGTACCAGCCCTCATCTTGCGGCAGGCCAAGCACCCGGCCGACCGCCCGCCAGTCCGGGTCTTCCCACAGCTTGGGATGCGGCATGCGGTTCAGGCTGAGACGCCCCGCGGACCGCGGCGGGACGGGGATGCCGGCCGCGGCGCCCTGCCGGGAGGCGACCTGGCGGACGCGTTCGATACTCATCGCCGTCGCGCGACCACCGTGTAGTTCACGAGGCTCGTGGCGCCTTCGACCGGGTTGTTCTCCGGGCGGTAAGGCTGGCGGTGGTAGGTGACGGTGGCGTTGGGGAAGCCCAGTACCTTCAACATGTCCACGATAACGCCAGGGGAGAGGCCCCACCAGCCGTTGGGGCTTGCGCCGCGGGTGATGTTCCACACGAGCACCGGCTGATCCACCTGGCTGGGGTCGTGACGCAACGGCTCGACCACGATGATGGCCTCATCCGTCCGCTTGGCAGCCTCGTGGAGCGCCTGGAACGGGTCGCGCAGGTGGAGCAGGATCGAACCGAACACCGAGACGTCATAGCGGCCGATGTCGGCCGGCAGGTCGTAGATGGACCCGTAGACGGCCTGCGCGGTGAGGCCGTATTCGCGCTGGAGGAACCACCAGGCGTTCTGGACGTGCGTGGCGAAGCTGATGTGCTCGGCCCGCATCGTGTCGAGATCGAAGTGCTGCAGCGGGATGAGGTCGGGTGGGACGTCCCATCCCAGGTCGAAGCCGACCACGCTGGCTCCCTGCTGCTCCATCCAGACGCTCAGCCACCCGCTTGCCGGCCCCAACTCGAGCACTCGCCGGCCGCCCAGGACCACGCCGCCGAGGTACGCCGACTCGCCGCCGATCAGGTTCCACGCCCCCTCGATCACGCGCCCGTCGGGCAGGGCGGAGCGGTGGTAGAAGTGGCAGTCCTCGAGGGTGACGCCTGCCCAACGCTCAGCGAGCCGCTTCTGATTCTCGGGCTCGAGCTGGCCCAGGTACCCCGGCGGCGGGGTGTCGGGCCATACGGTGAGCGCCTTCCGGCCCTCCGGCAACGGCGGGACGTCGATGGGGATGGGCTCGCTCGGGATGGCCCGAAGCGGGGGAATGTCGAGTTCGGGCGGGGGCGGCGGCGTTGGCTGGGGGGCTTGCAGGAGCGTGGCAAGCCGCCGGGCAGGTTGGCGCAGGACGCGGGTGATGGGCTCGGGCAGCAGGCGCCCAGCCGCAACCGCGCGGTCCTGCATCCGCCGGAGGATGTCCCTGACTGGAGGCTGGACTGGAGGTTGGACTGGAGGCCGCGCTTGGGGCTGGGTTCGGGGGTCACTGGGCATGATCAGCCCAGAGTATGACCGGACCCGGCTCCGGCACGGCGGTCCCTATAATCGTGCACGGCACGACCATACCCGCGGTCGCGCGTCTGCGACGCGGTAGGCCCGGGTAGAGACCCGGGTAGGACTTGGTAGGAAAGGGGGCTCCCCAATCACGACAGCAAAGCGCCGCCTGGCGGATGCGGTCCGGCCCGCGAGGGTGGTCTTCCGCAAGGAGATCGGCGTGGCGGTGAACGACGCCGTGGGGCCGGCCCAGGCCGGCGTCCAGGCCGAACTGCGCGACATCCGGCGGGTCCTCGAGGACGACATGGATGCCGCGAATGAAACGACAGCCGTGTTCGGTCGCCTCCTCTCCCAGCTTGGCGACCGCCTCGACGGCATCGAGGAGACCCTGCACGCGATCTCGACCCGGCTCGAGGCTTTGGAACGGCGCGGCAAACCGCAGGCCCAGCGCGCCCGCGGGCCGGGCCAGGCCTCGGGGTCCGGGTCCGGGGCGGCCTCGGGGGCTGGCTGACCCGGCGGGAGGTGGGCGGCCCGGTCATTCTCGATATCCAGGCGATCCAGAACTCGGAGTATGCCGAGCGCGGCGTCGCCCGCCACACATTGGAGTTCGCCCGTGCCCTCTGCAGGGTGCGGCCTGACCTGGTGGGCGCCATGGTGCTCAACCCCGACCTGCCCGCGCCGGCCGGCTCCAGCGGCTTCGCAGAGCTCCAGGCGACGGGCAAGGTGGCCCTCGCCGGAGGCCGGGACACCGGTGCTGCACGCATCTACCACGTCATCGCCCCCTTTGAGCTCGAAACCGGCATCGATCGCATCTGGCCCCGGGACATCGCTGCCGGCGGCCTCCACCTCGTCGTCACGCTGCATGACCTGATCCCCCGGGTCTACCCCGAGCACTACCACGCCGATCCCGGTCTGCGCCGGCGCTACCTGGCCCGGGAGGAACTGGTCCGCGCGGCCGCTCGTGTACTGTCCGTCTCGGAGGCGACGCGCGACGAGGCGGTGCTGCGCCTGGGCATCGACCCCCGCCGGATCCACGTGATCGGCGCCGGGATCTCGGAGGGCTTCCGCGTGCCGGCATCCAGGGAAGAGGCGTTCATCCTGGCGCAGGAGGCGCTCCCCAATCTGCAACGGGGCTTCCTGCTCTACGTCGGAGGGATCGACCATCGCAAGAACGTCGATGGCCTCCTGCGGGCCTACGCGCTCCTTCCCGAGCCGCTCCGCGCGGCCCACCAGCTCGTGGTGGCCTTCCGCATGCCGGACGCCTTCCGTACCCGCCTCGCCGGGCTGGCCCGAAGCCTCGGCATCGCCGCTCATCTCGACTTGCCCGGCTACGTCGACGACGCCACGTTGATCGCTGCGTACCAGTCGACGGACCTGTTTGTCTTCCCCTCCCTGTACGAGGGCTATGGCCTCCCCGTGGTGGAGGCAATGGCGTGCGGTGCGCCGGTGGTCTCCTCCAACGCGGCGGCCCTTGTCTCCCTCACGGCTCCCGAGGGCCAGTTCGACCCCACAGACCAGGCCGCCATCGCAGCGACCATCGAGCGGGCACTGACCGACCCGGCGACCGCGGCCGCCCTCAGGGCTGCCTCGGAACGCCCCCCGCCAACCTGGGTGGAAGCGGCCGGGAAGGCGGCCGCCGTCTACGACGAACTGCTCGGGGTGCCCCGGAGGGCCGGCGGCTCATTTCCTCCGACGTCCGGAAGAAATGACGCGTAGGCGCGTGTTTTTTTCCGAAGCTCCGCCCGGCGCAGTCTACGGTTGCTGGCCACCGAGAGCGGCCGGTGTAAGGCCCGCCTCTTCGGCCCCCACCTTCTGACGGATGTCGAAGGTGGCGAACTCCCCGACACCGGCAACCAGCGCGGTCGCCACGTGGAGGGCATCGAGCGTCCGCAGGCTCGCGGGCCGTAGGTCGACGGCGGTCCGTCGGATGTCGTCGCTCATCTCCACCAGCTCGCACCCTGCAAGGAGCCGGGAAGCCACGGAGCGCAACCGGGCAGGCGACGCACGGCGGCCCAAAGCCCGGCCGAGCTCCACCTCGGTCACCACGGAAGTCACGAGGTCGCCCACTCCCCGGAGCCAGTGGCTAGCTGCGATGTGGTGCGGTTCTCCGGGGCTGAGGACCGCCACGAGGACCGACGTGTCGACGTAGGTGGGGAGACGCGCGTCAGCGGTCATCGTCACGTTGCTCCGCCAGGGCCGCCTCAAGCGCCAGCGACGGCAGCTCGTCGAGTTCGGACAGTGCCTGGGCCAGGGCGCCCTGCGTGGCGGGCCGGGTCAAGCCCATCGCGCGGAGTCGCTCAAGACCATCCTGAGCCGGCACCGGTGAGAGGACGGCCACGACCCTGCCTCGGTCCGTGATTTCCTGGGCCGCGCCTGAGGCGGCGACGCGGCGGACGACCTCAGCGGCATTGCGTTGTAGTGCACTGATGGGAATGGCCACATACGTATAGTAGCATTTGGCCCATGGCAAAGGGCACATTGCTGCGACGCAACGGCACACCGCTCGGCATTTTCGCCGCGTCGAGGGCCGCGATCTTCGCTGTCCTGTTCTTCGCCACCCGCCTCCCGGGTGCCCCACCGTGGCAGCGGTTTCTGACCGGGTGGGATGGGGCCTGGTACCTGTTGATCGCCAAGCACGGGTATCCAACGTCGCTCGTCCCGGCGCCGGGGCAGACCGACCATGCCTTCTTCCCCCTGTACCCGATGATGATCCGGGGGGTCCACGCGCTGGGCGGCTGGTCCTTCGAAAGCTCCGCCGTCGCGGCGGCGCTGGTGTCGTCGGCAGCGGCCATGGTCGTCATCTGGCTGCTGGTCCAGCGTCTCTGCGACACCCCGACGGCCTCCCGCACCGTCGCCCTGATGAGCTTCTTCCCCTGGGCGTTCATCTTCACGATGGCGTACTCGGAGGGCTTGCTGCTGCTGCTCGGTGCGATCTGCCTCCTGGCGCTGCTCGACGAGCACTGGCTCATCGCCGGCCTGGCCGCCCTGGTGGCGGGTGCGACCCGGCCCAACGGCTTCGTGCTCGCCCTCCCGTGCGCCTGGGCGGCGCTTGTCGCCATCCACCGCAAGCGTGCCTGGCGGGCACTGCTGGCTCCGGCGCTCGCCCCGCTGGGAATCCTCGGCTTCTTCTCCTACCTGCAGCTGCGGACCGGCGATTTCCTTGCGAACCTCCATGCCCGAAGCCGGGGCTGGGCCTACGACGGCATCGGCTTCTTCCACCATCCAGCCGCTGGGAAGGCGGTCTCGTCGTATGCCGCACATCCCCTGGTCCGCCTCGACCGGCTGGCCAGCTTCACGACGATGGGCTTGATCCTGATTGCCCTCGTCCTCATGGTGGTGTGGCGGCCGCCGGCGATCGTCTGGCTCTACGTCGTGCCCGTCGTCGCGCTGGCACTGTGGTTCGACACCTACGTGTCGATGCCACGCTTCACGCTCACGGCGTTCCCGTTGCTGGTCGCGGTGGCGCGGCCGGCGAAGGGACCGGTGTTCTACGCCCTGATCGGGGTGTCGGCGGCCCTGATGGCCACGCTGTTCATCTTCACCGGTTCCACCCTGCTCCTGACGCCCTAGTGCTGCCACGATCTCGCCCTGAAGGGTTTCGGTGATACGGAGATACTTGGGGCCTTGTGACTAGCATTCTCTCAAGGAGAATTGTTGAGGAGCATCACGCCGACGACCAGATCCTCATCAGACTCGGCCAGCCACACCTCGCCTTGTCGAACGCGTCCTCCGAGAACATCGGATCATCTCAATGTCAGGGTGGACGGGTGACGGAATCGCAGGAGCAGTACGCTGGCGCGGCCAGCAGTCAGTCTTGAGATCCGGAGGTCTTTGATGCCAACTCCCGACTACCCTTCGGCACATTGGGTCGGCTCCCCAAACTTTTGGCCCGGGCGAAGAGACGTTCAGGCAATCGTCTACCATACGGAAGTCGGATTCGAGGCAGGGACCATATCCGAGTTCTCCTCCTCTTTGTCCGGCGTTTCAGCCCACTACAGCATCGGTCTGGACGGCACCGTTCACCAATACGTCGAAGAACGCAATAGTGCCTGGCATGCCGGCGGCGAGTGGCCCGACCAAACGAACGCCAATACCCGCACGATCGGCGTGGAGCGTGAGGACGCCCGGGACCCTGCAAGGCCGATGACCGCCGAACAGAAGGCCTCGTGGATGGCCTTGATCGAGTACCTCTGCCACAAGTACAGCGTGCCCGCTCGCATTGCGAGTAACGGCGAGCGCGGCCTCATCTCGCACCATCTCATCAACCCTGACCATGCAGGCTGTGCCGGTCCTGCCGTGGAGCAGGTGGCGCAAGCTTTCTGCGCGGGCAATAGCCGAAACATCAACCCAAAGCTCTCGGCGCCGATCAGCGGCATCCGTGCGACGGCGAGCGGCCAGGGATATTGGTGCGTCGGCCAGGATGGGGGGGTGTTCAGCTTTGGGGACGCCATATTCCACGGGAGTATTGCGGGAGTCCCCTTGGCGGCACCGATCGTCGGCCTCACCAATGCCCCGGACAGCGGCGCTTACTGGCTCGTGGCAGCCGATGGCGGCGTGTTTGCCCTTCCCTCGCCTGGGGCCCCCTTCTTTGGCTCCATGGGAGGGCAACCGATGAATGCACCAGTCGTGGGCATCGCAGGCATTGGGAAGGACGGCTACTGGCTCACGGGCGCAGACGGGGCGGTCTTTGCCTTCCCGGCGGGCACTGCACCCTTCTTCGGTTCCTTGGGAGGGCAGCACCTCAATGCCCCCATCGTGGGCATCGCCCGGGTCCCCGGTCACGATGCCTACCTAATATTGGCTCGGGACGGGGGAGTATTCAGCTTTCCTGCAGGCCAGGGGCCCTTCTTCGGAAGCGCAGTGGGCCAAACGCAGTCTGCCGTCGGCATCGACTGCACCCCGACCGGGAACGGTTATTGGATCGCCGCTGCGGACGGCGGCGTCTTTGCCTTCGGCGACGCTCCCTTCGATGGATCCGAGGGAGGAAAAGCCCTCAACGCTCCTGTGGTCGGAATCGCTGGTCAGGGGGCGAACGGCTACTGGCTCGCCGCGGCCGATGGCGCCATCTTCGCGTTCGGGGATGCAGCCTTTCACGGAAGACCAGGCGCCTGACTTGCCCAGGTAGCTGGATGCCCAGAGCTTGGACCGATCCCCGGAGTGGTCTCGATCGTAAGGGGGAGTACCCTGCATTCGTCAGCTTGGTACATCCACCACAAGCCGTGGGGGGCCGGAGAGCACCGTCACCCGCCAGCACGACGCCCGGGTAAGGCCGAGCACCCACGTCACATAGCCCTCGAAGTCGCCGGTCTCCTTGGCCTCGACCAATGTGAGGAGCTTCGGCGTCAGGTTCTTGAGGCCGGTATAGGTCGCCCTTGGGGTGGTCTGCTCGGGATCCCGGCCGTAAGCGGGGCTAAATACAACTTTCAGGAATCCCTGGCCAGACACGTTCACCGGCCTTCCGCTTCCGTCCTCTGCGAAGGGAGGCGTTGCCGGTGACACCGTGTAGATGGCGGCCACACCAGAGGGTGCCGGGAACGCCGTGAACTGGAACGTGATCCGGTCGTACCCTGGATGGCTCGCGGCGCTCACGAGCTGCAGGACAAGCAGGCCGCCGGGCATCGATCCTGACGATTTGTTGCAGACGAGCCTGCCAAGCTCGCTGGAGAAGGCAGAGGGTGTGGGCGCCGGGCTCGCCGACTCGGTCACGGCCGATGTCGTGCCCGCGGCAGGTGAGGGGGACGCCGCGGCGGAAGGGGTAGGCAAGGGCGTCGAAGCTGCCGGAGAGCCCGCTGAAGGGGGCGCGGACTTCGTGCAGGCCCCCGCCGCCATCATGAGGCAGAGTACGGCTGTACAGTGCTTCCAGCCCAACACTTTCCCGCAGTGTAATTGATTCTCTAACGCCAAGCCGGTCAGTACTCACAGAACGTCATGGCTCAGGCCCCCCGACACCCAGGTGCGAGGGCAGGGGCGACGACTGGACCAGCACCAGGCGGAGCACCGCCCGGGTGATGGCGATGTAGAGCAGGCGCAGCTCCCGCACGTCGTCGCCAGCCGCCAGCCGTTCCGGCTCCGCCAGCACGACCACGTCGAACTCCAGGCCCTTGGCCTGGTCCGCCCGGAGCAGCGTGACCCGGGCTGCCGCTTCAAGATCGTTCACGTCCGCCCACGTCACCCCGGCGGCGTCGAGGGCCGCGGCCACGGGGCCAACACGGTCGGCGGGCGCGATGACGCCGACCGACCCGGGACGCCCGAGGGCATCGACGACCTGGGTCGCAACCGCCGCCGGAAGAGCGTCCGTCCTGACGACGATGCTGGCCAGGGCGTCGGGCGTGTCCCGCACGGCGACGGCGGGCGGCAGGTCCGGCGCGATGTGGGGCAGCAGCCGGTTCGCCACCTCGAGCACCGATCCCGGCACCCGGAAGGCCTTGCTGAGGGTCTCCACCGACGCGCCGCCGACGCCGAGGTTCCGGAGAGCCTCGTCCCAGGTCGTGGACGACCACGGGGTCGTGGCCTGGGCGAGGTCGCCGAGCAGGGTCACGCTGCGTTGGTAGCGGCGCCCGACCGCCCGGAGCTGCATGGGCGAGAGATCCTGCGCCTCGTCCACCACGACGTGGCCGTAGCCACGGGGCCGGTCGATCAGCCCGGCCGCCTCGTCGAGCAGCACCAGGTCGGCCGCCGACCACGGGGCCTTGGCCCGGACCGGCCGGCCGCCCCACACCAGCAGGGCCTGCTCCTCCTCGCTGAGGTCGTCACCCGCCGCACGAGCCAGCGTCTCGGGATCGGCCAGGAGGCCGTAGACGACGTCGATCGGGTCGACCTTGGGCCAGGCGGCGCCGGCGACCTCCAGGGCCGAGGTCGATGACCGCATCGCCAGCGCGACATCCGCCCGGGTCACTCCCTGGACATTCACCTCCGCCATCGCCAGCAGCCGGTCGACCAACAGGTTGCGGAACGCGCCACGGCCGGCGTCGTAGAGGAGGTTGCGCTGCAGGACGCGCCCGCGGATCTTCTGGACCTCCCTCGGGGCAAGCCGGAGGGTGGTGACGCCGACCCGGGCCGTGAGCGGCGCCTCCGGTGTCGCCATGGGCAGGTAGCACGCCCGCCGGATGACCGCCGCCATCCGGACGCTGTGCTTCACCTCGGCGGCTGCCTCGTGGTCGCTGCCGCGCACACGGATACGGGGCCGGGCCAGGAGCTGGCCCAGTGGCATCTGGTGGGCAGAGATCTCGCCGAGCGCCGGCAGGACGTCGCCGATGTAGCGGATGAAGGCGTCGTTGGGACCAACGACGAGGACGCCGGCCCGCCGGAGCTGGCTCGGGTAGGCGTAGAGGAGGTAGGCGGCCCGGTGCAGGCCGACGGCGGTCTTGCCGGTGCCGGGCCCGCCCTGGACGCAGACACTGCGGTCCAGCTCGGCCCGGACGATCTCGTCCTGCTCGGGCTGGATGCTGGCGACGATGTCGCGCATCGGCCCGGTGCGGGGCCGTTCGATCTCGGCGGCGACGAGCGGGGACAGGCCCTCGATCTCCTGGCCGAGATCCAGCAACTCGTCCTCGAACCCGGTGAGCCCACCCCGCTGGAAGCCGTAGCGCCGCCGGCGGTGGACGCCCATCGGCTGGCGGCTGCTGGCCCGGTAGAAGGGCCGGGCGAGGTCGGCCCGCCAGTCGACGACGACGGGATCGCCCTGGGTGTCCTGGACGTGGCGGCGGCCGAGATGGAACGCCTCGGCGGGGGTCCCGTTGCGTTCCGGGAAGTCGATCCGGCCGAAGAACAGGGGCACCTCGGGGTCGTCCTGCAGGGATGCCAGGCGGCGTGCGAGGTTGGCCTCGAGGATGTCCCGGGCGAGCTTGTCGCCGCCCTGGGCTTTCAGGCCGGCGACGTTGCGCCGCATGGCCTCCAGGCTGCGCCGGGCGTGGGCGAGGTACTCCTGCTCGGCGCTGAGCTCATCGCCCAGTGCCGGGCCCGCGGTTGTCCTCCCCACGGTCCCAGGATGCCAGGTATGGTCCCGTTCGTGAGTACACGCGGGTCCGGCGGCGGGCCGCTGATCCTCGATCTGCAGGCCCTTCAGAATCCCCAGCACCGTGACCGGGGCATCGGGCGCTGGTCCTTCGAGTTCACCAGCGCGCTGTGCGAGCGGTATCCGGACCTCGTCGGGGCGATCCTGCTGAACCCCGCGCACGAGGAGCCGGAGGGCATCGAGCCGCTGCGCCGGACTGGCAAGATCCGGCATGCGGACGACGCGGGCATCCCGTCCGGCCGCATCTACCACGTGCTGTCGCCCTTCGAGCTCGACGAACCCCTGGGGGTGGTCTGGCCGGCGGGGCTGGCCGGCAGCCCGATGCGCCTGGTCGTCACCCTCTACGACCTGATCCCCGAGGTCTTCCCGGCCCGCTACCTCGCCGATCCCGGTCAGCGACGCCGGTACCGAGCCCGCCTGGAGCTGGTGCGGGCCGCCGACCGCGTGCTGGCGATCTCGGGGGCCAGCCGGGACGAGGCAGTCGCCCGCCTCGGCCTCGTCCCGACCCGGGTCGTGGACGTCGGTGCCGGGATCTCGCCGTCGTTCCGGTTGCCGGACCCCCCGACGGGGGCTGGGGACGCACTGGCGGCGGCGCGGCGCGGCATGCCGGGGCTGGAGGGCTCCTTCCTCTTCACGGTGGGGGGGCAGGACGATCGGAAGAACGTCGAGGGCCTCATCGAGGCCTACGCCCTCCTCCCCCCCGAGCTCCGCGCCGCCCACCAACTCGTCGTCGCCTTCGGCATGACCGACGGCTACCGTGACCACCTGGAGGGCGTCGCCCGCCGCCGGGGCATCGCCGGCCGCCTGTACCTGCCTGGGTACATCGACGACGCGGCGCTGATCGCCGCCTACCAGGCGACCCGTCTGTTCGTCTTCCCGTCCCTCTACGAGGGGTACGGGCTGCCGGTTGCCGAGGCCATGGCCTGCGGGGCGCTCGTGGTTTCCTCCAACATCTCGGCCCCCGCGGGGCTCACGCCGCCGGAGGGCCAGTTCGACCCCGGCGACCCAGCCGGCATCGCCGCGACCATCGCCCGGGCGCTGACCGACCCCGCTACCGAGGCCGCCCTTCGACGGGCCTCGGAGCGGCCGGGGCCCACGTGGGCAGAGGTGGCAGATGCCGCGGTCGCGGTCTACGAGGAGCTGCTTGCGGAACGCGCGCCCCCCGTCCGGGCCGTTTCCGGGCGGGGACGCCGGAGGCTGCGGGTCGGCTTCGTCACGCCCCTGCCGCCGCAGCCTTCCGGGGTGGCGACCTACAGCTACCGCCTCCTGCAGGCCCTGGCGGGCCACTGCGAGGTCGACGCCTTCGTCGATGCCCTCGAAGGGGGCATCGACTCCTTTTCGTCGCCGCCCAGGGCTCCGGCGGGCATCCCGGTGCACCCAGTCCAGCACCTGGAGCGGGTGGAGGCGGCCCGGGGAGGCTACGACGCCATGGTCTACGCCATCGGCAACTCCGAGTTCCACACGGGCGCGCTCGGTCTGGCCCGCAAGCGCCCCGGCATCGTGCTGGCCCACGACGTCCGCCTGCCCCAGCTCTACGCCTTCGCCGCGCATCACGGCACCCTCGACCCCGACACGTTCCAGGGCATCCACCGCAGCCTCTATCCCGACGCAGCCACACCTCCCGACCCGCTCCTCATCGCCCCCACCCTCCTCAACTCCCTGCCCGAGCCCATGGCGGGAGAGCTGATCGGGCGGTCGCTGCGGTTCCTCACCACGTCGATGTTTGCCGCCGCTGTCGCCGCCGCCGACGCCCGCCCTGAGGATGCGGCTCGCATCGGGGTGCTGCCGCATGCGCTGCGCCTGCTTCCCGCCAGGGCGGAGCCGTCCGAGCCCCAGGTGGCCAGCTTTGGCGTCGTGAACCCGACCAAGGCGACGGGCCTGCTCCTGGAGGCGTTCGCCGGGGTCCTCGACGCCTGCCCCGGCGCCCGCCTGGTGCTCGTCGGCCCGGGGTCGCCGGAGGACCTCGCCGCCGTGCGGGCCCAGGCCGAGCGCCTCGGCATCGACCGGGCGGTTACCACCACGGGCCGGGTCGACGACGCTGCCTGGGACCGGCACCTCGCCGAGACGGCGGTGGCCGTGCAGCTTCGGGCATCGACCAACGGCGAGTTCTCCGGTGCCATCGCCGAGGCCCTCGCCGCCGGTGTGCCCACGATCGTGAGCGCCATCGGGTCGGCTGCCGAACTCCCCGCCGGCGCTGCGGTCCAGCTCTCAGCCGGTGCCACGCCGGCCGACGTCGCCGGAGCGATCCTCGCCCTCCTGGACGACCCGGCCCGCCGGAAGGCCCTGAGCGAGGGGGCCCGGGCCTACGCCGCCACCCTCAGCTTCGAGACCGTGGCCGAGGCCCTGTACGCCCTGCTGGCGGCTCCCTGAATGACGATGGTTTCAACCTTCTTTGTGTCGTGAGGGGTGATAATTACCCCCCGCTCACACAACGAAGAGTTGGACGTCCCCCTGGGAGGGCGGGGTTCAGTACTCCCGGGCCCCCTCGACCAGCGCGTAGGCAGTGCTGACGAGCGCCTCCTCAAGAGATTCCAGCGTCTCGCCGACTTCGGTTTCGTAGGAGTCGCCACCCAACCGCACCATTGTGCGGCCGGGAGCCCAAAGGATCTCGGGCCGAACGGGTTGACCGCTTGAAGCTCCGGCCGAGGCCTCGTCCAATGCCTTATCGAAAATGCGGTAAAGACGCGGCGCCAAAGCTGGCAGGCATTCTTCGATGGGGCGAGGTTGCGCTGCGCCACGGAGCGTTGCACTCTGGCTTCTCACCCAGTCGGCAAGTTCGTCGACGGGGTCTTCTCGTGCAGGGTCTCTCGGGACGGCCCTGACATCGTTGGTCTTCAACGTCGTCCTTTCTCCATCGGTCCTACTTCAAGGCGAGATCAGGTGGCGAGGCAGCTATCGATGGGCCCCCAATAGACCAACTCCGGTCCGTTGGCCGCAGCTGCGGCGAAGCTGATGGTAGAACCCCATCTCACAGTGACTGTCGTATGCACATAGTACGGGTTGGGCTTGCCCAGTGAGGGCCGCAATCCCACTTCTTCTCCCGGCCGTATCCATTGATCTGACCGAAGAGACCGAATCGGGCGAAAGCTGCTCCTTCTACGACCAGCCCCGTTCTGTCCACTGCGCCTCGGCTCCCTGGGTTGACCCGGATGAGCACCTCGTAGAGCTCGTAAGGCCCCCGCTTGCCCGCCCGCTCCCCCCGCTTGATCACGGCCATGGTCCCCCAACCCCCTCCGTAGGTCTTGTTGGTCCCGTATTCGCGACAGCTGGGCAACAACGACTGGGCCCGGGCGGCTGAGGAAGGCCCGACCGCTAGTGCACACGTCAAGAGAGCCATGACCATTATGCGCCATCTCATGTTTCTCCTCCCAACCTGTAGACTATCGTTGATATTTACAGTCATATACTAACATACGAGATCATAGGTAGACTACACAAAGATGCTTAGAGTTGTCCTAAGAGGGACATGGAGGCCGTCCCCCTTCTGTCGTCGGCGGGATTGACGAGGCGGGTGGTACAACAAGGTCCGTGAGAGTTGACCGGACGGATAGCCCAACCGGCCCCGGAGCCGGCGATGGGCTCGAGGAGGCAGTCCGGGAACTCGAGGCTGCCCCCAGCTTCCCGGCCGCCTACGCGGCGAGGGTGCGAGCGGCGGTGCGTCGCCTCGACCCCCTGCCCCCTACGTTGGACGTGCCCGGCGCCCTGGCCCTCGTCGCCCAGGAGGCCCGTATCGACGTCGATGCGCCCCTGCGCACCCGCAGGCGGGGCGCCAAGGCCGCCAAGGTCGTCATCAAACGGCTGACCGCCTGGTACCTGACGTACCTCGGCGATCAGGTGAGCGATCTCGGGCAGGCCATGGTGCATCTCGGCGAGGCGCTGGCCGGCAAGGTTGACGACGTGCAGGAGGAGGTCGACGAGCTCCGCGACCGGGTCGCCAGATTGGAGGCGCAGTCCCGGGACGGGGACCGGGATCCCGCCTCATGACCGCACGGCTCAGCGCCATCCACCAGTTCCTGCCCACCTTCGCCGACCGGGATGCCATCGGCTCCCACGTCCTGGAGATCCAGATCCTCATCCGCTCCTTGGGTCTCGATTCCGAGATCTACTCCGAGGACATCCACCCCGAGATGCGGAGCAAGGGCCACCGGTTCGAGGCTCTCGCCGGCGTGGCCAAAGGGGAGGCAACCGGCCTGCTCTACCACGCCTCCACCGGCTGCCGGAACCTCGACTCCCTGCTGGCGTGGGAGGGGCCGTTCTTCGTCGACTACCACAACATCACCGACCCATCCTTCTTCGAGCGGTGGTCGCCGGGGGCCTCGGACAACATGCGCCTTGCCCGCCGCCAGCTTGGGCAACTGGCCTCCCGCTGCGACGTCGCCATCGCCCACTCACGCTTCAGTGCGGAGGAGCTGACCGCTGCCGGGTTCCCGGAGCCGTCCGTCGTGCCGATCCTCCTCGACTTCACCCAGTTCGAGGCAGCGCCCGACCGGCGGCGCCTCGGCCGGCTCAAGCGGGCGGCCGACCAGGGCGGTGCCCACTGGCTCTACGTGGGCCGGGTGGCGCCCAACAAGTGCCACCACGACCTCATCGGCGCCTTCGCCCTCTACCGGGCCGCCTTCGACCCCCTTGCCCGCCTCTCCCTGGTGGGCGGGGCCACCTCGGAGTCGTACTGGGGAGCGCTCGAAGCGCTCTGCCGGGAACTGGAGTTGCGAGCCACCGCCGAGTTCGCCGACACGATCTCCCCAGGCGATCTCCTCGCCTACTACCGCTCGGCTGACGTGTTCGTCTCGATGTCGGAGCACGAGGGGTTCGGTGTGCCCCTCCTGGAGGCGATGCACGTCGGGATACCGGTCGTCGCTTACGCGGCGACGGCCGTTCCGGAGACCGTTGGGGACGCCGCCCTGCTGCTCGACACGAAGGACCCGGTGTCCGTGGCCGTGGCGGCACGCCGGGTGCTCACCGACGGGGAGCTGCGCAGCCGGCTGGTGAAGGCGGGCCATGCCCGGGTCGAGGAGCTGTCCCTCGCCAACACCCGCCGGCTCATGCTGGACGCCCTCCGCCGGTTTGTCGATGCCTGAGGCGGGCCCCGGCGTGGGTCCCGGCCACGATCCGAGCCGGGGAAAGATCGCCTTCGTGCCTCCCCGGTTCGGCGACGAGGTGGTCGGCGGTTCCGAGGCGGTCATGCGTGAGGCGGCGGAGGGCCTCGCCGCCCGGGGCTGGAACGTGGATGTGCTGACCACGTGTGCCCGGGACCACTACACCTGGCGCAACGAGTACCCCGCTGGCGTGAGCCATGTCGGCGGGTTGACCCTCCGGCGATTCCGGGTGGTCCCGCCGGCGGTGGCCGAGCGCGACGCCCTGGGGCGCCGCATCCTGCTCGGCCTCCCCCTCTCGTACGACGACCAGTGCCGCTGGATCAACGCGACCCTGCGGGTCCCGGCCCTCTTCCGGTACCTCATGGAGCACGCCGCCGGGTACCAGGCGATCGTCCTGTCGCCCTACCTGTCGTGGATCACCGTCGCCTGCGTCGACATCGCCCCCGAGCGGACCGTCCTCATGCCGTGCGTGCACGACGAGTCCTACGTGCACCTCGACCTGTTCCGGGCGACGCTCGCCAAGCCGGCGCTGCTGTGGTTCCTGTCCGAGCCCGAATGCGAGGTCGCCCAAGCGCTGGCACCGCTGCCGGAGCACGTTGTGACGGGGGCCGGGGTCGTGGTCCCCGGCGCCTACGACGCGGAAGGGTTCCGGCGTCGGCACCGCCTCGACAGGCCGTTCCTCCTCTACGCAGGCCGGCGCGAGCCGGAGAAGGGCTGGGATCGCCTGATGGCAGGGTTCGAGCTGGCGGTCGAGACCTACGGGCTGTCGCTCGACCTGGTCACGATCGGCGCCGGCAAGCCGATCATCCCGGCGTCGCTGGCCTCCCGCGTGCGCGACCTCGGGTTCCTCAGCGAGTCGGAGCGCAACAATGCCTTCGCCGCCGCCGAGGCGTACCTCCAGCCGAGCACCAACGAGAGCTTCTCCCGCACGGTCATGGAGTCGTGGCTGGCCGGCACGCCCGTGATCGCCAGTGCCCAGGGGGGCGTCGTGCGGTGGCATTGCGAACGGTCCCATGGAGGCTTGGTGTACGAGGACGACTTCGAGCTGGCCCAATGCCTGCTGCTCGTCGAGCAGGCCCCGGCGCTGGCGAAGCAGCTTGCCACCAAGGGCCGGACCTACGTCCTCGAGAACTACCCCTGGGACGAGGTGCTCGACCGCATGGAGCACTCGCTGAAAGCCCTTCTGTGAGGATCCTCGTCGCCGGCCCGTTCCCGCCGTCGCCCGACCCGGCAGCGTCCGCCGCCCTCCGCACGGTGCAGGACCTGACGGCGCAGGGCCACGCCGTCGAGGTCATCTCCCCACTGCCCAGCGCCGCCGACCACCACGGTCCCCTCGCCGGCCTCAAGGGGGCACTCGCCCTGGCGCGCCGTGCCCGTTCCTTCGATGCGATCCACCTCCAGGTGGGCCGCGGGCTGCTCTTCCGGCCCGAACAGCCGCAGGCTCGGCGGGTGCTCGACAGCGCCCTCCTGGCTCTCTCGCTCCGCCTCTGGCGCCGGACGATCGCCGATGTCGGCGACATGAGCGACGTTCCCGGCGGCGGAGGTGGCCTCTCCGGCCGCCTCGTCTGGGGGGCGATCGACGAGATCCTCGTCTCGTCGGAGCCGGTGCGCAACCACGTGACCATGGTGCTGCGCATGCCGGCGGGGAAGGTGAAGGTCACGCCCCACGCCGTCCCGGCGGCCACGGCCGTGCGTTTCGATTTCCCTCCGCCCTCCGGCCTGCCCGCGTGGCAGGCGGACGGGCAGGTCGACTGGGCGTCCCTCACCGCCGAGATGCGGCGGCGGGCTGCGGCCGAGCGCAGCCGACTCCTCGGAGGGCCCGACGGCGACGCCTGACCAAACCGGGGAAACGCAGCGCCGTCCTGCGACAGCCAGTTTCCTCAGAATCGCGGACCGGGCCGTTCTCTGCCCGCCGCTCGCCGCCGCAGCCGCCTACGTGCTGGTCCTTGCCCTGCATCTCCGCCGGCTGGTCGACGGCATCTTCTGGAACAGCGACGTCGCCTCGATCCCGCTGCTCGCAACCGAGATGGCACACCGCTCTGGAGGGGTTGCCAGGGTCAGCATCGCCAACTACGGGTCGAGCTTCCTTTTCGACCTTGCCACCCGGAGCCTGCCGGGCCACCGGCGGGCGTGGGAGGTGTTCTCGCTTGCCGCCTCCCTGGTCGGTGTCCTGCTGCTGGGCTGGGCCGCCCGGCGTGCGGCGGGGAAGGCCGCCGGGGTGGTGACGTTCGCCATCGCACTCTGCGCCGCCCCGATCGTCTACTACGGCGCCTACGAGCTCCGGGGGCCCACCTGGTTCACGGGCGCCCTGTTGGTCGCCTGCCTCGTCCTGGTTGCGTCGCCGGCCGGCACGCGCACGCGGTGGCTCGTGGTGGTGGCCGTGGGTGTCGTCACCGGGGCCAACGTCGCCTCCGACCCGCTGCTGTTGCTGAGCGGGATGGCTCCCCTCCTGGGCGCGGCCGCCGGCGCATGGCTCCTGCTCCGGACGCCGGCCGCGGCCTGGGTCGCGAAGGCGGCGGCGGCCCTGGCGGGGGTCGCAATGATCAGCGATCTCGTGACCGGCCGCCTGATGCGAGTGCTCGGCTTCCGTCTGGTGCCCACCACGCCGATCACCTTTGCCCCGCTCCTCCAGGTGCCCCACAACCTCGCGCTGTTCGCCCACGACATCCTCGCCTTCGGCAACGAGGAGTTCCCCGGCGCCCCGGCGGGCCTCCTGTCGCTGGCGGGTATCGTCACCGTGGTGCTCTGCCTCGGCGCCGTCGCCGCGCCGCTGTGCCTCCTGCCCCGCCTTCGCCGGCGGCGGGATGACGCCGGCAGCCTCGCCCTGGTCCTCTACCTGCTGTTCTGGACGTTCGCGGCGATGGCGCTGTCGGCGGCCTTCCTGTCCAGCACCCTGCCGCTCGGCGACGTGACGTCGGCTCGGTACGTCGTCCCCGTCTTCTTCGCCGTCGCCGCCTTTACCGGGGTCTGGGCCGGGGTCTGTGACGGCGTCTGGGCGAGATCCACGCTGCCGTGGCCTCGCATCGCCACAGCCGCCGTCGCGACGGTCTTCTGCGTGATGAGCGCGCTCGGGCTGCCCCGGGTCGTCACGTACCTGCAGGCCTACCCTCTCGCCCAGGAGGGACCCGCACTCATCGCCTACCTGCAGGCCAAGGGGCTCACCCGCGGCTATGCCTCGTACTGGGACGCGCTCGGCCTCACGTGGCAGAGCGATACGAAGGTGGCGGTCTACCCCGTCCAGGAGTGTGGGACCCCGGCGCAGCGGGCGCTCTGCCGGTTCGGCTACAACGTCCTGACGACGTGGTACCGCCCCGTGCCCGGGCAGCGGACCTTCCTCGTCGTGGGCTGGCAGATCCTCCCTCTGGAGATCTCGAACACGGCCCCGCCCGCGCTGGGGGTCCCCGTGGAGGTGGATCACCTCGGCGTCTTCTCGATCTACATCTTTGACGACGACGTGGCGACCCGGCTGGGCTGAGCCACCCGCCGGGTACCGGCCGGACTGCGGGGTGGCCCGGAGTTGGTAGGGTTGCGCCCGATGAAGCGCGCACCCACCATCGAACGACGGACCGGGACCAACGTGCCGTCGGTCCCGGTCACGCCGGTCGGCCGGGGAGCCATCCAGACGTGGGCCCGCACGCGCAACGGCGCCCGCCCGGAGCCGCCGCCCGAGCAGGCCCCCGCCCCGGCGCCGCAGCGCCAGGGGGGACGGATCCGTTCGCTCGACGGGCTGCGGGGGCTCGCGGCCCTGGTCGTCGTGATGAACCACGCGTTGATCGCGGCCGTCGGGCCCTTTGCCGACACGTACGCCGGGCGCCCCCCGCCCAAGGCCGGCACGGCGCTCTGGTGGCTCGGCTACACGCCTCTTCGCATCTTCTGGTCCGGGCCCGAAGCCGTCGTGCTGTTCTTCGTGCTCAGCGGGTTTGTGCTCGCACTGCCCGCGGTTCGTCGCGGGGGCCGCTGGTTCGATGTCTCGTACTACCCCCGGCGCGTCCTCCGCCTCTACCTGCCCGTGTGGGCGGCGCTCGTCGTCGCGGTCGTCCTCCATGCGGCCGTGGCCCGGACGCCCGTCGCCGGGGCCAGTTGGTGGTTGAACTGGCACGCGATTCCCATGACCCTCCGGGACTGGCTGAGCAGCGCCGGTCTGCTCCACGAGCGCAACGGGTTCGAGTTCAGCTCTGCGCTGTCGTCGCTCAAATGGGAGGTCATCTTCTCCCTGGTCCTGCCCCTGGGCGTGCTGTTCCCCCTCCTCACCCGGCGCCGGCCGCTGATCGCAGGCGCCGGGGTCGCGGGGGGCCTGGTCGTGGTCTTCCTGGGAACCGCCCGGGGCAACCTCTACGCCGAGATGCTCCCGATGTTCGTGATCGGGTCGGTGCTGGCGTTCCAGGCCGACCGCATCCGGGCGCTGCTCGCCCGGCACCCGCCGAAGCCCATCGGGTGGGTCCTCGTGGCCGCCATCGCCCTGATCGCCGTCTCGCTCATGACGGCGCCCTACTTGCTCCTTCTTCCCCAGGTGCGGCCGGTGCGCCTCAGTGCCTACGACCTGTACGCGCTCAGCCTGGTTGCGGTGACGGTGGGGGCCAGCGTGCTCCTGTGCCTCGGGCTCCTCATGCCCACGTGGCGGCGGGTGCTGGAGAGCCGGCTGGTGCAGTGGTGCGGCAGCCGCTCCTACAGCCTGTACCTCGTCCACGAACCGGTCGTCGTGACCACTGCGTTCCTGCTCGGGGGGAGGCCGGCCGTCCTGCCGTACCTGCTGCTCGCCATCGGGGCGTCGCTCGTGCTTGCCGAGCTGTTCTGGCGGGCGGTGGAGCACCCGGGACTGGCGGCGGCCCGATGGACCGGGGCCGCCGTCCGCACCGGGCTGCGGCGCCTCGTCGTCCGGGACCGCCCGGCGGCAGCCCCGCCGGTCGTCCCGTTAGCCCCCGCCGGGCCGAGCCCAGCCCGCCCTGCTCCCGACGGCGAGGCCGAGCCCAACCTGCCCCTTGCGCCGCTCACCGTCGAAGAACCCTGGGTCGGGCCCGGTGCCGACGAACCCGTGGTCGTCGACACCCGCATGCGATTCCGTTCGAGTTTCAACGGAGCGGCGACGCACTGAGGAAAACGCCCGGAGGAACTGTCAGTACCCGTCGCTAACCTTCTTTGGGTGGATAAGCATCATATCCGTGCTTGGTCACCCAAAGAAGGCATGTAGAGGGGCCTCCACGGCACAAGCGTGTTAAGCACGCGGTGTCAATGACGGAGCTCGAGGAGGCCCCATGGAAATCGTAAGCGGTTTGGACCTGCACAGGAGTCAGATCACGTTCAGGACTGCGGACCTCCGCCTGGCGAGGTGGAGCGAGGCAAGATCTACCCGGGTACCCGTGAGGCGGTGCGGGAGTGGCTGGACCGCTTCGAGCCCGGGACCGACGCCCACTTCGCGCTCGAGGGCACGACCGGCTGGCGCTTGGTGGTGGAGGAGATCCAGCGGCGGGGCTTCGCCGCCCACCTGGCCGATCCCGCCGAGCTGAGTGAGCGCCGGGGTCCCAAGCGCCGGGCCAAGACCGACCACGCCGACTGCGAGCTGATGGTGAACCTGCTGATCGAGGGCCGCCTCCCTGAGAGCTTCATCCCCCCGGCCCACATCCTGGAGTTGCGGACCTTGGTGCGGCTGCGCAAGACCCTCGTGGACCAGCGAACCGAGTGGCAGCAGCGCCTGCAGGCCCAGCTGTTCCACCAGGGCGTTGTCCCGGGTCTGAAGCTCTGCCGCGCCGAGGACCGCCGGCGCCTCGCCGACGTGGAGATCTCGCAGGCAGGCCGGCAGATGATCGAGACGGGCATCGTGATGCTGGACGGCTTCGACGCCAAGCTCAAGCCCCTCAGCGCCCAGCTCGTCGCCCTGGCCAAGGCTCAGCCGGGATGCCGTGGCCTCCAGCGCGGGCTCTACGGCGTCGGGTGGCTCACGGCCGTGGCCATCGTGGCGGAGCTCGGGGACTGCCGGCGCTTCCACAGCGCCGACCAGGCGGTGCGGGCCTCGGGCCTGGATGTGACGGTCTACGAGTCCAACGGCAAGCGGCCGGGGGGCCACCTGGCCCGGCAGGGACCCCAGGTGCTGCGCTGGGCGCTGTTCGAGGCCGCCCAGTGCGCAGCCCGCAAGAGCTCCCCGGACCATGCCTACTACCTCGGCGTCAGGGACCGCATCGACCACAACCGGGCCTGCCTGTCGGTGTCCCGCAAGATCTGCCGGCGGGCCTGCCACATCCTGAAGGAACTCGGCGACGCCGCCATGGCGCCACCCGAGCCAGCGTCGGCCTCGCGTCGCCCGCCTCGCGTCGCCCCAAGGCTGCCTGAGGTCCTTCGGTGAGGGTGCGCGTCCGGCCCACCAACAAGACGATGACCTGCTGCCCGGCTCCCGCCAATCTTCTGCCGCCAGGGCCTCGGTCCTCGGCGACCTCCAAGGAGCGAGCGGGCGCAGTTGTGCCTGGGGACCGCCCCCATCAACCATCGTGTCGCCGGGCCATGCGCCCGAGCACCGAGATAAGACTGGGCGCCCAGCGCACCTCCCACCGGCCCCGGCGACATCTGCGACCGGGAGCGCCTATGGGGTGATCCT
>WNFB01000575.1_pt1 | contig 30267 bp, 29 predicted proteins | sample 5400501 | NCBI WGS metagenome assembly WNFB01 (sample SAMN13153341, study PRJNA577476) | soil metagenome | isolation source: 200 cm saprolite under Douglas fir tree site 2 hole 1 | place: USA:California | collected 2015-04-18
GACCCGCCCAGATCGAGAAGCCCGAAAGCCTCACGAGGAGGGTGACTACCGCTCCAATGGCGAAGGCAATCAGCAGGTTATACATGGCGGTCCTTTAACCGTAGCCTCTTTCGTCGCCAAGCCCAAAGTGGAGATGCGGGGGCGACAGGGAAAGGGTATAAGCCGCGCTCGGAAGTGGCCCTCTGTCGAAATTGGTAGACGAGACGGACTCAAAATCCGTTGCGGTTGACCCCGCGTCCCGGTTCGAGTCCGGGGAGGGCCATCGCAACTATGGTGAATAGATGGGGCTATAGCTCAGCTGGGAGAGCGCTTGAATGGCATTCAAGAGGTCACCGGTTCGATCCCGGTTAGCTCCACAGGTTTTTTTCAATTCTGGCAACCAGTAGGGGGGTGGTTGCCAGCTGGTTGCTAGCAACCAGCGCGCGTAGATGGGCGTTAAGTGGAGGTGATGGCCCGCTACGGCCCCCGGGTCTACTTAATTTTCATCAAGCGGTGTCGCTCTTTGCGTCGGGCACTTCGCGCAGAAGCAGCGGTCCCATGTAGCGACCGAGCTTTGAGGCTTCATTAGCGAGGAACCTGCCGCAGATTGGCGCGTAGATTTTCTCTGTGATGCGAACGTCGGCGTGGCCTAGGAGCTTGGACACCTTGTAGACGTCTACCCCGGATTCGATCAGCATCGCCCCGTAGGTCCTTCGCAAGTCGTGAAAGCTGATCGACCGCGAAATCCGTGCTCGCTCGGCTGCATCCTGGGTTGATTTCGCGAACCACGTAGATGTCGGGCTTCGCCGCTCTCCGTTTTGTTGGGCGAAGACCCAGGCGTCGAGTCGCTGGGGTAGGTGAGCGAGATGCCTTTCCAGCATCGGAAGGTTGATCGGGTCGATTGGCACGCTGCGATCCTTCCGACTCTTTGTCCGAAAGCCGTACTGAGGCTTTGAGCGGACCGAGATGACTTTGTTTTTGAGATCGATGTCGGATCGCTGGAGGAAAACCACTTCCCGCCTGCGTAGGCCGCTGAAGATGGTGAATCTTGCGATCGGCTGAAATCCCAATTGACACGAATCCAAGAAGGGACCCACCTCGTTCGATCGGAGCCAGTCGGGCGTGATGTATTCCGCCTTCGGAAGCTTGACTTGGGCAGCGGCGTTTGCGCTCACCCATCCTTTGCGCTTTGCGTAATCCAACATAGCGCGAAGTCGATCCCACTCGCTTCTTATCGTCACAGGACCGACCACTCGTGCGCGATCGTCGCAGTCCTTCTGGATGGCTTCTGCTGTGAGCTGATCTACATGTAGCGAAGGATCCAACCTTTTGATGATCGAGCGCTCCAGAAGCCATCGATACGTTTCCAAGGTTTCCGCTGAAACTTCTTTCGCCTTTTCGGCAAGGAATGCCGCGCAAACGCTTTTGAGAGCCTTTGGTTTTGGTGGTGATGCGAGGATTTCTAACTGCCCTCGTCGTTCAGCCCTTCTGACTTGCTCGGCGTACGCCTTTGCGTCTTCGTAGGCGTCGAACATGCTTTGATTCCGCTCAATACGTCCCGCAGGGTCGGCGGTTTTTCGCTTAACATCGACGATCCATTTTCCGGGGCGGTCTTTGCGCTGTCGGATGTTGATCGACATCGTGAACATAGGATTTCTCCCTCGTGGGTTGATCGGGAGGGTCGTCCTGCATCCACCGTGACGGATTCAGTTTTCAAAGAACTGACAGGGATGAGCAGCTTACTCCCAGGACCGCCAGGCTGAAAGACCGGAACTCGGCCCTTGCGGATCCAGTTTCTTACGGTGCGTACGCAAACGCCGATCCGAATTGCAAACTCGCCCGGCGTGAAGTAGCCGGCCGTACTCACGACGCGGCCTTGCTCGCGGGTACCGGCGCCGCCGTACGGGCAGAACCGGACACGGGCTTCGCCTTGGCCGTCCATGACCCCACGCGGGAGGCGAGCCGCTTCCCAGGGAGGTGGACGACACGCTCGGCGAGGATCTTCGCATCGGAGTCTAGCCACTCCTGTCGACGGAGGAGCAGTAAGCGCACCCGAGTGGAAATTCGCGCGCGATCACCTTGTTCGAATTCTCTGATTAGCGCTTGCCCGTCCTTGGGCCCGCAGCTCGTTCCTCCAGGAGCGTTTGGTACCTGAGGGCGAGTAGATGCCGAACGTACTCCCGATGCGTCGGAATCTTGAGATTTTTCATGTCGGCTTCCAGCACATCGACCTGAATTCGCGGTAGCCCGAACATCGTTCGGTAGTCGTCGATGAGCTCCCGGACGAACGCAGTTGTGCTCCCCAAACGCTTCGCTTCCTCCTTGATGGTGGCCGCTTGTTCGGGCGTGAAGCGGAACGACTGGGCGAAGTAGTCGTCTCTCGCAGGGGTTTTCGGCATTGGACTGGCTCTCCTCTCTCATGCGGGGCTGTTTTCGTTTCGATCGTCAAGGCGGGGACGGACCGGTATCGGCTTACGAGCGACGAATCTTTCATAGAGGCGCAGGCCGCGGGCCTTACTCTGCTCTTTTCTCTTCAGGGGGAAGTCCGACGACAGTGGGGGCAGCATTCCGTAGCAGACGGGACGGATGCCTTCGTCATTGAAGAGGTAACCCTGGCCGCACCTGGCGAGGCTCTTGATGGCGTTCGGATGCAGCTTGTACGCCTCGACGAGCTTGGAGGAGACATCTCCGGTCGCCAGAGACGTGAAAAGCGGCCCTCGCTGCATGCGAACCGTTTTCTCGACCACCTGGTGGGTGCCTAAGCTCTTCGCCAGCTTCTCGCACAGCTCGGGATTGTCCTGGGCGAGGATGTCTCGGGTGGTTGTATTGTCCCAAACAGCGGAGGCGAACTCCTTCGAGACCAGCTCCAAGTCGGCAATGGATTGGTGGGCGAGGGTAAACTCGACGCTTGCGTCGCGGAGCTTGTTCAGGCTGTCGATGATGGAGAGGTCGGCGAAGTTGTAAAACTCGTCGATGGTGACGCTGAAGGGCCGCTGATTCCGCGTACGCCGAAAGACTTGACGCAGACTTCCCTCCTGCTGAACGTCCATCAGCATCACTTTCCCCATCGCCGGCGCCTGAATCTTGAACAGATTGGCCGGAAGCTGGACGTAAACCATCTCGTTGTTCTGCAGGACGCTTTCAAAGACGATGTCCGGCTCATAAGCGTTCACGAGGGGTGACTGGAATTTATCGATGGCGCCGACCACTCCCGAGAAGCACTTGTGTGCCTCTCGGCCTAGTCGGGAAGTCTGCGATTGAATCTCTCGGGCGGCATGTTGGTCGGTGGAGCGCTGAAGACAATCGTTGAGCGCGTCGGCCCAGTCGTCCTCGGCCCCAATCCCCTTGAAGCAGACTGACAGGTCGCTCATGTTGAAGGGTACGCCCGAGCCCGCGCCGTCGATTATGCCGTGGAGGAGCTTGCACAGGTTGACGAACATGATTTGGGCTTGGGTGTTGTAGTACTGGTTGTCGCCCAAGGAGAAAATGGAGAAGACGCGCTCCGCCGTGGCAACTGGATCTCCTCCCGCATCAGTGGGCGTCTTCGGCCGCACATGAACCATGTTGTAGGTGTGCGAGAAATTCTGTGGTTGGTTCCAGGCGGGCAGCGCGAACACTTTGAGCTGTTGCTTGCGGCCGGCGATGGTGGCGATGGCCTTCATCGTGGTGATGGTTTCATCGGAGCCCTTGGCATCCATGACCAGGATGCCCTTTCCGTCGAGCGCATCCTGGAGAACGCTCGGCCAGAGAACGCTGAGGGTTTTTCCGGAACCGGTTTTGCCAATAACCTGTCGATGCATCGCCCTCTGGCGTTGGGAGATATAGACCGGACGCCACCGCCGTCCGAAGAAAGAGGGCCTGGGGGTGAGTCCGACGAAGTGCATACCCTTCGGTCGACGCCCGATTTCACTGAGCAGGTCCACAGCGCGTGTCGGGAAACTGAGCGACTGGGCCTTGAAGTACGTGCCGGAGAGTCGAGCGACAATCTGGTTGTGCCAAAGAAGAAGCAAGTACCGGGCTGCAATGATGAAGACTGCGGCTGTGCACCCTAAGGCGACAAGAGCTTCAACCCAATTGTGGACAACCCAGACGCGAAGGGGCCAATACCGAATGAGGATGGCTCTAAGCAGTGGGCGAAGAAGTGCGGCGCCAGGTCCAACGTGAAGAAATCCGCTGGAAGCGAGCTGTACGCTGCCCTCACCGAGCACGAGCATCAGAAAGAGCAGCATCCCAAGGCGAGGTAAAATTTGGATGGTCTGACGTGGGCGGCCCGCCGCTGGTGCTTCGTTCATGGTGAATTCCCCGGTACGGAGTCGAGAGAACGGCGGACCGCCGCTTGGAGCCGCTCAATCAGAGCCTGTACTTCTTCCGTGCGAGATGGGTACTCGGGGATCGGCTCTCGCCGCGCCCGAGCCTTCGCCCTGGCTGCTTTTGAGGCAAGGACGGTCGCGTTGTAGAACTCGCGCAGCGCGGCGAGTTCGGTGGGGACGAGTCGTAGCTGCGCGGTTGTGCCAGTATCGCCGCTTGCGTGAGGGGCTGAGGTGGTACCCCGAATGTGTGAAAGCAGCTCATCGCGGGCTTGGTCGAACGTCAAGGCCCTGACCGCGAGGGGAGTCCCGAGGCGAGCGGCCCGCCACTGCGCAATCGCCTCGTTCACCGATTGGACGCGAGCCGTGGTTCGAACGAGGAACAGAACTTCGGGTGTCCAGCCGTCTGGATATTTGCGGGCGTAGAACGTCTCACCCTTCACCGAGTCAGCAAAACCGCGAATGAAGCCGCTGTAGTTCTCGACCTTGGAGAAGGTGGAGCCGGCCTTTTGGTCCGCTGTCGCGACAATGGAATGGGTACCCATTTCGCATTCCAGGAACAGGCGCCGCCGAGATTGTGGAAGCTCGAGCACCGCGTCGGGAAAGACTACGCGCTCCAGCTGCCTGCCGGACTTCTGAAGGTACTGTTTCCACGGGAGGCGCACGAGATCCGAGGTCATCCAGCGAAACCTTGTCTCCTTTGCCCGCGCGTAGGTCCCGGGCGTTGGTGCCAGCAAGGCAACGAGGAGCTCGTTGAGCGTCACGAGATGCTCGCGGAACGCGGCGCCAACGTCCTGCCTTGGAATCTTAAGCGGAGTTTCGAGGATGGCCTGTGCGGCCGCATAGCCGGCCGCGGTCAGTGCCCATAAGTCGAAGTACCGACCCTCGAGAGTCCTGTAGGAGAGGCGGCGGAGGTAGGGACGGATGAACTTGCGAGGTCCCTCCCCGGCGAGGCTGCGGAGCCTCTTGCTCATCGTCTTGGTGGTTCGACCCGAGTAAAAGAGCCGCTGGAGTTGCTGGTTGGACAAGTAGCGCGCGATGGCGAGCACACCGATGATTTGATGGTCCTTGTCGGTCAATCCTGTCCGGCTCAGCGTGGACTCGCGCGTCCCTGGAGCTGGATTGCTACCGAAGGGGTGCACGCATGGCGCACGACTCTGGAGCGTTGTTGGTGGCGGCTTCGACGACTTGTCTTCGTCTACTCTTGCTTCAGATGTTTCAATCATTCATTAAATCCAAGTGTTGGACTTCTGCCCCGCCCCTGCGCTTTGTGCAATTTCCCTGTGTCCCGGGTGTCGACCCCGGCCTCCCTGATTTTCACTGTGGTAGGGAGGGCGGGGTCGACACCCGGCGCTGGCAGGCTGACACCGTTGGTGACAGCGCACGGGCGGGGCAGAAAGTCCGAGGAACGGCTGAGCATTTCGTCCATCGGGTTGTGCGCCGAGAGTTGCACCCGACGTTGCGAAAAAAGCTGCAAACCACGGAGCAAGTTTCGGTGCACGCCTTGGTGCAAGTTTTGGCGCAAGATCTGTCGGCGCTGACGACGTGTTTGCAGGAGGGCCGGAACGCCCATGGGGCGGTTGGGAGCCTCGATGGAGTGCCGAGCTCTTGGTCCTGCTGCGAAGAAGCGAGAAGGTTTTAATCTTGGAACTTGCCACGTGAGCCACTTCTCCTGCAGCATTCCAGGTAAGTCTAAAGAAAATCGCAAGTAGATGTCAAGGGGGCCAGTTAAGCGAGAGACGACGAGGGCACCACTTGTCTGTAGTGGGACGATCTCCGCTATTCGTTGGGCGAGCTTGAACAGCTCGTCATGGAATTGAAAGCTGGCCGACGAAACGCGCGCCGTTGTTGGCACCTAGAACTATAAGTTCTCCGTCGGACTTGAGATACGCATCGCTCGTCCACAATTCGCCGGGAATCAAGTGGAGCGAAGAAGCGACGACCCGCCCTTGAGCGTCGAATCGTGTCACCAGCAAGCCCGTTTGCTGGCTAGTCATGAACCCTCGCGCAGCGTTTTCCGGGTCCTGCTGGGCCGACCAGTAATTGAAATCTAGTTTCTTCCAGGCATCCAGTTCTCGTCGCACACTGCTGATCAACAGCCATTCGCCACGCGGCTGTGCAAACGCTACCACCCCGGAGCTGTTTGCTCCCTTCAAGTTGCCGATGAACACTTGTGGTTCGCGACCTGCTCGAAGGAACGCCACGCCGGACGAGAACTGGGCCTGCGCAAAGCAGGAATCATAGACTGAGATCGCAGCAACGTCGGCATCCGGCGCAGCTGGATTCACGCGCCAGACCAATGTATCGATGAGGCTCCTCTCATCTCCGGCGAGAGACAAATCTGGTTTGATCAAGATGAGGTGGCTTCGGTTCCGCCAAATGCATGGTTGCTCAGCGCCCATCGGCAGCAAGCGTTGCTCATATTTTTCCCTTCGCTCCTCGCCCGTGGCGGTCACCCAAACACCGCGATGGGAAGGAAACAGTGAGATGCTGGAGATACGGAGGCCCGCCGGTAACGGTATGCCGCGCGAAGTGACAAGTCTTCCGTCGCTGTCCAGCAGATGCAGTGTGACCCGATAGCCAACGGTGGGGCCATTATCTCGGTAGGTTGCTGCGATAAATCTTCCATTCGCCAAGGACAGAAACCCACCCACACGGTTATCCCCGTGCGCTTCGATTTCCCGCCGGGACAGTAGTCGTCCATTGGGCAGGTAAGTGCGAAGTTCCAATCGAAGGACATCGCCCTGCACATTCCACGCGAGTACGCTCGGTCGCTTGAGCTTGTGTCCGGCCGGCAAGATGAACGAAAAGTTGTCATCGCCAACTTCCCAGGCAGGGCGGCCGTCATTCACTCGGCGCAACGTTCCGCGCACTCGCGATTTGCCGGTGTCCTGGTGGCCGGACTCCAAGCGCCATCCGGCTTTGGTGCCCTGCGATCTATCCCACGCGCCCCAGACGACACCATCAGAGGAGTCAATGGGAGTGAGTGCGGTGCGGACGTTGCCGCGCTTCAGGGGTAACCGTCCCCCATCACCGAATACCAAGAAAGCAGCCCAGAAACGCGGGTGACGATAGCTTTTCGATTCTTCGCGAGAGAGGAATCTTTGAATAGCACGGCGCAACGCAAGGGAAGAGCCAACGCTGCTGTCTGACGCGACCTCGTTGGCAAGAAGCTCCATAAGCTGGGCCGTCGACTCAGAGTCGACAGACCACAAGGACGCCAACGTAGAGCGCGCCCCTGCCATAAAGAATGCCGTCGACAATCCCGCAGCTTGATATGCGAAGGTGGCGACGTCGAAGCTCGCCGAGTTGCAAGCCGACAGAATTACAAGGTCCGCGCGCAACGGTAGCTCTGAAATCTCAGTAGCAGTCAATAACCCGTCGTTGAATGTGGTCTTGCTGTCGCGTGGCGTGAGTACCAGTGCAGGCTCTGCCAAGCCATCAATCTCCTCGCGTACCAGTCCGTGAGTCGCGAAGCTCAGTACGCGGAAGTCGCTCAGGACCTGCCGGCGTACGTTGATCTCGCTGGCACTTCCTCTCAAAAGCAACCGGGAGGAGGGTCCAAAGGCGGATGCCATTCGCTCAAGCTCGCGCTTCGTCTGCGGCAGCTCCTCAAGCTCCGCCAACACGCTTACTCCGCCGCGCTTGACGCCACGTAGGGCCAGCTCACTCTGCGAAGAACCATCAATGGTCTTGCCGGAAAGCACGGGATCGCCGACACCGAGAAATGCCAATGGCGCAACCGAAGTACTAGCCATCGCTCGAGAAGCGATGAACTGGCGTGGATCAGTGACGATTGAGAGTCCCCGCGACGCCCCGAGCCAGGGGATCGTCGCTAGCGCGTCAGATGACGAGATCGTCGCCGCACGGGCCGGATCGAGGAGTACGTGCAGCGGCAGCCAAAAAAAGACTGGGTCCGGAGCAGCAATCAGCGTCTCAGCCTGCGCGACACACCTTGAATCGTCTCCAAGTGTCAATGACGTTAGATATTTGGCTTCCGCTAACGGAAATGCGCGGTCGATAGCGCTCCCACTTGGGGCTGGATTGGTCAGCGCCGCGAGGAGTGTCTTTATCGCGATCAGGTCCCTTTGTGGGTCCCGTTCAGAAAAACTGGCGTGAAAACCTTCCTTATCGAAACAGACTCGAATGAGCTTCCCGAACGCAACAGCATGTGTCACGAACCTCTCACCCGGCTGTAGAGCCTTACGCACGTCATCCAGCAAACTGGAGCGATTGTTGTAAGTGGCCGAAGCCGCGGAGGCGGCAGTGCTGTGCAATCGCTGCAGGCGATCCAGCTCGTTAAAACGGCGAAAACGCTGAAAGTCTACGACAGACTTGGGGTCGACTACTTTTTTGCCGTTGGCAATCTCACGCAAGTCCTTGATCGCCTCGCGTTCCTGTCGAGAAATTTCTTGCTCGAGCCGGTGATATGCCTGCAGTGAGGCGCGCTGGTCGTCATCGCGAATCGCCGCCGAGGCGTACAGGTACTTCGCCTCGATTGTTCGCCAGTTTCGGTGCGACAAAGCGCAGAGTTCGAACAGCAAACTGCGCTCCTCTTCCGAAAGGGAGTCTAGGTCTTTTGCAAGGGACGAAAGCACCAACTGAACACCTAATCGCTCGTCCATTGGCAGGGGAGCAGACTCGAGGGGGTTGATGGCTTCTAGCAGGCGTCTCTCTTCGAGCATCTTTCGGGCGCCCTGCTCGAGGAGAAGTCGAGCAGCGACTTTATCCGTGCGTGCCTGAAGCAAGGCGCGGCCCATCAGCGTCGTCGAGTTGCTTTCGTCCGGCGCAGCATCGGCTCCGGCTGTCCGCGGACTATTCAGCACACCATCGACGATAGGAGGAGGCACGGGTCCAATGGCTACTGAATGCAAGGCCAGCACTGCCGCAGCTGCCTGCGCCCATGGCCAAGTGGGCTCTCCTGCATCATTGCCAGTGAGCTTGGTCAATAGCTGGGCCGCTCTGTCTGTATCGGCCACGATTTGACAGCCTGAATCGTTTGAGACCAAGCATCCAGCGATCGTCGCGGCGAGCAGCCTCAACTCTAGGTAATCCGACACATTTGGAGGAAACTGAAGCGCCTTGAGCATGGATAAGGAAGCTCGACCTGCCTGCGCGATCCCACCGGCGTAGTCGAGCGCATTGTCAATGAGGAAATCCGCAGAACGGAGTCTGAACTGAAGGTATGGTCGCGCATCGCGCATGTTGAACGCCAGTCCACGGAACAGGGCCATCGCAGTTACGGCACGTCGCGATTGACCCGTACTGATGAATACCTCCAGGAACTCGGATAGTAGTGTTTGGAAGTCCTCGGCAGCCACTCCTTGGTTAGACAGAAAGAAGTACCAGCCACGACGAGAATAAAAGACCGCCCGTTCGAGATTGCGGAGCATAAGATAGGCCTCCGCGAGGGTGAGGTTTGATCGCGCAAAGTCGAGTGCGCCAGCCCACGTAGCTAGCGTGCGTTCCAGCAGCGGCATTGAGTCGCCAAGCTGATTGGTCCAGCCGTACAGCAAGCTTCGACGAGTTCCGCGTTCCGCGAAATCCGCAATGAGAAGCCTCTTTAGATCATCTGTGACGTCGTGAGCATTGTCCAGCTCACGCAGAGCGACGGTCAGCTCACCAAATGCCTCTTGTTCACAGCCGAATTGGTAACTCGCGACGCACTCGTCATGAATGCGACGAAGTGCACCGATGCGGTCAACGTACTTTGCCGCCCGCAGGGAACTTATGAGTTCGGGCGCGTGCTTGGCGCCATCGTTCATACGACCCTCGGCGAAAGCCCGCTGAAAGGCGCTCAAGCCTTGGACGTAGTCTCCGCTCGCAGCCAGTGTCGTTGCTGATATAAGCGTGAGCGTCGCTAGTAAAACAACCTGCGCGCCCGGCCATCTGAGGACGTGGGACAGGAGGTACATGGTTATGCTGCGGAGCAATTCGGCCTGGGCATTAGGAATCACGGCGGTCTCATTCGTGCTCCCATTGAAGGCTAGCAGTGAAACTGGGCTGGCAGGGTGGACTCCCGATGCCCTGGGCGGAAGCGATTTGACGGGGCAGGGCGCCATGCACTTGCCCGCACCAGCTGCGCTGGACGCAATGCGCGATCCGGCTATCCCTCCGGCGATTTCGGTTAAGGCACTCACGGGACTGAACCCCGAAAACCTGCACGCCCTTCGCGGAACGAAATCGGTCCAGCTGTACCGCCAGGTCTCTCCGGCCGTGGTGCTCATTGCGACTGAACGAGCTATCGGCTCTGGAACTCTGTTGAACATACAAGGCGACATCCTGACAAATTGGCACGTTGTCGACGGCAGCCCGAGCGTCGGTGTGATTTTCAAGCCGGCGCAAGAGGGCCAGAAGATCACAAGGGCAGATGTTCGACCAGCAAAAGTCGTTCGAGTCGATGAGGTCGCCGACCTGGCGCTGGTTCGAGTCTCCTTGGTGCCCGATCGCATCGTTCCGGTCGCACTTGGGGAGCCAGCAGAAATCGTAGTAGGCGCCGATGTGCACGCCATCGGCCATCCGACCGGTGAAGCGTGGACTTATACGATGGGTGTCATCTCTCAGGTTCGGCAATCGTACAAGTGGAGGACCGAGGATCGGCGCGAGCACGAAGCGAATGTTATTCAGACGCAGACACCGATCAACCCCGGTAACTCCGGCGGCCCGCTCCTCACCGATGATGGCAGGCTGATCGGGGTGAATAGCTTCAAGGCGGCCGGGGAAGGACTAAACTTTGCCGTCGGGCTCGATGAACTACGAAGATTCCTGTCGAGCACCTCAAACCGGGTTGCGGCACTAACTTCGCCGCCGAAGCAACCCAAGGGGGCATCGGCAAAATGTGAACCCAAGCAGTTGTACCACGGCGTTCGAAAAGCAGAGGGCTATGACGTGACGGGAGTCGACTTGGATTGTGATGGTCGAGTTGATGTCGAATTCCGGATGCCTCTAGATCAGAAGAAGCCTTTGATGGCGGCCTTCGATCGCAACGCCGACGGCAAAGTTGACTTACTCGTATTCAGCTTCAAACGAGATTGGAAATGGAACTTGTCATTCGTTGACACTAATTTCGTTGGGAAATGGGATCTCGTTGGGTACCACGACACCGGAGACATTGTTGCTACGCGCTACGAGCCCTACTCCGTTTGGAAGGCGCGAGCAGACTCCGTCAGCTCGCGCTAATTGTCGGATTGCTCCCCAATTGCCGCGCGACGGCGCCTTCGGATCGTTCGGTTTAAACGCCACCAGGTTGCGGCTTTTGGCTGGGAGGTATTCCTTAAGGATCTTCCAATCACCAGCCAGTTCGCGCAATGCGTAAAGCGGAACTGGTTCCGAGAGGTTGCGTGCCTTCGAGATCGGCCAAATTTTGTCCTCTGGATCGGCGGATCGAGATGCTAGATTGGTCAACGTCAAAATAGCGTGGGAGTTGAGCAACTATGGGCGCTGCTGAAGAAGTGAAGTTCTCGTACTGGGATGATGCTGGGACGGTCGTCCAACTGATCAAGAAGTGGGTTCCGGGCGAATGTAAGAACGAGAAGGACTACGAGAAGTCGCTGTATCTCTTTCTGCATGCTGAACTCGGCAGCATTCAGGTTACGAAACAGCCCGGCTACGGCCGGCTGAAGGCCGATCTCGCGGTTGGGAAGAATGTCCTTGTGGAACTGAAACACAATCTTGATTCGACTTCGGAGCTTCTGCGCTTAATCGGTCAACTTGAGGGTTATCGCGAGTCGGACAAGAGGGTGATCGTGGTTCTAACGGGCCGAACGGAGCCCAATCTCCGCAAGGAGCTTCGGCATGCCATTGAAAAGATGAACTACGGCAACTTCAACCCACCCTTATGCGAGGAATTCCTCTTAGTTGAGAAGTGAGCCCGGGCGAGGCTTCAAGAACCCAGATATCTCGATCCTCGGTCAGGGCCGACATTCTCAGCGCGGTGGCGGTCGCTCCGATCTATCCACCCAACCCACCAATTCGGCTTCGCGCGTGCGCCACGGAAGCCAAGGTTCGGCTGGCTCTGATCCTGGGTTAAAATGCTTCGCGGTGATGCGATGACTGCGAAGGCAAAACATACCGCAGAAGCCTGGTTCTTCATTCCGTTTCCAAATGAAGGGTATCTACAGCCTGTTGACGATGCCGCAGCAGACGGACCATTTTCAGACCTAGCGCGCACGTTTAGGCAAAACCTTTCCGCGGCCGCCTCGGCAGCATCAGTGCCTTTTCATATGGCCGTAGCAAGCGTCCACCGCAGACGGTTCATGCAGCTTAATATTGCTGAGCAAATCCGAGCACGAGAGCATCTTGACGAACACGGCAATGTTCCCGAGTGGGCTCAAAAAGAAGCGATGGAGAAAGCGAGCGTTCGACTAAGGGAGACTTCAGCCGACCTTGCAGACCCTACACTCGACGAACTCTCTTCCCATTTAGATGATTCCAATTTTGCGAGTGCAGCGCGGGAGCTTCTTTGTCAGGGTGACGTTCTTGTCTGGGGAGCGCTCGAGGTACTCGCGAGCGATTTGTTCGTCGCAGTGCTGAACGGCGATCCGCAACTAACAACAACGTTGCTTGAAAACGAGACTGCGAAACGGCTATTTGGCCTGAAAACGTTTACTGTAGACGCGCTAGCAGGCTTCAGGTTCGATCTGTCTCGCCATATGGGGGATGTTTTGGTTAGCCATCACCCCGTCGACAGCATTCCCACGATGAAAACTGTATTCGGCACCTTATATCCGCAGGACGAAGATCTGAGGCAGGCTTTGAATACACGCAACCTGTTCGTGCTTAATCAGCGGCGGCACTTAATCGTACATCGGCGAGCATTGATCGATGCGGAGTACGTGAGGCTTGTTGGAGAGGGGTCTGTCGGAGATCGCCTGATTGTGTCGCCTGAACAGTTCGAGGGCGACATACTGGCCGTACGCGACGCCGGCAGAGCGCTGCTTCGATCTGCCACGAGCGTTTTTGTCCAAAATGACAATGATTGAACCGAGGCAACTTTGCGAACACAGATCCTCCTCGACCACACGAGGCCATCTGAGAACTTCTTCGGCAGCAAAATAGCTCCGATCGCGCGTAACCCCAGCGTAACTCGCGAGCAACTAGACCCGGCAAACGGCTCTCAATGGCGGCGAACACGCGGGGTCGTTGTAATCGGCCAGGCGCTCAGTAGTCCATGTTTGTGCGGAGATCGTCCTGGTACGACTGGTGCTCGAGAAGCGCGTCAAAGCTTTCGCCCGACCGCATCGCTTCTCGGTAGCGTTGCCGACTGGCCGGATCGACGGCGACATCCAGACCCGCTTGTGCCCATTTCAACGGGTACCGTAGTGGACCGTTTGACAGAAATGCATCAAACGCATCGAACCGAGCGCAGATTCCGTCGAACGACTCTCTTTGTAATGCGAATCCGAGACGAACACCTTCGGGAGTCCGAGTTAGACGAGCGGGCAGTGCTCCGATTCCGGGGAGATGGAAATAGAACGAGGCTCCACCGGAGAGGAAGCCGCCATGAGCTAGCGGGTTTCGCCAGTGCTCACGAAGAGATAGGAGCCAATCATAGAACTCCTTGGCCTCTCTATCCCCCCAAGTCAAGCGCGCGGCGTGCTTTGGTGGACCAATTCGATCCCAGGAAGTCGATAAGATCCTCCTGCGCCAGGATGTGATCAATAAAGCCGGCGGAGAGGACGAAGAGATGCTCCTGCCGGCTGAAATACGCATCAACTGCTGCGTTCGCCAGCGCGCCTCCTTCTCGTTCCGGGCGCTTCGGATCGAGTGTTATAGCCGGTCCGAACGCAGTCTCTGTTGTAACGGGGCGAGGTTTAGGGCGGCGATATGCTGCCTGGGCCTGTTCCCTGAGATAGTGGTACCGGAAATCCAATCGGGGGTACAGGTTCTGTATGGTGACGAGCCCCTGGGCGAGTTGCTGCGCCACGTAACCATCCGCAAGGAACCGCTCGACCAGTCGCGCAAGGCCGCGGGCCCGGCCAAGCACATCCTCGACGAGAGGAGAATCAAGGATGCTCGGCTCACAAAGGAAACGGAGGCCGAACTTCCGGTACTCAAACGCGAAGCGCTGATCTCGAAAGTCGAAGATCACGCCCCATCGCATCTTCTCCTCGGGACCATATGATTCAAACCCGAGCAGCTGGACGAATCCGAACAACAGGAGTTCCGGGATGGTGAACCCTGGCGGCGTCATCAGCTGCGCGTAAAATCCTTTCCCTTCTCCTTCTCGCCTGCCTACCTCGATGAGTGGACGGTGACCGCTGCTGGGGCGGGCTTCGCCGAATATCTCCGCTGCGAGGCGACGAGCCTCTTCGAGGTTCATACGTTCTGATCCCCTGGTAACCAACGTGTACCCGGTTACCCACAATTGCACTGGATTGCACCTGGTTGTCACGGTGGCTGCCGAATGATCCTCCCAAGCGGTGAACGCGCTAGGAATTGGTCTAGATGGCGTGACCAGGAACGGAGCACTGGTGCTACGGCTTCAGGGGTTGGAAAGCGAGCGTCTATTGCGCATTGACTTGTGGCGAGCGGCCGGTACGCGCTCCATAAGTCCGCAACCGTACAGCTCGGAGTGCGGACTCGATCGAAGAAGCGCCCTTCGAACGATTCCGCCTTGACCTTGGCTGCGCACGCCATGGCAGGTTCTTTGGTTGGGATGCGTTTCTTTCGGTAGCCAACGAACTTGCCATCCGGCTGTGCAAGCCACTCGTCCACCCGCCACCAGGTTTTGCCTCTGGCAACGTACTTACTGACGCCCATGGTTTTTCTCCTTGGGCAGACGGGCGTCGCCGGCGCCGATACCAGAAAAGGCAATCGCGGTCACGAAGCAGCGTTACTTGTTCTTCCAGATCAGCTCGCGTCATCGGGCACAGCTCGTCGTTAGAGCGACCATCCTTCGGCCGCGTTTTCGCAGAATCTCCCTAACATGCGCGGTCGCGTCGGTAGGGCGAGGTCGAGCTAGTACGAGAATACGCAGCGCGTTGCTGAATTCTCGTTCGCGTGGTTCCATGCAAATTGGTCTTTTTTCCGGATCTCATGCGCCTATTCCGTGTAAACATTAAGAATTTCCGCAACTTTCGCGAGATTGACTGTCGTTTGGGACGGCACGCGGTGATCCTCGGCGAGAACGGTGCCGGGAAATCCAATTTTCTGTACGCGCTTCGACTACTGCTAGATCCGAGCTTGCCCGACTCGAACCGCTATCTGGACGAAGAGGACTTCTGGGATGGCGGTCCCGCGTTCTCGGGCACCGAGATCATCGTGACGGTCGATCTAACCGAATACGACGATGAACCAGGTGTGCTCGCATGCCTCGCGGACCACGAGGTCGAGGCACCGGAGGGATGGAGGCATCCCATTGCGCGGCTCACATACCGCTACGCGCCACGGGACAGCATTGAGACGGACAAACGGCCCTCCACCACGAAGGACGAGTACGATTTTGCGATTTACGGGCGGGACGACCCTTCGAACGCAGTATCTCATGGAGTTCGACGCTTCCTCGGCTTCAAGGTCCTCCCTGCGTTGCGGGATGCGGAGGCCGACCTCCGCGCGTGGAAGCGTTCCCCGCTTCGTCCGCTGCTCGAGAGTGTACGCGAGCGGCTTGACCGGGCCGCATTGGAGAAGGTCGCGAAGGCGGTCGACGAGGCAACCGACGAGATCACGGCAGAGCAGCCGCTAAGAGAACTTCAGCAAGAGATCTGCGAACGACTGAACGAAATGCTGGGACGACAACATGATCTCGCTCCGACGTTTGGGTTCAATTCGACTGACCCACGACAGCTAGTCCAAGCCCTGCGCTTGTTCATGGACCAGGATCGCCGCCGCCAGGTAGCCGAAATGAGTCTCGGACTTGCGAACGTCCTCTATCTTGGTCTCCTCCTGCTGCACACCGAGCAGCAGGAGAAGGCGTTTGCAACGGCGGCGACGCTCCTCGGGATCGAAGAGCCAGAGGCGCACCTCCATCCGCAGATGCAGCGAGTGGTATTTCGCGATCTCCTGGCAAAGAAGCGCCCCGTCCTCGTCTCAACACACTCGCCGAACATCGCGAGCGTCGCGCCGGTCGACTCCCTCGTTGTGCTGCGTACAGTCGGCGGCGAGTCGAAAATCGCGTCGTTCGCAAATGCCGCCGCCAGCTTCACTGACGAGGAGCGCGCCGACCTCGAGCGCTACCTCGACGTGACGCGTGCTGAGATCGTGTTCGGCCGCGGCGTCATCCTCGTCGAGGGCGACGCCGAGAAGTTCATTATCCCGGCCGCCGCCGGCCTGCTCCCGACGCCGGTGACTCTCGATGAGTTCGGTATCACGGTCTGCTCCGTCGCGGGCACCGATTTTGTCCCCTACGCGAAGCTTCTCACGGCACTCGATATCCCGTACGTCATCGTTACAGACGGCGACGTGCGGGATACCTCTGCGGCCTCTCCGCCGGGCATAGCGCGCGGAGCTGGAGTGCTCGAGGCGCTCGGAGACGCTGCCGGCGCAGCTGCCGTCAGCAGGCACGTTGCGGGCGGACGCCTCGCCGAGGCGAAGAGCGCTCTCGCAGCGGTCGGGATCTTCGTCGGCACACGGACGCTCGAGACCGATCTCGTCTCAACCGGCGCGGGCCCTCGCTTAAAGGCAGCGTTCAGGGCAGTCTTCCCTAAGAGCCGCACCGCGACCGCCGCGCCGTTCGATGCGAACGGCGCCATAGCCAACAATGCGGAGGATCTCATCGTTGCGCTCGCAGAACGGGCAGGGAAGGGGCGCCTCGCGCAGTCCTTCGTCGCTCGCATGGCTGCCACCGACGTGCCCAGTTATGTGCGCGGGGCAATCGAAGCGATCGTTACGAAGTGTCGCCGTACCTAGGTCCTAGGATGACGCCCAAACCGTATCAACAGGCGGTCACCAGGCTCAACGTGAAACAACGCGAGGCGTTCGACGAGCCCGGAAATACTGTCCTCCTCGCTGGTCCGGGGAGCGGGAAGACAGCGACCCTCGTGCTCAAGGTCGCGCGGCTTGTCGACGAAATTCGACCGCCGCGTGGACTGGCATGCCTTACGTACGGCAATGAGGCCGCGAACGAGTTCAAGCACCGCCTTCGTGATCTTGGTATCCGATCCGGCGGGCGCCTCTTCACGGGTACCGTCCATGCGTTCTGTCTTGCCCACATCCTCCGGCCATTCGCCTCTCGACTTGATCCCGACCGGCGCTTCCTCGCGAGCTCCGAGATCGCGAGCGAAGTCGAGCTCAGGCAGGCGCGCGAGGCAGGACTCCACGCAGCGAGCGTGAATGAGCCAGAGAATTGGTGGAGATCAAAGCTCGAGGCGTACCGCCGGCTTGCGCTGGTGGACCCCTCGTTCGCCGAACGCCTCGACGACCGGCTTCCGTGCATTTCGCAGGGCTATGCCGAGCAGCTAAGGAGCGTCGGGCGCATCGACTTCGACGATATCGTGCTTGGCTCATTGGATCTGGTTCGGCTCGACGAACACGTCCGCCGTGCACTGAGTGCAAAATATCCGTGGTTCGTGATCGACGAGTACCAGGACCTTGGGCTCGCGCTTCACGGCATCGTGAAAGCGCTCGTCGAGCAGGCAGGGGTGAAAGTGTTCGCCGTTGGCGATCCCGATCAATCGATATACGCGTTTTCCGGTGCACGGCCAGAGTTCCTCGACGAGCTCGCGAGAAGGGAGGACGTCCACCCCGTGCGCCTGGCGATGAACTACCGATGCCGCCAACGGATCATCGACGCGAGCCTCCACGTGCTCCAACCTGAGGAGGAGCGCGGTTTCCGCTCCGCCGCAGAGGGAGACGACCGCGGGGAGGTCATCTTCCGGGCGTGTAAGGGCGGTCTAGATGAACAGGCGGAACATGTGGTCGCGAAGATTCGCGAACGCCTGGGGGAAGGCATCACCCCCGGCGAGATAGGAGTCTTCGCGCGACGATGGCACGATCTCGAACCCTGCGAGCATGCACTCATGGATGCGGGTATCTCATACCGTATAGCCCGGATGCGCGAATACCGAACTACGCCGCTAACGATGTGGGTCGAGGACATGGCTTGGTGGTGCGCGGGCGGCTGGCGGTCAGGCAAACCACGCATGGCGGATCTCTTTTCAGCGTGGGAGCGGCTGTCGAGCGCGTGCGACGGCTCTGCGCGCCGTAGTTCAGACGTCGCGGGTCGCATCGCGCTCTACAAGACGCTCGTGGCTGTTCGAGACCCGGCGATCACCGTGAGCGAGTGGGCTAAAACGATCGATGAAGCACTCGGTCTTGGCTCACTGGCTAAGGAGCTCGACGCGGTACCGCTCCGCATGCGTTTCGATGTCGGCGAACTCGGCGCCATGCTTGCTTCGCTGACCGCCGGCAATGTAGCGGCGCAGCCGCTGTCCGAGTTCACAGGCATCGAACGAAACAAGGTCGTGCTGCAATCGCTCCACGCGAGCAAAGGCCTCGAATACACCGTTGTGTTCATGCTGGCTCTCGAGCAAGGCATCTTCCCGCAGTACATGGAGAACCAAGGCGATGCACGGCGATTGTTTTATGTCGGGATGACGCGCGCTCGGCGGGAGGTGCATCTTTTGTTTTCTGGCTTCTATGAAAACGCCAAGGGAAAGATACTCGCCTATGGACCTTCTCCGTTCCTGCACGAGCTTTCGAGGCGGCTGAAACCCGATGAGGTGTAGGCGTGCGGTTGTTTGAAGCGGGTCATGACTCTCGACTTGCGGACGATGAGGAAGCGCTATGCAGCGAGGCCGAATCCGTTGTGCTTGCAAGCGACTCGTCGACGGCACCCAGCACTCGGGAGACTCGCTCTGCAGTGTCCCGACGCGTCGGAGAGTTGAGCAGAAAAAAGCCGAGCCGGCCAGCGATCGGGGAAAACTACCGCGTAGGCCGTCCTCCGTATGCCTAAAGGAGACCGTAGGCTGGGTGCCCACTTAATCGATCAGTCGTTCGACATGCCGTGTGACGAGTACTGTGCTGTTCTTCCATTCCATGACGGATAGCGGTCCATCGTGCGACGCCACCAACGCCAATGCAGAGCCTCTGCACGCACGAACAAAGTTCGCAGCAGAGCGGTGACGTGTGCCACCGAGTTCGAAGTGGCTTCTGGGAATCGGAGCCGCAAGAATGTCGCGTTCCAAGTAGGGCTTGTCTCCTTCCGAGGTAATTCTCACACCAAAGTCGACCAGCGCCAGGTCATAGTCGAGTACTAATGCTCCGTCGATCGCGCTCAGTTCGGCGACTGTGGAAACGACCCTCCAGAGTTCCTCCTTGATTCGTTCGCCGCCTAGGAATGCCTTGATGGCTTCGACTTCGAGGACGGCTTTGAAGTCGCTGCTCGCACTGCCTCGAGCCTGCTCCGCTTCTTTGAGGAGCTTCTCGAAATGCACTTTCAAGCCACTGTACCGCCGTCGTTGGTCGGCGAGGCCCAGCTTTCCGGCTTGCACGTGGCGACGCCAAGTATTCGGGGAACTGGTCGGCACGATCAGTATGGTCCCGCCGTTGCCGTGCCTGCGAACGGCGTCCACCAACATCAGCGCAACCGCTGCAAAGACGGTGCGGCCCAGCGGTCTCGCTTTTCTCAGGGGGAGGCTTTCGGCAAGGACGGTAAGGCACTGCTCAAGGTTCCCGGCGAGATGAAGCTGTGGCGCATCGAGGACCGCGATGTTCTCTGGGCCGTACTTCACAACCACACGACCGGGCGCAAGAGCACGAACCTTCAAGCATGGCTCGGTCGTTTGCGTGATGCCCCACACTCGTAGCGCCTTGTCGACGCCCAGCCGCGAGCGTTTGCGAACAAGCGCTGGCGCGAGCCGCACGATCTCGTTCAGCTTGAGTTTGCGGCGAAAGACGATTTCGCGCGCGTCCTGTCGAACGTAGGCGAGCGCGAAGGACAGCGTGCGACCCTCCTCTCTGCGGAAGCCAGCCCACAACGTCGCCGCGATCATCTCTCTGAGGCCATCAAGCGATGGAAGATCGTGCGAACCGCCATATCGCTTCTTCGCTATCTCAAGGCGCGACATCGTTTCGGTCAAATCCTTGCTACTGATGTCGACAATAGCCGGCGAACCTCTTCGCGCTCTTGCCATGGCAGTAAGACTAGCTCAGCAGCGCGCCCACCGGACCGGGTCATCGAGGTCGAACCAACGATGCGGAACCTTGATCAGGCGAGCGTCCATCGTGCTTGCAAGTTTCACGTGCGGAAGGCACCATAAGTCCCGCGCGAAACGCCTCGGCATCTTAATTAAAGACCCAGAGGCGGGCGCCGAATCGCGCCACTGGATTGCAAAGCCAAGTCGGACAAATGAGCCCGTTTCGAACGGCGGAGTTGGACTGGATCTCGAATGACCTTGACAAAAATCGTTACCCCGTGACGGCACGCCCTGTACCAGGGGTGCGCTTTGAGTGTCCCTGCTGTGGGTACCCCACCTTGGAAGAGCGAGGTGGCTATGAGAATTGCGAACTATGCGATTGGGAAGATGACGGACAGGACAACGTCGACGCCGACAGGGTGATGGGTGGTCCAAATTACGAGCTGTCTCTGGCCTCTGCACGAGAAAACTTTAAACGACACCTGGAGAAGCACGCCCCTACATCGAAGCGTTTCCGAGAGACCACCATCCGCGAGGCAGATGCCAAGCGGCAAGTCATGGCTGCCTTCGATGCCCTTCGAGGCGGGGCGCCGGACAAGGCGAGACTTTGGCAAGAAATCTGTGAAGGCGAGCAGGTCCTTAGGGAGGAGCTTCATCGCCGCGTTCAGGCGATCGTGATAGCCGCCAAGGCAAGACGGTAAAATCGGGCTCTCGTCGCTCGGGAAAGAGGGGAGTGACCCCTACCGGCATTCGAACCTTCGATGGTTGGGGACCAAAGCCACGGTGTCGCGGCACAGAAACTGCACAGATGATGGAGCGGCGCCACGGGAGGCTTGCTGGGAGTTTCGTCGGCGAAGGATTGCGCGTCCACCATCAAGAATCGCCATCTTCCCTTTGAGCCTCGGCTGCTCGTTCCTCGCCCTCTTCTCGAAGGCTCTCCATGTGGCCTCGGACTGTGTCTACACAATCGAGCATCCAATCGTACTTCGTGGAATGGACAGTGTCTTTGTACTGTGAAGACAATGGCTCAAGTAGATCAATGTATTCCCTGTAGATCTCTTCATCCGGACGCGAATCAAAAGTGTACAGCGGAACCACCATCCAGAGACCATCGTTACAAGGCATAAAGAGCGGCGATCCAGTGCGTAATGCATCACGCCCCTGACCTTCGACGCCAGTTGCACGATCTAAGATGATTCGCGGAAAATGCGCGAGTCGCTCTGCGGCAACGGCTGAGGCCAGCGCCGAACTGACCGCATAGGTGTTGCGGGCGTCATTCACTTGCGAGTGTGGGCCGAAGGCAATACCCCCACGGAGCAGAATACCCGAAGTTAGAATTGCTCCGGTCTGGATGCCTTGTGCCATTGCAGCGACCCAGTGGAGGTCGCCGCCTGTGATGATGATCGAGTCAGAGACGATCTGGACCGAAGTCGTCCAATCGTTTCCCAACAATTCTCGATAGTGATCAGACACGGTCTCGGCAACCCCGATAATCTTCGCGTACGTTCGCGCGGCGTCATCCCAATTTGCCTTCACCTTCTCGGAGAACCCGAGAAGATCAAGGAAAGCGACGAACTGTTCTGTCTTCTCGGCGCGAATCCGTTCAAGGAGGTTGGTCATAGTGAACCGGCAGGTGAAGGAACAAAGCGAACTTAGACCGATGACGCCAGATAAGCCGATTCCACATAGTCCCACGGAAGCACGAAGCCCCTTTTCGCACCCAGTCGCCCCTCAAAGAATACCCCGAGTAAGTAGGGCCCACCCTCCACCAGGGCGACCGCTGGCGCCCCCGAGAGTCCAGCAATGGCCTCATAGTTAGGATCGTGATTCATGAATTTTTGGACGAAGGTTGGCCCGTCGGGCAAGCCCATGAATTCCGGGTGCAATTGATCACCAAAGTCCAATTCCAGCCGGATATGCGGCGGGACTGCAGCCGAATCAGGAAGGTCAGCGAAGACCACGCAGGCGTTAAAGCGCACTATCCCGCAGAGCGGGTTTGGGGCGTTCTCATCGCGAACGGCTCGAGGGAATCCGGTCACCACAGCCAGTCGATGCGCGTGCCTGTCCAGAGCTCGATCCCAATCCCGCCTGATCATCGTCGTGACCTCAGCGTTCCGGGGATTGGCAAAGGTACTAATGAAGAAGTTTGGCGGCATCGGGAGGAACGCAACGTCAGCTTTCGGGTGCGGATGTCGCCAAACCACAACTTTGGGAATAGGAACTGGTTTGATTGGAGGCACTGCCTGTTACGACGTTCCCGAGGCGGTCACGTGGAGGCAGCAGTAAGGACCAGTCGTTCCTCCGAGCACTCTCGTGTTCAACAACGTGGGCGCAAGTGACAAGAAACTCCCGATCGCGAATCCGGACCCCAAAGACCGTGGCGACGTTGACTGGCTTACCCAAGGGCCCAAAGGCAATAGCCGCCACGCGCGGAAACGTGAAGGTTGGCGCCTGTGCAAAGAGACTCTGCGACCCGTTCGGGTGGTTCGACGGCTATCTCCTCGGCGCCTTTCGTCACATTCACTTACCGGTCTCTCTGGAGGTTCCCGTCCAAGCGGATGCCTCCGGTCGACGCCCGCACGGTACAGGGACGGCACAAAACAAAAGCCCTTCGGATCGCCGCGAAGGGCATCTCTTCATTTCGCAAACTACCTGTGACCCTGCCCGGATTCGAACCCGGCAAGTGGCTCTCCCAACAAGTGCCGCATTCCATCTACTATCACGGCGTAGGTGCCCTCGGGCGGAGAGAGGGCGCCTCGACCGAGTCGCCATTGCGGTTCGGTACCGTTCCCGCCCTTGTCGACCCAAGCCAGGGGGAACAGGGAGGGAATGGAGGCTGCCACCCGCGTTTGCTCCTCTGTCGCTTGAGCCCGTCAGGTTCAAAGCGGTCCGCTGCCACGGGTATGGCTAGGAATTCCGGGCCATGAACTCCCTGATGCCCTGCAACATCGAGTGCACTTCTGTTATCGAGCGCGCGAAGATCCCGGGGGAGTGAGCAGCGTCGTTGCGGATGCCGCCCCATGCAATCACCAACTTCGAATCCGTGGCTGAGTAGATTTGCGCGCCCGAATTTCTGGCTTGCGCGATCGCGCCGTCGTACTTGGCTATCGACCCATCCCCAGTCCACGTCAGTTGGTGCTTGTTGCACAGGTGAAGGAGGTGCATTTCAAGCGCTCCGCCACCCATTACGGCAGCGGCCACTACGTGTTTGCCGCCAAGAAGCACCTCGGCTTGATCAAGCACCTCATTTGTCGACTCCGCCCGGATTCCCTCGACGAGGGTAACGAGCCTGCCCGCCTTCAGTTGCTGTAGCGCCGAATGAAACACTCCTCTGGCTGCATCGAGGACGACGGGCGAAGACATCGTTCCAGGATTTTGTTCGGGGTAATGGACTGCGCTCTTCCATGACTTCAGAACCGCGTGTCCTTGGGGGAATACTGCCTCGAGGGCAGATAATGCCTCTGTGGCCCAATCGTTCGCTTCGGCATCTTTGTAAAAGCCGTGCTCGTCCTTTGTGAATCGTCGAGCGTCAATCTCCTTGAACCAGGCATTTGCGTCCTGTGCGTTCATGGCTCATTGTTTTGCATGCTTTTGCCGACCTCAGAAATCGCTTTCATCAAGCAGCTGGTCGATTCCCCTCTGTTCACCGTACCGAAGGAGCAACCCGCCTCGTGTCATCCGCACCCACAGTCCGCTCGACGAGTTCTTCCCATTTGGCCTTACTATCTCCGTATGGCTTTACGAATCTTCTTACATCTAGGGAGGTACAGGAGTTGTCGAGCCGCGTGAGCTGCGCTACCGGTGGCCTCAGCCCTCGCGATGCGCACCCGCCAGCGCAGCATCCGTCGGTACTGCCCGTGTCGGCCTATAAGTAGATCGCGCGTCATCGGTGCCAGCACTGTCGTCCATCCGCAGCAGCCTATGATGAATCTTTGCCCAGCAGAACCTTGAAAATACAGGCTTTCAGGTCTTCCGTTTGCAGCCCCTCGCAGGTCGTGCCCAACGCTTCGGAACAAGAACGCGACCTCCCGATAAAAGGTTTGGAACGGTGGACGCGGGAGCGAAGACCCGCCGGCCAGACAAGGACGGACCTCACTCGGTTCCCGGCATGTGCCCGAACTTCGGAGCCAGGTCGTAGTACAGCTTCTGCGCAAGGTCTGCGCACGCGTCCGCCGCAGCCTGGATCTGGTCAATAGGTATTTCTTCCACCTCCGGATTCTGAACGACAACGTCACGCGGCTGGTGCAGCCGCGTAGCGGCCCCCCCAAACAGGCGCACTGCCAACCAGTTGGAATGCAGGAATCGGTTGCGTTCCTCGTTGAGCCTGTTGATCTCTTTCGCCACGTCCTTCATCTCAATTACCCGAGCATCGTTCTTGCCGAATCGATGCGCGTAGAGACCTACCATCTTCGCACCGAGCATTTTGGTGGGAGTGCCTTCTATCAGCAAAGTCGCCATGGCTCTGCTCGCTGATTGGTCGAGGAAGCAGCGCCAGATGAACTGTTTGATAACAGCCTCGAGCTGCTGGAAGTAGAACGATAGGCGGCCTAGCTCCTCAAATAGCTCTTGCGAGACAAACTGGTCGGACGGATGCGCCATGGGTCCTCGGCGGAACCTCCTGCCCCCGATGGGGTTTCGCGCACCCATTTATTCGAAAACGCCCGAAGGGAACAGGGCCGGCTCTTAGGCTCCTGTCGGGCTCTTGTCGCTCGGGAAAGAGGGGAGTGACCTCCTGCCGGGATTCGAACCCGAGTTGTGCTTCCTTAGATTGAAGGGACTTCGGGGATCAACCTTCGCGCTAGGGGACGTCCTACAGGTTCAGCGATCGCTGCCGTCGGTTGGCGTCCACTTTTTTTGCCCCCGGCTGACTCTTCCTTGGCCACCGACACGGCGAAGTCCTTTAGCGCTTTTTCGTAGCTGCGGCCCTCTGCAGCGTCAGGAGCCGCGGCGGATCAGGCCGACTTGTCGACGCGCACACGGTTGTCGTGAAAGGACGGCGCCACCGTCCATGTCCGAATCGCGCTCGTCGTTCATGTCGCATGACGCGGCGCACGGGGCGTTGCCCACCTTACGCGCGGCGACGGCCCTCGACGTCGCGTCCGGCAGCTACCTAGCTCCCAGGTCGTTTGAGCTAAAGGGAGAGCCGGTGCTGGTACCAGTTCCCAAGCCAGCACGAGATGAAACCGCTGCCCGCTCTATGGGAGGTTTCGAGGAAGCTGACAGGTGTAGCTTTTCCGGGGCTCTCGTGAAGCCGGAGTAGCGGTCGTCAGAGTTGGACGGCTTGGACAACTGCGCCTGCAGACTTCAGATCTTTCAGCTTCAGGCGGCATGACCGATCGGGATTCGGATGCTGAACGGAATGCTAGTACTCAGAAATTCATGTTGCGGGCCCCCGCAATTAGGAAGTGAAAGCGTCGTGGTCCAGTGACCGGGTGCTATCGAATCTCAAATGGACCCAGGTCAGCTCTGGCAGTGGCGCTCAAGACGCACCGGGGAACGCCATCGCAACGATAGGTCGGGATGAGTTGTTCCCAGTGCGCCATAGATGACCGCTTCCTGTCGGGTACTGCGACACCGTGAAACGAGCAGTCAAACCGTCCAGCCGGACCGCATTAAGCCACTCGGGGGTCAGGGGCAGATCATTCAGCCTGAAGAGCTAATGCGATCTCCCGTAGTGGTCGAGCGGTGAGTTCGATCATCTTCCGAGCACGCTCGACTTTCGCCGCAAGCCTCCACTGGTGTGGCGATGCATTAAATGTTTTGCGAAACGCCCTCTGGAACCTTCGCAAGGGCAGGCCGCAAGTTGCCGCGAGCTCCGGGCTGCTCATTTCATGTCTTCCCGCTTCCGGTTCAAAAAGAAGTTGGTCCCGCTGCCCGCTTCGCAACGTTCTAGCCTGTTTTCCACCTTCGGCTAACGCGCGCGAGAGCGGGCGATGAACTCGGTCAGGTCCGGCGGGGCAACACCCACGGCGTTCGAGATGTCCATCCTATGTGTTCCGGAAAGATCGCCGATGCTGCGTCTGACGCGACAAACTCGACGGACCCCACAGGGTCTCGATCTGTCCGAATTCATACATGGTCGTCAAATTGAATTCCCTCGTCTATCTTTTCTGAATCAGATTTGCCTCGTGCCAAGGTTCCTGCGTCGTTGGCACAGCTCCATTTGCAGAAGGCAGGTTACAGGGGGGAGACCTTCGATGGCGTACTCACGCACGTATCTCTGGATTGTGGCATTTGTGCTGGCTTTTGGCGGAGGAAAGGCGAAAGGCCAACACGTTATTTTCGACGATAGTTATGCGGTCAGTTTTACTTTCATGGACGCGTCCAGTCTTGAACAGACCCGGATGACCGCCGCCAATGATGGAATTAACTACTGGTCTTCGTCGGGCGGGAGTACTTTCGGGCTCCGCTTAGCGCAATATGACAGTGTCGGCTCGCTCCTCGCGACCTATGCTCCGAACCTCGATATTCGCTCGATCTTCACGGATGACGCGGGCAACCTCTACGCCCGCCAGTTCGCCGATCCCATCATTTATCAACAAACGGCGCCTGGCATGTTCGTGCCGTTCGTCACGCTCTCCGGCGGAACCTTAGACGTGCAATCGGCGGTCGTCTTGAACAGCGACCGAACGGCATACATTGCCATGAGTGCCGGGACCGTATCTCAATGGGATAGCACTGGGACATTCCTTGGCACCGTGGCCTTGTCGGGCTATGGGACGATGTTCGGAGAAAGCGCCTACCCCAATAATCGCGGCATTGCTGCCGCAGGCGGCTATTGGCTGACCTACAGCAATCGCATGCTCTCCGCTTGGGATACCGACGGCAACCGCGTCGACACCACCGAACTTCTGAATGCCGGGACCAGCTTTGATGCTCATTTCAGCTTCAGCTATGCCAACGGTATGGTGTTCATCGTCGATGGGCCAGGCGGCTCATGGCGCGGTTACGACGTGGGCCTCGGTCCCTCATGACCTGAACCTGCCCAATTGCTGTCAATTCGTCCCTCCTACAGGCATCGCGCTTCTGTCACTCCGCTCGGCTGTCACTAGAGAGAACGGCGACCGCGAGCGATGAATACGGCGAGGTCAGCAGTGTCGATACGAATGGCGTTTGACACCCGGAGGTGCCTCAGCTCACGGTGACCCGACATACGCCTCACCAAGGACTCTGGAACGCCGATCCTGCGCGCACGCGTGACGAAGCTCCGGCGCAGATCGTGGAACCAGACTCCATCGAGTCCGGCCGCTTTACGCGCTCTGTGGAAAGCCTTCCGAGTCTCCTGCCAGGCTTCTCCTGTGCGCGGATTTCGGAACAACGAAGTGCTCGGCGGTCCGTGAGGGAGCGCCTCCAGGACGGTGCGCACGCGCTTCGTGAGAACCACGTGCTTACCGCACCGGCCTCGCACGGGCGGGCCGGAAGGCCGACGGGCAGTCGCGGGGGGGGCGTTGACCCGGCCCCCGCGGGCCCGGACCCGCTACTAAGTGTCGCCTCCTTATTCGCCCTCTCCCTGCGCGGTCGGGCAGATCTTCCAGATCACGCCCGTGTGGGGGATCTGGAGGAGCGGACCGTTACCGTCGCCCACGAACCTTGAGGCCGGGTCAGACTGGCCAAAGTCCCGCACGGCGCCGTAATCGACGACGTAGCCGCAGCCGTCGGGACCGAACTTGACGTTCGTTGGGCGATTGAATCCGCGAATCGCAACCGGCTGAGCCACAAACGCCTGCTCAAACGTGGAGTTGCGAGCGAACCGCTGGATCTTGAGGGTGAGCGGCTGCTCAGGCCGGCTGAAGTTGATCAGTTTGACCTCGTGCCCGACTTCCGGCGTGCCGTTCGCTGCGGAGAACCCAAAGTCCCCCTCGAGAGTTGCCAGCGCAGCCCCGGGCTGAACCGGCCCCCGGACGAACGAATTGGGCACGAAGTCGATTCCGGTGAAGGAAGAGTCCGCCGCGTCAATGGCGAGCGGCGACGTGATCGGCTGCGGTGGAAACGCCAGGACGTCCCGGACCGGGCGATTTTCGCTCAGAATCCTGGCGAGGCTCGCCGGCGTGCACAGGCTCGGCGGGTTCGTGGGGTCCGGGACGCAGAGATCGTCGCCGGGCCCGCCGACCGGGTTGAACACCGCTTGGCTCGACGGCAGGAAGCCGAACCGGTCCGGCCACCCGTGGTAATCCGGGCTGCCATCGGGATTTTGCTTGGCTAGTTCCAGTCGCTCCGGGGAGTGGTTGGTCGGCCGCGCACCCCGCTCGTCTTCGCCGTCCGTGCCCGTCAACAACCCGCCCTGCAGGGCATGTTCGTCGGGCGCGAACCGAATGGCGTACGGGTTCCGGTACCCCCACGAGAACGGCTCGATTGTCTCCTCCGGATGACTCGCGTCAAGCCTCGCTCTCAAGATGGCACCGTCACAGACTCCCGGGTGCAGCGCGCTTTCGAACGCCCTCACGGTCGCTCCGGGCCGTTGCACGCCGAAGGGGGAGTACCCACTGGTTCTTACCCCACCCCCCGAATCAAACACGTTCCGGCTCAGTACGATGTCCTGACACGGGATATCTTGCTGGTTTGCGCCGTTTCCGTTGTCACGACCAACCACGCCACTATTGGTCGTCGATCCTTGCGACCAGTAAATGTGATTGCCTTTGAACGCAAGCTGCTCTGTCGGATGATCGCCGGTCGGCAGGCCAGTGATGAACGGGGTGACCTGCCCCGTGTTCGGGTTCACGATCACGATCCGTGAGCTGTTGTTGAACCCCGGCGTGCGAAGGGACTGGTTGGAGTCCGTCGCGAAGAGCCGCCCGCCCGCGAAGCCTCCCTCGAACCCGATGTCAACCGCCGGGCCGTGCGCCAGGAGACCTCCACCGCCAGCCGTTGGCTTGGCGAGAGTACGGATCAGGTGTCCGGTTTCGCTGAACACCAGGATGTCGGGCGTGAATGGGTTGGTCGGCGAGAACTGGCCCCCGACCACTGGACTCGTCTCGTCGTTGCACCGACTCGGCAGGCCGTGCCCGGACTCCAGCACGTACACTTCGAAGCGCTCCTGATTGCCACGGAACGCAATCCCCGTCGGGAAGTTCAGGCCCGTGGCGAAGACCGACACGCTGAAGCCCGGCGGCACAACGATGTCTTGGCCCTGATCCGGATTGAACGACACAGTGTTATTCGTACAGATCGGATTCGCCACTGTTGTCGCGTCCGCAGAGGCCGGCAGCGTCAGAAACAGCGCAAGAGCGAACACGAAACTGATGGCGCGTGGTCTACTAGATCGCATAGGATTCTCCTCTCCTCGCGAGAGGCGCTGTCTTGCCGCGGCGCTTCCGATGGGAAGCACCGCGGCGCGAAAAGTTGGTCGCGGAATTCCAGCGCGGGGATGAGAGCAGAAGCCTCTCGCGATCGGCGCCATACGCCGCGTGAATTTCCGTGTCAAGGGCGGGTGTGGCTCGTTCCTTTCGGGGGAAACGACTTCGATCGGTCAACTCGGAGCTGTAAGGGACGTGAACGCATCACAGTAGCCGCGTGCAGCGACTGGTGCGAAATGTCTCAAGATGTCGTGCTCACTCCTCTCTTCAAATCGGCTTTATCGAAGCCACTGCGCCCGCAGAGTTCAGCTCTTTCAGCTTCAGGCGGCATGATCGATCGGTATTCGGACGCTGAACGAAATGCTAGTACTCAGAAATTCATGTTGCGGGCCCCCGCAACTGGAAAGCGGAAGCGTCGCGGGCACTCAGCTCGCGGGGCTTTTCGCTGCTGGGAAAGCAGCTAGTGAAGCTCGTGAGACCTCGCGAGGGGTTCAGTCATCACCTTCGTCCCCCGAGTGCGACACCGGCGCTGGCGGCAGTGGCCGTCCGCCGGGACCGGACACGAAGGTCAGCGGCGAGATCGCCTCCTGCTGGCCGACGCCCGGCCTGCTCCAG
>WNFB01000576.1_pt1 | contig 30264 bp, 38 predicted proteins | sample 5400501 | NCBI WGS metagenome assembly WNFB01 (sample SAMN13153341, study PRJNA577476) | soil metagenome | isolation source: 200 cm saprolite under Douglas fir tree site 2 hole 1 | place: USA:California | collected 2015-04-18
CGCCCCGATCCCGACCGATCTGCACGGACAAAGCCTCCAACCCGCCCTCGTGGCGGACACCCCACTGCACCTGGAAGCTTATTTGGAAGCATTCCTGCGGGTGCGTTCAGACCCACGTGACCGCCGGGTCGGGTGGCGCACTGAGGAGTGGAAGTACATCTACGCTCCGCAGAACTTTCGCCTCCCCGAGGAACTGTATCACCTGCGAGAGGACCCGCGCGAGCGCCGCAACCTGGCGTCCCGCCATCCTGATGTTGTGGCTACCTTGCGCCGTCGTGTTGAGTTACTCCAACAAGGGCCGCTGGCGCCAAGCCCGGGGCTAGCCATGAGCGAAGCGGAAAAGGCGTCGATTGAAAAACGCTTGACCGATCTGGGATACATGTAAGCCGGCAGCGAGCAGCAATCAGCGCCCAGGCAAAATAATAGAGACGGGACTCCAGAGCGACATGAGGCTGAGGTTTGCTGGCTCTGTTCTTCCCCTAGTTTTTGCTGATAGCTGACAGCTAATAGCTGATTGCTGAAAGCCAAGAGCTAAATGTTGAAGCCCTATCTTCACACCGTCTTCTGTGCGCCAGAGAAGCAGGAGTTGCTGCAGTTGGTGTCTCGCCCACCTGAACAGTGGACTCAGGCACGGGTACTGAAGCACGACCGGGGCACGACCGTGACTCTGTTACCGTTGCCGACCGGGGCGGTGGTCATCAAACATCACCGTCTGCACACCTGGCGTCGCTGGGGAGATGCGCTCTGGCACGGCTCGCCGGCGCGTCGGGCGTGGCGTGGCGCACAGTTGCTTGAGGCACGAGGGTTTCCCGTGCCCCGCCCCTTGGCGGTGTTTGAGAAACGCGCCGCCGGGACTCTGCAAGAGAGTTGGTATTGTAGTGAGGGACTCCAGACGCAGATTCCCCTCGACGTATACTGGCGGAACCGCCAACCGCAATGGACACGCCGGCAGCGGCAGGTATTTTTACAGTCTCTGGCTCAATTTCTGCGCGCGTTCCACGCCGCGGGGTTGTATGCCGGAGATATGCGTGACGCCAATCTGCTGGTCGAAGACGACGGGGACGCACACTGGAAGTTTTATTTGGTCGATCTCGACCATGTCCTGCATGATGAGCGGCTCAGCCAACAGCGGTGTCTGAAGAATCTCGTCCAGCTCGAACGCACGCTGGGGCGCAGGGCGCGCGCGAGTGAGCGTCTGTTTTTTCTCTATCACTATCTGGGTTCTCCGCTGCCGCCGCGGCCACACCGCCGAGCGCTCCTGCACAAGCTGTTGCGCTTACGTGAGCGGAAGGACCGAGAATACGCACGGCGGCGGGCGCGGCGCGCACCCTCGTCAACCGACACGGCTGCGCGCGCGCGGCGAGAGGCGGCGTTCTTGCAGACGGGGACGACGCACGAACATGCGCTGATCTCGTGTTGCATTGTCTGTTACAATGAAGAGCATAATATTCGACGTTGCCTGGAAAGCGTGAAATGGTGCGATGAAATCGTCATCGTCGACTCCTTTTCCAGCGACCGGACGGTTGCAATCTGCCGGGAATATACCAGTCGGGTGATTCCGCGCGCCTGGCCTGGGTATGTCGAGCAAAAACGTTTCGCCCTGGCTCAGGCCACCTATGAATGGGTGCTGAACGTTGATGCGGACGAGGAGGTGTCACCTGAGCTGCGCGACGAAATCCTCGTGGTCCTGCGACGCAACGACCCGGCGGTCGATGGCTTTTATGTGCCGCGCCTCGTTTATTATCTGGGCCGTTGGTGGTGGCGCGGCTGGTACCCGGGGTATCGACTCCGCCTGTTCCGCAAGGCGAAGGTTCGCTGGGGTGGGGTGAACCCACACGAGAAAGTGCTCCTGCGTGGCCAGGCTGACCGCTTGCACGGGAATCTGTACCATTACACCTACAAAGACATTAGTGACCACCTGCAAGCGATCAATGGTTTCACCGAGGTAGCCGCGCGGGAGATGGCGCTGCGTGGGAAGCGTGCCGGGGTGGCACGTATGCTGTTGCATCCGTTCTGGCGGTTCCTTCGTTTCTATTTCCTCCGCGGCGGGATACGCGATGGGATGCCGGGCTTTTTCGTAGCCGCCACTTCGGCGTTCTATGTGTTCCTCAAGTACGCCAAACTGTGGGAACGCACAACCCACGATTATGAGCATGGACAGACTCAGGATTCTGCACGTGGACCCGGAGAGGAACTGGGGCGGGGGCGAGAGTCAAGTGTTGGGTCTGACGACATACCTCAACCGCGCAGGTCACTGCTCGGTGGTAGCCGCTGACCCAGACGGCTCCCTTTACCGCCGCCTGACAACTGCTGGGCTCTCGGTGTGCACCCTGCGTGTGCGTAACCATTATGACCTGCTGGCCGGCCTCCGTTTGCGCCGCCAGGTCATCGCCGGCCGGTATGATATCGTGCACTTCCACACCGCCCGAGCGCATGCGCTGAGCCCGTGGTTGCACCAGAGCGGAGTGAAACGGATTGTGACCCGGCGGATGGACTACCCGGTGAAAAACGGGTACGCTACTCGTCTCTTGTACATCCAGAGTGTGGACGCCGTCGTGGCCATTTCCGCTGGCGTGCGTACCGCGCTGCTTGCTGCGGAGGTGCCGGCGGCACACATCCGGCTCATTCCCAGTGGTGTTGACACAACCCGCTTCACCCCGAACTCGAATGCGCGCGCTCAGGTTCGTCACGCCTATGGGTTCGGCAATCACGAGACCGTTGTTCTCTCGGTGGGTGCGTTGGCTGAACGCAAGGGACACCGCACGCTGCTGCAGGCTGCCCAGCTATTGAAAGTACAAGGAATAAAGCTCCGCTATCTGGTGTGTGGAGAAGGGGCTCTGCGTGCGGCTTTGCCGGATGAGGCGCGGGCGCTCGGCTTGGAGACGGACGTACGCTTCGCCGGCTTCTGTCCCGAGATTTCTCACTATTTGTCTGCCGCTGATCTGTTTGTCCATGTTCCCCTGTGGGAAGGGCTTGGCGTGGCGGTGATCGAAGCCTTGGCCGCTGGTCTCCCGGTGGTGGCAAGCCGGGTGGGCGGGATTCCTGACCTGATCAAGGATCACACGACCGGACTCTTGGTCCCCCCTCAAGACCCTCCGGCCCTTGCTGCAGCGTTGAGCCGTCTCGTCCAGGCTCCTTCCTGGGCCAGTAGATTAGGACAGGCAGGCCAGGCCCAAGCCCGTGCGCAGTTTGACGTTACTGTTATGGCGCAGAGTAATGCCGCTCTGTACTACGAGTTGCTCAATGGTCCGCGGTAGGAATTAATACGGTTTCTATTCGACAGTTATCCATGAGAAAAAACGAGAGGCAATCCGCTTCCGTATGAGGCAATCATTCCATTTGGCCACGGTACTCAAGCGTTTCTCGCAGGTCCGGGTATTGGTTATCGGTGACCTGATGCTTGATCGCTACATCTGGGGGCAAGTAGAACGTATCTCTCCAGAGGCACCAGTACCCGTTGTGCGGGTCACACGCGAGAGCACTCATGCAGGCGGTGCCGGCAATGTGGTAGCCAACGTAAGGGCTCTGGGCGGGAGTGTAGAGGCATGCGGGATTGTGGGCCGAGATCAAGCTGGTCGGAGTCTCGTACAGGAACTCTCCGGTATCGGCGCCGGAGTCGCTGGGGTGGTTGCTAACCAAGAGATACCCACAACCAGTAAGACTCGTATAATCGCTCATAGTCAGCAGGTGGTACGGCTCGACCGAGAACAGAGTAATGGATTTGATGATCGTGCACGAGCGCGCGTGCGCGCGTTTGTTCAGCAGCGGTTAGCTGACTGTGATGTGGTGGCTGTCTCTGACTATGGGAAAGGGGTCATCGATGCCGAGTTGCTGACCCTTCTCGCGACCCAGCGCCAACGTCATCACTTCGTCTACCTCATCGACCCCAAACGGCGCAACTTCGCTCATTACCGGGGCGCCAACCTAATCAAGCCGAACAAGGAGGAGGCGGGTCTAGCCGCAGGGATAGAGATTCGCGATGAGACTGGGCTCCTCCAGGCCGGCGATCATCTTCTGGATCTATGGCAGGCTGAGGCCGTACTAGTCTCGCGCGGAGAAGAAGGAATGAGTCTGTTTAAGCGCCATGGCAAGGCTCAGCATTTCCCCACTACGGCTCGTGAAGTCTTTGATGTGACCGGAGCGGGAGACACCGTGCTCGCTACGTGTGCACTCGCGTTGGGCGCAGGTGCCACGCTGGAAGAAGCGACAATCTTGGCCAACCACGCAGCCGGCATCGCCGTAGGGAAGGTAGGAACAGCAACGGTGAGCCCGGCGGAACTCACAGCAGCGCTGCAAGAGAGGAAACCATGAGGAGTATGACCGGATACGGTAGTGGCAGCGCCCCGTTCCCAGGTGGACGGACAAGTGTCGAATTGCGCGCGGTCAATCACCGTTTTTTAGAGGTCAAAATGATGCTACCCCGCGAATTCCTCCCCTGGGAGCGGGAGTGGCGGGAAATGATCGAAACCCAAGTCAAACGTGGCAGGATTGATCTGACACTCACTTTCTCTGGCAGACCAGTTCGTCCCTACGCTGTAAACCTCAACCTGGATCTGGCACGAGCGTACTGTGAGGCGATCACTCGTCTGCAACGAGACTTAGGGATCAAGGGAGAACTCGATGTGTCTTTTCTCGCCTCTCGGCCGGAGTTGTTCCAGGTAACGGAAAAACCACGACCCACGCAAGCCGAGATTCTGGCTGCAGGACGAGCACTGCAACAGGCGCTTGCCGCCCTGGAGCGACAGCGGAGACGGGAAGGCACGTTTCTCGCACGTGACTTGCGTGCACGGATCCTCGTCCTGGACAAAGCCAGACAAGCCATTAAAAAGCGCGGTCCTGTGGTGCAAGGGGCGCTACGCGAGAGACTGAGAGAACGGGTAACCAGCTCGCTTCAAGGAGTGGAACTCGACCAGAGTCGCCTCCTCCAAGAGGTAGTGACTCTCACCCAGAAGGGCGACATTACCGAGGAGCTCGTCCGCCTGCAAAGTCACCTGGGAGCCTTGGCTGAGACCCTGCGCGGCCATGACCCCGTCGGGAAGCGCATTGACTTCCTCCTGCAGGAGGTGCAGCGCGAAATCAACACCATCGGGGCAAAGGCGGATGATACCGCCATTCGTCATCTGGTGGTCGCGGCAAAAGAGGAGGTAGAAAAACTGCGGGAACAAGTGCAGAATGTAGAGTAAATCTTATGTCGGACGAAGCCGATCGACCCTTTGTCTTCTTACGGCGGGGTATTCTCTTCATTATTTCTGCCCCGTCTGGGGCGGGCAAAACCACACTGTCGCGCCAGATCCTCGACTTGGTACCGGGCCTGCGCTTGTCAATCTCGTACACCACCCGGGCTCCCCGGGCAGGCGAGATGGACGGTCGAGATTACCACTTTGTCAGCGAAGACCGGTTCATTCATCTACGGGCGGCTGGTGCGTTTGCCGAGTGGGCCAATGTGCACGGGTTCCTCTACGGCACAGCCCGAGCTCCTTTGGACGAGGCGCTCATCCATGGGTACGACCTTCTACTGGATATCGACGTGCAGGGTGCGCGGCAGCTAAAGGCGAGCTATGCTGAGGCGGTGTCTATCTTCGTCTTGCCACCTTCCTGGCAAGAATTGGAGGGTCGGCTACGCGGGCGTGCCACTGACCATGAAGAGATCATTAGCCGACGCTTGCAGCGCGCCCGAGAGGAGGCGGGTGAGTTGTTCTCCTATGACTACTGGCTGGTGAACGATCAGGTGGAGCGGGCTGTAGCCGTTTTGCAGGGGATTATTGGAGCCGAACGTGCCCGGGTGTCGCGGCTCATGCAGGCGCACACGACCGCTGCACTGTCTACTTCCCCAACCACGTCGGGAAGGAAAATGATATGACGCTAGGCGAACTCGTCGATAAAGTGCGCACCTACCATCCCGAGGCAGACACCAACCTCATCACACGGGCCTACGACTTCTCCGAGCGCATGCATCAAGGGCAAAAGCGTCTCTCCGGCGAGCCGTACTTCGTCCACCCGGTCGAGGTGGCCAAGATCATCACCGATATGAAGCTTGATGTCCCGAGCGTGGTGACCGGTCTGCTGCATGACACAGTCGAGGATACACTCACCACTCAGAAGCAAATTGAGAAAGAGTTCGGCCCGGAGATTGGCGCCCTGGTGGATGGAGTGACCAAGATCAGCCAGATCAACTTTACGACGCGTGAAGAACGCCAGGCCGAGAATTTCCGCAAGATGATCATCGCCATGGCGCGCGACATCCGCGTGATCCTGATCAAGCTGGCTGACCGGGCGCATAATATGCGAACGCTCTCCTACCTGCGCGAGGCAAAACAACATGAGATCGCCGAGGAAACGCTCGAGATCTATGCGCCATTGGCTCACCGCTTGGGGATCTACTGGCTCAAGAGCGAACTCGAAGACACGGCGTTGCGCTACCTCCACCCCGAAGTATATGTGCAACTCAAACAGGATGTGGCTAAGAAAAAGGCTGAACGCGAGCGCTACATCTCCGAGGTCCTCACTATTCTGCAACAGAAGTTAACTGAGGCAGGGATTACTGCGGAGGTGTACGGTCGGCCCAAGCACTTCTACTCGATCTATCAGAAAATGCAGTCACAGAACCTGCTCTTCAGTCAAATTTACGACCTGGTCGCATTCCGCATCCTGGTGGGCTCGGTGCGCGAGTGTTACGAAGTCCTGGGAATTGTCCATAGCCATTGGAAGCCGGTCCCCGGTCGCTTCAAGGACTATATCGCTCTCCCCAAAGCCAACCTGTACCAGTCGCTCCACACCACGGTGATCGGCCCGTATGGCGAGCGCATCGAAGTGCAGATTCGTACCCACGAGATGCATCGGATTGCCGAGGAAGGCATCGCTGCACACTGGACCTACAAAGAGGGCGGCCGCGGCCTGGAGGACGCCCAGCGCTTCGCCTGGCTTCGCCAACTCGTGGAGTGGCAACAACAACTCAAAGATCCCCAGGAGTTTTTGCACACCGTCAAAGAAGATCTGTTCACCGAGGAAGTTTACGTCTTTACCCCTAAGGGAGACTTGTACAACTTTCCCCAGGGCGCCTCCGTCGTCGACTTCGCCTATCGGATTCACTCTGAGGTCGGCAACCACTGTACTGGCGCCCGGGCAAATGGCCGGCTTGTCCCTTTGCGTTATCAGTTGCAGAACGGCGACACGATCGAAATTATCACCACCCCACAGCAGACCCCAAGCAAAGACTGGCTGAAAATCGTCAAAACCTCCAAAGCCCAAGCTCGTATTCGCCAATGGATCAAGGCCCAGCAGCGCGAGCGGAGTGTAGCCTTGGGACGTGAGTTGCTGGAACGCGAATTGGCGCGTTACCACCTTGATCTCGCCACCCTGCGTAAGCAAAACACGCTCGATGCTGGACTCAAGGCACTGAGCCTCAAGGACGAAGAAACCCTTCTCGCGGCCATTGGTTACGGTCAGCTCACGGTCGGGAACGTACTCTCACACTTTGTGCCCGATCACGACGAGCCGCATTTAGGGCAGGTCGCCGATGCCGCCGAGCTGGACAAAATCCGTCAGAAGACCCCGCGTGAGGACAGAAGCGGGGTACGGGTAGGAGGCGTGGGCGACGTGCTCATCCGTTTTGGCCGTTGCTGCAATCCACTGCCCGGAGAGCGCATCCTCGGGGTGATCACCCGAGGCAGGGGCGTGACGGTTCATACCACTGAATGCCCGCGCCTTTTGGACAGCGACCCCCAGCGTCATATAACGGTGAGTTGGGACCATGGCACAGAACACCTACGACCAATCAAGGTCGAGGTGCTGTGCGAGGATCGACCGGGTCTGCTGGCGGCGATGAGCAAGGCCATCAGCGCGGCGGGCATCAATATCACCAGTGCAGACGTCCGCACGCTGCCAGACAAGCGAGCACTGAATGTCTTCGAGGTGATGGTGGCGAGCGCCGAGGACTTACAGCGGGTCATGCGCAACCTGGGGCGGGTGCGCGGCGTGGTCAAGGTCGCGCGAGTCAATAACAGCAACAGAAGAGGAAGCTCTTCCGCTGCCGGAGAGGGCTAGGGAGAGAAGCGCTCCGGAAGAGCGAGAATCCAGCAAAGCCTTCGCCCTCATCTTTGTCTATCGTCCAGAAAGAGCAAGAAAAAACTAGGCGGCCTTTTTGACCCACCCTGAACGGATGCAACGGGTACAGACGCGCAGGCGTTTGACGGTTCCACCCACCTTCGCTTTCACCCGCTGCAAGTTCGGCAGCCAACGGCGCTTGGTCTTGTTGTTGGCGTGACTGACATTATGGCCCACCGACGGGCGCTTCCCACAGACTTCACAAATACGTGCCACAGGTATCCTCCTGAAAGGGCTTTTGTGTAACACACCGCCCGCTCTGCTGCAAGGCGGGACGTTTACGATTGCGGATTGCGGAGCGCGGATTGCGGCCTATCCAAGGGGATCAAACCTTTCTGCGGCCCCGTAGACTGTCAGAATGCGCTCGATAATATCGGTGGTGGAAAAACCTGCCTGATAGGAAATTAGCACGACTTTCCCTCCCTCCTCCTCAACAACCTCTCTGCCAACCACAGCTTCCGGACTCCAGTCTCCACCCTTGACGAGAACCTGCGGTCGGAGCAGGCGGATTAACTCCAGAGGCGTATCTTCACTGAAGATCGTGACGTAATCGACCACCTCTAGCGCGGACAGCAGCAGGATCCGCTCGGGCTCACTCAGGATTGGTCGTTGCGCGCCTTTGAGCCGTTTGACTGAAGCGTCGCTGTTCACCCCCACGACCAGTACATCTCCCAAGGATTTTGCTTGAGAAAGCATGTAGATGTGTCCCGGGTGCAAGAGGTCAAAACAGCCATTGGTAAAGACAACCCGTTTGCCCTGGCGCCGGAGATCGGCTAGCACCCCCGCCAACGCCGGGGTGGGATAATCTTTAGTCGCTTGCATCAAACCGTGCTATTCCGCGATCCGCAATCGCCAATCCGTATTACGGATGCATCCCCAACATCGTCAGGCCGGTCTCCTCGGGCAGACCAAACATAACGTTCATGTTCTGCACTGCGGCCCCGGCCGCTCCCTTGACCAGGTTGTCGAGCGCTGAAAAGACCACCACCCTGCCACGTTTATTGTCCACATCGACGCCGATCTGGCAAAAGTTCGAGCCGGCCAGCGTCGCGACACTGGGATAGGGAAGATATTGCCAGGAGACCTTCGGGTCTTTTTCCATATCGAGGATCTGGATGAAATAGTGGCCCTGGTAAAAATCTTTGAACAGATCAAGCACCTGCCCGCGGTCGAGCGGCTCAGTGATGAAGCCGTGGCAGGCTGCCAAGATGCCACGAGAGAACGGGGCATAGAACGGGGTGAAGTGAATGTCGATTCTCTCTCCAGTCAAGGTGGACAGTTCTTGCTCCGCTTCGTAGGTGTGCCGGTGATCGACAACGTTATAGGCAAAGATCGAGTTGCCGATCTCAGCATGCTGGCTTTGGGTTTCCGGCTGCGCTCCCGCGCCAGACGTGCCTGACATCCCATCGACCACAAGATGATCGAGGTCGATGAGTTTCTCTTTCACCAACGGTGCTAGCCCCAGGATCATGGCGGTAGCGAAACAGCCAGGGTTGGCGATGAGACGCGCACCCTTGATTGCTTCGCGCCGCAGCTCGGTGAGCCCGTACGGAGCCTCGCCGACCAACTCCCAGCAGGTGTGCGCAGTCTTGTAGACTGTCTCGAACATTTCTCGGTTCTTCAAGCGGAAATCCGACCCCAGATCAATTACTTTAGCTCCCTGGTTAAGAAACCGGCCAGCATGCAGCATCGATTCACGCGAGGGCGTACAGAGAAAGACGACGTCTCCGCCGCGCGCCTCTTCCAAAGAAATGAATTCCAGGCCCATGCCGTAGAAGTTGCGGTGGATATGTTCGAGCTTCTTGTCTCCGCGCGAGGTGACCCATTTAACACGCACCGAAGGGTGCTGCAGCAGAATACGGAGCAACTCCCCACCCGAGTAGCCCGAGCCGCCAACGATGCCCACTTCGATCATCTGACAACCCTCCTGGAGAGCCAATTTCGCTGAAGCGCGCGGCAAAAGCAACCCGTTCAAAACGCTGGCCGCCCAGAAGAACTCAACCCAACTAGCGTAAACATGAAACGAAACTCAAACTCGCGCGGGTTCACTTTATCAACGGCTCCGAAATCCACAAACCAGCAGTGCTGCGGCGAGAAATAGCGCACGAAATAGCGGTTCCCGATAAATGCCGAGGTGTTGAGATCGTACCGGCCGATATACGAACCGGTGAACGCCTCATTGAGACGAAAAATGATGTTCGCATCGATTTCGTCGGGAGGAGCAATATCGCTGGACGGATCAAATTGTTTGACCAGACGGTCGCTCGTGTATCGGTAGGACACCCCTATAGTGGTACTACGTTGTAAGTGCTGCAACAATGGAGTGGTGGGCGGCAGCGGGCGCGGGTCGCGCACGAACACTCCGGTCCGTGTCGTGATCACATTTCCTTTTCTCACATCATGGGTCGAGTCAAGCGTAAAAGTCGCATATGGGAGCGGGGTCAGACGGGCGTCGACATCCACGTCAGAAAAGTGATTCTGCCCTTTGCTGAGTCTGCGGGTCGGATCATAGGCGTGAGTCACGCTCAAGCGGGCAAGTTCGCGAATCTCAGTTTGCGGCTCGCCCTGCCCACTCCCATCAGTGGTAGGAGTCGTGGCAAATTTCCCCAGCAGTTGGTTAGAAACTCCATAGACGAAGAGATTTCGTTTGTTGATACGATCGAACGAGTCGTAGAGCGGCAGGTCTTCCTGGTCCACAAACGGAACGTAGAAGTAAGAGACCTCTGGCTCGACGACGTGCTGTAACTTGAGGAGCCGACCCCAGCCAACGTCGAAGACCCGCGACAACCGGGTACCGATCTGAGCGTTGAACTGTACGGTTTCACGAGTACGGTCGCCGCGCAACCGGTCCGGTTGTGGCAAGGGCGGCTGTCCCGGCGCTTCCGAAGTCAGATGATAGGCAGTCTCGCGGCCAATTACCTGCATCGCACCAAATGCATAATCTCCCCAATGGAACGGCAGTGCGACCGAGGGGGCTAAATCGAGACGCTGCCCGGCGTAGCCCTGACTGCGGTAGAAGTTCGCACCATCGATTGCAATGCCAGCCTCGAGGCGATCCTGCCAGAAGCGCTGCTGCCCCTGAAATTGGAGGCGCGGCAATACCTGGAAGGCAGAGTCTTGCTCCTGCTGCAGATCCTGATAATAGCTCGCCTCCGTGCGCAACAGCGCATTTGCCCAAGTCTTGACCCCGCCCACATGGGAGTCAGTGAAACGACGAGTGCGGATTTCGAAGTCGGTCGCGTCTTGAGACGAAGATAAGTTAAGCGCGTGATGGTTGATTTCGCGCAGAAAGAGGTCATCGCTGACAAAAAACAGGTCGCTGTACAGGCGCAGGTCGTCGGCGAGAGTCTGGCGGTGAGTACCAGTCACGCTCCAACGGTCCACTGGCGTGCTCGTGGTTGCGGGACCGCGGATCTGCTCGTTGAAGTATGAGGCTGACAATTGCCCTTCAGTGCGCTCGTTAGGAGCATAGCGATACTCGCCCCAGAGGCCGATCCGCGCTGAGGTCTCCAGATCTGTCGTCAGGGTCACATCCTGACTCTTATTAATTGCCCAGTAAAAAGGTTGTTGCCACACAAACCCACGCTTGCTGGAGAATCCATAGGCCGGGAACAACAGCCCGCTCTGCCGATCGTTGTTCACCGAAACTGTCCCGTAGGGCAAGTACAAAATCGGGATATCCCGCACCCGGAACACCCCGCTGGACACTTCACCCTTGCCGCGCAGAGTGACGTCGACCGTCTTCCCACCGCTGCTCCAGTCGGCCTTGCGGAAGTCGTCGCATTGGCAGGTCGTAAACGCGCCGTTCTCGATATGATAGCTCTGACCGTAAAATTTCTGCAGAGTTTGGCCGGTAAGAATGTACTGGTTGCGGGGGAGGCGAACCGTGCCGTTGGTTAACTCACCAGTTTCGTTCTCCATCTCCCAGTGCAGGGTGTCGGCGTTAATCTCCCCCTGGGGGTCCTTAACCACAACGTTGCCCTGAGCGGTCACCTCGTTGGTCGCCCGGTTGACCCCGATCGTGTCAGCGCTAACCGTCGTCTCTCCCTTTGTCACCACGACGTTACCTGTCGCAGTGACGGTGTCGCTCTGTTCTTCATAGGAGAGCGAATCGGCTTTGACCCGTACCTGTTCTTGTTCCTCTGCGGGAGTCTGAGCCCAGCACCGGAGAGAGACCAACAGCGCTAGCAACAGCAGGACGAGACTGCTGATCTGCCGCATTACTTTCTCTCCTTCCGTACTCCCTGGAAGAAAGGTGCACCGGCTGGAGCAAAAAGGGAGTAGACTTCACCGACCAGGAATAGCGAACCGCAGACTACCACGGCATCGCCCGGTCCAGCCTCAGTCATGAGTTGCTGGCATGCCTCTCGGGTGTCCATGATCACACGCACGGGACAGAACGGGGCAAAAGCCGCTTGCAACATGGCAGGGTCTTCTGCACGCGCCTGCTGGACGCGAGTTACCACTACCTCGTCCGCGATCCGGGTCAGCACGGGAACCATCGCTCGCCAGTCTTTGTCGCGCATCACACTGAACAGCAACTTCACCCGCCTCCCCTGCAGGAGGCTAGGCAACTCAGCCCTCAAAGTCTCGATGGCTTGCGGATTGTGTGCCCCATCAAGCACAACCAACGGATGCTCAGATACCACATCCAATCGGCCGGGCCAAGTCGCAGTGCGGAGCCCTAGGCGAAGGCTGTCTTCAGAGACCGGAAAGGCTGCACGGATCAATTCCAGCGCTGCCAGGGCCACTGCCGCATTCTGGTGCTGAAAACGACCGCGCAGCCCCAGGCGCAAGTTCGCCAACCGCCACGCCAACCCCTGGTAAAGAATTTTCTCGCTCGAACAATCACTCATTGTGAAATTCTGGTCATACACATAGGCGGCGCTACCAGCATGCCGCGCCAGGGTGCACAGAATGCCGCAGCTCTCCGCATCGACATTACCGATAACGACCGGCACGCCTGGCTTGATAATCCCGCCTTTCTCGCGGGCGATGTCGGCCAGGGTCGCGCCTAGATAAGCCTGATGGTCCAGGCCGATACTGGTGATCACGGACACCAGCGGGGACAGCACATTGGTGGCGTCTAGCCGGCCACCCAAGCCGACCTCGACTACTACCACATCGAGTTGGGCACGGGCAAAGGCGCAAAATGCCAGGACGGTCATCATTTCAAAGGGAGTCAGTCGGATGCCAGCCGGTTCGACACGTGCGCGAATCGCGGCGACCTCGTCAACAACGTCGTGCGCGCTGATACACTCAATACCCAGCCGAATACGTTCGCAGAAATCGCTCAAGTGAGGAGAGGTAAACAGACCGACCCGATAGCCAGCGGCGCTGAGCACGGCGTGCAGCAGCGCCGCGGTCGATCCCTTGCCGTTCGTGCCGGCGATGTGAAGGGCAGGAAAGCGAAGCTGTGGGGAGCCGCACAGTTGCAACGCAGCGGCCACCCGTTCGAGCTTGAGATCCATGCGCTCGACTTCGAGGTGGTACAAGAAGTCTAGGGTCTCGTGATAGGTCGGCATACGCGATAGTGTGGGGACACACAGCGGGTGTCCCTCCTGCTCGCTCAGTCGCACAGGAGACCGAGCAACTGGCCCAGCACGCGGCGCAGGTCCTTGCGTTCGACCACGACATCGATCATGCCATGGTCGAGTAAAAATTCGGCGCGCTGGAATCCCGGGGGAAGTTTCTCACGGATCGTCTGCTCGATGACCCGTGGTCCGGCAAAGCCGATCAAGGCCTGGGGCTCGGCCAAGTTGATATCGCCAAGCATGCCCAGCGAAGCCGCAACCCCGCCAGTCGTGGGATCGGTCATCACAGAAAGATAGGGCAGACCGGCGGCACGCAGACGCCCCAGCGCCATGTTGACCTTGGCCATCTGCATGAGGGACAGCACCCCTTCCTGCATCCGGGCTCCGCCCGAAGCGGAGAAGAAAATCACCGGCACCCGTTCGGCCAGCGCGTGCTCAATAATGCGGGTGAGTTTTTCGCCGACCACCGATCCCATGCTCCCACCGAAAAAGGCAAAATCAAAGAGCCCGAGCGCCACCGGCCGCCCCACGATGGCCGCAACGCCACAGACCACCGCCTCTTCTCGCCCGGTTTTACCCCGGGCGTCGGTCAGCCGGGCCGCATACGGTCTGCGGTCAATAAAATGCAACGGATCACCGGAACGCAACGCGGCATCGTGTTCAACAAACGAGCCGCGGTCAACAACCATCAGCAGACGCTGCTCAACCGTGAGGCGCAAATGTGTGCCACACTTGGGACAGACAAACAGGCGCCGTTCAACCTCTTTGCGGAAGAGAATCTCCTGGCAACTGGAACATTTGAGCCAGATCGCGTCAGCCTCTTCCTGTACCCGCCTCAGTTCGCGCGCAGCCATGACTTTCTCCTTGTGTGGCCGATCCCGGCGGTTTCCGGAGTGCTCCTTCTCACAACATCGCTCGGCTCTTTTGTTGAATATGTTGGGACTGGCACAGGGGGTCTTACCTCAAGACGCTCTCTGCCTTCTTGCCATGCGCTGGTCGGTCCCGTCAATAACGTGCGTGACCTCAATGCAACACCAGAAGTAGGCCTATGGAGAAAGTTGGAGATACTGCTCCTCACTCAGGGAGTGAGGAAGTTACCGCCTGACGATTCCGGTTGTGAATCCCCTGTGTGAGACTGCTGGCGAACACACCTATCCGCTCAATCAGGTCCGGTTGGCCACCATGGGTCTCGAGAATCTGCGAGAACGCACTGCCAACAATCACCGCATCTGCAACACTCGCTACCTCGGCAGCCTGTTCGGGGGAAGAGATGCCAAACCCCACGCCCACCGGCACAGGCGAGATAGCTCGTATCCGCCGCACCATTTCGCCGAGGTCGGGCGGGAGCGTGGCACGAGCGCCGGTTACGCCGGTCACTGCCACATAGTAGACAAACCCGCGCGCCCGGGTGAGCACCGTGCGCACCCGGGACAGGGAACTGGTCGGCGCAAGGAGAAAGATCAGGTCCAAATCTTGCCGGTCGGTCTCCCGCTTGAGTTCGTCCGCTTCTTCGGGTGGCAGGTCCACGCATAAGACCCCATCAACCCCGGCCTGTCGCGCATCACGGGCAAAGCGTTCGCCACCATAGCGGAAGACAGGATTGTAGTAGGTGAATAGGATCAGCGGCACGGTCAGGGTCCGGCGCAGGTTCTGCGCTAGATCGAGCACGCGGGCGATCGAGGTGCCGCTCCGCAGAGCCCGCTCGGCTGCCCGCTGGTGGGTTGGGCCATCGGCCATGGGATCGGAAAAGGGGACTCCCAATTCGATCAGGTCGGCGCCCTGCCGCGCCAGCTCGTGAACCAAGTGAAAGGTCGTGGCGAGATCAGGATCGCCGGCAGTGATATAGGGGATGAGCGCGACTTCGCCGCGGCTCCGCAGGGCAGCAAACGTTTCCGAGATGCGCGTCATAGACTTAGTGCAGTTCGCCGAGGAAGCGGGCAACTCCCTGGAGGTCTTTATCCCCACGTCCGGAAAGGTTGAGGATGACAATTTGGTCGGGGCGCAGCCGCGGCACCAAGGTTGTGGCATAGGCGACCGCATGGGCGCTCTCCAGAGCGGGGATAATCCCCTCGGTCTCAGCCAGCAGCTTCATGCCCTCTACCGCCTGATGATCACTCACCGTGACATACTCCACTCGATGTTGGTCGTTCAAGTAGCTCAATTCCGGACCAACCCCCGGATAGTCCAGCCCTGGCGCGAGTGAATGCGTGTCACGGATCTGGCCAGTCTCATTTTGCAGGACGTAGCTCTTACTGCCGTGTAACACGCCGACGTGGCCGCCAGAGATCGACGCCGCATTCTTTCCTTCTCCCAAGCCGCCAGCTTCGACACCAATCATACGCACTCTCGGGTCTGCCAGGAAAGCGGTAAACAGGCCTATAGCATTGCTGCCGCCGCCAACACAGGCGATCAGATAATCCGGCAAGCGCCCCTCGCGTTGGCGCACCTGCTTCCTGGCCTCGCGGCCAATCACCGCTTGGAAGTCGCGTACCAACATAGGGTAAGGATGGGGGCCAGCGACCGTGCCGATTACATAGAAAGTGTTCACGACCTGGGTGATCCAGTCACGCAGCGCCTCATTCATCGCATCCTTAAGAGTGCGGGTGCCGGTCGTGACCTCGCGCAGTTTCGCTCCTAGCAAGCGCATGCGGAACACGTTAGGCGCTTGCCGAGCCACATCCTCGCTGCCCATGAACACTTCGCACTCCAGGCCGAAGAGCGCGGCAACGGTGGCGGTGGCCACGCCGTGCTGCCCGGCTCCGGTTTCGGCAATCAATCGCGGTTTACCCATCCGCCTGGCCAGCAGCGCCTGGCCGATGGTGTTGTTAATCTTGTGCGCGCCGGTGTGGCACAGGTCTTCGCGCTTCAGATAGACTTTCGCCCCTCCTAGCCGCCGCGTCAGGTGCTCGGCAAGCGTCAACGGGGTAGGCCGGCCGACGTAATCATGGAGCAAGGCACGCAGTTCGCGCTGGAATTCCGGGTCGCGCCGACAACGGCGATAGACCTCTTCCAGCTCGATCAACGCCGGCATCAAGGTCTCCGCCACGTAACGCCCCCCATAGGGGCCAAAGTGACCAGAGGCATCAGGCAGTCTTGGCATTGGTAATAAACGCTCGTAGTTTCTCTGGATCTTTGCGGCCTGGGGCGGACTCGACTCCGCTAGCAACATCGACGGCCCACGGCCGCAGCGCTCGCACCGCCGTGGCCACGTTCTGGGGGGTAAGGCCGCCGGCCAAGATCAGCCGGCTCACATACTGAGGCGGCAGAGCTGCCGCACGCTCCCAAGCAAACGCCTCACCTGTTCCCCCGTATCGTCCAGGCCTGTGCGTGTCAAGGAGGAGGTAGTCAGCCGGGAATTGCTCCCACTCCGGGAACGATTCGTCTGAACGCACGCGCACCGCTTTGATGGTCGCGCAGGACCATCCCCGCAGGTCAACCTCTCCCTCGTCGCCGTGGAACTGAACGGCCTGAAGAGCCAGTTGTCGGGCAAGTGACGCAATCCACTCTCGTTCCGCATTGACGAAGACGCCGACACACCACACTCCTTCCGGAATCGCCGCGCGGATTTCCAGAGCAGTAGGCAGGGAAACACAGCGGGGGCTCGGTGGGTAAAAATTGAGCCCGACAAGGTCAGCTCCGTATTGGACCGCAAGGATTGCATCGGCGACGCTGGTGACGCCGCAGACCTTCACCCGTACGCTCACCCTTCGCCTCGCAGCAGGGCACGCAACGGTACGCCGGGATCAGGTGCGGCCATGAAGGTTTCTCCGATCAGAAACGCCCGTGCGCCTTGCGTTTCGAGTCGGGATAGCTGCTCACTGCGAGAGAGTCCACTTTCCGACACCACGGTCACTTCTGGCGGAACTAGGCGCAACAGACGCTCGCTGGTCTCGATCGTCGTATGAAAGGTGCGCAAATCGCGGTTGTTGATACCCAGCAGTTGCACACCGCAAGCGAGTGCGCGCCGCAGCTCAGCCTCGTCGTGCACTTCAATCAGACAATCAAGCTCCAGCGTGCGCGCCAGTGCACTCAACTCGGTGAGCTGCCCGTCAGAGAGAATAGCAACGATCAGCAAGATCGCACTGGCGCCGAACGCCCGAGCTTCGTATACCTGATACGGATCGAAGAGAAAGTCTTTCCGCAAGAGCGGCAGGGCAACCTGTGCGCGGATCAGAGGCAGAAAATCGAGACTTCCCTGGAAAAATTGACGTTCGGTAAGCACCGAGAGCGCGGCGGCACCAGACGTCGCATAGGTCCGAGCCAGGCTCAGCGGTTCGAAGTCCGCGCGGATAATCCCTTTGGAGGGAGAAGCCTTTTTCACCTCAGCGATGATGGTCCGGCCCGGCCACTCACGCAAGGTGCGAAGGAACGGCAAGGGAGTGGCATGGAACAGCGCCATATCTTGGAGCAGGGAGAGAGACACGGTCTGTTTTTGCACCGCCAGCTCGACACGCTTCGCAGCAACAATATCGTCGAGAATCACACCGGCACCATCTGCGTAAAGGTAATGAATCGTTCAAGGGTGCGCGCCGCCGCGCCGCTGTCGAGCGTCGATCGGGCGAGTTCAACTCCAGCAGCCAGGGAAGGCACGGCATCTCCAGCGTAGAGAGCGGCTCCAGCGTTAAGCAACACAATATCGCGTCGCGGACCAGGTACGCCAGCGAACACGGCGCGAATGATATCGGCCGACTCCTGTGCGCTCTTTACCTGGAGGTCAGCCAGACAGCAAGGGATAAAGCCGAACTCTTGCGGGCGGACGGTGAACGTATGCACCTGGCCAGCACACCACTCGGCCACCAGAGTCGGGCCCGTGAGGGAGATCTCATCGAGTCCGTCCTCACCGTGCACAGTCAAGGCATGCGTACTGCCCAACCGGCCCAAAGCTTCGGCCAGAGGGACAACCCAACGCTGGTCAAATACACCGATCAACTGGTGGCGCGCGCCGGCAGGGTTCGTCAGTGGTCCTAAGAGGTTGAAGATTGTACGGATACCGATCTCGCGACGCGGACCGACGGCGTGTCGCATAGCACGGTGAAACGCCGGGGCAAGCAGAAAGCCGAACCCAATCTCGTCCAGGGAGTGCTCGACTTGTGCCGGCGACAATTCGATTCGAGCGCCAAGGGTCTCTAACACGTCAGCACCACCTACTGCGCCAGACATCGCGCGGTTGCCGTGCTTGGCAACACAGAGCCCCGCTGCGGCAGCAACAAAGGCGGCGGCAGTAGAAATGTTAAAAGTGTGGCGCCCATCCCCACCCGTGCCACAGGTGTCGAGTACTGGGCGACTTATCTGCACGCGGACGGCCAGTACTCGCATCACTCGGGCCGCGCCGGAAATCTCAGCGACGGTCTCCCTTTTGATATGGAGCGCGGTCAGGAGCGCACCGATCTGTGCCGGGGTTGCCTGACCATCCATGATCTCGGCCATGACCGCAGCCATTTCATCCTCAACAAGGTCGCAGCCGGCCGCGACGCGGGCGATAGCCTCCTTCACGGTCATGATTGTCTTATTCCAAGACCGGATAAGCCTGAGTAAATTTCCCCTCGCGCCGGAAGCGGGAGACGGTAGCCTCGGCCTCCTCCTCGTTTGCGAATTTACCCACCCGTACCCGATACCACACCTCCCCCTGTCTCTCGACCTTACTCACCACTGGTGAGAGCCCCTGTTCGCGTAACTGTTTGGCGACACTCTGCGCCGCCATTTCCTGCGTGGTCGCTTGCACCTGAACGGCCCACCGTTTAGACGGTACGGTAGGTTTTTTCTCTTTAGAATCAAACTCAGACCCTACAGACGTCACAGGATGTGCAGGAGTTGCGGTGTTCGCCGGAGAAGAGGGCTTGGGTTTAGGAGCAATAGTAGGAGAAGTGGGAGAGGTTGGCGGTAAAAAGGGAGAAGGTTTCGCAGGCGCAGATACCAAGGCTACTGGGTTTGGCGGCGAAGCGGGCTGCGGCTTGGACACGACAACGGCAGAAGGCCTAGGGGATGGCGGTGAAGAGGGAGAAGATTTCGCAGGAACAGCTGCAGGAGCGATGGGATTTGATGGCAAAGCGGGTGGTGGTTTGGTCACAATAGCGGCAGAGGGCCCAGGGACTGACGGGAAAGAGGGAGGCAACTTCTTTTGGGCAACAGGGGCAACCGTGTTTGACGATGAAGAGGGGTTTTGCGACCCAGCGGACACCGGAGGATGTGGCACTGCAGGCGATGCCTCAGGCTTTTCCGCCGGCAAGGGCGAGTTCACAGCGGGAGTATCGATCACAGGTCGGGCGGGAACTGTTTCTCCAGACGCAGAGACCGGAAGCCTCGCAGTCCTCGTTTGCTGAGCGGCTTTATGCGCTTCAACCTCTTTTCCCACGTACACCCCGAAGAGAAACACGAGAAAAGAGGTGAGCAGAAGGCTGACCAAGATGACGCAGCCTTCCGGCAGACTGAAACGGAAACTGTAGCGCCGTTCTGCCATCGCGAGCGACCGCCGTGATACTCCAATCAGAGACCCGGAGGGAGAGAAGATAACCGCCCCTCCCCTTCATTCACAGAACGTCCTCGATTCTGTTCGTCTACGATTAGGACGCAGATCCTTTTGCTTCTTCCGCTTTCTTCGTCGTTCCTTCCCCTCGTACGGTAAACTCAACCAACGATATCGGCGCGGCATCTCCACGACGTGGCCCGATCTTGAGTACCCGAGTGTAACCTCCAGCGCGCTCTTGAAATCGGGGGGTCACCTCGTCGAATAACCGCTGGACTAGTCTACGGCTCCCGAGATACGCAAAAGCGAGACGACGGGCATGCAGGGTGCCTTTCTTGCCTAAGGTGACCATGCGGTCCGCCCAACGTCTCAGCTCCTTAGCTTTCGCATCGGTCGTGCGGATTTGTTCTCGCAGGATGAGCGCCTTGACCAAATTGCGCATCAACATCTTACGGTGCGCAGCAGTACGGTTGAGTTTCCGTCCGGCTTTGAGGTGTCGCATGACTTCAGGTATCCTTCTTCACAGCGGTGGCTCAGCTCAGCTCTCTTTCTTCGGCGATACGGCGGCGCTCGAGTTCTTCACGCGAGGGGAAATTCTCTATCTGCATTCCCAGCTCGAGCCCCATATTGTGCAGGGTCTCCTTAATCTCGTTGAGGGATTTGCGGCCAAAGTTCTTCGTTCGCAAAAGATCTGCCTCAGTTTTCTGCACTAGTTCACCAACGTAGCGGAGATCCGCGCTCTGGAGGCAGTTGGCCGAGCGTACTGAGAGGTTCAGTTCCTCAATCGGCCGCAGGAGATTTTCGTTGACGGTAGCGGAAGGAGACTCGCTCACTTCAGGTGACCATTCTCCTGTTTCAGCAGCGCCTATCACAAAGATTGACAATTGATCCTGCAGCACACGAGCTGCCGAAGCCAGCGCCTCTTCCGGCCTCATACTCCCATCGGTCCAAATCTCTAAAGATAACCGCTCATAATCAGTGCGCTGCCCGACCCGCGCGTTCGTGATGGTAAAGTTGACTTTCCGTACCGGTGAAAATGCTGCGTCCAGAGGGACCGTCCCCAATGGGTCTTCTTCAGATTTATGTCGCTCTGCGGTCACATAGCCACGACCGCGGCGGATAATCGCTTCCAACTCGAGATGCGCATCTTTTCCCAGTGATGCTAAGTGGGTTCCGGGATTGAGAATTTCTGCCCGCGGACCAACTATTAACGCGGCGGCGGTCACCTCTCCCGCGCTGCGTACGTCCAGCCGCGCGGTTTCGGTTTCGCTGTCACGCAGACGGAAACGCACCTCTTTGAGGTTGAGAAGAATGTCTGTGACATCCTCGGTCACCCCAGGAACCGTGGAAAATTCGTGCAGCACATTCTTAATCCGTACTTTCGTGATGGCAGCACCGGACAGAGAAGACAATAGTACACGCCTGATTGCATTGCCTAAGGTTGTACCGAACCCTCGCTCGAACGGTTCGCCGAAGAACCGACCGTAGGTTGGGGTCAACGTTTCTTCCTCAACCTCGATACCCGTAGGCTTACTCAGGTCCCTCCAACTCTCCTGCATGCAGATTCCTCTTTTTGTGTTGAGATCAGATCCTTCCTAGACCAGGCCACTCAACTACACTTTCGAATACAGCTCAACGATGAGTTGTTCGTTGATCGGTAAGGTGAGTTCCGCGCGTGTGGGCAGTGCGCGCACGCGTCCGGCAAACGTGTCTTTGTTGACCTCAAGCCATTCGGGTACGCCACGCCGCTGAGCCAGTTCGAGCGACTCCTGAATACGAACGATCTTGCGACTCGACTCGCGGACCAGAATTTCATCTCCGGGTTTCACAAAGTATGAGGGAATAGTGACCCGTCGCTGATTGATCAGGAAATGACCATGGCGCACCAATTGGCGGGCTTCGGAGCGTGAGGGCGCGAATCCCATGCGGTAGATCATGTTGTCGAGACGGCTCTCCAACAAGAGGAGCAAATTCTCACCGGTGATCCCCCTTCGCCTCTCGGCTAGCGCAAAAACACGACGGAACTGTCTTTCCAGTACCCCATAGATTCGTTTGAGCTTCTGTTTTTCCCGCAACTGCAAGCTGTATTCTGTAGACTTGCTTCGTCCTTGTCCATGCTGTCCAGGGGGGTAACTGCGCCGTTCGATCGCACACTTGTCCGTGTAGCACCGCTCACCCTTAAGAAACAACTTGATGCCTTCCCGCCGGCACAAGCGGCAGACTGGTCCAATATATCGTGCCACAAAACCTCCTGGCCTTTCAGATCATCCCTGCATTATTGCAGACGATCATGACACTTCCTCTTGTTTTACGAGACAAGGGTTATACCCGCCGACGCTTCGGAGGGCGGCAGCCGTTGTGCGGAATCGGGGTCACATCGCGGATGATGCTGATGGCAAACCCAGCCGCTTGCAGAGAACGCAGAGCAGAGTCTCGCCCTGCTCCTGGCCCTTTTACTTGCACTTGTACGCTGCGCATACCGGCATCGGCAGCCTTACGCGCGGCGCTCTCCGCCGCCACTTGAGCGGCAAACGGAGTCCCCTTGCGAGACCCTTTGAAGCCTACCGTCCCGGCGCTCGCCCACGCCACGACGTTTCCCTGCGGATCAGTAATTGTCACAATGGTATTGTTGAAGGTGGAGTGGATGTTCACAATCCCTTCAGGAACCGCTCTTCTGACCTTCTTCTTCCGCTGCGTCGGGCGCTCACCGGCTTTCGGCATGAATCGTCTCCTTATACTCCATTACTTCGGTCCTGGGGCTTGCTTCCTGCCAGCTACGGTACGGCGAGGGCCTTTGCGCGTGCGTGCGTTCGTTCGCGTCCGCTGTCCTCGTACCGGCAGGTTCCGTCGGTGTCGCAGCCCTCGGTACGATCCAGTGTCGATGTAACGCTTGATATGGTTCGCATTATCACGACGCAGGTCTCCTTCGACCCGGTACCCTTGATCAAGCACTCTACGGATGCTGACCACTTCGTCATCCGTTAAAGCATCGGTTTTCTTCTCCGGAGAGACGCCAGCCCCAGCGAGGATCTTTAAGGCCGTCGCTCGCCCGATCCCGTAAATATACGTGAGACCAATCTCCGCTCGCTTGTTGCGCGGCAACTCAACTCCTGCGATGCGCGCCATAGGATTTCCTCCACTTTACGCCAGCAGCTTTATCCTTGCCGCTGCTTGTGCCGGGGATTCTCACAGATCACTCGAACTACCCCGGCGCGCCGAATGATCTTACATTTACGACAGATACACTTCACTGAAGCACGTACTTTCACAGTGATTATTCCTCGTGGTCAATAATACTCTCTCGACTAGAGTGACGGCAAGCCTAATACCTCGGGCCCTCTCTCGGTAATAGCAACAGAACGCTCAAAATGTGCAGACAAGCTTCCATCTCGAGTGACAGCAGTCCAGCCATCACTCTTCAGTACGACCTCGGCTCTGCCGGCGTTGACCATCGGTTCGATGGCCAAGACCATTCCCTCACGCAGCCGCACTCCACGGTCACGCGCGCCATAATTAGGCACGGGAGGGTCTTCGTGCATGCGCCTACCGATTCCATGCCCGACAAACTCACGCACGACAGAAAATCCTTCTCGCTCAACTCTCTCCTGAATGGCCGCAGAGATGTCTCCCAAACGATTGCCAACGCGGGCTTGCGTAATGCCTTCTTCCAATGCCGCAGCAGTGGTCTCGATCAAATGCCGCACGTGCTCGCTGACTTCATCAACAGCGAAGGTAATGGCCGCATCCCCGTAGAAATCCCGGTAGACGACCCCAAAATCCAAGCTCACGACATCCCCTTCTCGTACGATCCGCTGGGATGAGGGAATACCATGGACCACTTCGTTATTGAGTGAAACACAAATCGTCGCCGGAAATGGGACTGTCCCATTGCGTATCTGGTATCCCTTGAAGGCAGAACGGACACCTTTCTGCCGGATTAACTCAGTAGCAATCCGGTCGATTTCAGCGGTTGAGATGCCAGGGCGAACACGCTCTCGCAACTCGGCCAAGATCTCGATTACCACGCGATTCGCCACACGCATGAGAGCGACTTCTTGCGGAGACTTGAGAAAAATCATGACCGGTGCGCCGCTTGCGCGGTTTTCAATGTCACGGTGATCCGCTGACACACTTCTTCTGGCGTGCCACGTCCGTCTACCTCGTACAGCAATGCGCGGTCACGATAGTAAGACAACAGGGGTGCAGTAGCACGGTCATAAACTACAAGTCTGGCACTGACGGTTTCCGCGTTGTCGTCGCTACGCTGGTACAAGCCCCCCTGGCATTTGTCACACACTCCGGCCCGCTTGGGCGGATCGAAGCGCTCATGATACATCGTCCCGCACTCGCGGCACACTCTCCGCCCGCTGAGTCGCTCAACCAGATCAGCACGGGGAACCATGATACTCACCACCCCATCCAACCTCTTGCCAGAGCGGATGAGTTCACCAGCAAGGGCGTCAGCTTGGGCGATCGTGCGAGGAAACCCATCAAGGAGAAAGCCGAAGGCGCAATCGGCGTGTTGCAACCGCTCCGCTACCATAGCCGTTACGAGTTCATCAGGGACCAGTTCTCCTTTGTCCATGTAGGTACGGGCCTGTTGCCCGAGGGCCGTTTCCTCTCTCACTGCCTGCCGCAGAAGGTCTCCCGTAGAGATATGCGGAATGCTGAACGCCGGCTTGAGCATCTGCGCTTGCGTCCCTTTCCCGGCGCCAGGCGGCCCTACCAATACGACGCGCATGTCTTTCTTCCCCGCTCTTAGCCCCGGCGACCGCGCAGACGGCCGCCCTTCATGAATCCCTCATAGTTGCGCATCAGAATCTGGGTTTCGATCTGCGCAACCGTGTCGAGCGCGACGCCGACTACAATGAGTAGCGCCGTTCCGCCAAAATAGAACGGGACGTTGAACGAGCCAATCAACAAAGTAGGAAGGACGCAGATGAGGGCAACATAGATCGCCCCGCTTAAGGTGATCCGGCTGAGTACGCGATCGATGTATTCGGCCGTGCGTTGTCCGGGACGGATACCGGGAATAAATCCCCCATATTTCTTCATATTGTCCGCCACATCGGCCGGGTCGAACACCACTGCTGTGTAGAAATAGCAAAAGAAGATGATCAACGTGACGTAGGCCAGGGTATACACCACACTACCAGGAGCCAAAGAACTGGCCACCGCCTGCGCCCAAGGGTGATCAGCAAAGCTGGCGATCGTTGCGGGAAAAATCAACACGGATGAAGCGAAGATCGGCGGAATCACGCCGGCGGTGTTAATTTTAAGCGGCAAGTGAGAACTTTGGCCGCCGTAGACTTTGCGACCAACTACTCGCTTCGCATACTGCACAGGAATGCGGCGGTGCCCGCGTTCCATAAAGATCACAGCAGCGACAACCCCTACCATTGCCGCCAGGATAAAGAGCAAGACAAGAATACTGAGTTCCCCTTCACGCACGAACTCGCTAGTCGTTGTGACCGCCGAGGGCATACTCGCCACGATCCCGGAGAAAATGATCAAAGAGATGCCATTGCCCACTCCTCGCTCAGTGATTTGCTCTCCTAGCCACATGATGAAAGCCGTACCAGAGGAGAGGGTGATCATCGTCAGCAAACGGAATCCCCAGCCGGGGTGGAACACTACTGAACTGCCGCCTGGGGATTGGATTTGTTCCAGACCTACACTGATGAAAAACCCCTGTAACAGCGAGAGACCAACTGTGCTGTAGCGGGTGTATTGGGTAATCTTGCGCCGCCCGAGTTCTCCCTCTTTTGAGAGCCGCTCCAACGCCGGCACCACCACAGTCAAGAGTTGTAAAATGATCGATGCGCTAATATAGGGCATGATCCCCAGGGCAAAGATAGAAAATCGCTCTAGGGCGCCACCCGAGAAAAGGTTCACCAAACCAAAAACAGTGTTGCGCGCCTGCTGGAAAAAGGCGGCCAAAGCCTTCCCATCAATCCCTGGCGTGGGGATTGCCACCCCGGCGCGATAGACCGCCAGCAGTGCAAAAGTAAAAAGCAGACGGCGGCGAAGATCAGCGATTTTCGCCGCGTTTTGTAATCCTTCGAGCACGTTATCCGACCTCGACCGATCCGCCCGTAGCCACGATTTTTTCACGGGCCTGCTGACTAAACGCGTGCGCTTTCACCACCAGTGCCTTAGTCAACACGCCCTGGGCCAGAATTTTGACCTTTTTCTTCTTGCCTCGTACTAAGCCAGATTCTCGTAGGGTTGCTAAGTCAACCACCGAGCCGGCAGCAAAACGTTCCAGACTGCCCAGATTAACGATACCGAATTCCTCACGCGATGGGTTATGGAAACCACGCTTGGGTAAGCGCCGTGCCAGAGGCATCTGGCCGCCCTCGTATCCTGGTGGCGTGTTACCTCCAGAACGGGAGCCGCGCCCTTTGTGGCCTTTGCCTGAAGTTTTGCCGTGGCCGGAACCGGTGCCGCGCCCGAGGCGCTTTCGCTTTTTTACCGCCCCAGCTACGGGGTGTAGATGACTAAGATCCATTTTCACGCACCTCGACAAGATGAAGCACCTTGCGAATCATTCCTTGCACGGAAGGAGAGTCGTGTCGCAAGATCGTCTTCCCCACGCGGGTCAGCCCGAGCCCGCTCAGGGTCTCACGCTGACGGCGTGGGCAGCCGATTCCACTACGCTTGAGGGTAATCCGTAGCACCTGGCGTTCTGACGTATCTGCCATGAATTTACCCCTATTGTAATTCAGCTACACTCTTTCCTCTCCGCTCAGCTACTTGTTGCGGCAAGGAGAGGCTATCCAACGCTGCCAGGGTCGCCCGGACTGCGTTGTGGGAGTTGGTTGACCCCAAGCATTTGGTCAACGCGTCACGGACTCCAGCCAATTCCATAACAGCACGCACTCCTCCACCGGCAATCAGGCCGGTTCCTTGCGAAGCCGGTTTAAGCAGCACTTTGCCCGCTCCATGTTTCCCAATCACTTGATAGGGGAGGGTGCCTTGGGAAAGCGCGACCTGGATGAGAGACTTTTTCGCTTGCTCGATTCCTTTACGAATTGCCTCAGGCACCTCGTGCGCCTTGCCGAGCCCATATCCGACGTGCCCGTTTCCATCTCCGACGACAACCACCGCGCTAAAGCTAAACCGCCGTCCGCCTTTGACGACTTTGCTGACACGGTTGATATGAACCACTTTTTCCTTGAGTTCCAGACCCTCCGGGCTGATCCGCTCTTCGAAAGCCACCACGTCACATACTCCTTAAAATTGCAGGCCAGCTTCGCGTGCAGCCTCAGCCACAGCGCGGATGCGTCCATGATACAAGAACCCGTTGCGGTCGAACACCACTTCGCTGATGCCTTTTTCCTGACACTTCTGGGCAATTAACGTGCCGACCTCTTTTGCCGCTTCCACCGTCGCAGTGCTCTTCAACGCTGCGCGTAACTCTGCTGAGAGGGTTGACGCTGCCGCAAGAGTCTGACCGCTCTCGTCTGAAATAACCTGTACATACATGTGTTTGCCACTACGATAGACGCACAGGCGCGGACGTGAGTCTGTTCCCTTCAGTCGTTTACGCACTCGTTTCTGCCGTAAGGCTCGCCCCCGCTCACGAGGATTCGTACGTGCCATAGCGTTTACCGTGCCCCGGCTGTTTTGCCGGCCTTTCTGCGAATCTTCTCCTCGGCGTATTTCACTCCCTTCCCCTTATATGGTTCAGGAGGACGCAAACGGCGGATTGCAGCCGCAACCTCGCCAAGAAGTTGTTTGTCAATGCCTTCGAGAGTGATCATCGTCTGCCGCTCAACTTTGGCTTGCACACCGGGAGGCAATTGGAAGAGGATTGGATGTGAGAAGCCAAGGCTTAATTGGATCGCATTTCCGCGAGCCTCCGCCCGATATCCCACCCCGTTAATCTCAAGCGAACGGGTAAAGCCTTTGCTCACCCCTTCGACCATGTTGGCGATAAGCTTACGCGTGAGGCCGTGGAGGGACTTGGCCCGGCGGGACTCCTCCCGTGCCATCACCACGACCGTTCCATTGGTCATCTGTATGGCCAACGCCGGATCGAGGGGAAAAGCAAGCTTTCCCTTCGGCCCTTGCACAGTCACTGTTCTTGCGCTTTCGACGACCTGTACCTTGTCTGGTACCGGCACAGGCAACCGCCCAATACCTGCCATGCTCGACTCTCTCTTTCCTGGGACCTCACCACAGACTACAGAGGATCTCTCCCCCTATACGCAACTTGCGCGCTTCGCGGTCCACCACAATACCACGGGACGTCGAGAGTACATTGACTCCGAGTCCGTTCTGCACGAGGGGGATCTCGTTCACCCCGACATAGGTGCGCAAGCTGGGTTTGCTGACTCGCTGGAGACCGCGTAAAACCGGTCTTCCAGCAGAGTCATACTTGAGCCACACGCGTAGCCGCGGCCGATTATTTTCCTCGACAACACTGTGCTCTTTGATGAACCCCTCTTCCGCCATCACTTGCAAAACTGCCCCTTTGAGACGAGACCAAGGGACATCGACTCGTTCTTTCCGGGCATGAAGCCCGTTACGCAGAGCAGTCAGGAGGTCGGCAATCGGATCAGTTGTCATATGCCCTCCTACCAGCTCGCTTTGGTCAGACCAGGGATCTGCCCTTTCAGGGCAAACTTGCGCAAGCACAAACGGCACATACGAAAGCGGCGGTAAAAAGCCCGCGCCCGGCCACAGAGAGGACAGCGGTTGTACTGACGGACCGCAAACTTTTGTTTCCGTTCGGATTTGACTCGGAGACAGGTGCGCGCCATACGTTAACTCCGGAAAGGCATGCCCAAGGCGCGCAGCAGCGCCCGTCCTTCGGCATCCGTCTTCGCAGTGGTTACCATCGAGACTGTGAACCCTTTGACTTGTTCGACCTTATCAAGGTTGATTTCAGGGAAAATCGTGTGCTCGCGTATCCCGAGCGAATAATTCCCCCGACCATCAAAAGAGCGATCAGACACCCCACGAAAATCGCGTACCCGAGGCAGAGCAACACTGACCAAGCGGTCCAGGAATTCGTACATGCGTTGCCCGTGCAAGGTCACCGCGCAACCGATCGCCACCCCTTCACGTAGTTTAAAATTGGCGATCGACTTATGAGCTTTTGTCACAATCGGTTTCTGGCCGGTGATCTGTGACAGATCGCTCACCCCACTCTCGAGGACCTTGGCGTTTTGTGTTGCCTCACCCAGTCCCATATTAACGACGATCTTCTCCAGGCGGGGAACTTGCATCACGTTGTCGTATCCTAACTCTTTCCGCAGCGCCGGAACGACATTTTGCCAATAAAACTCTTTGAGACGCGCCATATTTATTTATCCAACAACTCGCCACAGCGGCGGCACAGTCGAGCTTTTCCCCCGTCCTCCAGTCTTCGGACTCCCACCCGTACGGGCGCGTTGCAGTGCTCGCACATCGGCATTAAATTGGAAAGGTGAAGCGGGGCCTCTTTCTCAACAATGCCGCCGGGACTTTGCGGTCCACGGGGTTTAAGGTGCCGCTTGACGAGGTTCAGCCGCTCGACAACCGCGCGGTCGTCCTCCGGCAATACACGTAACACCTTGCCGATCTTGCCCCGCTCTTTGCCGGCGATAATCATTACAGTATCGTTCTTCTTCACTCGCGCTAACATACTTGGTTCCTACAGCACTTCAGGTGCGAGGGAGATAATTTTCATGAATCGCTTCGCACGTAACTCACGCGCCACCGGTCCAAAAATGCGTGTCCCGACCGGCTCGCGCTGGCTGTCCAGCAAAACCGCTGAGTTGGTATCGAAGCGGATGTACGATCCGTCTGGACGACCGATCTCCTTAGCGGTACGCACAATCACCGCACGCATAACCTCGCCCTTCTTCACCTTCGCATTAGGAATCGCTTCTCTGATCGATACCACGATTTCGTCCCCGACCGATGCGTATCTCCGGCGTGTGCCGCCCAGTACGCGTATGCAGCGTACCCGACGCGCTCCAGAATTATCGGCCACATCCAGGATTGTCTCGACCTGGATCATCCTCCGCTCCTTTCGCTCACTGGGACACTCCCGCTTTAAGAATATTTTGTACGCGCCAGCGCTTTTCTCGGCTCAGCGGTCGTGTTTCCACGATCGACACTTGGTCTCCTGCGCGACAGCGGTTGTCCGGATCGTGGGCTTTGTATTTTTTC
>WNFB01001323.1_pt1 | contig 30247 bp, 23 predicted proteins | sample 5400501 | NCBI WGS metagenome assembly WNFB01 (sample SAMN13153341, study PRJNA577476) | soil metagenome | isolation source: 200 cm saprolite under Douglas fir tree site 2 hole 1 | place: USA:California | collected 2015-04-18
TCCCGCCCCCGAACCCGCCACGGCCGCGTCCTCGCCGACGGCCAGGCCCGCCGCCGCGAGACTCCCGTCCGCGGCACCATCCCCGATCCCGGGACCCGCCGCCAGGCCGTCCCCGGAGGCGGCGCCATCCCGCGTCGCAGGGCTGTCAGCGGCAGCGGAGCTGTCGGCCGGGCGGTCTGCAGAGCGCACGGACCTACTGTAGATGGGCTATGACCGCAGCCATCGCGACGACGGCTGCGCGACACTCATGTCGTCGGCGATACGGACGATTCATCCCGGTAGCACCGCATAGCATTGCCTCAACGATTAGCGACAGGTCACTCGCGTCGCAAGGCTAGGATTACTGCCCGGAGGAGCGATGAGCCGCTACGACGATGGGGATGACAGCGCCGGGCCTGCACCACCCCGCAGCCCGCGCCGTGTCTCCCGCGCGCGTCGCTGGCGACGGATCGGTGCGTGGGCCTCGATCGGCCTGACCGTCGTCCTCGTGGCGGCGACGCTGACCTTCTACGGCAAATACCGCAGCGTGTGGGACAGCATTCACCGGGTGGCGGTCACCGACCTCGGGAACCGGCCGCCCAAGCTGAACAGCGCGCTGAACATCCTGGTAATCGGCTCGGCCAGCCGCGCCGGGCTGACCCGGCACCAGCAGCTTGCCTTGCATGTCGGGCGCTCTCCCGGATCGCAGTCAGACACCGTGATGCTGGTGCACCTGTCCCCCGGCGGGCGGCGGGTGACCGTGCTCAGCTTCCCCCGCGACATCCAGGTGCCCTACTACGCCTGCGCCGCACACGGCCCGAGCCAGCCCGGCCAGCAAGCTGACCCGACGGCCTTTGAGCGGATCAACACCCCGTTCGCCTACGGCGGCCCGTCCTGCCTGTGGAAGACCGTGGAGCAGCAGACCGGCATCCACATCGATCATTTCATCGAGCTGTCCTTCACTGGCTTCGTGAAAGTCATCAATGACCTGGGCGGGGTGAACGTCTGCCTGCCGTTCGCGGTGCACAACCCGATGTCCGGCCTGCACCTGAAGGCCGGACGGCATCACATCAGGGGGATTCAGGCGCTGGCCTTCTGGCGGACCCGCGAGGGCCTCGGCATGGGCTCTGACTTGCAGCGGATCCAGCGCGACCAGTTCCTGATGGCCTCGCTGCTGCAGGGCATCGAGCACAGCGGCGTCCTTACCAGCCCTACGAAGATGCTGTCGGTGGTCGGTGATGTAGCTGGCGCGATGACCACCGACGCCGGGCTGACCCAATCAGACCTGCTGAAGATCGGCGAGAGCCTGCACGGACTGGCGGGCAAGGGCGTGCAGTTCGTCACCGTGCCCAACGTTCCCGACCCGTCCAACCCCAACGTGGTCGACTTCGAGCAGCCGCAGGCAAGCCAGATGTTCAAGGCCATCGCCCGGGACAAGAAGCTGCCCAAGCAAGTCAGGAAGAAGGCCACGGGACCCAAGACGACGCCCGTTCTTGATGCCAGCCCGTCCCAGGTCGACGTGCAGGTACTGAACGGCTCCGGCGTGAGCGGCATCGCCAGCACCGTGGAGGCCAGCCTGACCAGCCGCGGCTTCAACGTCGTCGGCGTTGGTGACGCGAGCAACTTCGGTTATGCGAACTCGGTCATCAAGTACGCGAGCGCCGCGGACAAGCCAGCCGTGAAGACGCTGAAGCACCAGTTCAGCAACGTCACCGTGCAGCAGGACTCCAGTCTGACCCCAGGCACGCTGGAGCTGATCATCGGATCCAGCTACCAGGGCCTGCGCACTTCTCCGTCACCGTCACCCTCGGCGACACCGTCCAAGGCCGCGGTCGGCAGCCTGGCCAAGAACTTCAACGGGATCACGGGCAACGCGCGCAGCTGCGGCGACGGCGCGTCCTTCGCTGGACCGAACAGCCCGCCGGTGCCCTGACCACACCGCGAACTGGCGCCCCGCAGGCCAGTTCCATCGGACCTGGCGCTCGGATAGAGCAGGATGGGCCCTGATGGAGCTGTTCACGCACTGGCATTCCTGGGCCGAAGCCGAGTCTGGCCTCCGAAGGCTGCTCCCGGGCGAGGTCATCGACGAGGTTGGCCGCGCCGTAGGCTTCGCCGCACGCTACCACGGCCGGCAGCGCCGTCCGACCGGCGCTCCCTACCTTGAGCACCTGCTGGAAGCGCTGGAAGTGCTGGTCCGCGGCGCTGGCGTGACCGAACCAGGGGTACTCGCCGCCGCGGTGCTGCACGACGTGATCGAGGACACGCCGTGCACCGCGGACGATATCGCCGCCACCTTCGGGCCGCGGGTCGCCGGGCTAGTCGGCTGGGTGACGATCCCGCAGCCCCGGCCTGGCCAGGACAAGGCCTCCGCCAAGGATGCCTACCTGCGCGGCCTCCGCGCTGCGCCGCGCGATGCCATCCTGGTCAAGCTCGCCGACCGGGCAAGTAACGTGCAGACCTTGCGGAACCTGCCGCCCGCCAGGCAGCGCTCCTATTACGCGCAGACCGTCACGCACATCGTGCCGCTGGCCGCTGCCGAACCCTGGTTCGCCGCCTGGTACGCCTGCTGGCAAGCGGACTTTGCCGATCTCGGGACGGCCTGACGGGACTAGCTCACCGACGGCCGGCTGCTATGCAGGGCCGCCGAGCGGGGCTGGCCCGGGCTGCGGGCCTGCCACTGCCAGCGGGCGCCGGGCAGGCCCGGTGAGACTGGTCTCCGTGGTCCCCGGCCCGGTGGCCCCGGTCCGGGACCGGGGCTCGGCCAGCCGTGACACCAGCAGCCAGGCGAACAGCCCAGCCGGATAGATGAAGTAGCCGAACCGGGTCGCTGGAGCCAGCAGGAACATCAGCGTAAGGCCGACGATCAGCCGCCAGGCCGCGGCCGGGACATCGCCCGGCGGCCGGACGACCAGGGACACGGCGATGGCCACCCCGGTGAGCACCAGCAGTACCACCGCGATCACGTGCCCGGCCGGCCCGGTCTGGGCGATCACGTGCCCGGGCAGCGGGCTGGCTGCGGCCGACTTAATGCCGGCCAGCCCAAGCGGGAACATGATGGTGTTGTCAACCAGCGCGGACGGCCAGAGCAGCGCCACCGGGCCGATGAGCACCGCGCAGGCCGCGATCGTGGCGCCGAGAAAATACAGCATCGGTCTCCGGCCGTCCCGGACGACGATCAGCACTGCCGCGACCACGACAGCGGGCCAGGCGGTCGCCTTCGCAGCGGCGGCGACGCCAAGCGCGAGCCCGGCCAGCACATGCCGGGGGCGCCGCCACAGCAGCGCAAGGCCCAGGCACATGAGCGCGAGAATGGGAATGTCGGTACCGCCGACGGCGAGCTCGAACGCGATCACGGGCGTCGCAGCGATGAACAGCGTCCAGCGCACGACATGCCGCGCGCCCGTCGCCGCCAGCGCGAGGCCGAAGACGATGAGGAATGCCAGGCCGAACCAGACCCGCGGATCGGTCACCGCCCCAGGTCCGAACAGCGCGCGCGGCACTCCGAACAGCGACATCACGGGCAGATAGGGGTTATAGGCGTTCGGATTGTGGACCGCGGCGAGCGTCGCGGCGCTCTGGTACGGCGAGTGGTGGTGAACGAGCTGGCCAGCCGATCGCTGGATGACGGTTACCTCGGGCTGCCGCCTGCCAGTGGCGGCATTCCAGAACAGCGGCGTGACGAGGGCCCCGCCGACGCTGATCAGCAGCGCAAGGTCGATGCCGCGCGACCGCCAGGCCAGCACGGCCGCGGCGGCCAGCAGATAGGCACACGCGGCGATCACGCCCCAGCGCCTGTGCAGTCCGTTGTGGCTGAAAAGCGCGACCCCGGCCGCGAACATCGCGCATGCGGCGAAGACCGCCGCCCACCACCCCCGCGGGATCGCCGCAGGCGTCAGCCTCCGGGCCCATCCGCCCGGCCAGTTGCGCTCCGCCAGTCCCGCCCTCAGCGAGAGCTTGGCCATCGACGATCCTCCACCGGACAGATCCTAGTGCCCGGCGTCCTGCCCGCCCGGCTAAGCCCGCGTGGCCAGACTCCTCCGGCCTGCCCGGCTCATCCCCATCATGCCCGGTTATTCCTGCCCTGCCGGGGCATGACGCAAATCACCGCTGGCCGCCGGGCCGAGCGTGACGCAAATCACGCCGCCAGCCACGACCATGCCGATCACCAGCGGTCTCCCTCCGTGACTGCCAGCCAGCTTCTCATGATCTCCCGGCAGACGAGCACACCAAGATACGCCGCGAGCAGCAGGCAGGCGACTGTCGCCATGCCCAGCGCGGCGCCCAGCCCGACCGCGATCATCCGGCCTTCCCAGCCCATGGCCTTGCCGGGCCGTGCATAACCGGGGAGATCCGCATAGTGCAGGGTGATCAGGGCGCACAACGCGAATATCAGCGGCCCGGGGACTCCAGAGGCGAAGCCGATCGCGGCGACGTAGACATACTGCCCGGCCTGCAGCATGGCCGGCACGATCCGGTCGAGCCGCCCGTCGTGCGGATGGCTGGATCCGACCGCGGCAAGCAGCATCGCCACAACGGGAGCGAGCAGCAGGGGGCCGGGGAGGTTCCGCAGGCCGAGCACGGCGAGCACGGCTACGGCGGCGACGCCGGTCAGCGCGGGCGGCAGTGGCACCAGCTGGCCGCGGATGGGCAGGCCGATCTCGGTCGCGATCAGCCCGTCGTCGCGGCAGGCCACGATCGCCCTGGCGGCCCTGGTCCCGGCTGGCCGGGACAGGCTACCGGCGATCGCGTAGCAGATCGCGATGACGGCCCAGCCGAGTAGGCCGAAGAAAACGCCGCGGGCGCCCAGGACCGGCGCGACCAGCGCGACCAGCAGGATACGGCCACTGTAGGGCAAGGCGAGGGCGCGGGAGGTCCGGCGGTAAGGCGGTGCCTTCCGCTGCCTGCCGGGCCAGGCCAGCTTCCGGCCTCGCGATATCAGGCTGGTCCCGGACGGCACCGGGCTGGTCCCGGACGGCACCGGGCTGGCCCCGGACGGCACCGGGCTGGCCCCGGACGGCACCGGGCTGGCCCCGGACGCCGCCGGACCACAGCATGCCCCGGCCAGCTGGCTGACCGCCACCAGGATCATCGCGGTGGTGGCCAGCTGCCACATGCTGGTCCAGCCCGCCGCTGGGCCGCTTCCCGTCAGGCCGCCCGCGACCATGCCGACTCCCACGGGGGCACCCGCCGCAAGGCCCGCGTAAGCCCCGCACTCGGTGACCGCCGCGCAGGCGCGGGCGAGCCTGGCATCGCTGACGGCCTTTGCCCTGATCTTCTGCCCGGCGGCGGTCCCCCGGCTGGCCGTTTCCGCGGTCACCCCCGAGCCTGCCCGATCGGGCCGCCGGCCGGTGAGCCCTCGCGCGGAACGGCCGGCCAGGTAGCTGCCGCACAGGGCGAGCGCGCCGGTCGCGCTGCCCGGCCTGGTGCCCGCGGAGAACCACACGGCAGCGCACAGGCCGAGGGCAAGCGAGACTCCGGTCAGCGAGTTCGGCGCCAGCGACCGGGCCGCCGCCCAGCCCGCCAGTCGACGAGGCAGCTCGTCGACCGCCCCGGCCACCGTCATGCCAAGCCTCCCGTCAGGCCACGACAAACGCCAAGTCGCGGTTAGTCCCGCAAGTACCCGGCCAGGACGGCTCCCATTCCCTCGATGCCCGGTCCTGGCGGCACCAGCCGGGGCAGCGATCGCCCGCGACGTCCCGGGCGAGGCAGCAGGCCCGGCGCGGACGCGCCCCGGCGGAATGGGGTCCAGCCCGGCGAATACTGCGCTGCCGCCGAAGACCGCGCAGCCGACCACGCCCCGGCGGGACAGCTCGTCACCGCCGGACGGCTCGTACTGTACGCGTACGGCCGGTGACACACTGCGTCGCGCGTGACCTGTGCTTCTGCTGGGGTGGCAGGCCGGGTAAAGTCCGCCCATGCGGACGGTCGCGGTGGTGCTGGCCGCCGGATCCGGCCAGCGATTCGGCGGCGGTCTGCCCAAGCAGCTGCGCACTCTCGCTGGCCGGACGCTGATAGAGCACTCGGTCTCGGCCTTCCACGAAGCTTCCGGCATCGACGCCATCCTGGTCGTGACGAGCCCCGAGCTCATCGGGCGAGTGGGCAGGCTGGTCCGAGACGGCCGGTTCGGCAAGGTGAGTGCTGTGATCGAGGGCGGCGTGACCCGCACCGGGTCAACCCGGCGGGCGATCGCGGCGCTCGGCGAGGACGACTGCGACGTGCTCTTCCACGACGCGGCGCGGCCGCTGATCGATCAGCAGACCATCGCCGCCTGCGTTGATGCGCTGGCGACGGACCGGGCCATTGGCGTCACCGTCCCGTCGTCCGACACGATCGTCGAGGCTGTCGATGGCATGGTCACCAGGATGCCCATCCGGGACCTGCTGCTGCGCTGCCAGACGCCGCAGGGGTTCCGGCTGTCCGTGATCGCCGCGGCCTACCGGCTGGCAGCCGCCGACCCGGCCTTCAGCGAGTCCGCCGCGACCGACGACTGCGGTGTCGTGCTGCGTTACCTGCCGGATGTCCCCATCCGTGCCGTGCCTGGCAGCGAGCGCAACATCAAGATCACCTACCCGATCGACCTCGATGTCGCCGAGCTACTGCTCAGAACCTGACCCTCTCGGCCCGGCCGTCCCGGGTGCCCGCGCAACCTGGTCGATGTGACGTTCAACGGCATCTGACCCGATCATCGCCACATCGAGCGGGTTCCTTGGCCGCGTTCAGCGGCCGGCGGGGCACGGGTGCGATGCCGGGGTGAGCTGGCCTGAAGACCCCGTTAATGCCGGATTCTGCGGCGTCCGCGTCAGAGCGAGGCGTCCTCCAGCATCTCGGTGACCAGCGCTGCGATCGGGGAGCGTTCCGAGCGCACCAGCGTGACGTGCGCGAAGAGCGGGTGCCCCTTGAGCTTCTCGATCACCGCGACCACGCCATCGTGCCTGCCAACCCGCAGGTTGTCGCGCTGGGCGATGTCGTGGGTGAGCACCACCCGCGAGCCTGCGCCGATCCTGGACAGCACCGTGAGCAGGACGCCGCGTTCCAGCGACTGGGCCTCGTCCACGATCACGAAGGAGTCGTGCAGCGACCGGCCGCGGATGTGGGTCAGCGGCATGATCTCCAGCATGCCGCGGGCCAGGACCTCTTCAATGACATCCGTCGACGTGACGGCCGACAAGGTGTCGAAGACGGCCTGCGCCCACGGGTTCATCTTGTCCGTCTCGGAGCCCGGCAGGTAGCCGAGCTCCTGGCCGCCGACCGCGTACAGCGGGCGGAACACGACGAGCTTGCGGTGCTGGCGCCGTTCCATCACCGCCTCCAGGCCGGCGCAGAGCGCGAGCGCCGATTTACCGGTGCCCGCCCGGCCGCCGAGCGAGACGATCCCGACATCCGGGTCGAGCAGCAGGTCGAGGGCGACCCGCTGCTCAGCGCTGCGGCCGCGCAGGCCGAACGCCTCGCGGTCGCCGCGAACCAGCCGCACCGACTTGTCGGGCTGCACCCGGCCGAGCGCGCTGCCGGCCCCGGAGACCCCCGAGATCAGGACCAGCCCGGTATGGCAGGGCAGTTCCCTGGCCGCGTCGCTGTCCAGCCGGCCAGACTCGTATAGTTCGCCGATCTGCCCGGCAGTCACGTCGAGCTCGCGCATCCCCGTCCAGCCCGAGTCGGCCGGCAGCTCGGCGCGGTATTCCTGCGCGGTCAGGCCGATGGCGGCCGCCTTCACCCTGAGCGGCAGATCCTTGCTGACCAGCACGACCGCCGCGCCCTCGGCTGCCAGGCTGCGCGCGACCGACAGTATCCGGGTGTCGTTGTCACCGAGCCGGAACCCGGGCGGCAGCACCGCGGGATCGGCATGATTCAGCTCGACGCGGACCGTACCACCGTGGTCCCCGATCGGCAGCTCCGCGTCCAGCCGGCCGAACTCCACCCGCAGGTCGTCCAGGAACCGGAGTGCCTGCCGGGCGAAGTAGCCGAGTTCCGGGTGATGGCGCTTGGCCTCGAGCTCGGTGATGACGACGATCGGCAGCACCACCTGGTGCTCGGCGAATCTGCCGATCGCTGCCGGGTCCGCCAGCAGAACGCTGGTGTCGAGGACATACGTACGCCGTCCGGAAGCTGCAAGCACTGCTGGCACTGCAGGCACTGCTGACACTGCACGCGCTGGCGCCGCGGGCGCTGACCCAGGGCCTGCTGGCTCGCGGGCCTGGCTGCCGGTGCCGCCGTGGCTACTGGTGCCACCGCGGCTGCCGGTGTCGGTACTGGTGCTGGTCGGCCGCTGCTGGCGGCGCGCTGGGGTACTGGCCACTCGCTCTCCCCTGGGCGCCATCGGCGGCGCCGCGTTCGGACACAGATGTGTCGGCGGGACCGGGACCGGCCAGCGATGGGCCGGGCGCCGGCCCTTCGCTCATCTCGCCTGCGTGCCAGGACGCGAAGCTCGAAGATCTCGAGGGCCTTCCCGTCGGGCGGCTACGCACCGCCCGTCAGTCCTGACGTTACCCTCGACCGGCCGCCACCCGGAAGTACCGCAACAGCCTGTTAACTTCCCGGACCCGCCGATCTACCCGTCGTGGTACGGATAGTCCCCGATGTCCCCGGCCGAAAATCGGGTAGCGGGCGGGCTATGGCATTGCGTCAGGAGCCGAACCGGCGGTGCCTGGCCGCATAGGAGCGCAGCGCGCGCAGAAAGTCCACCCGGCGGAAAGCCGGCCAGTACGCATCGCAGAAATAGAACTCCGAGTAGGCGCTCTGCCAGAGCAGGAACCCGCCGAGCCGCTGCTCGCCCGAGGTCCGGATCACCAGGTCAGGATCGGGCTGGCCCGCTGTGTAAAGATGCTGGGCAATGTGCTCGACATTGAGGATTTCGGCGAGCTCCTCGATCGTCGTTCCCCTGTTCGCATGCTCCTGCAGCAGCGAGCGCACCGCGTCAGCTATCTCACGGCGCCCGCCGTATCCCACCGCGACGTTGACCAGCAGGCCGGAGTTCATGACCGTGGCCTCGCCAGCGTCCTTGAGCACCTGGGCGGTGTCGGCAGGCAGCAGGTCGAGCGCGCCCATGGGGTTCACGTGCCAGTTCTGCGTCGCAAGCTCGCGGACAGTCTCCTCGATGATGCGCAGCAGCGGGTCAAGCTCACTGGCCGGGCGGACCAGGTTATCGGTGGACAGCAGCCAGAGGGTGACGACCTCGACGCCGCTTTCCTGGCACCATTGCAGCAGCTCGAAGATCTTGTCAGCGCCCGCCTGGTGGCCTCCGCTGACGTCAGCAAGCCCCGCGGACCTTGCCCACCGGCGGTTACCGTCGACCAGCACTCCCACGTGCCGGGGGATCGCCTGCGGCGACAGGGACGCTTCAAGCCGGCGCTCGTAGAGCCGGTAGGCGAGTCCGCGCAGTCCCATCCGGCACCCTCCCTCGCTGCCGCCGGGCCGGCCGACGGCTTGCACCCAGCTGCTCACCGGCAGCGCCGGCGCTGCCGGGCACCGGGCCGGCCAGGCTGACGCCGTCCGGTCCTTCAAGCACCGTATCCAAGAATGTCACCAGTTCGGCCGAGGTCAGCACGGCTCGCACGCCGATACCCGAACCGCCCCATGCCTCAAGCACAGCTCGGCGGCTGAGCCGCCACCCGACTGCACCCAGCCACTCCGCCGATGCCCGCAGGGAACAACGCAGCTCGCCGTTACCGGGCAGGTCAGTCCGGTCCCTGGCGCGAAGCGCAAAGTACTCTCGCTCGCCAGGCAGATATGCGTCAAGCGAGCTGCGCACGTGAGGTTCGTCCCCTGGCTCGGGAAAGCGATCGTCGGGATCCGGCCATGCGGCGGCCTGAGCGGGGTCCTCGCGCGCCGCGCTGACCAGCGCTGCGAGCCGCGCCAGGCGGAAGCCGCAGCGCTCGCCAATGGCGGCAAACGGGCTGTGGTCCCTGGCCAGCGCCAGGGTGATCTCGTAGGGATTCCCGAGCCGGTCCCGGCACGCTACGGCGGCAACCGAGAGAAGGGAACCATCAACGCAACGCAGCGCCCCCATAACGGTACGTTAACTCGCTGTCGCAGGAAACGGCACCCCCCACGCCGCGGCGGACGCCAGGACTGCCATGGACAGCCGCGGAGCGGCAGCCCGTGGTGCGGCAGCCCGTGGTGCGGCAGCAGCCAGTGCGGCAGCACCTGGTGCGGCGTCCCGCGGCCCGGATCAGCAAGCTGAGCTGCAGATCCGCGCCGCGGCCGCCGGGCGACCGCGTCCGGGTCAGCGGATTGACTTGGTGATCGCCTCGTCCAGCCCGGCGAAGGAAGCGAGGTACTCCCTGCGCTCCCGCTTGAGCCTGGTGACCATCGCGTCGTACTCTTCCACCCGGCCCTGGCGCTCGTACAGCCTGCGCGGCTGGAGGATCTCGATGTCATCGACGCCCGGCAAGGACGCGGCAACCTCATAGCCGAAGTCGGGGTCGGTGACCCACTCGATGGTGCCCTCCACGATCGCCTGGACGATCGCCGAGGAGTAGGGGATGGTGACCTTCTTCGACTCTGCCTCGTCAGTGCCGCCGACCCGGCCGGTGTTGAGCACGAAGACCTTCAGTTCGTGGCTGTCGAGCAGCTCGAGAATCCTGTTTCCCATGTCGGCCATATCCCGCGGGAAGAACGGGTTGGTGCCGGGCACGCGGAGGAACTTGCCTTCCTCGTCCTTGCCGCCCGCTGAGGTGCCGGTGGTCTCGCCCAGCATGAAGTAGGCCGCGGCCTGGGCCCGGTCAAGCCGCGCCACGCCGGGGACGATGTTCTCGTTCTTGTTCAGGATCAGCAGGAACTCCGCCGGCGGCAGCTCATTGCCCGGCCACGGATCAACGTAGGAGAACGGCCAGGTGGTCCGGCCGTTCTTGGTGTAGGAGGTGTCGAAGAAGTCCACCTTGCCGTCCGCATCGACGGAGACGTTCTCCAGGTAGGCATCCGGCTTGACGGTGGCGTTGTAGATCAGCGGCTCGAACTCGGGGCTGAGCCCGAATGTCTTGGCGAAGCAGCCGTTCTCCGTCGTGTAGACCCGGCCGCCCGGCATCAGCGCGATGAAGTCGTCCTGGGCGGGCTTGCTGCCCAGCTGCGTGGTGAAGGTCGTGGTGGTCTTGCCGGTGCCGGAGAGGCCGACGATGAGGACCGCGGTGGGCCTGCCGTTCACCGGGATTACCTTGCAGCCCGCATGCAGCGACAGGCCGCCGCGGTTGTAGACGATGTTGTTCCACATCCGCAGGCCGCCCTTCTTGGACTCACCGAAGTAGTCCGATTTGAGCACGCGGGTGATGTTGGCGGCCAGGTCGACAGCAATGACCCTGTCGTCCGGGTAGCCGGGCGACGGCAGGTTCGGCGTGTAGATGACGGTGGTGTCTGGCGCCCACGTCGCGGGGTGGTAGTCGTCCCCGGCCGGGTAGTAGAGCTGTTTCTGCATGCCCGCCACGTTGGCGTTCGCGGCTTCCATGATCAGGCGCGCCCTGGTGCGGAACTCCGGGTCCGACCCGATGTAACCGTCCACGACCACCATCTCGGCGCCAGCGATGTAGGCATCCTGCTCGGCGGCGATGCGATCGTACTCCTGGCGGGTGATGGTCTGCTTGGTGGCATTGGTCGAGTCGTCGACGACGAAGGTCGACCTGGTGCTGCGGGAGTCCACCCTGGCCTTGACCACCACGTTGCCGAACTCCGTGAGCTGGCTGTTCGGCATTTTCTCCGTCAGTTCGCGGAGCCGCTCCGTCGTCGGATTCCACTCAACCGACGCGGCACTCACGTCATACACCACGACTTCTCCTCCTCCGGGCGCTCATGCGGTCACTCCCCGTCCGGGCCTGCCCGCCGCGACGCAGGGCAAATGCGCCCTGTACTCGCGGGGATCTTGGGAGTGTACCCCGGACAAGTAAGGATCAAATGCCCGCGGTACCTGCGGGGTTGGCATGCCACTGGACCACGCCACCCGCCTGCATGCCGCCCGGCAGGCAGGCAGTAAGCCACTGGTGCGCGATCAGTGCAGGACGCTGCGAGCCCAGCGCGCGACCAGCGCGCGGCTTAACGTAGCCGGCGATCGCCGGGCTTGCTGGCGCGCCCGCTCAGCTGTGCATCACCAGGCGCCCGCGGCTCGCATGACCCGGCAGACCGCTCTGGCGAATGCGCGTTAAAGAGTAATCCGGCCGGTAATGAACGAGCGGCTGAGTTTCGTCCGGTCATAACCGGCGAAACTCAGCCGCTATCTCGCGCCCGAGGATCATCAGCCGCTATCTCGCGCCCGAGGATCATCAGCCGCTATCTCGCGCCCGAGGATCAATTGCGCCTGCAGCCGGTGCCGGAAGAGAATTCGCGGCCCTTGGAGAACGACGCCGGGGTCAGGATCCGGGTCCCCCCGCGCGCACCTGCTCGACCTTGCGCAGAGCCTCCCTGAGATCCGTCAGCCAGGTGTCCTCGTGCTCCCCCACCAGGCGGACGCACCAGGCGAGCGCATCGCTGCGGCTGCGGGCGACGCCGGCATCGACGAGAGTGTCAAGGACGAGTCGCTCGGCCTGGCGGAGCCGGGTCATCACTGGCACCGAGAAGGTGGTGAACATCACGGTCGCGCCGCCGCAAGTCGCGCCCCACGACACCTTGCGGCCGAAGCTGTGCTCGGCCTCGCGGGCAATCTCCACCCGCTGCTGCCGGGTTTCCTCACGGAACCTGCGACTGCGGCCATCTGCTGCGGCCGCGCGCTCGGCGGCCGGGGCGTCCGCAGCGATCTCGGGATCAGGCAGCGCCCCGGTCACCGTGATCTCCTCACGGTCGATCCTGATCTCGGGCACGCCAGTAAACCAGTCGCCGGGCAGGCGCCCGGCGAACCATCCGCGAAGCTTCTCCGCGGGCGAGGCCCCCGCGTCTTCCGTCGATGTATTCATGTAATTAAGATTACACATCATCACGCGGCACGCGCAAGTACTGAAGGAGTTGCGACTACGGATGACAGCGCAGGGACGGCTCATCGGCACCGCGAGCCGGCCGCCAGGCCAGCCCCGCCCAGGGCCAGCCCGCCCAGGGCCAGCCCACCAAGGCCAGCCCCCCAGGGCCAGCCCCCAGGGCCAGCCCCCAGGGCCAGCCCTAAGGCCAGCCCTTAAGGCCAGGCCCCAAGGTCGGCCCGCCCAGGCCAAGTCACCCAGGACTACCCCGCCCAGGCCGGCTCAGCCAGCCGGATTGGCCGCCACCGCAGCCGCGACCCGGGGGTAGACCTGCACCGCTCCGGCGAAACCGGCGCCTGTGTCCAGCGGGACGACCTCAACGTCCAGGCCCGGACGCGGTGCCTGCAGCATCAGGTCGTTGCCCAGGTAGATGGCGACGTGCGAGATGTACGTAGGCGCCGTGGGGTCGGTGTGGTAGAAGAGCAGGTCACCAGGCTGCAACTGAGCCACAGGCACCATCGGCCCGGTGCGCGCCTGGTCAACGGCCACTCGCGGCATCACCACGCCGGCCTGAGCAAGCGACCACTGCACCAGACCGGAGCAATCGAATACCCGCGGGCCGGCCCCGCCCCACACGTACGGCAGGCCGATCCGGCTCTCTGCCGCCTTCAGGAACCTGACAACCTCGGCCCGGGTAAGCCCTGGGCCATCCGACGCCACGACTCCCGCTGCCCCGGCCGCTCCCGTGCTGACCGCCACGCCGGACCCGGCGGCCTGGTTGACCAGCGGCTGGGCCACTACGTCACGGGGGTGCGTGATCAGCTTCTTGATCTGCGCGGTTAGCGCGTCCAGCCGCGCGTGCGGCGCGCTCACCACGATTGCGTTGCCGGCCGGCAGGCCAAGCGAGCGCGCAACGGCATCGGAGACGACCGCGTCGATGCCGCGAATCCCTACCGTGCCGAACCCGCCCACCCGCAGCCTCTCGGTACGCCGGCCCGACACCTGCACGGAACCGCCGAGCGGCAGCTTGTCCAGGCGGCCCATCATGTAGGAGACCGCCACCCGCCCGTCGGCCACGCTCTGCCACAGCCGGCTGGACGCCGCAGTCGGCCGTGCGGCGAAGCCGCGGAACGCCGAAGGGTTGACGCCGAGCATCGCCACGTACTTGCCGTTCACCTGGATAGTCGCCGCGTCGACCGACTGCGCAGCGACCACCCCGGGCAGCTTCCTGACCAGCGCAGCGGCCCCGCGCGGCAGCGAAGTCGGCGCAACGACCAGCACGTCCGCCTGCAGCATCCGGCGCAGCGGCGCGACGGCATCCGCCCGGGACGCGGGCGACAGGTGAGCGACGGAAACTGCCAAAGATGCTGAACGGGGATATCCGGGCAGCTGAAGAACCGCACCGCTGGCGCCTAGTCCGGCGCGGACATAGTTCGAGGCAAGGACGGCATGTACTGGCCCAGGCGAAGCCGACGGCCAGCCGGCCGCCGTAGCCATCAGTGCCAGCCCTGCCACCAGCAGGGGTCGCAAGCGCTGCGCCCGGTCGCGCACTGGCACCCCCTCGGCCTTGGCGAAATCCGCTGTCTGACGGCTACTCGATCCACCCTGCACGAAAGCCGTGCACAGGTCCATACCCGAGATCCCCGGAATCCAGGCTTGCCATCGCGGTGCCCCCGTAAAACCGCCGGTCAGCAGACACCAAGACTACCCGATCATCGAATGGGCGGCGCGGGCGCGGCCAGCACGGCACGCAGCTGGGCCGGCTCAGTGACCGGCGCCCGGCAGGCGAAATCCCGGCAGACATAGGCAGCAGGCCGCCCGTCGACCAGGCCGCGCCCGGCCAGCAACGGAATCGGCTGCCCGGTCATTTCCACCGCATCGGAAGCAGGCTGGTCACCCGCGGTGCCTGCGCCAGCCCCGCTGCCTGCGCCACTCCCGCCACCTGCGCCACTCCCGGCACCACTCTGAGAACCCGCGCCGCTTCCGGCGCCTGCGCCACTCCCGGCACCGCTCTGAGAACCCGCGCCACTTCCGGCGCCGCTTCCGGCACCTGCACCACTCTGAGAACCTGCGCCACTTGCGGAGCCGGAGTAGCTGTCCGCGCCGAGCTTGCCGACCTCGACGACTGCCGTCGGCGGCCCGACCGCGATGACCGCTCCGGGCGGGGCCGCCACCATCGCGGCCCGGTGCAGGGCTGCCGTGCGCTCGTCGCCAGGCGGCCCGATGATCGCGATCTCGACCGGGCCGGACAGCAGCGCCTCCGCCACGGCCAGCCCTGAGCCTGCCGCCCGCGGGTACCGCGAGGCGAGCGCTGGGAGCACGCCGAGCGCGGCTGCCGCGGCCTCCCGGTGCCGGGCCGACCCGGTGAGCGCGGCGTAGCTCAGCAGCGCGCCTGCCAGGGCGAAGGCGCCGGACGGGGTCGGGCCGTCGGCCGGATCGGCCGGGCGGTACAGCAGTGGCTCGCTATCGTCCGCAGTGTCGTAGAAACCACCGGAGCTGTCACCGAACCGGTCGAGGGCCGTCGCGAGCAACTGCCCGGCGAGCTCGACCCAGCGGGCTTCCCCGGTGACGGCCGACAGCGCGAGAAACCCGTCCGCGACGCAGGCGTAGTCCTCGAGCACGCCCGCGCTGGCGCCGACGACACCGTCCCTTGAGGTCCTGGCGAGGCGCCCGGCCGCGAGATGGGTCCCGGCGAGCAACTCGGCTGCGCCGCGGGCGGCCGCGATGAACTCCGGCCGGCCGAGCAGCAGGCCCGCTTCCGCGAGAGCGGCAATAGCCAGGCCGTTCCAGGCGGCTACGACCTTGTCGTCCCTGGCCGGGCGGACCCGCTCAGCCCGGACGGCGAGCAGGATCTTCCGGATCCGGGCGGTTCGGTCGCCGTCCGCCGGATCGGCCCGCAATTGGAGCACCGAACTGCCGCGCTCGAATGTCCCCGCCTCCGTCACGCCGAAGGTTTGCGCCGCATGCTGCCCGTCGGCAGGGCCAAGGGCCGACCGTAGCTGGTCCGGGGTCCAGGCATAGAACTTGCCCTCTTCGCCCTCGCTGTCGGCGTCGAGTGCCGCGGCGAAGCCGCCCTGAGCGGTGCCGAGATCGCTGATCATCCAGGCACAGGTCTCGGCGGCCACCCGGCGGGCCAGGGCCGAGCCCGTCCGGCGCCACAGGTGTGCGTAGGCCCTGGCCAGCAGCGCATTGTCATACAGCATCTTCTCGAAATGAGGAACGATCCAGTCGGCATCGGTCGAGTACCGGGCGAAACCACCGCCCAGCTGGTCATACATGCCACCGCGAGCCATCGCCTCTGCTGTGCCCACGGCCATCGTCAAGGCCAGCCCGCTGACAGCACCCCTGCCCGCTCCATCCGCTGTGCCCGCTCCCCCGGCTGCGGCCACTCCATCCGCTGTGCCCGCTCCCCCGGCTGCGGCCACTCCGCCCGCTGTGCCCGCTCCCCCGGCTGCGGCCACTCCTCCTGCTGCGGGCGTTTCCTTACCTGTGCCCGCATCGTCGCCGGACGGTGCGGCCATCCCTCCGGTCCGCTCGTGGTGCCGTAGCAGGAACTCGATCACCATCGACGGCGGGAACTTTGGCGCGCCACCGAATCCGCCCCGCTGCGTGTCGTAGTCGGCTGCCAGCCCGGCCACCGCCTCGGCGCAGGCCTGGTCAAGCTGCCGAAAACGGGAGCCTGCGCCATCCGCCGGGGCGGCCGCCGGCCAGCCGCCAGGCGCCGGCCCGGCCCGGTCGGCCAGCGCGGCCGCTATCTGCCTGGCCTGGTCGGCAACGTTGCCAGGATCCTCGCGCCAGGCATGGGCCACGCCAAGGACCAGCCGCCGGAATTGCTCCCTGGGGAAGTAGGTGCCGCAGTAGAACGGCTCGCGCTCTGGCGTCATGAACACCGTCATCGGCCAGCCGCCCTGGCCGGTCATCGCCTGGGTCGCGGTCATATAGACCGCGTCCACGTCGGGGCGCTCCTCACGGTCTACCTTGATCGACACCAGGTTGTCGTTCATCAGGGCGGCCGTGGGACTGTCCTCGAATGACTCGTGCGCCATCACATGGCACCAGTGGCAGGCGGAATAGCCGACGGAGAGCAGGACAGGCACGCCTCGCCTACGCGCCTCGGCGAACGCCTCATCGCACCAGGGCCACCAGTCCACCGGGTTGTCAGCGTGCTGGAGAAGGTAGGGACTGGTCGCCTGCCTGAGCCGGTTTGCCATGCCTCCATCTTCGCTGGTGATCCGCACTGGCGATGACACCCGTCGCCGGCCCGGCCGGCCGCTGCGCGCCCCCGCATGGTCGTCAGCCCGCCAGTGCCTAACCTGGATTTGCCGCCAGCCCGACTGCCGGCCGGCGGGCACCGCCCGGACCAGGCACAACGCCCGCGGAGCCACGGCTGCCTGGGTCAGCACAGGCCGTCCGGGCTGCTACCGTGCCAAGGTGACCACATCCCGGCCGGTCAAGGTCGTGCGGGGCCGCGGCACCCGCGTGCGCGGCACCCGGCAGGGGGAGGCGCTCGCCGTCGCTCTGGCGAGCATCCCAGGCTTCTGCAGCGCCCAGCAGATCCACGCTGAGCTGCGCAGCCAGGGTGAGCAGGTCGGCCTGACAACGGTTTACCGGCACCTGCAGGTGCTCAGCGAAGACGGCACCGTGGACACGATCCGTGACATCAGCGGCGAGACGCTGTACCGGCGTTGCCGCAGCGACGCCCATCACCATCACCTGACCTGCCGCCGGTGCGGCACCAGCGTCGAGGTGGAGGGCCGCGCGGTGGAACGGTGGGCCGGGCAGGTGGCCGCCGAGGCCGGCTTCACCGACGTCGGTCACACGGTCGAGCTGTTCGGCCTCTGCCCCGACTGCGGCAGGCTCTGAGGCCGGCCGGCCAGCGCGCCGCCACCCCGAGGAGGCCCTGCCTGAAGGCTTAGCTCCACCGAGCTGGCACGGCCGGGCCGGCCGGGGGCGGGTTGCTGGCGCCGCAGGTGTCTTACCTCGGGCACAAGGAGCACGAGCAGGGGAAGGAGAACTATGAGGGCACCACCCGCGGTAAGGACGGCCTGGGTGCCGAAGGCGGTTGCTAGCGGGCCTGCGATGGCTGTGCCGACCGGGGTAAGCGCGTATCCGCCGAGGGCGTCGTAGGACGAGACGCGGGAGAGTTTTTCTGGCGGTATTTCCTGCTGCATGGTGGTGGCCCAGCTGACGCCGAATACTTCGAGGCATCCGCCGGCGAAGAAGGCCGCTGCCGCGTCCAGCGGGACGGCAAGGGGCACGGCCAGGGCGAACAGCACTGCGGAGAACGCTGGCACGGACAAGATGGCGGCCAGCAGCATCCGCCGGGGACGGAACCTGATCATCACGAGGCCGCCGATGACGGCCCCGGCGGAGTAGGCGGCCACGATGTCGCCCCAGCTGCTGGCGCCGCCCAGGCGGGAGTGCGCGACGAGCGGCCCGAGCACGTTGATCGTTCCGGCGGAAATGGCGACAATGAACCCGAATTGCAGGACGATCACCCAGAGCCAGCGCCGTGCGGTGAACTCCCGCCAGCCTTCGCGCAGCTCGTGCAGCATGTTTGATGCCTGGACCGGCGGCAGGCCTGGGAAGCGCATGGTGACCTGGAGCGCGCCGGCGACCGCGAAAGTTGTGGCGTCGACCGCCAGGCCCCAGCCGGGGCCGGCCAGGCCGACCAGGAGGCCGCCGAGCGCCGCGCCGCCGATTGACGCGGCATTGCGGCCGATGCGGTCCAGCGCGTTGGCCTGCGGCCGCTGGTCGGCTGGCACTGTCTGTGGCAGCAGGCCCTGCTCGGCCGGGTAGTAGAAGCCGATGCCCACGCCTCCCGCCGCGGCCAGGGCCGCCAGCTGCCAGACCCGGGCATGACCTGTCAGCAGCAGAGCAGCCGAGCTGCCCTGCGCGAGCGCCTGGAGCGCGTTCGCTGTCACCATGACCTTGTGGCGGGGCAGCCGGTCCGCGACCACGCCGCCGAGCAACAGGAAGGCGATCAGCGGGATCAGCTCCGCGGTCGCGACATATCCCACGTCGCTGGCGGAGCCCCCGATCCCGAGCACGGCGAAAGGGATCGCCACGAAGGAGACTGCAGACCCGGCCACAGAGATGACGTTGCATGTCGCCAGCAGCCGGAAATTGCGGCTGTGCAGCGGACCCCGGAGCGGGGGGCTGCTTGCGCCGGCTCGGTCCATAGCCAGTTACCTCTTTGTCCCGTTTCGCGAGGAGCGCTGCTGTCCCGTTTCGTGGGGAGCGCTGCTGTCGGAAGATCCCGGCACTCGCGATGCCGTCGATGGCTTCTCAATGCTCGGTCGGATGCATGCGGATCGCTCTTCTGTAAGTAACGTATATAAGCTACTATCTGTACATTACTTGATGAACGTGTGAAGCGTACGTACTGTCGTTGGCATGACCCGCGAGATACCGGTGACTCAGGCCAGGGACGAACTGGCGGACCTGGTCAACCGAGTCGCATACGGACATGAGCGCATCATCCTGACCAGGCACTCCAAGCCCGTGGCCTGCATCGTTCCGCCAGAGGACCTCGCATGGCTGGAGCAGCGAGGCCAGGAAAGGATCAACCTCACCTCAACTGGGCCCGCCGTTGACGAGCGACACCTATCGGTCACTCCCGGCCCGTTGCCGATCGCTGCCCAGCACAGACCGCAGAGCTCACGATCATCGGCTCCTGGCCGGCCATCTGCCCCGGGTGGCCGACGGCCTATCACGGACACAAGAGGCTGACGGCAGCAACCGTTGGTCAGGCGGGATCCGGGGCGGCGATCAGCACGTGCAGGGTGCGGGGGCCGTGCACGCCTTCGACCCGGACGAGCTCGATGTCGCTGGTCGCCGACGGGCCGGAGATCAGCGTCTGCGGGCGGGCCGGATCCAGCCTGGACAACGCACCGGGCAGGTCGGCCGCGATCTGCTCGTGCCGGACGATCACCAGGTGAAAGTCCGGCACCAGAGTCAGGGCCCGGCGGCCCTGGCCGGGACCGTGGTCGAGGATGATCGTCCCGGTCTCCGCGATCGCGACCGTGCAGCCGGTGATCACTCCGGCCGCGGCGTCGAGCGCTGCAGCGGACAGCGGCGGGTCGTCTCCGGCGAGCAGCACGTCCGCGCGGTCCGCGGCGACCTGCGCCAGCCAGTCCGGCGGCAGCCCGGCCGGCACGACGAATGTGCCCGCGGTCAGCGCCCGCGCGATGGCGCCGGGCAGGCCGTCAGCCGCCACGCGCTGCACGACGGCGCGGTAATCGGCAGCGCGCTCGGCGAACAGGGCGACGATGTCGTGCTCGGCCGGGTCGTGATGCGCACGCAGGTAGTCGCGCGGCAGCGCGCCGTATTCCGCGTCGGCGGCGGCCTCAGCCGGACCGGCGCCACGCCCGGTAGCGGCCCGGACCCGGCGCAGGATCTGCTCCCGCGAACTGAGCCGCGAGATGCTTGCCGCGCCGGGGACAGCACCCGCGCCGGAGTCAGCACGACGGCTGGCCCGGTCCCTGCTGCTGCTCTCGCCACGGCCGGCCTTGTTCACGTCGCTGGCGTTGCCGCTGTTGCCGACGTCCCGGTCCGGACCGGGACGGGCGCCTGACCCGCCGGTGGTCACTTCGCATCCGCCACGGCCGGCCTTGTTCACGTCGCTGGCGTTGCCGCTGCTGGCGGCGTCCCGGTCCGGGCCGGGACGGGCGCCTGACCCGCCGGTGGTCACTTCGCATCCCGGCGTGTCCTGGCCCACCAGGCGCGGAACGACTCGGGTGGCGGCGCGGGCGCGTCACGGGTCTTGGTCCAGCCGCCGAGCGGCGGCGGCAGTCGCCGGATCCGGCCTGACCGCCCGGTCAGCATCCGGCTCGCCGAGGCGGCGCGCTGCGCCAGGCCAAGCCTGCGGCCAGAGCGCAGTACCCAGGCTGCCTGGCGCATGACCATCCGTTCCGGATCAAAGGCAGTTGATCTTTTTGCTTCCACGACCTCGCCGCGCAGGTGCACCAGCGCTTCCGGGATGTTGATGGCGACCGGGCACACGTCGTAGCACGCTCCGCACAGCGTCGAGGCGTACGGCAGCGACGCGTCGGCCGGCGAGGTCACCACGCGCAACTGGGGCGTGATGATCGCGCCGATCGGGCCCGGATAGGGCGAGCCGTAGGCATGCCCGCCGACTCGCTCGTAGACCGGGCACACGTTGAGGCAGGCCGAGCAGGACAAGGTGGAACTCGCGGGGGCCGTCGCCCGGCTGCACCCCGGTCCAGGTCGAGGTGTACGGGTTCATCCGCTCGGCCGTGGACGAGCGCGGCAGCAACGCCAGGAACACCTCCAGGTCGCGCCAGCCGGGCAGCACCTTCTCGATGCCCACGACGGAGATCAGCGTCTCCGGCAGCGTCAGGCACATCCGGCCGTTGCCCTCGGACTCGACCACCACCAGGGTGCCGGTCTCGGCGATGGCGAAGTTGGCGCCGGAGATGCCGACCCTGGCGGACAGGAACGCGCGGCGCAGGTGGGCGCGGGCGGCGGCGGCGAGCTCGGCCGGGGCGTCGGTGAGGCCGCTGGGCACGCCGGCCATCCCGGCCAGGAAGATGTCCCTGATCTCGGCCCGGTTGCGGTGGATGGCGGGGACCAGGATATGACTCGGCCGGTCGTGGCCCAGCTGGACGATCAGCTCGGCCAGGTCGGTCTCCAGCGCCGTGATGCGCTCGGCCGCCAGCGCCTCGTTCAGGCCGGTCTCCTGCGTGGTCATCGATTTCACCTTGACGACGCTGTCCGCCCCGGCCGCGCGGACAAGTGCGGCGACGATGCTGTTGGCCTCGGCGGCGTCCTGGGCCCAGTGCACATGCCCGCCAGCGTCGGTGACCCGCTGCTCGAGCCTGGTCAGGTAGGTGTCCAGGTGCGCAAGCGTGTGGTCCTTGATCGCCTTGCCCGCCGCCCTGAGCTGCTGCCAGTCGGCCAGCTCGGCTACGGCGCCAGCCCGCTTGACCCTGATGGTGCGGGTGGCGTGCGCCAGGTTGCGGCGCAGCTGATCATTGCCGAGCGCGGCGGCCGCGGCGGCCGGGAAAGCCGGCATGCCGATGTAGGTAGGCATGCTCATGGCGTTATCCCTGGCGGCGTGCCCGGTCATCGCGTGCTCTCCGCCCGCCCGGTTGCGGCCCGCGAACTGGCGGCATGCTCCCGCCCGGTCATCGCGTGCCCGGTCATCGCGTGCTCGCCAGGATCTCGGCCAGGTGCCGGGTGGTAACGCCCGCCCGCTGCCTGGTCAGCGCGCCGCCAAGGTGCATCAGGCACGAGTTGTCGGCCGCGCAGAGCACCTGGGCGCCGGTGCCGCGCACCGCAGCGACCTTGTCGGCGCACATCGCCGCCGAGGTACCCGCGTTCTTGATGGCGAAAGTCCCGCCGAATCCGCAGCACTCCGCCGCGCCCGGCAGGTCGACGAGATCGAGCCCGCGGACGGCGCGCAGCAGGCGGACCGGCGCGTCGCCAACCCGGAGCATGCGCAGGGAGTGGCAGCTGGGGTGATAGGCGACCCGGTACGGGAAATACGCGCCGACGTCGACGACGCCGAGCACGTTCACCAGCAGCCCGGACAAGTCGTGCACGCGCGGCGCGATCTCCCCGGCCGCCCGGGCCAGGCCAGGGTCGCCCGCTTCCGCCGCAACCGCCTGGTGATACTCGCGGACCATCGCGGCACAGGACGCCGACGGGGTGACGATCGCGTCGAAGCCGCCGAATGCCCTGGCGAAGCCGCGCACCATCGGCACGGTCTCGCGGCGGTAGCCGGTATTGAAATGCATCTGCCCGCAGCAGGCCTGGCCCGGCGGGAAGACCACCTGGTGGCCGAGCCGTTCTAGCAGCGCCGTCATGGCCTTGCCCGTGTCGGGGAAGAAGGTGTCGGTCAGGCAGGTGATAAAGAGCGCGATCCGCATCGGCGCTCCCCTCCTGTACGCGCCTGCCCCGCCCACCCCGTGCGTTGCGACGCGAAACGGCCGGGTGGGACGCTACATCAGATGTCTACCAGCGGGCGGGCGCGTTGTCCTGCGGACACCGTGCGCTGCCCGCACGGGAGGAGCGCTCATGCCAGTACCGCCGGCCGAGTTCGACGGCCTTGCGGCGCTGGTCACCGGCGGCGCCTCGGGAATCGGGCTGGCCACCGCGCGGCTGCTCGCCGCGCGCGGCGGCCGGGTAGCGATCCTTGACCGGGACATCCCCTGGGCCAGCGGCGGGCCCTGGGCCAGCGGCGGGCCCCGGGCCGGCCAGGACGAGGCCGGGTCCCCGGCGGACGCAGGCGCCCTGCACCCGCTCGTGGCCGACGTCACCGATGACCTGGCCGTGCGCGCGGCGGTCCGGGCGGCGGCGGGCGCGCTCGGCGGGATCGACATCCTGGTAAACAACGCGGGCATCGGAGCGGCGGGCACGGTCGAGGACAACGACGACGACGAATGGCGGCACGTCCTTGACGTCAACGTGCTGGGCGCGGTGCGGGTGAGCCGCGCCGCGCTGCCGGAGCTGCGCCTAGCCGTGGCGCGCCATGGCCAGGCGGTCATCGTCAACACGTGTTCCATCGTGGCGACGGCTGGCTTGCCGCAACGCGCGCTCTACTCGGCCAGCAAGGGCGCACTCTACGCGCTGACCATGGCGATGGCCGCCGATCACGTGCGCGAGCACATCAGGGTCGCGTGCGTGACTCCGGGGACGGCCGACACGCCGTGGGTGGCCCGGCTGCTCGACGCCGCGCCGGATCCCGAGGCCGAGCGGGCCGCGCTGGCCGCACGCCAGCCGACCGGGCGGCTGGTAACGGCCGACGAGGTGGCCGCCGCGATCGCATATCTCGCGAGCCCGCTGGCCAGCGGGGTCACTGGCATGGCGCTGGCGGTCGACGGCGGCATGTCCGGCCTGCGGATGCGGCCGCCCGGCCGGGGCAGCTAGCCAGGTCTCGCCAAACCGGCCGGCCGGCGCCCGGCTAAGCCAGCCAGCAGCGCGCAAAGATCGGATGTATACGGCAGTGACGAAGATCCTCGGCTTCGAGACTCATGACATCCGCTTCCCGACGTCGGCGAACCTGGACGGCTCGGACGCGATGAACCCGAGCCCTGATTACTCGGCCGCCTATCTGGTGCTGCGGACCGATGGCCCGGACGGCCTGGCCGGCCACGCGCACGTCTTCACGATCGGCCGGGGGAACGACATCCAGCTGGGTGCCGTCCGCGCGCTTGAGCCGTTTCTGGCTGGCCGCGACGTCGAGGAGATACTGTCCGACCTGGGCGGGCTGTCCCGCCAGCTGGTCGGCGACAGCCCGCTGCGCTGGCTCGGCCCAGAGCGGGGGGTCGTGCACATGGCGATCGGGGCCGTGCTGAACGCCTGCTGGGACCTGGCCGCCCGGCGCGCAGGAAAGCCGCTCTGGCGGCTGCTGGCCGACCTGTCCCCCGCCGAGATCGCCGACCTGGTCGACTTCCGCTACCTCACCGACGCCCTCACCCGCGATGAGGCCGTTGAGCTGCTTGAACGCGGCGCGGTAGGCAAGGCGGAACGCGGCGAGATCCTGGAGCGCGACGGCTATCCGGCCTACGCGACTTCGCCGGGCTGGCTCGGCTACACCGACGAACGAATGGCCGGGCTGTGCGCCGCGGCGGTCCGGGAGGGTTTCCCGCTGGTCAAGCTGAAGGTCGGGGCCCGGCTTGAGGACGATATCCGGCGCTGCGGGATCGCCCGTGACGTCGTCGGGGAGAAGGCAGGAATCGCGCTCGACGCCAATCAGGTCTGGGACGTGCCGACCGCCGCAGATCGATGCGTGCCGCGTTGCCGGCGTCAACGAGAACATCGCCAACATGCTGCTCGCCGCAAAGTTCGCAGTCCCCGTGTGTCCGCACGCTGGCGGCGTCGGGCTGTGCGAGATGGTCCAGCACCTCTCGATGTTCGACTATGCCGCCATCTCGGGGACCATGGATGGCCGCATGATCGAGTGGATCGACCACCTGCACGAGCATTTCGTCGAGCCCGCGCGGGTGGCCGGCGGACGCTATGCAGTGCCGGCCGCACCTGGCGCGTCGTCCGAGATCAGGCCGGAATCGGTCACCGAGTTCGCCTTCCCGTCCGGGGCCGCCTGGCTGGGCGCCGGCCGGCCTGCGTGACCGCGGGCCAGCCACCCGGCTCGCCACCGCCCGGCCGAGACCGGGCCCCGCCCGGCCGAGACGGGGCCGCGCCCGGTCTCGGCCGGCGGTCATCCGACCCGGTGGCCGCAGGTGCGCCAGCTGAGACTGGCCGGCCTGATCACGTGCATGGGCAGGATAGGGTGCGCGGCCTTGCCGGCCGGCGCATCAGAGATCACCAGGCCCGCGCTCGACCCGGTCGCGTCACCGTATTGGGGGGTGACCCGTGCGTAGCCGCCCGTCCTGGTACCGGCCAGATAGGTGGCCTTCGTCGTTGCCCAGGCCAGTGCGCCGGGCGCCATCGCCAGGTCGGCGAAGTCCACGCCTGCCTTCAGCCGCAGCACCACGCGCGCCCGCTGATATTGCGCGGGCGAGTAATACAAGGCGGTAAGCCCGGGATTGAGGTACGCCGTCCTTGTCCCGTCGGTGACCACGAACTCGGTTCCGTGCACCGCCCGCAGGACAGCGGGCAGCGCAGCCGGCTGGCCGGTGCCGAGGCTCAGCGCGCGCAGCGTGGTCTGCGTCCCCGGCTGATCGGACTCCGGCCACACGACAAGGTTCCCGTCAAAGAACGGCGGCTGAGTATGGCCGCGGCGGATGACGCTGACCTTCCCGGTCGCCAGGTTGGCCAGCATTACCTCGACCTCACCGCCCGGCCCGTAGCCCTGCGCCCAGGCGGCGTAGTTGCCGCTGACCGCCGGGGCATGCCAGGGGCTCGGCCACGGCGCGCCATGCGGACCGCGCAGCGAATGACCGAGCCTGCGCAGCTGCCCGGTTGCCGAGTTCCAGGCATAGACCGTGAAGTCGTCCAGGCTCCGCAGCGAGTGAGTCTCCTCCCAGACCAGCCAGCGTCCGCTGGCAGACCCGTCGGCCTGGTCGGTGGCCGGATGCGGGAAGGCCCGGATGGGCCGCAGGTGCCCACTGGCGAGACTCAGCGCGGCGACGCCGGCGAATCGCGGCGTCCAGGTCGATATGTACGCCGTCCGGCTGTCGGGCGACAGGCCGAGCGGGATGACCTCACCGCGCAGCGAGGCAGCCACCGGCCGGCGCAGCGCCGCCCGCAGGCTGGGACCAGGCGGCATGGCGCAGAACCGCTGCCAGGTCAGCGGCCTTGCCCCAGACCGCGCGGCCGGCCCGCCGGCCGGCCCTGAGGCTGACCCGGCCGCCGGGCCGGATCCTGCGGGTGCGACGGCATGACCGCCGCCGCACCCGGCCACCGCGACCGCCAGCAGGCCGGGCGCGAGCGTTGCCGCGAGCCTGCCGGGCCAGCGCCTACCAGTCGTAGCCACGGGCGCCGAGAATATTCACGATCGTCCTCGACGACAGCGCGGAGTAGGCCGGCACACTGGCGCTCCAGCCGATATTTGGGGCGCCGTGGACAGAGTCCTCGTACAACGTCGTGGCACCGTAATTCCGGTATCCCCTGATATCAAACCAATGCGAGATTTCCTGATTTGCCGGATGTCCGACTAGATGCGGGCCGCCGGGAACTTCAAAGGCATTGCCAGCCAGCGGAGCACCGCCATGACGGTTGATATCGGTTACCAGATCATTTTCGTAGGTCCGGACTTGCCTATTGGTCGGAACCCACGGCAGGGCGACGGCGACATAGACATTCCGCCGCTGGTCCGCGTTCAGGACGTGCGGCACCGGGTATCCGCGGGCATCCGACCAGTCGGTCCCGCCCTGGGTGGTCCTCAGCTCGCGGGCCGCCGTTTTCTGGCTGATCTTCACGCCGACTTGGCGCAGCATCTCTGACACGGTGGCGGGACCGCAGTAGAAGTTGGTGATCTGCGGCCGCTGCGTGGCCTTCAGGCTCCGGGCGGCTGGCAGCCCGCGGCGGCAGGCCCGCCGCGTGCATTTAACGCCCGGACCTGCATGGCTGCTCATTGCATGCAGGAATGACCTGGCCATGGCCTGTTTCAAGGCGTCGGCCCGAAGCATGGCCGCCGTCATCGGAGGGGCCGGAAGGCCGCGTTTCGTGCTCGCCGGGCTCGGGTCGGCCACCAGGGGCGCTGGCTGGATGGCAGCGACCTGGATTTCGGCGCGCACCGCCAGCCTCGCACGCGACCCGGCCGGCGCGGCCCTTCCCGCCGCCGGGCGCGACACGGCGCCCGTACCTGCCAGCGCGCCCGTACCCGCCAGCGCGCCCGATCCGGCTGACGACAGCCAGCCGCCGGGCACGAATAGGACGGTGGTCACCGCTAGCCGGGCTGCCCAAAGCCGAGGCAACATGATTCCTCCGTTCGCTAGGCGAGCTAAATCCCGCAAGCACCTTTTCCCGAGAATATCCGAATTTGCTTACTAAGCCCTTTCGTAAATGGAACGGAAGCCGGGTTACGCAGAATCAGGCTATGACAGAAGCTGCCGGGCGTCGATAGAAATTGGGCAGGACAAGGGTGGATGAGCTGATCACGTGGTTATGCGTGTGGCCGGAATACCAGCCCGGCAAAGGGTTTCCGCAGTTGCGGCGCTCGCGTGACCGCGAAGATTTCTCGCCATCGCGCTCGGTCCCGCGCCGTCCGCAGCCCTGGCCGGGATCCCGGCCGTTACCATCCGCGCGACCCCGGCCAGGACCATCCGCAGCCCGGCCAGACAATAGGGATCCCGCCCGGCTTGTACAAGACCAGCGGGCCGATCATCGCCTTTCGCCAGCCCCGTCACCATTACCGGATGCCAGGTGTTTCCCGGGCTCGATGACGACGGCACAGGCAAGGTCACCCCACGCCAGGCCATCCGCGTGACCGGTGGCAGCGCGACCCCGGCCAGGACCATCCGCGCGACCCCAGCCAGGACCATCCGCGCGACCCCCAGCGGCCCGGCCGGGCGGGCGTCAGCATTAGCTGGTACGAAGGACGGCATGGCTACCGACCATGACGACCACGATGCCCACACCGACGCCCGCGACCCCTCGAGCGACGCCCGCGGCCCCGCGAGCGACGCCCGCGACCCCGCGAGCGACGCCGGCGGCCCCGCGAGCGACGCCCCGGCAAGCCACCAGCCCGGCGACGAGTCCGCGAACCTGCGTGCGGAGGCCGAGGACCACCTTCGGGCGCTGGCCGGTCCGGAAGCGCGACTGCGGGATGACCAGTGGACGGCGATCCGGGCGCTGGTCACCGACCGACGCCGCGCGCTCGTGGTGCAGCGCACCGGCTGGGGGAAGTCAGCGGTCTACTTCACCGCGACCGCGCTGCTGCGGGCGCGCGGCGCAGGGCCGTCGGTCATCGTCTCCCCGCTGCTCGCCCTGATGCGCAACCAGATCGAGGCCGCGGACCGGGCCGGGATCCACGCCAGCACGGTGAACTCAGCCAACATCGACGAATGGGAGCAGGTCTACGCGGAGGTCGCAGACGGCGCCGTTGACGTGCTCCTGGTCAGCCCCGAGCGGCTGAACAACCCCGGCTTCCGTGACCTGGTCCTGCCCAAGCTGATCGCCGCGGCGGGAATGCTCGTCGTCGACGAAGCACACTGCATCTCCGACTGGGGCCATGATTTCCGGCCTGACTACCGGCGGCTACGGACGCTGCTTGAGGAGTTGCCGCCCGGCGTGCCGGTGCTCGCGACGACCGCCACGGCGAACGCCAGGGTGTCCCGCGATGTCGCTGAGCAACTCGGGGCAGGCGGTGAGCACGAAACCCTCGTTCTGCGTGGTCCTCTTGACCGGGACAGCCTGCACCTGGCCGTCGTGCGCCTGCCAGCCGCCCAGCAGCGGCTGGCATGGCTGGCCGAGCACATGCACGAGCTGCCGGGATCTGGCATCGTTTACACGCTGACGGTAGCCGCCGCGCATGAGTGCGCTGAGTATCTGCGCGAACGCGGCCACGCTGTCGCGGCCTACACCGGAAAAGACGATCACTCGCAGCGGCAAGCAGCGGAGAATTCCCTGCTCGCCAATGAGCTCAAGGCGCTGGTGGCCACCAGCGCCCTCGGCATGGGCTTCGACAAGCCCGACCTGGGCTTCGTCGTGCACCTCGGCGCCCCGCAGTCGCCGATCGCTTACTACCAGCAGATCGGCCGGGCCGGCCGCGGCGTCAAGCGCGCCGACGTCGTCCTGCTGCCCGGCCGCGAAGACGCCGACATCTGGGCCTACTTCGCGTCGCTGGCGTTCCCGCCCGAGCGGGTCGTCCGGACCACGCTCGCCGCGCTGGCGGAGGCTGGCCGACCGGTCTCCACCAGCGCGCTGGAAACCCGGGTGGACCTGAGCCGCGGCCGGCTGGAGATGATGCTGAAGGTGCTGGACGTGGACGGTGCGGTGCGCCGGGTGAGCGGCGGCTGGGAGGCAACCGGCCGGGCCTGGGCCTATGACGCCGACCGGTACGCCCGGGTGTCGGCCGAGCGCTCCAGGGAGCAGCAGGCGATGCTCGGCTACATCACCGCTGCTTCCTGCCGGATGGAGTACCTGCGGCGCGAACTAGACGATCCGGCGGCCGTGCCATGCGGACGGTGTGACAACTGCACGCATCAGCCGTGGAGCGACGCGGTTTCCGCGGCGGGCACGGCCGCGGCCCGTGACCGGCTGCTGCGGCCCGGCGCGGTGATCACGCCGAGGAAGATGTGGCCGACGGGGATGAAGGAACTGGCCATCGACGTGTCCGGCAAGATCCCTGCGGACCTGTCAGCGGAGCCAGGACGCGCCCTCGGCAGGCTGACCGACCTGGGCTGGGGCCCTCGGCTGCGGGCCGCGCTGGCCGTCGGCGCGCGTGATGCGCAAGTTCCTGACGAGTTCGTGGCGGCGATAGTCAAAGTCCTGGCCGCATGGGACTGGGCACAGCGGCCTGAGGGGGTGATCACGCTGCCGTCGCGGACCAAACCTCAGCTTGTACGCAGCCTCGGGGAGCGGATCGCGGCCGGCGGCGGCTACGACTCCGCCTGGCCGATCGACGGCTCCCAGCCGACCGATGGCCCCAGGCTGACCGGAGATGCCAGCCTGGCCGGGAGTCCGGGCCTGGCCGGGGATGCCGGTCCGGCTGAGAGCGCCCGCCAGTACAACAGCGCCCACCGGCTCCGCGCCCTCTGGCATTCGCTGGTCATCCCGGAGCAAGTCGGCAGCGCGGTTGCCGGGCTTGGCGGCCCGGTCCTGCTGATCGACGACCGGCTGGAGACCGGCTGGACAATGACGGTCGCTGCCCGGCTGCTCCGCCAGGCAGGGGCGCCCGCCGTGCTGCCGCTCGTGCTGGCGGTTACCGCCGGCTGAAGTTCGGTGTGCGTCGCTGGGGTAATCCGGCCCGGGGCCGGCTCCGAATTCCTTGATCGCGGAAATAAAGTGGTGCTGGAGCCCGCCAAAGTTTC
>WNFB01003997.1_pt1 | contig 30236 bp, 31 predicted proteins | sample 5400501 | NCBI WGS metagenome assembly WNFB01 (sample SAMN13153341, study PRJNA577476) | soil metagenome | isolation source: 200 cm saprolite under Douglas fir tree site 2 hole 1 | place: USA:California | collected 2015-04-18
CGGGACCGGGATGAGGAGGAGAAAGGCGACGGCCCTTCGTCGCGGTAGCGTTTCTCCATGGATGAGTCCCAAAACAAGGATCGCGGTCAGCGCGTGCGAGAGGAGCAGGATCCCCAAAGCCACGTCGTTGCGAAGGGCGGCCAGGACCCCTTCGTTCGTCCCGACGAACGCCGCCCCGAGGGCGAGGTAGGCCAGACTGCATGCGGCGTACGTAGCTTGGAGCCAAGGACGTCGGCCTCGAATCGCGATGAACGCAAGCAGCCATGCATCCACGGCAACTCCCGCGAGGATCGCCGCGCTCGAAAGGATCATCGGGTGGCCCCCAGGGTCCGGACCCGCAGGACCGTCACGGTGTGGGAGGGACGCCAGCGCCATCGGGTCGCACCCGTTTCGCGAAGCTCCGCAGCGGTGCGATACCCTGCCTGCCGTGCGTCCGCGTCCGTCAAGTCGGAGAGGAAGGCTCGCCGTGCATCCTCGATGAACAGATGTCCGAACTCGGAGCCGGTCTCATAGAGGGCCCGCACGACGTGTCCGACCCCGGGAATGGTCGTCCCTTCCGACGGCCGGACGACGAGCCGCGCGACCGCTTTCAGGAGGCGGTCTCCTTCTTCGACGGAGAACGTCAGCTCGCCGCTCGGACGGCCGCGCGGCAACTCCCCGGAGAGGGCGAGTCGGGCCGCCCAGATCACGAGGAACGTGACAAGGCCGCCGATGATCAGCAGGTTCGTGAAGCCGATCTGGTAGAATTCGCGGTGGTACCAGAACCCGGCGACGAGCACGAGCGAGATGAGGAACAGGAATGCCGAGCGGACCACGAACGTCCGGAGGCGGGCCTCCATCCGCTCACCCGATCGCCCGCGCGACCTCGAACCGACCGTTCTCGAAGAGGAGGGTGTGGTCGTCGCTGTCCTGGTTCACGCTCCGCATCTTCACGCACTGGACGCGACGCTGGAACGCGGTTTCGGTGACCGGCTCGAGCCGAAGGTGGATGATTCCGTCTGCGAGGAATTCCTCCTCCAGCGCGGTGGGCGGCGCCTCGAGCGCGGGTTCCTCCGAGATCAACAGGCTGGTGACGCCGAGGTCCCGGAGCCACTCGAAGAAACCGAACGTCTCGGCGCGCCGATCGTCGAAATCGAGGACGAGTTCGAGCGCGTCCCACGAGTCGATCGCGAGGAGCCGGAAGTTCCGCCGCATGCGGAGTTCGAAGATCTTCGCCTTCAGGACCGCGAGGAGGGCCTCGCCCCGCGGGGCGGCCGTCTCCGCCATCGACCCGACTTTGGCGACCATCTCCTCGAGATACTCGCGGCCGCGACTCAGATCGAGGATCGGGAGCGCCTCGGAGACCGCAGTGGCCTTGAGGCCGAGCCCCGCGATGTGTTCGAGGAGGCCCGCCGCGGTCTGCTCAAGGGTGACGTACAGGCCCGGCGCGCCCTCGAGTGCGTTGTGGTAGAGGACGTAGTACGCAAGGGACGACTTCATCGTCCCGCTCGCGCCGCGCACCAGGACCACATGGCCTTGTGGGATCCCGCCGCGCAGCACGTCTTCGTCGAATCCGCGGATGTGCGTCTTGACCAGCGGGCGGGCCATCGGGTCCCCTCAGGAGCTCATGGCTCGGGTGACGCGGAACCGGCCCTCGTCGAAGTCCATCGCGAGGTATCCGGTGTTGTGCTTCGTGCCCCGCATCTTCACGACCCGGAGTCGGCGCTGCGCCGTCGAGTCGGTCACGAGGTGCATCCGAAGGTGGATCACGCCGTCCGCGAGGAACTCCTCGTCCCAGCGTCCCTGGAGGACGTGGCCGGCGACGACCCAGTCCGGGCGTTCCGTGACGAGGAAACTTGTGATCCCGAGGTCGCGGAGCCACTCGAACAGCCGGTAGATCTCCCGCCGTCGGTCTTTGAACTTCGCGAGGACCTCGAGCGCTTCGAGCGAGTCGATGACGATCAGGTCGAGGCCCCGCTGTTCCTTCACGGACTGAATCCCCTCGCGGAGGCCGTCGAGCCAGTCCTTCTTCTCGCCCAGGAGGTTCGTCGCGGTCCTCGGATCGAGGACGACGAGCGACCCTTTCGGCACCTCGAGATGGAGGCCGAGGGACCCCATCTGTTTGAGGAGGCTCGAGCCGCGTTCCTCGAGGCTCAAGTAGAGGCAATGCAGGCCGGTACGGGCCGCGTTCTGCAGGAGGATCGAGAAACCTAGGGAGGATTTCATCGTCCCCGGGGCGCCTTCGATGAGGACGACATGGCCCCACGGGACCCCGCCTTCGAGCGACTCATCCAGGCCCTCGACGAACGTGCGCACGCGGCGGGGCGTCTCGGCGGCCTCCGCGACGACCGCGGCGCCGCTCCGCCCGGCCTCCAGTGACGTCTCGATCGAGAACTCTTCCTCCATCTCGTCCAGGATGTCTCGCTCTCGCTCCTCTTCGGCCGTCGGGCCTGACGACTCTGCGGCGGCCGGCGCGATCTCAACGGTGGACACCGGGGCCGCGGACGACGCCCGGCGTTGCGCGATCTTCGGGCCGATCTCTTGGGCCTTCTCTTGCGCGAGACGATGCTCCGGTCGAAGTGCCAGGACTTTGCCGAAACTTACCGCCGCCTCCGGGAGGTTCTGGAGCCATTCGAAAATCAGCCCGCGCTCCATCCACGTTTCCGCATGGGTGGGATGGATCAAGGTCGCCCGATCGAGGACGGCGGCGGCCGTCTGCGTGTCGCCGAGCATCCGAAGGACGCGGCCGAGGCCGAGCCACGCCTGTTCATCGTTCGGGCTGAGTTCGAGGGCCCGGAGGTATCCGACCGCGGACTTGTACGGCCGACCCAGGCGCAGATAGGCTTCGGCGAGGAGAACCCACGCCCTCCGATCCTCGTCGTCGCGAGAGATGGACTTGAGGAGCGGCTCGATCGCATCGGCGAAGCGCATCTCCCGCAGGAGTGCGACCGAATCGTGCAGGTGCTTCGCGGCCTCCCGTTTCGCCGCTTCGGTGGGCGCTTTGCGGTCGCTCGAACGGACGTACGGCTTGAAGCGATGGCCTTCCCCCTGGGCCTTTGCCCGGATTCCGTCGACGGCGGCGGCCAACACGTCCGAGTTGTCCTCGACGTTCGGCTCGACCGCGGGGGCGGTCCCCTCGGAGGTCGCCGGACCCTCGGTCGCTCGATCGGGCGATGGCTTCGCGGACCTCTCAGCGAACACGGCGGCAAAGACCTCGCCGCTCGTCACGCGCTGCAGGGCGACCGGAGGAGCCTTCCGGCTCGAGGCGGTCGGGCTCTCGAGTCGTCGACCGCAGATCCGGCAGTTGACGGCGTCCGCCCGATTCAAGGACGCGCAGGTCGGACAGGGAATCGAATTCGGCATAGACCACCTAGGGACTTATGACCGGCATGACTTGGAAGCGCCCCTCGTCGAACACGAGCGCGGAGAATCCCGTCTTGTGGTGCGAACCGCGCATCTTCTGGACCCGGATCCGGCGTTGGATCTCGACGTCCGAGATCGGGTGCATCTTGAGCTCGATGATTCCGTCGGCGAGGAACGTCTCGTCCCGTCGCGGCTGCGGGGCCTCGAGTCCCAGGTACGAAGCCTCCGAGGCCGCCTCCGCGAGCACGAGCGTGGTCGCGCCGAGGTCGCGCAGCCACTCGAAGAGCCGGAACAACTCCGTCCGGCGGTCCTCGAACTTCGCGAGGACCTCGAGTGCCTCGAGGGAGTCGATGACGACCAGGTCCATTCCGTCGATGTCTTTCTTCGTCGTCATCGTCCGCCGGAGGAACTCCATCCAGGGTTTCGATGCGCCCTTCCCCACCTCTTTCTGGATCGTGCCGACGTCGAGGATGTGCACATCGGCGCGGACGGCCTCCACGTCGAATCCCATCGCGGCCATCTGGGCCTCGAGGCTCGGTCGCGTCTGCTCCAGGGAGACGTACAGGCATTTCGCGTCCCGCTGGCGGGCGTTCGCGTGGAGGATCGCATAGGTCAAGGTCGACTTCATCGTCCCGGGCAGGCCCGAGACGAGCACGACGTGTCCCGGCGGGAGGCCGCCGTCGAGGACGTCGTCCAGACCCTCTATGTACGTCGGGATTTTCTTCGTGGCCATCGCGCTACCCCCAACGGGTCCGTGACAAGGTGAGGCGACACGGCCGCCCGAACCGTTCGAGCTTCCAGTCGAAATCCTCTTCGAGTCGGATCCGCAGCATCTCCGCCAGTGCGAAGCCGCGGATGCAGTGGACCGGGTGGCGCTCGTCGTGCCGCATCGTGCACACCCGCCGGTAGGGGCACAGGTCCCCGATTTCTGCGTGGACGATGTTCGCGTCCCCGGTGAACGTGGTGTCGGTCGTTACGAAGAGGCCGCCCTCGTCGATTGACTTCGTGTACGCTTCGCAGGCTTCCTTCGCGTTCGCTGACGCCTTGAACTTCGGCATGTCGATCAGGAGGAACTTCCGAAGGCCTTCCTCTTCGACGGTGCGCAAGAAGAGCGGCGCGTTCCCGAGCGACTCCGCCGCGCGGAGCATCCCATAAATGAAGAAGTCCAGAAGTCGCTGAAGCCCTTCCTTAGTCGTTGGCATGACCCGCCTCCATGGAACGTTCGCTCATCCGGCACCGTCCCGCAAGATCGCCTCGACCTGCTTCGCCGCCCGTTCCATCGCCAGGAGGACGAGTCCGAGGTTCGCGTCGTCGTAGACGAGGGCGACGAGGAGCGCCTCCTCCCCGGCGCCCAGGCTCAGGAGCTTGCCTCCGTCGGATTCGATGATCGCGCGAACGAATCGCCCTTGGGCCAGCTGGATCGTCGCCATTTCCGACGTGCCTACGATCGCGGCGGTCATCGCCGCCACCATCTTCGGGTCGACGCCATCCGGGAGGGTGTGGGTCACGACGAGGCCATCCCGCCGCACCACGGCGGCCGACTTGATGTCCGTCACGCGGGACAGCGCATCGATCGTCTCCTCGAGGCGCACCCACACGTCGGTCACGCGGGCACCTCCGCTGCCCTGAGGACCTCGGCGATCGACTGGACGGCCTTGTCGACGCTGAGGAGCAGGAGCCCCATGTTCGCCTCGTTCCGGACCATCGTGACGAGGATCGCCTCTTCGCCGGCACCGGTCGCGATCATCTTCCCGATCTGGGTGTCCACGATCGACGAGTTGAACGATCCGAGGCCCATCTCGATCACGGCCATCTCGGACGTGCCCACGATCGCGGCGGCCATCGCGGCGATCTTCTTCGGGTCCATCACCTTCGGGAGCGCGTGGGCGATCAGGATGCCGTCCCGGCGGGCGATCGTCGCCCCGAGCACGGCGGGGAGCCTCCGCAATTCCGTGAGGATTCCCTGGAGGCGGCGGGCCGCGTCACCGAGCATTAGCGCACCCCGATGATCATCTCGGCGAGCATCAGCAAGGCGTCCCGAACGCCCTTGTTCTCCGTCGCGACCGTCGGGACCACCGGCACATCGTCGGGCAGGCCCATGCGGTGCGCGATCTCCTCCGGAGGAATCGCACCCGGGAGGTCGCTCTTGTTCGCGAGGATCACGTATGGGATCCGCGGACCCACGAGGTCGAGCATCTGCCGGGCTCTCGCGAGCTCGTCGGGATGGCTTGCGTCGACGACCAGGAGGACGCCGCTCACCTCTCGCGCGAAAATCTTGAAGATGAACTCGAACCGCTCCTGGCCCGGGGTGCCGAAGATCTCGGCCTCGATCCCGGTGATGTTGACGTTCCCGTAGTCGAACGCGACCGTCGTGCCCATGCGGTCGATGCTGATCGACTTCTCCGCGAGGGCCTTGACGACGGTCGACTTCCCCGCGTTGAAGGGGCCGGTGACCAGGATCCGCGGGAAGTACACCGTCAGCCCGACGAGATCCTTGAACGTGTACGGGATCCAGTTCGTCCGAATTCCGTTCGACTCCATCTGCGAGATGCGCATCGAGTTGCGGATGATCCCGCCCCGGAGGGAGGATTGGAACTCCACGACGAAGTCGGACATCGCACGGATCTCATCGAGCTCGCGCTCCATCAGGGTCCAGTTGATGAACAGGAAACAGATGACCGTCCCGGCGGAGCGGGCGGCCTCGATCAGTTCCCGCCAGAGCCGAAGGACGTCTTCCTTGGGAAACCGGTCCATGAGGAACTCCATCGAGTCGACGACGATGCGACCGGGGCGCTCGGCCGTCATCGCGGCGATGATCGCTTCACGGATGTTCGCGAGGTTGTCGATGTCGTCGATGTGGTATTTCTCGTGGCTCGGGAGGAGGAGTTGCGACGAGGTCGCGTCGACGAGGACGAGCTTCGTCGGGTCGACGGCCCCGAAACGTTTCAATTCGCCCCGGGCGAGTTGCGGGGCGCGGAAGAAATCCACGTACAGGCAGGTCTCGCCGGCCTTCGCGCCTTGAATTGCGAAGTTCTCGCCGAAGAGGCGCTTCTCCGTCGGCTTCTCGCTGAACAGCAAGAGGGTCGAAGGACGTGGGAAACCTCCCTGGAGACGTTCGTCGAGGACCGGGATTCCCGTCTTTGCACGGGGGGCGATCGCCTTCGGCGGAGACTGCATCATCGCGCGACCACCGCCTCCGGGAGCTGGGCGAATGGATGCCAGGACGCGTCGACCTGGTACCCGCGCATGTGGTGGACCCGGATCTCGTGGTCCATGCCCTCCGTGAAGCGCATCTCGACGACGCCGTCCACGAGGGACCGCAGGAGGTTCATCGTCATCGGCTCGTGCACGCCCTCCTGGACCGCGTACAGGATGAAGCCGAGGTTCGTCTTCGCTCGCGACGTGACGATCTGGAAGAACTTTGCGATCGCTTGGGGCGAGTTGTGCAGGAAGAGCGTCGATATTGTGTAGAAGTAGATGCGGACGGGCGTCCCGATCTCCTGGCTCGCCTTGCTCATCGCCATCCCGATTCCTTCGAGGTTGCTGAAGCTCGAGACGAGGAACGTCTTCTTTCCGGCGGTCGTCTCCGGGGGTCGCTCCGACGACGTCGCGCTGTAGCAGTCGACGAACACGAACGACTTGCCCTCAACCGAATCGAGGTCGAGGTGCAACGCCTTTGCCCGCGCTCGGATCTCGCTCGGATGCAAATCCAACGTCACGAAGACGACGCGCTCGCCGCGACGCAGGTCGTCTCGGATTCGGTCCACGAGGTACTCGAATTTTCCGACGCCGGGCGGGCCGCTGAGGAGGATCGAATAGTTTGTCGGAAAGCGGTCCTCCATTCAGGTCACCTCGGTCGGGCTTTCGCTCGTGCGCTCGAAGGCGTCGGCTGATTCACCGGAGCCTTCGATGTTCCGTTTTGTCATATATAGGACGTGCCGTAGTTCTCAAGGCTGAGAAATCCCGTCATCGGGAGAGAATCGGACCCGGCGCGCGACAAAAACATATAACGCGAGGGTCCCATGCGTCGCGGGATGCCTCCCGGCGCGGTGGAGTTGAGCTATCTCGAGAAGAAAGTGCTCCTCGCGCTGGCCAGAGTCGAAAAGGCCGCGCCCGAGGAGATCCGGGTCGCGGGCAAGTTCCGGGAACTCGTCGAGGTGATGAACGGCGCCTCGTGGCTCCAGGCGAAGGGCCTCGTCACGATGAAAGAACGGGTCATCCATTCGTATCGACTGGCGAAGCCCGAGGTGGCGCGGCGGGAGCTCCCCGAGCGGAAGGCCCTGAAGGCTGCGATCAAGGCGGGCGGCCGAATCGAAGCAGCGCGCCTCAAGAGCGCCTGCAAATTCAATGACGCGGAACTCGCGGTCGCGTTGGGATGGCTGCGCCGAAAGGGCTGGGCCGATGTGTCGAAGGGGCCCGAAGGCAGTTTTGTTATCGTGAGCTCGGCCGGTCGCGCGGCGGTCAAATCGAAAGGGCCCGATGAGATTCTCCTGACTCGAATGCTGAAGGGAGAGCTCACGGAGGACGCGATCGATCCGCGCCTGTTGCGCGATCTGAAGTCGCGACGGGAGCTCGTGAAGGAGCGCGAATCCGTTCGCCGCGAAATCGCGTTGACGGCCGCGGGACAGAAGGTCCTCGCCGCCGGGATCGAACTGAAGGAGGAAGTCGCGCAGCCGACCACGGACCTCTTGCAATCGGGGAAGTGGAAGACCGTCGACTTCCGGCGGTACGACACGAAAGCCTTCGCGCCGCTGATCCGACCCGGCAAGCGCCACGTCCTGGGCGCGTACATCGAGCGAATCCGGCGAATCTTCCTCAGCATGGGCTTCACGGAGATCGAGGGAGACTTTGTGCTCCCCGCATTCTGGAACTTCGATGCGCTCTTCCAGCCGCAAGATCATCCCGCGCGGGACCAGCTCGACACGTTCTATCTGGAGAAGCCGTCGACGAGGCCTCTACCGGACGACGGGATCGTGCGCCGGGTCGCGGAGGTCCACGAGACCGGCGGGGTCACCGGGAGCACCGGTTGGCGGTACGGATGGAACCGCAACGAGGCGGTGCGCGCCGTCCTTCGTTCGCACACGACACCGATCACCCTGAAGTGGCTCAACGAGCACCCGGATCCGCCCCGGAAGGCGTTCATCATCGGTCGCGTCTTCCGACCCGATGCGATCGACTTCACGCACCTCCCGGAATTCCATCAGATCGAAGGCGTCGTGATGGAGGACGGCGCCAACCTCGCGCAACTGATTGGCGTGATCGAGGAGTTCTACCGCCGGCTCGGCTTCACGAGCGCGAAGTTTCGTCCCGGGTACTTCCCGTATACGGAGCCGAGCATGGAGCCGGAAGTCCAACTGGCCGACGGAACATGGATGGAGCTCGGCGGGAGCGGCATCTTCCGGCCGGAGGTGACCGAGCCGCTCGGCCTGAAAGCCCCCGTGCTGGCGTGGGGTCTCGGCCTCGAGCGACTGATCATGGCGGTCGAAGGAATCTCGGATATCCGTCAGCTGTACCTCAGCGACCTCGACTGGTTGCGAGACCACCGCGCGGTCCTGTGAGCACGCCGCATCTCAAATGAGAATCGCGTGGGAATCTTTATTTGCGCACCGAGAATCTGCGGCGCGGTCTTCGCATGCCTTCCTCCGCCGAGAACGACATCAGTGCGGGCGAACAGGCCCTCGGCCAGCTCGATTACGATGCCGCATACAAGCACTTCGATAAGGCGACGAAGGCTGATCCGACCAACGCGGTCGCGTTCTTCGGGAAAGCCGAAGCGGCCCTCGGGGTCCCGAAAGTTGAGCCGGACGAAATTCTGGTGCTCTACAAGAAGGCGATCGACTTGGACGGCGAGAATCCGCAGTTCCGGGACGCCCTCGCTTCGTTCTGCGTCGACCTCGGACGCTTCAACGACGCGGAGGAACAGTACAACGCTGCGGCGAAGTTGGACGAGGACAATGCCCCTTTCTACTGGTCCGAGTTCGCGATTCAGTATGCGCGGAAGGCTCCTCTGGTCATGGAGCAGTTCCTCGACGACAAGACCCGGGACATGATCCGGCAGAAGGCGCTGACGTACGCCCTGCGGGCCCTCGGGATCGAGAAAGAGGACGCGAAGCGCATCCTCTGAGACCGTTTAAGCGACGCGGACTCCAGGAGCCCGACCTCTTCGGCCGACGCGACATTCGACGCATACGCCGCCGGCCATATGGTCATCGCAGGCCGGCCGCCCGCAGCTGCGGCAGACCTGGAGCGTCGGGCGTTGGCAGATGTGACACAGGACCGCCACGGCCATAGGCCCTTAAAGGACGCGGGACGCAATGAAGGCTTGCCGCCGGCTGGTCGCCGGGAGGTCGAGGCTTACGTCCGTAAACATGCTTACACCGCCGATCGGTCCCGCGAGCTACGTCGGAAGGCTTCAATCTCCGCCGGATGAATCGTCACGCGTGCCATCGTCACGGTGGCACCGAGCCCATGGAGTTTCTCCGCCAGTTCCGCCGCGAGGGGTTGCGGGAGGATGAAGACGGATTGCCCGATCCAGACGACCCCAGGGCGGCGGATGTAGGGCCGGGCCGAGGCCTCCGGCATGTCCTTGCGACCGAAGATCAGGTGGGCGACCCGCGAGGCCGCCGAACGATTCGTCGTGGACACGTCATACGAGAGCAGGATCAGTGGAGTCGTCGACTCGAACGGCGCTTCGGTCGGGGCCATGAAGACCCCATCATGAAGCTATAATATAACTATATCCGGGAGGGATTGGTGAAAGTATTCGCGGAGGACGTGCCGGTCAAGGAATGCGTTCGCCTCGTCCCGTAAACATGTTTACAGGGTGAACTGCGCCCGTCGCGGCGTTCCCACCGCGTAAACACGTTGACAGCGCGGCGACCGCCCGCCAATCTGGGTGTCGGCCTCACAGCGCGCGCAGTTCGCCGAACGTGGTCGATCGCTCGGCGAGCGCGTTGTGTTTGTGGATGGACTCTTCGGCCTCGGATTTCACCCGCACCCAGGTGGTGTCGGGCATCTTCGGATAACGCTTCAGAAGCCGGTCCAACACGTCGCGCACGACGTCCTCGACGAATTTCGGGTTGCGGTGCGCCATCTCGACGAGGCGACCCTCATCGGGTCGCTTCAGCAGACCATACGTCGGCGCGGACAGCGACTCCTCGACGATGTCGATCAGCTCGTCCGCCTCGATGTCGTGGCTGGGGGGCTCCTGCAGAATCAGCGTCGTCCGATTCCGCTGGTTGTGCGTGATGATCGGGACGCCCTCCGGCCACCGCGCGAGTTCCGGGTGCTCCTTCAGGACGTCGTCGCGCACGGTCTCCATCGCGCACGGGCACGCGGTCATGCCCACGACCTCGACGCCGATCGATCGCACGACCTCCCGCTCCCCCCGTCGCGCGTTCGCGCGAGCGACGAGCCGGTAGGGCTCGAGTGAGGTCCGGCCCCACGGCGACGTTCGCTCGAGGAAGTACTCCGCCGTCGCCCAGACTTCCGAGGTCGTCGCGTAATCGTGTCGGTTCAGGAGGATTTGCGCGATGATCTCGGTGAGTTCTTCGAGGCTCCCGACCGGCTCTCGGACGGAACGGTCGACGACCTCGTTGATCGCCTCGAGATTCCGGGAGAGGTGGGATCCCTTCTGATCTTGCGGGAGATCGACGAACAGGTCGAGCGTCGTCGTCAGTGTCACCGCGCGATTCGGCCGACGGATCTGGACGGGCTTGACGACCCCCGTCACCCCGACCTTGTTCAATCGAAATCCGTTCGCGACCCGCTCACTCTGGACGTCCTTCGGGATTGACTCAACCCGGCGGGGTCTACCGGCCCGTACACTTAAAACTTGCCGGCGTCAGTGCGGCGAATTGCATTGTCGGCCGCCAGGCCCCATGGGAGGCGGGGCCGCGGTGAGAGCGGCACTTGGTCAAACCATGTGCGGCAATCCAACCCGCTGAGAGACGTAAAGAAAGAGGTCGCGAGGGCCGCTCCCCGCCTTGCGGCGGAGATCGCCCGAAGCCCTCGCGGGTGGGCGTTGGTTGGGGGGAGGATTGTTGAGCGTCTCAGCGGAGGCCGATGAAGCCGTCGTCGTTGAAGGCGACCGGTCCGACGTCCCAGGCGGCCTGGACCGTCTCGGGCGGCTGCACCTCGACGTGGATCGCGTGGTTGTTCTGTTCCTCGATCTCCTTCGCCGCGTTCTCGACTTCCTCGGCGAGGGTCGTGAGGTACGACTTGGTCAGGTGGTCGACGACGCCTTGAACGACTGTGACGACCATGTAGCTGATGACTTGCATCGCTTCGTTGAAGGACATCTGGTCGGCGAATCGGTTCAGTGAATCGTTCTCCACGACGATCACGCTGTCCGCTTCCCGACGAAATTCTTCGAGCCCTTGCCGGGCGGCCTCCGTCCGACCTTCGATCTCGAACGGCAGGATCGCGACGCCGATCGTGACGGCCCCGTTCGCCCGCGCAGCTCGTGCGACGACGGGCGCGGCCCCCGTCCCCGCGGCGCCTCCGAGGCCCGCGACGACGAAGACGATGTCCGAGGAGAGCGATTCCCGGAGGGATCCTTCCTGGTCCTCCGCGGACGCCCGTGCTCCGGCGATCCGGTCCCCGTCCGCCGGCTGGCCGAGCAGGATCTTCACGTCGCATTCGGTCTTCGAGAGCCCGGAGGGATCCGTGTTCACCGCGATCGTCTCGACGCCCTTGATGTCGCGGTCGTAGAGCGCGCTCACCATCTTGCCACCGGCGCCCCCGACTCCGACGACGGAGATTTTCGGGTCCACGGCATCCTCAAACAGGCTGCTGATGACTTCCTCGACGTAATCCCTGGGTACCATTGCGTCCGGCCTCCTCATTCCGCGTCCGATCGAGGGAGGCCGGAAGGCAGTTCACTCCACTGAAGGCGTGCATCCCATCCCTTCATGACAGGTTCCCATCCGCTCCCTTTTTCTGTCGTTCGGGGTGACTCCCTTCCGGCATCCGTCACGCCTCGGCGGTTCATGGCGGGATGACTCCTTCCTTGTCGCCCGTCGATACGGAGACGACCTTGCCGGTCATCTTGTCGACTTCCTTCCGGTGGTCTTGGATCTCCTTCACCCGGTCCCGCGTGAACCACTCCTCGATGCTGCGGACGACCGCGTGCTCCCGACTCAGGAAGTAGCCGTCCGCCACGAGGCGGTCGATCAGTTCGAGGTAGTACCGCGGGATGCGGATTTTGACCGTGTCGCCGCCCTCGCGGATCGTTTGGATATACGCCTGGACCGCGTCCCGGACCAGTTGCGAGCGGTTCCCATGCGACGTGCTCCCCTTCAGGAACGCATCGATCAGCTCGAGGTTTTCTTTCTCGAGCCGCAGGGTGATCCGCTCGTTTTCGTCCATCCGAATCCCTCGCCTGAACAACGGGAACAGGTATGACGAGGTCATACACCATTCCTCGCAATTTTCGGCGTGTTATCCGCGGTATCCTGAAGCACGGTACATATACTTGTTGTCAATTGTCATACGACGTAGGACAAAGGGTCTCCATCGCGACACGGAATCGTGCCTGGAAAGACCGCTCGATTTATATTTGGTATGCCAAATGGAAGCCGCCTCTCGTCGGCGACGAACGAGGTCGAGCGACCCTTCGAATCCCCCGCGAAAAGCTTTACGAGAATCGCTCCTATGTGCGCGCGTGGCCAAGAAGTTGCGTCGAGCCGGCGGTCGGCGGAAAACGCCCGAAACCCGCCGCACGGCCAAGCGCAGCCGTCGCCCCCGACCGCGGCCCGAGCCGAAGGCCCGTCGATCTCTCCCCCGGCGTGGGAAAGCGAGATCTCATCCCCGCCCCCGCACGGCGGCGAAGCCTCGGCGCGGCGGAGGACCGGTCGACCTGCGGCAGATCGAGGCCAAGTGGCAATCCGCGTGGGAGCGCGAACATGTATACGTCGCGCGCGCGGAGGTCGGTCGGCCGAAGTGGTACTCCACCGTGCCGTACCCATACATGAACGGGTACCAGCACCTCGGGTTCGGAACGTCGTTCCTGCGGGCCGAGTTCCAGTCTCGATTCCGGCGAATGCTGGGTTACAACGTCCTGCACCCGCAGGCGTTCCATTGCACCGGCCTGCCGATCCTGGGAGCGGCGAAGCGGATTGCGGAGAAGGAGCCGAAGCAGTGGGAGATCCTTCGGGCGATGGGCATCCCCGACCGCGAGATCCCGAAATTCGCGGATCCGATGCATTGGATCGAGGTCTTCCCCGCCGCGACCATGGACGACCTGAAGGCGCTCGGCGCGGCCGTCGACTGGACGCGTTCCTTCATTACGACGCCGCTCAACCCGCCCTACGATGCCTTCGTGCGCTGGCAGTTCCATCGACTCAAGGACGGCGGCTACGTGCGGATCGACAAGCACCCGGTCATTTGGTGTCCGAAGGACCAGGCGCCGATCGGGGACCACGATCGCCTCGAAGGCGAGGGCGAGACGCCGACGGAATACACGCTGTTGAAGTTCCCCTTGGCCGACGGCCGATTCCTCGTCGCGGCAACGATCCGGCCCGAGACCGTGTTCGGGCAGACGAACCTCTGGATCGATCCGGACGCGGAATACGTGGTCGCAAGGGTCGGCGACGAGCGGTGGATCCTCAATGACCTCGCGTCGAAGAAGCTCTCGGAGCAGGGGAAGTCGGTCGCGATCGAGTCGAGGATCCATGGAGCCGATCTGCTCGGCAAGGATGTGGTGGCGCCCGCGATCAACCGGGCGATCCCGATTCTGCCCGGCTCCTTCATCGACCAGGGCCGCGGCACCGGGATCGTGACGAGCGTGCCGTCGGACGCACCGGACGATTACGTGGCCCTGCGGGACCTGCAGCACGACGATGCTCTCCTGGACAAGTACGATCTGGACCCGGAGCGGATCCGAGCCATCCAGCCGATCTCCATTATCCGCACGCCCGGATGGGGCCCGTTGCCGGGCGTCGAGATCGTCGATCGCCTCGGGATCCGGAACCAGCAGGACCGCGAGAAACTCGAGCAGGCGAAGGCGGAGGTGTACAAGACCGGCTTCTACCGTGGCGTCCTGAACGAGAACTGCGGCCCCTACGCCGGCGTTCGGGTGGAGGTCGCCAAGGACGAGATTCGGAAGGAGCTGACGTCGAAAGGCCAGGCCGACCTGATGTACGAGCCGAGCGGGGTCGTCATCTGTCGGTGCCTGACGCCCGCGATCGTGAAGGTCGTGGACAACCAATGGTTCCTCTCGTACGCCGATCCGGCGTGGAAGGCGAAGGTCCACGAAGCGATCGCGTCGATGGACCTGTACCCGGAGGCGCTGCGAAAGTGGTTCGATTACGTGACGGACTGGCTTCGAGACTGGCCGTGCGCCCACCACCGCGGCCTGGGGACGATCCTGCCATGGGATTCGAACTGGGTCATCGAGTCCCTGAGCGACTCGACGATCTACATGGCGTATTACACGATCGCCCACGCGCTCCAGGGCGGGCACCTGCGGTCCCAGGTCCCGTGGGCCCAGCGCCTCGACGACTCGTTCTTCGATTTTGTGTTCTTCGGGAGCGGAACCGCGAAGGCCGTCGCATCCCGCATCGGCTTGGATGCGAAGGCGGTCGAGGACCTCCGACACGAGTTCGTGTATTGGTATCCGCTCGACCTACGCAACACGGGGAAAGACCTGGTCCAGAACCACATGGCATTCTGCCTCTTCGGACACACCGCCATCTTCCCGAAGGAGCTCTGGCCCCGCGGGTTCGGCGTGAACGGGTGGGTGCGCCTGGCGGGGCGGAAGATGTCGAAGTCGCGTGGGAACGTCTGGTACATCCGCGAATCGGTGCGGGAGTGGGGCGCCGACGTCATCCGCTTGACCGTCGCCAACGCCGGAGACGGCCTCGACGACCCGAACGTCGACATGGACTTCGCGGAGTCTGCGAAGACCCGCATCGGAGAATGGCTCCGGTTCGCGACCGCGAAGCACGCCAGCCGCCGGGAGCACCATGGGATTGACGCGTGGTTCCTGAGCGTCCTCAACCGTTCGATTCAGGCGAGCCGGACCGCGATGGAGGGGATGAACTACAAGGCGGCCCTCCGTCACGGCTATTTCGACCTGCAGGCGGCTTGGTCCTGGTATGTTCGCCGATCGGAGGGGCGGCCTCACGCGGACGTCTTGCGACGGTTCATCGATGTGCAAACGAAGTTGCTCGCCCCGTTCGTACCGCACGTCGCAGAGGAGATCTGGCATCGCCTCCAGGGGGAGGGGTTCGTGGTGAACGCGCGGTATCCGGAAGCAGTCGCGGGCGAGATTGATCCGCGGGCAGAGGCCGCCGAAGCCCTCCTCCAATCGACCTTGGCCGACGTCCGGGAGATCCTGAAAGTCACCGGGATCGCCCCGAAGCGACTCGCGCTCTATACCGCCCCCGCGTGGAAGATTCAGGTCCAGAGCGTCGCACGGGACCTCGCGAAGCAAGGCCCCATCCCGATGAACGTCCTGATGGAGAAGGTCCTGGCCCAACCGGGGATGCGGGAACGCGCGAAGGAGGTCGCCGCATTCGCCAAGAAGGTCGTGGAAGACTTGCGGCACGCGAAGCCGGACGACCTCGACCGGTTCAGCTCGATCGACGAGTTCGCGATGTTCCGGGAGAACCTCGGCTTCCTGGGGAAGGAGCTCCGCGTGACCGTCGACGTGTTCCGCGCGGACGATCCGAAGCGCTGGGATCCCGCGAAGAAGGCGGACCACGCTGTCCCCGGACGGCCTGCGATCTACGTGGAGTGAGTCGATGAAGATCCGGCGGCCCTCCACCCCGGAGGTGCCTTTCAAACGAAGACGGAGCCCGCCGCCGCAGGCGACGAAACTCCTGACGTACTCGCTCGCCGCGGGAATCGTCTTCATGGTCCTCCTCGCGATCGTCTTCCTCCCGAGGATGTTCCCCGACCAGCCGCCCATCGAGATCGTGAGGGGGTTTCATTTCGAATCGCAGAACGGCACGCAAATTTACATCGACAGCGTGACAGTCTCCCTCGAACTCTCAAGATTCCGCGCGAACTTCTCGGTCGGCGGCGTCGAGACGGCGCGCCTGGGTCCCGGCCTAGGCGGGGGGAACGCGACGTTCCGATTTGTTGACGGGAGCCCCGCGAACGGACTCTTGGATTCCGGAGACTACTTCCAGGTCTCCCCGCCTCCGACGGGATGTTACCGGCTGGAGATTTTTCAAGTGGATGTCGGTCGGCTCACGGGATCGCTGACCTGGGGCGCGTGCCCCTAGCGCAACGTTTAATTGAACCGCGGGCCTGTAGCTTAGCTAGGTAGAGCGATCGGCTCTTATCGGCACGCTCCATCGGAACGTCCGAGGGACACCGATAGGTCAAGGGTTCGAATCCCTTCAGGCCCGTTTATCAACTCAAACTCTCCGCTCGAGTCTTGCTCGGCCATCGCGAACCTTCATCTCATTCAACCTCGTACTCGGCGCGTCCATGGCCCGCAACCTGTACTTCCTCGGCACCGCGGGTTCGGGGAAGTCGACGATGGTCTACGCGTTCCAACTGTGGATGAACTCCCAAGGACTCGACTGCGTGACGGTCAACCTCGATCCGGGCGCAGAGGCCCTGCAGTACTCGCCCGACCTCGACGTCCGCGATTACGTCAACTTGGAGGAGGTCATGGCGGAACAGGGCCTCGGGCCGAACGGCGCGCAGGTCGCCGCCGCGGACATGGCCGCGATGAACGCGAAGGAACTCGCGGACGTCCTCGAGACATTCGAAACGAACTACGTCCTGATCGACACGCCGGGCCAGATCGAGCTCTTCACCTTCCGGGCGTCCGGCCCGGTCCTGATCGATGCGTTCGGGCGCGAGGACTCCGCGCTGGTCTACCTCAACGATCCCGCTCTCGTCAAGAACCCGAGCGGCTTCATCTCCTCCGTCCTCCTCAACGCCATCGTCCAGTTCCGCCACGGTTTGCCCTTCGTCAACGTCCTGAGTAAGGCGGATCTCCTCCCCGAGCCGGACCTCGAGCGGATCGTGAAATGGTCGCTCGACCCGTTCGCCCTGTACGTCCTGAAGAGCATTGAGGTGATCGGCGTCTACCGCCGCGTTCACCCCGTGTCCTCCGAACTGACGTTCGGCTTCGAGGAGATCTACAGTCAGGTCCAGCAGGTCTTCGAGGGCGGCGAGGACTTGTCGAAGGACTGAGCGCGGCCGTCCAAGCCACGTCTTGCTGAATCACAGAAGGCCCTCGAATGCCTTGAGGACCTCCGGATACTTCGCGCGAATTGCCTCCAGGACGGCAGTGGTGGAAAGCTGATTCACTCCTAGTTCAGAGACTGCACGTAAGACCTTGTTGATTGTTTCGTCGTCAACTCGGATGAGGCGCTCTTTGATCAGGTAATGCCGCGCAAGCTCCTCCTCCATTCGCTCGCGCCACTTCGCATCGTAGGCCCGAAGCGCCTCCTCGGTCGCCTCCCCCTCGATCGCGTCGGCGGCGACTTCGCCCGCGTACCGCCCGGACAAGCAGCCGTTGAGGATCCCGCCGCCGGTGAGCGGGTCGATCAGTCGGGCCGCATCGCCCGCCAACAAGACGCCAGGAGCGACCGTGCGGTCCAGCGGGAGGGAGACGCTCACCGCCCCCGCGACCTCCTCGACGATCTCCCCGCGGGCGAGGCCCGGGGTTCGCGCGATCAGTCGGTCCAGATACTTCTTGGCATCCGCGCGCTCTCGGATCTTCGAGAGGTTCACGCCAATCCCGACGTTGGCCACGTCCTTGTCCTTCCAAAACACCCAAGCGTAGCCGCCGGGGGCGCAGCTCCCGAGGTAGAAGTCGTTCAGCCGCGGATCGCCATGAACGCCTACGAGAGTGTACTGCAGGCACGCGTCGATGTCCCTCGTCCGCAGGTGCGTCTCAAGGCCCGCCCATCGTCCCACCTGGCTCTCGAACCCGTCGGCCCCGATGACCACCTTCGCGTGAACGTCGAAGGTGTCGCCCATGTGCTCGCACCGCGCCCCGACGACGCCTCCGTCTTCCTGGAGGAGCGCGACCGCGCTCGTCTTGATCATGATCTCGGAGCCGGCCCTCGCGGCCTCGCGCGCAAGGAACCGGTCGAACAGATCCCGCTCCAAGATGTATCCGCACTCGTTGCCGGCGCGGGTCTCATCGAGGACCAGGGTCGTCCCGTCCGGCGCGATGATGCGCGCTCCGTCGACCTCGTGACAAATGAATTCGCGGCTCGGCGTCAGCCCGATCTCCTCGAGCCACCGTTTCGCGACGCCTTCCCCGCATCGAACCGGCGTACCGATCTCCGACCGCTTTTCGATCATGAGGACTTCGGCGCCCCCGCGAGCCGCGTACTTCGCGGCGGTGCTCCCTGTCGGACCAGCGCCGACAACAAGCACATCCACCGAGCGATCCATTCGCGAGGTCGGATTCCGTCGGGCTTCATGAGGATTTGGGACTCATTCGTTGGAACGGCGGGTCCGGGAGCGCCGGACGCCCCGTCTCCCGAGACGTCGACTCTCTAACAGGACGTGTCTGCCTCAGGTCGAACAGCGTACGTATTTGCTTGCGTTGGTACTTACGTGACTCATGGAGCTGGAAACCCGGAAGGTCCAGAAGCTCGGGTACTCGAGTCTCGGGGTCTCCCTCCCGAAGGACTGGGCGGCGTCGAATGGCATCCGGCCGGGTGCTCTCGTGAGCCTCGCGATCGAGGACGACGGAAGCCTCCGGGTAAGGGTCGGTCCGCTCGAGGAGTACCCGGTCGCCGCCGAGGCCACAATCGATGCGGACGAATGGAGCGGGCCCGAAGCCCTGACGCGGATGATCACCGGCAACTACATCGTCGGTTGCAACACGATTCGCCTCCGGAGTCGGGAGGAACTCTCCCCGAGCCAGCTGCAGGAAATCCACGAGGCGGTCCGAGGCCTCACAGGGCTGACGATCGTCAATCAGGGCCCCAAGTTCGTGACCATCGAGAACTTCGTCGAGCCGACGCGCTTCCCGATCGACGGTCTCCTCCGACGGCTGCACTATCTGACGTCGCGGATGGAGAAGCTCGCGCTCGGCGTGATCTCCGGCGACGCGAAAGGAAACATCGAGGAAGTCGCGCGGATGGAGCTCGAGGTCGACCGCCTGTATTGGCTCGTCGTGCGACAGCTCCTCCTCGCGGCCCAGAACCGAACGATCTCCGGACGGATCGGGGTGACGGAGCCGCGGCATCTCCTCGGGGATCGGGTCGTCACGGTCGGCCTGGAGAACGTGGGCGACCTGTGGGAAGAACTTGCGGCGGGGGTCGCTCCGTTCCTGAAACCGAACCGACGGATCCCGCGGGAATTCGCGAAGACGATCGGGAACCTCAAGGGGAAAATCGAGGAGGTGATCGAGCTCACGATGACCGCGTTCTTCGCGAACGACCTGGCGAAGGCGAATGAGGCCCTCGACCGCCAAGACGCGTTGACCCGGGACATTCGGGCGGCCGGCAGCTCCAGTTCGAGGCCGAGCCGTTCATCGAAGGGCGGACCGTCTCGCTCGAACGGGTTGTTCCAGATCGTCCTTCGACCCCTCGAGCACGTGGCGAAGTACTACGGCAGCATCGCGCAGATCACGATCAATCGCGCGCTCGAACGCCCGGTGCGCCCACGAGCTCCCGGGGTCGAGCCACCCGCGGCGGTGGAGCCAACGGATCGCCCGTGAGTCCGATCGAAGTTCAGGCGCGCGCGATCCGCGCCGCGTAGTCGCTTCGGAGCTCCTTCATCGTCCGCGTCTTTCCCGGTCCGGCTTGCGGGAGCTCGGACACGAGGACCACGTCCTCCACGTGGGCCAGGAGGGGATTGAGGTTCTCCTTGATGGATCGTTGAAAGTCACGGCGGAGTTGTGCCCGGAGTTCATCGGAGCCGAGGAGCCCGGGATCTCGGGGCACCGCATACACGACCAACCGGTGCTGTCCGGACCGGTCGACGTCTACCGCGATCGGCTTCGTGTCGTACACGAGATCGTTCCTGAGCACACTCCGGATCTCCTCGGAGCTCGTCTTGACGCCATTGATGTTGATCATGTCGTCGATTCGTCCCAGGTGACGATAGTAGCCGCCGCCGAGGCGCTCGACCTGATCTCCGTGTCGCCGGAGCACCTCTCCGTGCAGACCTTTCGGAACGTTGTCGTAATACTCCTCGTCGTTATCGTAGTTGAGGAGCTCCGTCGAGAGACCGATGGACGGAGGGACGAGGAAGACCTCTCCCCGCGCGGCTGGGCGGCCTCCGTCGAGGATTTCCAGATCGAGACCGAAGGCCGGAGTCGTGAACGTCGACGGTGCGCAGGGCTGCACGACGGTCCCAGTGATGTATCCGCCGCCGATCTCCGTGCCGCCGCAATATTCCACGATCGGCCGGTACCCCGCGAGGAACATGAGGTACAGCATCTCCTCCGGGGTCGACGGTTCCGCGGTGGAGCTGAACACCCGAATCCGGTGCCAATCGAGCCCTTCCATCGATCCGTCTGTCTTCCAACTCCGGACCAGTTTCGGCACGACCCCGAGCATCGCGACGCGGGCCCGGGCAACGAACTCCCCGAACGCGCGGGTCGTGGTCGCCCCGACGTACAGGGCCATCGTCGCTTGGTTCACCAGGCTCGCGTACGTCAGCCAGGGACCCATCATCCACCCGAAGCTCGTCGGCCAAGCCAGCACGTCCGACGGTCGGACGTCCTGGTGGAGATACGCATCGGCGGCACTCTTGATCGGCGTCGTCTGTGTCCACGGGATCGCCTTCGGATCTTTCGTGGTCCCGGACGAGAACAGGATGTTGGTGTGGTCGGAGGGCCGACCGGAGACCGCGTCGTAGGTGTCCCGGTCGCTCAAGAAGTCCGTCCATCCAATGTCGTTGCGGGCCAGATGTGGCTGTTCTCCCGTGCGGGGGATGACAATCGCTTGGGGGCCATCCGCCTCAATCACCTTAGAGTAAATGTCATGCACCTTCCCATCACGGAGGTACGAATCGACCGTGAACACCGCGTGAGCGTCCGCAATGCGAGCGCGTTTCTGGAATTCCGGCGGCGCGGCCGCGTCGGCGATTCCGACCACGCACCGCCCAGAGAGCACGATGCCGAGGTACGCGGCGACCGCTTCCGGGGTCATCGGAAGGTACAGCGCAATTCGCTCCCCCCGACGCAGACCGAGCGCGTCGAGACCGTTCGCGATCCGGGAACTCAGACGACGCAGTTGCCCGTACGTCATCTTGCGGATCGCGTTCGATCCCTCGAGGCCGAAGATAATCGCGGTCTTGTTCGGGGCGGCGTTGAAGCAACTCTCGGCGATGTTCAGCTGCGCGCCCGCGAGCCATTCCGGGTGACGCGGGTCGCCGGGTTCCGTGAGAATTCGAGTCGGCCTCGTCCGGAACACGATGCCGAGCGTGCGAACCATCGTGGACCAGTAGTCTTCCCGCCGGTCCACGGACCATCGTCGAAAGTCCTCAAACGAAGTGAGCCGTCGTTCCGCCATCATACGGCCGATGTTCGAGGAGTGCACATCGGCCTTGGAAGGCACCCAGGCCGGCCCCGGGCCATCCTCCCGACGACGGTCCTCGTACGCGAGATGGTACAGCGCGAGGTGAGCGTCGAATCGCCAGCGAGCGGCGGGGTTCGTAAGGAGCAGCGAACGCAGTTTGAGCCAGAATTGCTCCTGGGCGCGCGAATCGAGAGGCCCGGGGTACCGTCGGGATGCTTCCTCGATTCCGGCCGCAAGTTCCTTTGCGAGCCTCGGAGGGACGCCCCACGATTCTACGTCGGCGGGCCGAATCGTAGGGCGCATGCGGATGAAATCTCCCAGACTCACTTAAGCCTGCGGACCTTAAGTCCGCGTCGCGCCCCGCGAGCTCAATCACTTCTGGAAGCCCGGTCCCGGCTTCTCTGCAATCATCGCCTTGCGGGCATACTCGAGGGCCCGTTCGACGGCTTCGCGCGGGGTGGCGACCGAGACGAAAAGTTTCGCTTCCACACCCGCCTTCTCGATCGGCCACGTCCGAAGGCCGAATACCGTCTTGCCCAAATCGAAGGCGTGGGCCATCTCGCTCAAGGTGCCATATGAGCCGTTCACCGCGATGATCGCATCGGCGGTGCGGACGATGATCAGATTCCGCGCGGTGCTCATCGCCGTTGCAATCGGCAGGTCGATATGGGAATTCGCATCCGCCTTGTTCCCGGTCGGCAAGACGCCGATCGTCAAACCACCTCCCCGCTTCGCGCCCTTCGCCGACGCCTCCATGACGCCGTTCAGGCCACCGCAGATCAGGACCGCATCGGCCCGTGCGATGAGGAATCCCACTTCCTCGGCGAGGGCCAGGCCGTCGGCCGACGCCGTGCTCCCGCCTCCGATTACACCGATGATTGGCTTCCGAGCCATAGAGGAATCTCCGTTCAAGCTCGCGACCGAATTAAGCCTTTGCCGCTGTCAATCGACTTTTGATACGTTCCCTTGAACATCGACGAATCACTTGCGATCGCATCGTGAATCTCGATGGAGGTCCGTCGGCCTTATGCCGACGTGGGCATTGTCGCGCCCCGGGGACTGTGATGGCCGACGACCCAACCCGCGAGTACTTCGACGGGAGTGACCGCGACCGAGCCGCCTTCGAGGCGGGAATCAAACTCGGCTCGATTGCCCATCAATATGTCGGAACGCCCTTGACCTCGGAGAGCGCGCCAGCTCTCGAGCGCGCGATCGAGGCCGCGACGAGAGTGCAGCCGTTGGTCGAACGGGTCCGGGTCCGGATCGACCGCAAGCGGATGAGGATCCGGGGACCTTACCGATACGGCGTGTTGACGGAGGACCTGTTGGACGTCGAAGTCGCGGTGCGGGTCGGCACCGCGCGGGCCGTTGGCGCGCTCCGTTACGTGCCGGAACTCGACTATCCACTCATGTATTTGAAAGCCATCGGCGGGTCCACCAAGAACTAATAAGGGACTCCCATTCTGCCGCGACCCGATGGCGCAGGGCCGCGAGGTCGAGGTCAAGTTTCGCCGGGACCTCGGGCTCCTGGAAATCACGATGATCGGGCTCGGCCCGACGATCGGGACGACGATCTTCCTACTCGTCGGGCCCGGCTTCGCGATCACGGGTCCTTCGCTCGTCCTGGCATTCGGACTGAACTTCGTCGTGACCATGTTCACCGCCATGGCGTACATGGAGCTCGGCTCCGCGTTTCCCGAGACGGGCGGCGGATATCTCTGGATCCGCCGATCGATGCGCGACCCATGGGGCTTCCTCGGAGGCTGGATGTCGTGGTTTGGCCATTGCATCGTCGCCTCGTTCTACATCTACGGATTTGGATTCGGCATCGTCCTCGCCTTGAAGACGATTCTCGGCACTCCGTCCCTGGTCCTCTACGGCCTCGATGAAGGAGCGCTGACAAAACTCTTCGCCGTCCTCGCCGCGGGCGTCTTCATCGGGCTGAACTACCGCGGGACCAAGCTCACGGGGAAATCGGAAACCGCGGTGACGATCGCCCTCGTGGTGGTCGTAAGCGTCTTCATCATCGCAGGATTGTTGCACCTGACGCACACCGGCGTGCCGGCGGCAAACTTCCAGCCGTTTCTCCACGGCGACTCCGGTTTTCTCCAATTTGTCTCTCTCCTCGGAGCGATGGGCTTCACGTTCATCGTGTTCGAGGGCTACGAGATCATCGCGCAGACCGGGGAAGAGGTGCGCCACCCGGAAAAGAACATTCCGCGCGCCCACTTCATCGTGATCGGCCTTTCGACCCTCATTTTCATCCTGGTCGCGTTTGTGGCGATCGGGATTTCGGGGAATTGCAGCGGGGGCCCGAGTGCATCGTGCTTGCTCCTTCAGGCGTCACCCGGGGGAGCCGTGGGCAACAACAATGCGATCGCCGAGATCGCGGCGCAGGTGATGCCGTACGGCACCCAGATCATCGTGTTCGGCGTCGCCCTGGGAGCCCTGGCAGCCCTGAACTCCCTGATCTTCTCCTCGAGCCGTGTCGCGTTCGCGATGGGCCGGGACGGCGGACTCCCCCGCGTCCTCGGGAAGCTCCATGCTCGGAAGCGCACTCCGCACGTTTCGATTGCCGTCTCGGGGCTCATCATCGTGGGCATCACGCTGACCCTCGATCTCAATACGGTCGCGGCGAGCGCCGACGTCATGTTCCTCCTCCTATTCCTGATGGTGAACTGGGCGGCGATTGTCCTCCGGAGGACGATGCCCGACGTGAAGCGGTACTACGTGATGCCGCTCTTCCCCCTCATTCCGATTTTGGGCATCGCGACGAAGTTCGTCCTCGCCCTCAGCCTCTGGACGATCGAACCGATCGCGTGGTTCGTCGCGCTCGGCTGGATCGGGGTCGGGCTCACGGTCCACTACCTGCACGAACGGAAGGAAATCGTGATCGGCGTTACGAAGGTCGTGGAGTCGATCTTGCCGCGGCGCCGTCCACGGTACCGAATCCTGCTTCCCATCGAGGACTTCGAGCGGGTCGAGCTCGTCGAGTTCGGCGCCTTGATCGCCCAGGTCGAAGACGCGGAGCTCACGCTCCTCCACGTGATCGAGGTGCCGCCGGCCCTGCCGATCGATGCTATCGACCGGGCTTACGTCAGCGAGGTCCGCTACCATCTCGGCAAGTTGCGGAGGCGCGCGGAGGAACTGGGCGCCTATTCGACGGCCCGCGTCGACGTGAGCCACAAGGTGTTCGATTCGATCCTGGACAACGTCCGCGAGGACGAGACGGACCTCCTGATCCTCGGATGGAGAGGGGGCTGGCGGCGGGGCCGGATCCTGGGAACGAACGTCGACCGATTCGTCCAGGAGGCCCCGTGCGACGTCGTCGTGTTCAAATCCGCCGGGCTCAAGCCGAAAGTCGAGCGCATCCTCGTCATGAATGCTCCGGAATGGCATGTGTCGTACGCGACGGGGTACGCGATCCTGCTCGCGAAGAAGCACCGCGCGAAGATCACGATCCTCAGCGCCGTCCAGACGGACCGCGAGCTCGAGAAGGAACGGGGCTACAGCGCGCGGCTCGCGGAGATGTGCCGCACGCACGGCGTAGCCTTCGAGGAGAAGTTCGTCAAGGCGCGAAACATCGTCGACGCCGTGGTCGAAGAGGCGAAGAACTACGACCTCCTCGCGCTCGGCGCGTCCACCGAGTGGCGGCTGACGCAGTTCGCATTTGGCCCCTGGCAGGACCAGATCGCACGGCGGACCGAGATGCCGACGCTGATGGTCCGCAAGGTCCGCCGCAAGGAGGAGCCCGTGCCCACGCGAAACCCGGTCCCGCTCCCGACGCCGCCTCCGCCGCACCCTTCCTGAGCGCTGGCCGCTACCACTGTGCGGTGCCGCAGCTCGGGCAGAACCGATCCGTACTGGGCATCTGCCTTCCGCAGTTCTTGCACGTGTGGAGCGCGCCCTGCGGCGGGATGGGAGGGGGAGCCATCATCATCGGCGCGGGCGGAACCTCTTTCATGATCCCGCCGGCGACCGACAACACGACGCCGATGCTGAAGAGCGCGACCATCCCGTACGCGAAGGTCCGATAGCCCGACGCCGACGACAAGAGTGCGGCGCACCATCCGGGGTACGGTTCCCCTGGACCGCCCGGGCCGCACGTGAAAGCGTGGGTCGTCTCGAGACCGGTTGCGACGAACCATCCGTAGGCGGCGCCGATCAGACCGACGAACAGGAGCACGAGGCCGATGACGAAGACCGCGACTTTCACGCGTCCCTCGCGTCCGAACGGAGCCCTCGGCTTATCACCTTTGTCCTCCGGGAACCGAGTTCCTCCCGATGCGGTCGTATAAAGACTCTTTTATAGCGCAACGCATATTTCTGACGCCGCGTGGGTGGCATGGGCGAGGCGCTCAAGATCGGGATTACGGGCCTCCCCGGGGCCGGCAAGACCTACTGCCTTCTCAAGGTCATCGAGATGCTCGAAGGCGACGGCCTCAAGGTCGGCGGCATGATCACCGAGCCGATCGTCAAGCGAAACCGCCGGGAAGGATTCTACGTCATGGACTGGGCGTCGAAAGAGAAACGGGTGTTCGCCTCCCGCGAGATAACGTCGAAGACGATGGTCGGCCGGTTCGGTGTCGACATCAGCGCGCTCGAGGAGGTCGGCGTGAACGCGCTGCGCGGGGCGACCGCGAACGCAGACGTCATCGTGATCGACGAGGTCGGGAAGATGGAGGTCGAGTCGCCGAACTTCGTGCTCGCGGTGAAGGACGCCCTCGAAGCGGACAAGCCGCTCCTCCTCACGCTCCACAAGAAGTCCCGCAATCCGTTGCTCCAGGACATCCGCCGTCGGGACGATGTGCGGATCCTCGAGGTCACGATGGTGAATCGAAACCTCTTGCCGTACAAGATTGTGAAACTGATGAAGGGCGAGGTCCTCTGAGGACGAAGGCCTAATCCGGGCCGCCCCGTATCGCGACGCGTGGAGTTTCCGTTTCCCGTCGCACCGGTGTCCGAGGGAGCCGCGAACCTCGTCGTTCCGGACGTCGCGCGGCGAAAAGGGCCAGGAACTGCTGGGCCGTGGCCGTTCTACAATCCCACGATGGCGGTGAACCGCGACCTCAGTGCGATCGTCCTCGCGAAATGGCCCGGTCCGCTCGGGTCCGTCCTGGACGGTCTCGCGGCGACCGGCGCTTGGGGGATCCGGATGGCCCTGGAGACCCGCGCGGATCGCGTCAAGTTCAACGATTGGTCGCCAGAGGCGACTCGGCTGATCCAAGAGAACGTTCGCCGGAACGGGTTGGTTGCAGAGGTCCATCGGAGTGATGTGCGCTCCCTCGTGGGCGAGGGGCGGTACGACTTCGTGGACGTCGATCCGTTCGGCCCTCCGACCCCGTTCCTCGCCTCCGCATTCGACGGCGTCAGGGGATCGGCAGGGATCGGCATCACCGCCACCGACACGGCTGTCCTGTGTGGAACCTATCCGAAGGCCTGCCAGAAACGGTACGGTGCCCGCCCGCTTCGCTCGCCGCAGGGCGCGGAGATCGGCCTTCGAATCCTGCTCGGTTACTGCGCTCGGCTCGCGAACCAGCGAGGCCTGGAGGTTCGTCCCATCTTGGCCTTCTCCGCGGAACACTTCCTTCGGGCCCTGGTGCTGGTTTCGTCGGGCTCGGCCCGAGCTCCGATTGGCTACATGGCTCGCGGCGAATCCGGTGACCTAGTCGCGACAACCGCAGCGAACCGCGACGCGATTGGTCCATTGTGGCGGGGTCCCCTCGGGGACGCCGCGGTGGTCCGTAAGCTTCAGCCCTCCGCGTGGACTTCTGTCGTGTCTGCGAGGCTCCTCTCACTTCTCAAGACCGAGTGCGACATGGCGCCCTTCTTCGTCACGACGGACGAACTCGCGGCTCATGAGCATCGGTCGCCACCGCGACTCGACCGGTTCATCGACGGCCTGCGGGCGATCGGCCATCGGGCGACCCGGACCCACTTCCATCCGCGCGGCGTCAAGACGGACGCGCCGTCGCGCGAGCTCGCGCGTTTGTTCCGGGAGCTTTCGTCTACCGGATCCACGGGTGATTCAGGGCCTGCCAGTTGAAGCCGAACGCCGCCTCGCTGTCGGTCGCATAGTGGTAGAGCGTGGTTACGAGGATTCCGTGGACGACGGACCAGAGTGCGCTGAGGACGAGCCAGTACAGGACCGCCGCGACGGGCCAGGCGAGGCTCCCCGGCTCTCCGACGATTCCCCAGACGAAAGGCACGAGGCCGACCGTGAAGAGCAGGAGGAAGACGAGGCCCGTCCCGAGGACGCCGCTCTGATGGGCGCCCCAGCGCTCCCGCAAAAGGGCCCGGCTCCGACGGAATGCCCTGATCGGACCGACGCCTTCAAGGACCATGGTCGGTAGGACGAACAACGTGGCGATGGGCCATCCGTAGCCGAGGACCCGCGAGACGAAACGTCCGCCCCCGTCGTACCGGATCGAGGCGAATCGAAAGAGCACGCCGACTGTCGCCGCGAGGAACGACCAGATGAGGATCTGGAAGAAGCTCGCATTCGCCGCGCTAATGCCGTCGAGGACGTACGGCCGTTGGCCCTGGAGGCGGATGGCCGCCGAGCCGATGATGGCCGCCATGAAGTAGACCGAGAGGAAGTACGTCACCAGGTACGCGATGAAGATCTCCTGGTACAGGAAGCCGCTCGACGACGACGCGGGAGGGAGGCCGAGCGCGATCACGCTGAGCACGACGATGAGCCACACGAAGCCGGTGAAGACAAGGGCCAGAAACGGCAGGGCCATCATCCGCGGCTCCGTCGCCAGGACGCGCAGGCTTCCCAGGGTCAGGTGGAATCCGCGGGCGAACTGCGCCCGCAATCCCGTCTTCGGCGGTGGCTCGTGATGAGTCTTCCGACCCCACTCCGTGGAGTGCATCCCGCGCGCAAAACGAGGGGAGCGGTCATAAGTTTATTGTCAAACGTCGGGGTCGGCGGGGTCGTCCTCGATGTGTTTCTGGTCTCCCTCGTACGGCGCGTTCGAGAGGCGCACGATCTCCGCGGCCTTGATGCGTCCGATCTTCGGGACCTTCTTGAGGTCGTCCTCAGACGCAGAGAACACGGCGCGGACGGATCCGAAGCGCTCGAGGAGGTTCCGCGCGAGCGTCTCCCCGATGCTCGGCAACCCTTCGACAACGAACCGCTGCCGTTGCTCCAGCGACATCGCCTTCGGCTTGTGCCGCAGGCCGTACTCGACGGCCCCCTTGTCCTGACGCTTCCAGAGGATGCTCAGTACGAGGGCGGTCTGTTCCTTGTCCGCGGTCGTCAGGACGGGGACCCGCTCGGTCGTCTCGAGGACGAGGAGCGCCGCCAAGATCGCCTGCGGGCTTCGGAACGTCGAGATCTCCGCGAGGTCCCCTTCGAGAATCACGAGCGGCTGCGGGTACGCGTCCCGGAGACGCCGGACCTGTTCGAAGAGACGCTTGCGGACCATCGAGTTGAAGAAATCGTACAGCGTCTTTCGCTCGATCCCGACGGGCCCCAGGACATAGTCTCCCGGCGCGATCTTCTGCACCTCGATGTCGACCCCGAGTTCGCGGAGCCGCTCGGGAATGTCCTCGGGCTCATTCGAATCGACGACGAGCGGGATGCGCACGCCGTGTCGAATCGCCCCGGCGACGTAAACGTTCCGGTGACGGCCGCAAATCAGCGGCGCTTAGGGAATCGCGTGGGCTCATCCTTTTGAACATCTCGATGAACCGATTTACTCAATAGTGATCTGGGATCGGACCGTCCCACGGTTCTTCCGGGTGGTCGTAGAGGCAGAAGAAGATGCCATCGGGATCCTGGATGTACGTGATCCGATGCCCCTTCCGCGAGAGCCACATGTCCTCTTGCATGAGCTTCTGAAACTTCGGATCCGGGTTGAGTTTCCCGACCGCCTTCCGGTTGACCCAGAGCTTTCGAGTGGCCGGCAGGACACCTAGGCTCTTGAGTCGCTCGAGGGTCTCGGGCACGCTCTTCACGCGAACCTCGAAGTGGTCGAGTGCCTCGCCGGGAACGTAGGGGGCCCAGAACGGGCTCTCTTCGGCGTACCAGTTCAGTTCCACCCGTTGGCCGGAACGCCGGTCTCGGAACAGCACGTACTTGCCTTCGTCGTCCCCGCCCCGGTCGATTTCGTCGAGATCGAACACCTTCGTATAGAACTCGATCGACCGTTCGAGGTTCGTGACCCGAATGCCGACATCGCCGATCCACAGATCGGACATGGGCTCCTAGAAAACGAATCGAAACAAGAATCCACCGAGAGCACTTGCCGTGCCGATCGATTTGCGCGGGAAAATCACGGGACCGATCATACGCGTCCTGTTTGACGGCTAAGCCGCCAACGCACCACCGACGGGTGCTAGTGTGGCTATGGCGGTTAGTGGCGGCGGGCTGAACACGTCGCCCTTGCGGACTTCGTGCGTACACCCCCGCTCTATCAACGTCGTCGACTA
>WNFB01000577.1_pt1 | contig 30229 bp, 19 predicted proteins | sample 5400501 | NCBI WGS metagenome assembly WNFB01 (sample SAMN13153341, study PRJNA577476) | soil metagenome | isolation source: 200 cm saprolite under Douglas fir tree site 2 hole 1 | place: USA:California | collected 2015-04-18
AGCAGATCGCCATTCGCGCGGTCGATGATCTCAAGATCTTCGTCCGCAAAGCCGCGAGCTGGACGGATGCGGATACGGCCAAGGCCGAGGCGTTGGCGAGCCAGCTCGAGCAGCTCGGCGGGCGTCCCTCGGCCCAGGTCCGGGCGGCGGAGGCGATGGGGCTCGACGCGGGCGCGCGCGCATTCGTCGCGCGTGAGGGCGCGGCGATTGCGAGCGCGCTCGATCGCGCAGGACGGGCCCTGCGCACCAACCCGATGGCGCACGATCCGCTGCAGCACGTTCTCAAAGCGCTGCAGCCGCTGCGAGGGCTCGCCGCGCTCAATGATCTGCCGCCGCTGCCGGATTTACTGGAGGGCATCGAGCAGGCCATCGGGGAGCTGAGCCGAACCAGCGCCGCCCCGCCGCCCGGCATCGGTGACACGATCGCCGAGCTGTTCCAGATGGCGGCGACAGCGATCGCGCACGCGGCCCGGGAGGTCGCCGAGCGCGGCCGCCCCGATCCGGAGAGCGCGGAGTTCCGGAAGTTTGCCGGACTACTCGTGGCGTTCATGGATAGCGAGCCCGACGTCGTAGCTATCGAGACCGTGGGAACGATCGTGCGCCGCGGCACGCCACCGGGTGGGGGTGGCGAGAGTGCCCGGCCCGCGACACTCGGCCGTCTGGAGCTGGTGAGCCATGGCGAGCATTTGCGGCAGGCGGCCGACTCGCTGGAGCGCGCGCCCAGCGCGACGCAGCGCGAGCTGCGCGCCCATACCTTGGCCGGCACGTTCCGCGCACTCGGCTCAGCGGGTGGGGGCGCAGTCGCCGAGCGCGTCGCGGAATTCGCGCAGGCCGCGCGAGAGGCTGTGACGAGCGGCATCGCCGTGAACCAGCCGGCGCTCTTTGCCGCGGAGCTGCGCAAGGCGGGAGAAATCCTTTCGGCGTCTGGGACAGGCGACGAGACCGCTCTGGCGGCCGCGCTCGCGGCCGTGACACTCGCGGTGCGGCGCCTGGGTGGTGCAGAGCCCCCCTCCCCCGCTCCCGCGCTTCGACGCGCGCCGGCGCCGCCTCCGATACCCGTTCCTCCGCCAACCACCCCTGCTGATCGCGCGCGGGCATCAGGGGCAACGCGTGCACCAGCGCTTACGCCGCAGGGGCCGCCGACCGGCGCAGAGTCCGCACCCGATATCGCAGGGACGTGGATGCGCTATCAACGGATGGTCGCGGCTGGTGTTGGACCGGCGTCGCTCGAGGAGTTGATCCGAGGGGGCTCTGCCAAGGGAGGAAACGGAGGAGAACCAGTCGATATCAAGACGCTTCTCTACAAGGGAGCGAGTGCCCGCCAGCGCGCGCAGGAGCTGCGCGAGGCGGCCAAGCGCGCAAGCGGCGAGAGCCTCCGCGCGATCATCGACGAAGTCTGCGATCTCGTTGTCCTCGCCATCGAACCCGAGTAACAAAAGCCGCTGGAGGGGAGCCTGGCTGATTGGGCTCGCCATCAGCGCGGCATTGCTGGTCTGGGTGCTGTACAAAATCGACCCACGACAAGTCTGGACATACGCGCAGCACGCCAATGGGTGGCTGCTGCTCCTCACGGTCGTCGTGGCAACCGTCACGTTTCCGGTGCGCGCCATCCGCTGGCGTCTGATTCTGCGCGATGTGGATGGCCATCGCTTTCCGTTGTTGCCGTTGTGGCACGCCACGACGATCGGCTTCATGGCCAATAACCTGCTGCCGGCTCGCGCCGGGGAAGTCGCGCGCGCCTACGTCGCGTCGCGCCAGCTGCCGGTGCGGTTCACCACGGCGCTCGGCTCGATCGGCGTGGAGCGGGTGTTCGACGCGCTCGTCATGCTGGGGCTGATGGCGGTGGCGATCGCGGCGCCATCGTTCCCGTCGAACGCGCTGGTGGGTGGGCGCTCGTTAGCGGCGGTCGCCACGTCGGCGGCGCTTGTGTTCGGCGCGCTGTTGCTGCTCGCGCTCGTGATCGTGCACCGGCCGGCTCCGTGGCTCGCGCTGTTCGCGCGCATAGCGCGCCGCCTGCTGCCGCCGCGCATCGCCGAGCGAGTGATCGCGGGAGCCGAAGGCGTGCTCGCGGGCCTGGCCGTGCTCAAGAGTCCGGGCCGGTTCGCCGGGGTCGTGCTCTGGTCGCTGGTGCTCTGGATCAAGAATGCCGCCGCCTTCGCGATCTGCTTTCGCGCCTTCGGACTTGCCATTCCGCTGGAGGCGGCGCTGCTGCTGCAAGGGATCATCGGTTTCGGCGTCGCGGTCCCTTCAACGCCCGGCTTTCTTGGCGTCTTCGAGGCCGCCACGCTGGTGACGCTGCGGTTGTACGGTGTGGACTCGAGTCTGGCGGTGAGCTACGCGCTGACCTACCACCTGACGACGTTTCTGCCGATCACGCTGCTCGGCTTGTGGTCGCTGTCGCGCCTCCATATCAAGCTACGCGAGCTCAGCACCGCGACGGAGGGAGAAGCGGCGTGACCGTGGTTCGCGTCGCGGCGCATGCCAAGGTCAACCTCTTCCTGCGCATCCTGGCGCGGGAAACGTCGGGCTTCCATCAGATCGAAACAGCGTTCGCCCTGCTCGAGCTGGCGGATGAGTTGGTTGTGCGGCGCACCGACTCCGGTGTGACGCTGGAGGTGAATGGTCCAGACCTCGGCCCGAGCGACGAGAACCTGGCGGTACGCGCTGCGCGCATGGTGCTCGATGCGACCGGCAATCACTTCGGCGTCGCGATCAAGCTCGCCAAGCGGATTCCCGTGCGCGCAGGGTTGGGTGGGGGCTCGAGTGACGGGGCCGCGGCGCTGCACGCGGTGAACACACTGGCCGGCAACGCCGTGCCGCGACACGAGCTACTCCATTTCGCCGCGAAGCTCGGCGCCGATGTCGCTTTTTTCGCCGGCGGCGCGGCGCTCGCGTTGGCGTGGGGCCGCGGCGAGCGCCAGTTCCGCATGCCTCCTCCGCCATCACTTCCCGCGCTGGTTGCCATCCCACCGGTTCAAGTGGCGACTCCCGACGCTTACACGTGGTGGGACGAGCAGAATCGCTCGCCTGGAACGCGCGGACCCGTGACGCTCGATGCGGAGGCCCTCGGTACGTGGGGAAGCATCGGACGGCTCGGTGGCAACGACTTCGAGACCGTGGTGTTCGGCAAGCATGCGGCGCTGCGCACGCTGTACGAGCGGGTCGCCGAAACGGGGCCGGTCTGGCTGCGTCTGTGCGGTTCGGGGAGCGCCGTCGCGGCAGTCTATAAGAAGGAGAGGGAGCGCGACGACGCGATGCAGCGGCTCGGCTCAACGCACCAGCGATTGATTGCGACCGCGACGCGAGCGGAGCCCGCGCCCGGAGTGCAAGCGTTATAGCTCTCTGCCGCGCCGCCCGAACCGGAACGGCGGAGCCAGCGAAACATCGGGAAGGCCACCGAGCACGTCGTATCCGCCGGAACGCATCGCAGCGACGTCGCGCAAGACATCGATGAGCCGCGACCGGCAGCTCTCCATCGCTGCGATGCGCTCTTCCAGAAATCCTAACCGCTTGCGCAGAATTTCCGTGAGACGCTTCGAGGCCACGGGACGGTCGGCATCACGAAGAAACAAAATTTCTTTGATGTCGCCGATGGTGAGGCCGCAATTCTGGAGCTGTCGGACGAGGCGGATGCGTTCCAGTATAGTTGCGTCGTAGATCCGATGTCGACTCTTGGTGCGCCCCGGCTGTTCGAGCAGGCCGGTGCGTTCATAAAAGCGGATTGCGTCGCGGGTCACGCCACTGCGTGTCGCCACATCACCGATACGTAGTCGATCCTTCACAAACGAATGGTACACCTGGACGATTGACCCGGATCAAGTGATCAAGTGGACTCGCGCTGTTGCAGTGCTGCAACAACTTCTTGCTACCGGCCCAACGCCTGCGCCTCGAACACCGCGCGGGCGCGTCGCTGCCTCCCCGCTCGATTAGGAATCATGACTTGAGATAGAGCCGTTGGGGGTCCAGCACTTCTCGCAATAACTGCAGCTCCGCGCTGGTGGGCGGGTCCAATCGATTCAACCGCGACCGGCTTTTGAGCTCCCACCCTACCCCGGCGCGGACGTCTGCCGGCTCGACACCGGGATACAATCCGGCGAGCACCAGCTCCCCGCTCGCTTCGTCTCGTTCGAGCACGCCCTTGTCGGTGATCACCTTGGCGACGCGCTGGCCCGGACTGGTCAAGAAATCGACGCGCTCGGGAAACGCGCGGGGCGACAGCTTCGAGACGATGAGGATGCGCTGGGCGTGAATCGCGATCTCCGCGGCGCCCCCCGAGCCGGGGAGCCGGACCTTGGGCCGCTCGTACGGCCCGATGACGGTGGTGTTGATGTTGCCCCGGCGATCCACCTGCGCCCCGCCGAGAAAACCGACCTCGATGCGTCCGTTCTGAAGAAACAGCTGAAATACGTCCGCCATGCCGCACACCATGAGCGAGCCGGTGACGAGCGCGGGATCGCCGATCGAGACAGGAAGCCGCGACGGCGTCGCACCCACCGCGCCCGACTCGTAGATCAGCACCAGATTCGGCGCGTGGGTGCGTCGCGCCAGGTTGCACGCCAGGTTCGGCAGGCCGATGCCCACGAACACGACTTCGCCGTCCGCCAGCTCCCGCGCGGCCACGGCGGCCATCATCTCGTCGGGCAAGTAGTCAGAAGCCGTAATTGACTCCGGCGCAGCGCTGCTCGCCCGCCTTCAACCGCTCCGCCAGCCTCGGCTGCTTCTGCATGTACTCGGCGCGATCACGCACGCCGTAGACGAATTCATCCAGATAACCTGCGAGCTCGGTGCGGTCACGCGAGATCGCGTCCCAGCCAACGTAGAAATCGTTGTCGCGGTCGTAGTAACCCTGCGCGTACGACGGATGCGCGCCCCACGGCTCGACGACAACGGCATTCACGATCACCGCCGGAATCAGCGTCCGATTCGGATCGGAACGGATCACGCGCTCCTCCACCAGCTCCTCGACGACGACAATCACACGCTGCGACGCGAACGCGGCTTCCTTCTGCACGCCGAGCAGACCCCAGATCTGCGTGTTGCCCTGCGCGTCGGCGCGCTGCGCGTGCACGATCGTGACGTCGGGATTGAGGGCGGGGACCGTCGCCAACGCCTCGCCCGTGTACGGGCACGTCACCGACTTGATACGGGGATTGGCGCGCGGGAGATCGGTGCCGGCGTAGTCGCGCAGTGTCCAGAACGGCAGCCGCGCGGCCCCTGCGGAGAACCGCGCCACCATGCCGAAATGCGAGTATTCCTCGATCTCGAGCGTCTGTCCTTCGACCGCGCGCCGAAACGCGTGCAGCGAGCCCACACCGGGATTGCCGGCCCAGGAGAACACGAGCTTCTTCGCGCATCCCGCGGCAATCATCTGGTCGTAGATCAAGTCGGGCGTCAGGCGGCACAGCGTCAGGTCGCGGCGGCGCTGGCGGATGATCTCGTGTCCCGCGGCGAACGAGATCAGGTGGGTGAAGCCTTCAATGACGACGACGTCGCCGTCGCGCACGTGTCGCGCGACGGCGTCCTGCATCGACATGACTTTTGACGCTAGTCCGACATCTCGTGCAGGCACTCGTCGATGATCCGGAGGGCAGTGTCGACGTCGTACTCATCCACGACCAGCGGGGGCGCGAGCCGCAGCGAGCTCTTCCCGCAGCCAAGGAGCAAGAGGCCCTTCGTGAAGGCGCGGCCCACGATCTCGTGGGGAATGTCGGGTGCAGGCTCGCGCGTGTCGCGGTCTTTCACGAATTCCACTCCCACCATCAGCCCGCGGCCGCGCACATCGCCGATCGCTGCGTACTTCTCCTGAAATTTGCGCGCGCCCGTGATGAGACGGTCCCCCATCCTCACGACGTTGGGGAGCAGCTCCTTCTCGACGATATCGAGGGTGGCGAGCGCCGCCGCGCAGCACACCGGGTTGCCGCCGAACGTGGTCCCGTGCGCACCGGGCTGCCATTTCATGATCGATTCCTTGGCGATGATCGCGCCGATCGGCATGCCGCTGCCGAGACCCTTTGCGGAGAGCAGGATGTCGGGCTCGATGCCTTCGTATTCACACGCCCACATCTTTCCGGTGCGCCCCACGCCGCATTGCACTTCATCGCAGACGAGCAGGATGCCGTAGCGATCGCAGAGCGCGCGTAAGTCTTTGAGGTAGCCGGCCGGCGGCACCACGTAGCCGCCCTCTCCCTGGATCGGCTCTACAAAAATCGCGGCGACGCTGTCGGGCGGCACCTTCTTGACGAACAACTCTTCTTCGATCCACGAGGTGCAGCGCGTTGTGCAGGCCGACTCACCGCGGCAGTACTCGCAGCGATAGCGATAGCCATACGGCACGTGATGGACCTCGGGAAGAAACGGCGCGAACCCCGACCGCTGGACCGCCTTGCTCGCCGTGAGGCTCAGAGCGCCGTAGCTGCGTCCGTGGAAGGCGCCGAGGAAGCCGATGATCGCGGGCCGGCCCGTGGAATGACGCGCCAGCTTGATGGCGCCCTCGACCGCTTCGGTGCCGGAGTTCGAGAGGAACACGCGCTTCTTGCTCGGGCCGGGCGCGAGCTGCGCGAGCCGCTCGCACAGCGCCGCAAAGCTCTCGTAGTAGAAGTCGCTGCCGCAGATATGAAGGAAGCGCGCCGCGGCGTCCTGGATGGCCTTCACAACCTTCGGATGCCCGTAGCCCGTCGAGGCGACGGCGATCCCCGCCATGAAATCGAGGAAGCGATTGCCGTCGACATCCTCGACGACGGCGCGCTCGCCGCGCGCCACCGCGAGCGGATACTCTTTGGGATACGACGTGGAAGCAAAGCGGTCCTGCCGCTCGACGATGGCGCGCGCCTTGGGACCCGGCGGCGGCACGACGATCCGGGGATAGTCTCGGGCCACGGTCATGTCTCAATCACCAAGTGTCTTCTCGAGCGCCTTCGTGAACCGGCTCACGATCTCGCCGATTTCCTCTTCCGTCACGATGAACGGGGGGGCCACCATGACGAGATCGCCGTTGGTGCCGTCGGCCTGCCCAACATTGGGCCACACCGTGAGGCCGGCGTCGAGTGCGGCGTCAGCGAACCGCTCGGCGAATTTTGCCGAGCGCGCGAATGGCGCGCGGCTGGCCTTGTCTGCGACGAATTCGATGCCGGCGAGGAGGCCGCGCCCGCGCACATCGCCGACATGCGGCAGGTCAGCCAGCGGACGGAGCCGCTCGTGCAGCACACGGCCCATCCGCGCGCACCGCTCGACCAGCTTGTTCTTCTTCAGATAGCGCATCGTGGCCACACCAGCGGCGCAGGCGACCGGGTGATGCGAGAACGTCTGGGCATGCATGAAGCTGCCGGAGCCCTTGGCGATCGCATCCACGATTTTGTCAGGCGCCGCAATGGCGGACAGCGCCGCGTACCCGCCTGAGATCCCCTTCCCCAGCGTCATGATGTCGGGCGCGACGCCGTACGGCTCGATCGCCCACCAGGTGCCCGTGCGGCCCACACCTACGAGCACCTCGTCAGCGATGAACAGGACGTCGTGGCGATCGCAGATCTCCCGCACTCGGCGGAAGTACTCGGGACGGGTCGTGGAGCCGCCGGTGGACGAGCCGCCGACCGGCTCCGCGATGAACGCGGCCACATTCTGGGCGCCGAGCCGGGTGATCGCTTCTTCCAGCACGTTGCCACTACAGACCGGACACGAGGCATTCTGACCGCCGCATTCACAGCGATAGGGATACGAGGCCGGGATGCGGTGCACGTCGACGAGCCAGGGGCGGAACATCGCTTTGTACGCTTCCCGTGCCGACGCCGAGAGTGCGAGCAGCGTGCTGCCGTGATAGCCGGGACCGAGCGCGATGATGCGGTTTTTGTCCGGACGTCCCCGCTCGATCCAGTACTGGCGCGCCAGTTTCAGCGCGGCCTCGACCGCCTCCGACCCACTACAAAGGAAGTACAGCTTGGAAAGCTCACCGGGGAGCGTCTCGGCCAGCTCGTCCGCGAGATTCTCGACCGGGCCGTGCGTGAACATGGTGCCGGAGAGATACCCGTATTGGCGACACTGCTCGGCGATCGAATCGGCGATTTCGGGATTCGAATGGCCGATGTTCGCGACGTACGCGCCGCCGACGGCGTCGAGGTAGCGCTTGCCGCGCTCGTCGATGAGCCAGCACCCCTCGCCGCGAACGATCTTGGGGTACTCGTAGCCGAGCTTCCGATAGAAGACGTGGCTGTTGGGGTAGCGGTGAGCGGTCACGACGCAAAGCTACTGCGTGGACTGCCAGCCGTCATTAACTTGCATGCCGGCGCGACACTGGCCCCTCGTCCAATGGCAGGACAGCGGACTTTGGATCCGTCAATCTAGGTTCGAATCCTAGGGGGCCAATTGCAGTTCCGGCCACCAAATTCCCACCATGAAACCCGACGCCGTTGCCCCATTACGGATGCGCACCCAGCGTTTGTGGGGAACGCGCTTCGACACCCCCCGCGACGTCGTCCGCTGGCTGCTCCAGCTCACGGCGCCTCGGGTGCACGCCCTGAATGCGTACTACAACAAACAGCACGAGCTCGACAAGAAGGTCTTCACCAAGTCCAACACGCTCATCGCCAAGGCACTAAAGGGAGCACACCTACGCGCTGCTCGACGAACGAGCCCCCCAAACGACGACGCTCGAGCATGAGGCAGCGCTGGCCGAGGCTGGGCGACGCGCCCTTCTTCAACGCCGTGCTGCTCGATGGCCGGCTGGTCGGGCATTGTAAACCCACCGCGCAGCGGAACTCAGTCCTCATCGAGACGGTTCTGAACCGGACACTCAATCGTGAGGAGAAGAACGCCTTGGATGCCGCGATCAACGCGTACGGCAAATTCGCTGGCTTGACGGCCGCTCGGAAGCGCGGCAAGTAGTCGCATGGCAAAGAAAGCCGAGGCCCGCAGCTCCGAGACGGGTCGCTCCTACCGGCTGGACCGCCTCATCGGCCAGGGCGGATTCGGCGAGGTTTACCTGGCGACCCCCACGCCTCCGGGCGGGGGGGGGCTGCCGCCGCAGGTTTGTATCAAGATCAGCCATCGTCTCACAGCCTGGCTTCGCGAGGCCTACTTCGCTGAGCTGCTCGAGGAGGAGCCGCGCGCGCTGCGGGTGTTCGACCGGTTCGCCGAGGTCGATGGCGACGGCATGCGCTACTGCATGGTGATGGAGTACGCCGAGCACGGCGACGTGGGCGCGTGGCTCAAGCAGCGCGGCCCGCAGCCCGAGCGCTTCGTCCGCCGCGAGATCGCGGCGCTCCTCGGCGCGCTCGACACGCTGCATCGCGGCCAGGCGCTGCACCGCGATCTCACGCCCTTCAACGTGTTCGTGTGCGAGAACGAGCAGCTCAAGCTCGGCGACTTCGGCATCGCCCGGCACCAGCGCAATCGCCATGGTGTCACCGCCGACGCGTTCAACCCGCTCAATGCGCCGACGGAGATCGCGTGGGGCTGGATCCGGAGATGGCAGCAACGCGATGACATCTATCAGGTCGGCCAGCTCGCGGCGATGCTGTTACGCGGTGACATCACGAGTCCGATGCGCAGTCGCGACGTCCGCGGCCTACCCTGTAGCGACCACCTGAAGGAAGTCATTCACCGCTGTCTGGGGAGCCGCGGCAGGCGCTACGAGGCCGCCGGCGAGCTCATTGCAGCGCTGCGACATCGTCCGAAGGAGCTGGCGGTGGGTCGCGTCGCGACTCTTGCTGGAAAGCGGCTGTCCATCACGGGGTTCCTGCGTCGTCCGCGAAGCGAGGCTATCGCCGCGGCCCGCAAGGCGGGCGCGATCATACAATCGAAACCTGGGCGGACGACCGATGTGCTGGTGCGTGGGCGGCCGAACCAGCTGCAGATTGCCGGCGAGGATGGCGGTACGAAGCTGATGGAAATCCGGCGACTGGCGGCGCTAGGACACCGGATCACCATCATCGGGGAGAAGCAGTTTTGGAAACTGGCCGCGCCCAGGACGCGGGCGCGGCGGCGGAAAGGCTAGCGGGCCGTTAGGGTGTAACCGTCTTCTCAGTCCCCCCGTGCGGTTCGTCGCCCAGCAGGTAGCGCCACGCATCGCGCAGCAGGGGGACGCCGTCGGAGCCGATGGGAGTGTTGTTATCGCGCGCGGTGCTTTGGTGCGGCGCGTTTGGAGCGTCGTATCCCAGCGTCGGCCGCAGGTCGGTGTAAACGATGTGCGTCCCACCGTATGGCGGTTCGTTCAACTCCGCGATGACCGGCTCCCCGAACTGTTCCAGCTCGAGCGCTGCGAGGTTCGCGGATCCCGACAACCAGGTGATCGCGATCGTGAAACAAGGCGAAATACTTTGACACGGGCGTCGCTCCAATGGAGATCGAGCGGTCGGCCTCTTCGGTCACGCGCGCATCGGGCGGTCCCGAGAACATGACGACGCGATTCACGTGGTGGAGCTTTCCGATCAGAGCCGCCTGAGCTGAATCCTGCGATTGACCGCTCACCGCGATCAGCGACCACGTCGGGTCGCCATCCTTCAAGAACCGAGACCATCCCTCGTCCGGAAACTGGGCATCCAAGTAGATCAGCAGTTTCGTCAGCCGGTTGCCGATGTGGCAGGGGGAAAGTCGAAGGGAAGAGGGCGGGAGTAGCGGTCCCGCCCTCGTTGCCGACCTCCCACTCCCGGCCGACGCGCGCAGGTCCGGGCGCGTCGCCTCCGTTCAGCACCCGAGCACGACCCGGATCCGCTCGGCCTCGGCGATCAACGCGGTCGCGTCCGTCGACGATATCTTCTTCCCTGCCTGCGCCCGCGTCTCGTTGATGAAGTCTTGCAGCTTGGCGCATGCCGTGGCGACGTCACCCGTGTTTGCCGCAGCGAGGGCCGCGCCGAGCTTCGCCGTGAGGCTCGTGGTGATTCCGCCGGGCAAACCGAGGCCCCCTACGCTCTCGTCCAGGTTGGCGAGCTGAGCCTGGGCATCGAGCACCGTGACGCGGAACATCGCGCGCGCCTGGTTGCCGCTCGGGTCGGTCGCGATACACGTGACCCCAATCGTCCCGATCGCGAATACGCTCCCTGACATCGGGCTGCAGGTCAAGCCGGCGACGGCGACATTGTCGCTCGCGCTCACGACGTAGGTCGTGACTGCACCGTTCGGGCTCGTGGCGTTCACCGTGAAGTCCGCGGGCACGGTAAGGGCAGGCGGCTCCAGGTCCGGCCCCAACATATAGCGCCACGCATCGAGGAGCTGCGGCTTGCCGTCCGGGTAGTCGAGGGTTGGGGCGTCAAGCGGTGTGAACTGGTCAGTCGCAACGCTCCCGTGCGCGTTCAAATACGGGTTCAGATCTGTTCCGACGCGCGTCCGCCGGTTGGTCACGAGCATGTGCGTGCCCGCGTAAGGAGCCAAGCTCGCCTCCTCGGATACAGCGTCACCGAACTGCTGCATGTCCAACTTCTCCCGCCAACTGGCGAGCGTTAGCGCGCTGAGAGGATCCCGCGTGTGCACCAGCCCGTAGTAGCGCTCTGAAGGGGTTTCACCGAGCGCGACCCACGGGGGTGGCTGGCCCCCGGCGGTAGCATCAGCATCGCGCGGCGCTGCGAACAGGGTGACGCGGTTCACGCGGTGGAGCTTCGCGAGCATCGCCGCCTCGGAGCCCCCGAACGAGAAGCCGCTGAGCACGATCTGCGACCAGTTCGGCGCGCCGTTGACGAGGAACCTCGACCACCCTTCATCCGGGTGCCACGCGTTCAGAGAATCGAGGAGCTTCGTCAACCGGTTGTCGATGCTGTTCGCGGGGCTGACGTCCACTACAGGGAAGCTCCTGTCGCCACCGTCGATAATGTCCAGACGCACGTTCTGTTCGCAGGCCGGATTCCCGCCGCAGAGTTGTTCGATCCCCCTGTCTTGGTTGGGGTACGTCAAGACGATGACGTGGTAGCCGAGCCGGGCCGCCTCCCGGCCCAAGAACTGGAACGAAGCAGGCACTTGGATCGGATTGGCCCCACCCGGCAGATGCACGAAGAGCTTCTCCCCTCGCTCTGCCCCCGGGTAGAGCCAGACGAAATGGTCGCTCAACCAGTTGTCGATGTTGTTGTCAGTTGTTGCCGGGGGTACTTGGTGCAGCACGAACGGCGCATTTGCCTGAACGGACATCGTGAGTGTTGCGCCTAGCGCCGGCCTGCCGCGCGACGGAGCCGCGGCGTCCTGACAGCCAACAAGCACGAGTGTGATCGAGGCAGCGACGAGGGTGCAACGGGCGACGCGTAACATGGTTCACCTCCGGTAATGAGAACAGGCGTAGAGCGCCGACCAGAGCGAGGTCGTCACTGATTTCCGATCGCGACGACTTTGTCATCGTCGTCACCCGTGGGCGCCTCGAGCAGGTAGCGCCATGCGTCGCGCAGCAGCGGCGTGCCACTGACGGGATCGCGCGGCGTGAAGAAGTCGTTGGCGGTGCTGTGGTGTGAGGGCCGGTGCACGTATCCGCCGGTCCGCGGCTGCAGATCGGTGATGAGCATGTGCGTCCCGCCGTACGGTGAAGCCCTCAGCTCCGGGGCCACGGGGGCGTTCCGCGACGTAGAGGTCCACACGCGGCACAACGTCCCGGTTCGAGGCGAGGGCGACGTCGCGACCGAGGCGTCCATGCCGAGGGAGTCCCAACCGGCGACGATGGACCGGAAGAACCCGTCGCAATCGTGTGCCAGCCCGAAGTAGCGATGCGCGGGCGTCATGTGCGACGCAAGCCACGCGGGTGCCTGCCCGGGAGGGACGCCGTCGGGCACGGACGAGAACATCACGACGCGGGCGACAAGCCGGATCTTCGCGATCATCGCCGCCTCACCACCTCCCTGCGAGTGGCCGCCCACCGCGATGCGGGACCATTTCGGCGCGCCGTGGACGAGGAACTTCGACCATCCTTCCTCCGGGTACTGTACGTCCAGGGAACCGAGCAGCTTCGTCAACCGGTTGTGGATGCTGTTCGCGACGCTGATGTCGAATCCGGCCTGCACGAGCTCTGGTATGGAGGAGCTCCGATCGCCGCCATCGATGATGTCCAGCCGGGCGCTCTCATAGCAGGCGTTGGCAGCCGCGGCGCCGCGGGCGGCGGCCGCGCCGCACGGCCCCACCAAGACAAGGTCGTTCTGGTACATCAGGCTGATGACGTGGTACCCGAGGCGGGCCGCCTCCTGTCCGACGAGTTGGAAGGTGTCGGGAGCGCTCCGGCCGCTGGGTAGGAACAAAAAGAGCTTGTGGTTCGACCGGGCTGCGGTGTCGAGCCACACGTAGTGGTCGGCGAGCGCGGTGTTAATGGCGGGGTCGGTCGTCCTGGGAGCGACGATATGCTCCACCAGGGGTGCGGCCGACAACCCGTCCGTCGTGCGCGACATCATCGGACCGGGCATCGCCGCGCCCGGGGTCAGGGGACGCGTGGCGTCCTGACAGCCGGCGAGCGCCAGCACGATCGAGACACCAGCGAGCGTGTAGCGTGGGATACGTAACATGTTCCCCTCCTACGGTTGCCCCGCCACCTTCACGGGGATGATGCTGGACGTCTGCGAGCCGTTCCCGAGCTCGCCGTTCGCATTGGCGCCCCAGCAGTAAGCCGTGCCGTTGGGAGTGACTCCACATGTGTGGTACCACCCGACGCTCACGGCCGCGAAGCTGAGGCCACCCGGCACTGCGGTGGGCCGAGCGCTGAATTCACCTTGATAGGGAGCAACGGGAATCCAACCCCAACAGTGGGCGCCACCTCCGGTCGCGACCCCGCAGCCGCGTTGCGCGGCGACGCCGAACCCGGCGAACGTGAGCCCGCCTGGGACCGGAACAGGATTGACGCTCCCGGATTCGGGATAGCTGCCCCAGCAATAGGCAGCGCCGTCGCGCGTGAGTCCACACGTGAAGCCCTCGCCTGTCCCGATCAGCGCGAGGCTAGGCCCGCCTTCTACGGCTGCGGGCCGCCTTCTGCACTTCAGAGGTGCCTGATTGGCCTCATCCCAGTCACACACCTCGGATGCGGAAAACCCCAGGGCCCCGTCCACACCCCAGCAATAGGCTGCTCCGCCCGTGGTGACGCCGCAGGTGTAGTACCAGCCGGCGCTCAGCGACGTGAAGCTGAGACCGCCGGCGACGAGCGCCGGCGTCGCGCTACTCGCTGCGTCGCCCGTGCCGAGCGCGCCCAGCCAGTTGTCCCCCCAGCAATAGCCACCGCCCTCAGCCGTCAACCCACAGACATGCTGCTTGCCGACGGTTATGGCGACAAATGGAATCCCCCCAGCGACGGCCACTGGCGTCGGGCCGTAGCCGTCACCCCAGCAGTACGCGCGCCTCCCGGTCGTGAGCCCACACGTCGTACCCACGCCAGCGCTGACGAGCGTGAACGTGAGACCGCCGGCGACGACCGCGGGCGTCGGCCTATCGATCGTGGAGCCGTCGCCGAGTTGTCCGTACGCGTTACTTCCCCAGCAATACGCGACGCCGTCCGTGTCCACGCCACAGCTGTAGAAGTAGCCGGCGCTCACCGACGCAAACGCCGCGCTGCCAGTAAGTGCGATGCACGCGACCGCGAACGCGATGTCCTCAGTGGAGGCGTCTATCAACAAGGTCCGGGGGTTGGCACCGTCTACCGTGCAGTTCGCAGCGACGCCGTCGAGCCGCACCACGTGGTCGCCGACGGAGAGACCGGTGATTGTGAGGGCCCCGTTTGCGGCGATGGCCCGCCCCAGTCCACCGTCCACACTCACGCTGTAGCCATCGGGATCGGGGTCGGAGCCCGTCGTCGTGGTGGTCACCCTCATGCCGATTGTGAGCGCGGTGCACGCGATGGCGAATCGGACGTCGGCGGTGCCGGCAGCGACGACAGTCACCGCGCGCGGGTTGCTACCGTCCAACGTGCAGTTCGCTGTCGCTCCGTCGAGGCGAACCACATGGTCGCCGAGGGACAGACCGGTGACTGTGAGTGCCCCGTTTGCGTCGATGGCCCGCCCTAATTCACCGTCCACACTCACGCTGTAGCCATTGGGATCGGAGTCAGGACCGGTGGTCGCGGTGGTCACTCGCACGCTCCCCGTGAGCGCAGCGCACGCGACGGCCAAGGGGAGGTCGGCCGTGTCGCCGGCCACGACGGTCACCGTGCGCGGGTTCGGTCCGGCGACGTGGCAGTTCGCGCTCACGCCGCCGAGCTGCAACCGGTGGTCACCGGACGGCACACCAGAAATGGTGATGGTGTCGGTCGCGCCGATGCCTCGCGGCGCTCCTCCATCCAGAGTCATGCTGTAGCCATCGAGATCGATATCGGTACCCACCGTTGTCACCGCGACCCGGACAGCTCCGGTCGTCGGTCCGACGGCGTCGGTGCAGCCCGTCGATAGCGTCGCTGTTACGCCGATGAGCACGGTTACAAGGGACCGGTACGAAATGCGCCTGGGTTCCACGATGCCCTCCTGGTTCTGCGGACCGTTTGTTCGCGTGGATCGCAGGGGCATCGTTGCAGGTCCCTTCGCCACGCCGTACGTTCCGGTTGACGCGCAACAGTAGGGCCGCGATGTGAGTGGCCTGTTACGGCCGCCGTAACGAGGCGATGACGCCGGCCGCCACATGGTGTGGCGTGCACGCTCCTGGCAGTGCCGCGAGAGATTCGCTTGGTCGAATTCCAGATTCTCGGTGCGCTGAACCTGCTCAACACCGGCGGGCACGAGCTCAAGGCGATCCTCGCCCAGCCGAAACGGGTCGCGCTGCTCGCGTACCTCGCCGCCGTCACACCTCCGCGGCTCCATCGGCGTGACTCCCTCACCGCGTTGTTCTGGCCCGATCTCGATCAGGAGCATGCCCGGGCCGCGCTGCGCCAAGCGCTTCACGGCCTGCGGCAAGAGCTCGGCGAAGGAATGCTCGTGAGTCGCGGCGACGAGGAAGTCGGTCTCGACGTGGAGCGACTCCGCTGCGACGTGGTCGAGTTCGAACGCGCCACCCAGGAAGGGCGGCTGGCGGACGCGCTCGAGCTCTATCGGGGAGAACTCCTCGAGGGCTTCTTCATTCGCGGTGCAATCGGTTTCGAGCAGTGGCTCGAAGACGAGCGCGCCCGTCTCAGATCCGTGGCGTTGCGCAGCGCGACATCGCTGGCGGATCAGCGCCAGGCGGACGGGGACTTTGCAGAATCGGCGCACTGGACGCGGCGGGCGCTGCGAATCGCCCCGTTCGACGAGCCGACGCTGCGGCGGCTCATCCAGAGACTCGACCGCCTCGGCGACCGAGCCGGGGCGCTCGACGTCTATGCCGCCTTCACACAGCGCCTCAAGGCGGAGCTCGAGACCGATCCGGCGCCCGAGACAGCGTCGCTCGCGGACGCGATCCGCGAGCGGAAGACCGCCCGTCCCACCGCGCCGGAGCCGAGCCTGAAGGAGCCGCGGCAGGCGATGCCGCTCGCGCGCGCTCGCCGACCACGATTCGGCCTCGCGGTTGCGGTCCTGGGGATCGCAGGGCTGGTCGCGGGCGTGACCCTGCGCTCCACACCGTCGCTCAATGCGAAGCGCGTGCTGGTCGTGCCGTTCACCAACCGCACTGGCGATAGCACCCTCGATCCACTCGGCAACCTCGCGGCCGACTGGATCACGCGGGGTCTCGCATCGACGGAGGTCCTGGAGTTGGCGGACCCCGGCGCCATCGTATTGGGGGCCAATCGGACGGGTGCAACAGGCGTCTATGTCTCCGACGCGGCAGCACTCGCGCGCGCCACCGGCTCCGGGATGCTGGTGTCGGGCTCCTTGTACCTCCGCGAGGGTCAGATCGAGCTCAACGCCAGGATCACCGACGTGCGGAGCGGCAGCGTGCTACACCCGCTCGAACCGGTTTTCGGCGATCCGCACGAGCCGCGCGCGGCACTGAAGGTCCTGCGAGAGCGCATCATGGCGGTGCTCGCCGAAGCGGGAGATCCGCGTCTCAGCGCGTTGGTGTCGGTCGCCGGTCAGCCCCCGCGCTATGACGCGTATCGCGCCTTCAGCGCCGGAGTCGAGATCTTCTACGGTGGACGCAGGGCTCGCGACGCGCTGCCGTATTTTCAGCGCGCCGCGGCGCTCGACTCGACGTACGCACAACCGCTGATCTGGACTGCGTGGGCGCACGGGGGGACCGCGCTCGATCAGTGCGATTCGACCGCCGTTATCGCCAAGCGCCTGGCCGCGATGAATCTCACTCCCCTCGAGCAGCTGCAGATCGACCGGGTGATGGCCCGCTGTCGTGGCGATCTTGCGGGCGCCTACGCACTCGGACGGAGACTGACCGATGCGCTTCCCCGTTCCGAGCTGATGTGGGAGCAGCTCGCCCGCGACGCACTCGATTTCAATCGCCCGCGGGAGGCGGTGGCGATTCTCGAGCGATTACATCCCGACAGCGGCGTCCTCAGCGGTCGAGCCGGCTACTACAATTGGCTGACTAACGCGTATCATGTGCTCGGCGAGCACGATCGTGAGCTGCGCGCCGCCCATCGCGCCCGCGAACGCTTTCCGAGAAACCTCGCGACTCTCCGCATGGAGCTGCTGGCGTTGTCAGCGCTGGGGCGCGGACGCGAGGTGCTCGAGCGCTTGGACGAGATCCAGACTCTGCCGCCGGACCCGATCCGACAGCCGGTGCCGGTGATGCGCGAGACGGCACTCGATCTCGCTGCGCATGGCGACAGCGCTGCCGCCGGCATCGCGCTCGCCCGCACCCTCGTCTGGTTGGAGAGCCGGCCCGCGGCGGAACGCGCCACCGAAGACCACCGTCTCGAGCGGGCCCTGACACTCTATGCGGCTGGCCATGCGGACTCCGCGCGCGCGATCACCGCGGAGCTGTCGCGCAGTCATCCGCGCGACGCGCGCTACGCAGGTCTGCTCGGCACGCTCGCAGCGCAGCGCGGCGACCGCGCTGAAGCCGTCCGACTCAGCGGGTTGCTGGTCGCTCTCGAGAGGCCCTTCGGGCGCGGGCGGGCCAGCTACTGGCGCGCTTGCATCGCGGCCCGGTTAGGTGAGCGCGACGCGGCCGTCGATCTCCTGGCGCGCGCGCTGGACGCGGGCTACGTGTACCAGGTTCGCTTCCTCGATGCGCACGTCGAGCCGAGTTTCGCGACGCTGCGCGGCTACCCACGGTTCGAAATGTTGTTGCGGCCCAAGGGATGATCGGACTGCTCGCGTTGAGCCTCGTCACACCGCTCTGCGCGCAGGGAATCACATTCGCCGCACTGCAGGGCCGCGTTCTCCAAGCCGACAGCTTGCCCATCGCCGGCGCTATCGTGACCGCGATTCTACCGGCCAGCGGCGCGCGCTGGCAAGTCATGACCGATGCCGCAGGGCGTTACTTCATTGAGAACGTGCGCGTTGGCGGGCCCTACGTAATTCAAGCCAGCGCATTCGGCTACAAGTCGCAGAGCCTCGACGGCGTCGTCCTGGCGCTAGGCCAGCGCCACCGCACCGATTTCGTCCTGCCGCAACTCGCCGTCGAGCTGCCCGCCGTCACGATCCGGGCCATCGCGGACCCGCTGATGAATTCTGGGCGCACAGGTCCCGTGCATATCATCTCGGACGCGGAGTTGGCGGCGCTTCCGAATCTTTCGCGCGACTTGAATGTCGCGGCCGCGCTCGGTCCCCTGGCGGTCTTGAGGCCGCTCGGCGGAATTTCCGTCGGCGGTCAAAACCAAGGTTTCAATAGTCTGGAGGTGGATGGCGGACTGAACGCAGATCCCTATTTCGGACGCACCCCCGGTGGCGCCTACCCGAGCGGATCCTTCCCCGAAGTGCTCCCGCACGCGATCTCGCTGGAAGCGGTGAGCGAATTCCAGGTGCTCAGCGCGCCGTTCGATGTTCGGCTCGGCAACTTCGCCGCCGGGCTCCTGAACGCCGTGACAAAATCCGGGACCAATACGCTGCATGGCTCGGGGTTCACCTTCTTCCAGGACGGCCGACTGACGGCTGGCGGACCCGGCGGTCGGACCGCATTCACGAGCTCGCAATTCGGAGGGACGCTCTCCGGTCCCATCTTGCGCGACCGCGTGCACTTCTTCGTGAACGCAGACCTCCAACAGCGCATCGTCCCCGATCCGGGGCCGCTGCCGTCGCAGGCCGGACGGACCGCGGTCAGCGAGTCCAGTGCGGTCCGCTTCCAACGAATTCTCGCAGACTCGTTTCGGCTGCAGCCGGGTACGGTCGGACCGACTGAAGGTCATCTGCCGGCCCAGGAAATATTCGGAAAGATCACCGTCCAGCTCGGCGCCAGCGGCCACCTGGAGGTGTCCCATCGGTACGCACATGGCGATCGCCGGGATTTTGTCGATGCGGGGCGCACCTTCGACACGACAAGCCTGTCATCGGTCGCCGGTCGAAGCCGATCGAGCGTGAACACGTCGCGCCTGATCTGGAGCGCGCCGCTGCGCGGCCGGGCCCAGAACGAAGTCATCGTGAGCTATCAACGGTTGCTGGACACCTGCCAGCCCAACGGCCCGTTCCCGTTCATCCAAGTTTCCACCGACGGGGGTTTTCTGATCGCGGGATCCAATTCAGTGTGTCCGACAACCGCAGTGCGGCAGAACGCCCTCGAGGTCACGGAGAACCTGACGATCAGCACGGGAGCGCATCTCGTGACTGTCGGCGTGCACGGCGAGATGCTGCATTTCCGCGATCCGTTAGTGCAGGTGTCAGCAGGCAGGTGGTTTTTTGCCAACCTCGACTCGCTGAGCACGGGGGGGGCGTACCACTACGACCGCGGCCTCCCCGGTCCGTCACCAGGAGCCACCTTCCACGCGGCCGGGCTCGGTGTCTACGCGCAGGACCGTTGGCTCCCGTCAGAGCGCCTGACGCTGTCCCTCGGGTTGCGCGCCGACATCCCCTTCCTTCCGGACGCCGCCTTCAGCAACCCCTCGGTGCTCAGCAGGCTGGGCGCCAATACGGGGAAGCTGCCGAGCGGCAACGTGCTATGGTCGCCCCGGCTCGGCCTCAATTACGACCTCAGCGGTACCGGCACGTTCTCTCTGCGCGGCGGCGTCGGGCTGTTCAGCGGTCCCCCGCCCTATCGCTGGCTGGGAAACGGCTATCGCGATGGCGGGGAGGAGATGGTTGTGAACTGTAATGTCACCGACGTGCCACGGCTCACGAAGCCGTTCGTCGCGGATTCCCAGCCGGCGACATGTCCGTCGGGCCGGGGCGCGACGCCCCGCATTAGTTTTTTCGACCGCGACCTCAAGCTGCCGCAAAACCTGAAGCTCGCGCTGGGAATGGATCGCCATCTCCCGGGGGAGGTGACGGCGACGATCGATTTCTTGTACACACGTGCAATCCATGAAATCACCGTTCGCGAAGCGAACCTCGGTGGGCCAAGCTCCGTGGCGTTAGGCGAGGGGCGCCCGATGTACGGAACCATCAACCCCGCGACGGGCATCGCGCGAACCGCGTGGCGCGACACATCCTTCCAGGAGATCTTCCGCGTTTCGAACCGGAGCGGCGATTACAGCATCTCGCTGTCGGTGCAGTTGCGGAAGCGGTTCGGGGAGCGGGCTACGCTGTACGCGAGCTATGCGTTGTCGCGAGCGTACGATCGCATGTCGATCGTCAACCTGCCGACCCGGGCGAATTTCAGCAACACGCCGCTCGATGGCACGGTGGAGGATCGCCGACTCGCACCGTCCTTCTTTGAGACTCCGCACAAAGTGGCACTGGAGGGAACGCTCCGTCTCGCGCGCGGCGTCGAGATGTCTCTTCTCTATCTGGGCGCGTCGCAGCCGCCGTATACCTACGTGATCGATGGCGATGCAAATGCCGATCGCATCGGCGGAGGTGGCTCGCTCTTTAACGACATCGTGTACGTTCCGCGCGATAGCAGTGACATCACTCTCAGGATGCCGGACGGCTCGCCCGCCACGCCTGCCGAGCATGCGCGCCTGGAGAGGTTCATCGACCAACAACCATGCCTCGGCCCACAACGGGGGCGGATCATGCGTCGCAACAGCTGCCGCAACGGCTGGCTCGGCGCGTTGAATGCCAGGCTCACCACGACCCTACCGCTCGTGCGAGGTCAGTATTTCGAGATCGTGGCCGACATCGCCAACGTTGCGAACCTGATCGAGCCGCGGTGGGGACAATACCGCGACGTAACGACTGGGCCGTCCGTGCCTCTGCTCAAGCTGGTGGGGTGGGACTCGGCAAACGGACGTGGCGTCTACGCGCTCGAGCTGCCGCAACGGGGCGTCGTGGAAGATGCCCCGTCGCGGTGGGGGATTCAGCTCGGCGTGCGATTCGGCTTCTGAGGAGACGCTTCTTCGCGTCTTAGGGCATCGGGACCACGTCCATCACATCGTCGTTGTCCTCAGGGCGTAAAGAACTCCGCCATCCCCGGCGCCGTGGCCGCCGCGCCGGGGAGCTGCGTGACCCCCAGCGCCTCGAGCATCGAGCGCAGCGTGCTCTGGTGCTGGTAGAGCGTCGTCGACTGGTAGCCCGTCTTAGCCCTCGGGCTGACGACGACCCAGGCGATCCGGCCCCCGCCGTTGGTATTGTCGCTTCCCGCCTCGTCGAACAGGATGATGAGCAAGCCGTCCCGCTGGAACGTCGGGCTCGCGAGCAGCGGCGCGATGTTGTTCCCGAGCCACGTGTCCGCGGTGCTGAGCGAGCAATCGTGCGCGTCGTTGCACAGGTTCGGCACGATGTTCGAAAAATCCGGCAGCGTACCGTTCGCGAGGTCCGTCGCGAACTGCGTGAACGGCACGAGGTTCTTCCGCTGCGTCGAGTCGTTCGCCACGTCGGACAGCAGCGCCAAGACATTGTGCTTGCGCGCATAGTTCCCCACGTCGCCGCCCGTGTACCCAACCGATGGCAGATCTTCGGCGTACGACTTCCAGGTCTTGCCTGCGGCGAGCAGGCGCCGGACGACGTTGTCCACGGTCACGATCGTGGAATAGCTGTCGTTGTTCGTGATGATCTGGCCCGTCGCCAGCATGAAGTAATTGCCGATCGACGGGTGCGTGTTGGCGTAGTATTGCGTGGCGAGCCCGTATTGCTGCGCGAGGCCGTTCAGATACGGCATCGAGGAGCTGCCAATCACCGATGCGTAATCGTGATTCTCCTCGGTGACGACGAACACGTGGCCGAACGGCGCAATCCCTCCGCCCGACGCCGTCACGGTCACGGCGGCGGTGCCGGTCTTGCCCTCGCTCGTCGCCCGGATAGTGCTCGAGCCCGCCGCGACGGCGCGCACGAGCCCGCCCGACGTCACGGTCGCAACAGCCGAACTGTCTGAGAACCAGCCGATGCTCCGCGCCGTGAGGATGTTTCCGGCCGAGTCCCGCGGCGTGGCGGTGAGCCGCAGCGTGTCGCCGACGTGGAGGCTGGCCGAGCTCGGGGCGATGCTGACGGACACGACCGGAATCCCGGGGCGGCTGGGCAGCTCGCACGCCGCGAGGAGAGCGACGGCAAGGATCGCAGGGCGCACACGTGGGAGCGACATCAGAACCTCCCTTCGGGCGGCTTTGCTCTGAGCAGCGTGCTCGCTGAGCAACGTAGTCCGCCCCCGCGGCGGGAGACTGTGATTCGGGTCATGGGGGGGTGGGTCGAACGACGCGCGTGGAGACTAGGGCAAGCGCGCCACCGCGTTGCCTAGGTTCTCCTCCACGAACTTCGTCAGCTGCGTGTACGGATGCTGCTAAAATACCTGAGCGCGAAGGCTGTCGTTCCTGGGCAGATTCTCCTCCACGAACTTCGTCAGCAGCGTGTACAGATGCTGCCGCGTCGTCCCGCCCGAGATCGAGTGGTTGCGGTTCGGATACGCCATCAGCGAAAACGGCCGGTTCGCCGCCACCAGCGCGTTCACCATCGCCTCCGTGTTCTGAAAGTGCACGTTGTCGTCGCCCGTACCGTGCACGATCAGCAACCGGCCTTTGAGATTCTTCGCGTACGTGAGCGGCGAGCCCCTGTCGTAGCCGGCGGCGTTGTCCTGCGGCAAGCCGTTGTAGCGCTCGGTGTAGATCGTGTCGTAGTACTTCCAATGCGTCACCGGCGCCACGGCAATCGCCATCCGGTACACGTCGGGCGCCTGCGTGATCACGTTCAGCGACATGAACCCGCCGTAGCTCCAGCCCCAGATGCCGATCCGCGTCGAGTCGACATACGACCAGCGGCCGACCGCGCGCGCCGCCGCGGCCTGATCCTGCGTCTCGACCACACCCATCTGCCGATAGATCAGCTTGCGCCACGCGCGGCCGCGCGCGCCCGTGCCGCGGTTGTCGACGCTGGCCACGATGTAGCCGCGCTGCGCCAGCATCTGATACCACAGATAGTTCTGGCCGCCCCAGGCGTCGGTGACCGTCTGCGAGCCGGGGCCGCCGTAGACATAGAAGAGCACGGGATAGCGGGACGTGGAGTCGAAATTCGGCGGCTTGATGAACCAGGCATTGAGCTTGATGCCGCTGCCGATGTCGACTTGACGGAACTCGGTCGGGCCGAGTCGCAGGCCGGCGACTTTCGCCTTGAGCGCCGCGTTGTCCACGAGCGCGCGGATCAAGTGGTTCTCCGGCAGACCCACGAGCGACGTCGTCGGCGGAACGCCGAAACGCGAGTACACGTGAACGGCGTACCGGCCGCTCGGTGACAGGTTGTAGGAATGGAGGCCCGGCTCAGTCGTCGGCGTGATGCGCTCCACCGGCCCGCGTTTTCCGTAGTTGACGCGGTAGAGATAGCGCTGCGTGGGATTGTCGGGTGACGACACGTAGTAGACCCATTTGCCGATGGTGTCCACGCGCTGCACGCCGAGTACGTCAAAGTTCCCGCTGGTGAGGGGACGCGGGGCACCGCCATCGCGGGGGAAGAGATACAGCTGCGTCCATCCGCTCCGCTCCGACTCCCACAGGATGTCCTTCCCGCCGTTCAGAAACCGCAGCTCGTCGAACTGCTGGATCCATGCACTATCGATCTCGGTGATGACGGTCCGCACCTGACCCGTTTGGGCGTCGGCCACCATGACGTACAGCGTGTCCTGCAGACGGTTCATGTGCTGAATGACGAGCTCTTTGCTCCCGCCTCTGGCGGGCACCCAGTCCATGCGCGCGATGTAGTTGTTGCGGGGATCGCCGGGGATCTCGATCCAGCGGGTTGCTCCGCCGCTCGCGCTCACGACGCCGACTCGACCGGCCGAGTTTTTCTGTCCGGCTTTCGGATACTGCACGGGCGTCGTGAAGGCGTACAGCGAGTCCGTCACGTTGTAGAGCAGGAAATCCCGCACGCCGGTGGCATCGAGCTGCCAGTACGCGATCGACTGGCCGTCGGGGTTCCAGCGCCAGCCATCCTGCAGGCCCAGCTCTTCTTCATAGACCCAGTCGAACGTGCCGTTGATCGTGGTGCGCGAGCCGTCGGACGTCAGCTGCGTCAGTTTTCCGCTGGCGATGTCCTCGACATACAGGTTGTACTCGCCGTAGCGGACCCAGCCCACTCGGCCGCCGTCGGGGGAAAACTTCGCGAACATCAGCGTCGACGCGGGCCCGTTGCCGCCCAGCTTCTTGAGCGTCCACCCCGCGAGATCGAGCACCCAGTAGTCGCCGCGCGTGTTGGTGCGCCACACCTGCTGCGAGTTCGTGAAGATCAGCAGGCGCCGGCCGTCGGCCGACCACGTGTACTCTTCGATGTCGAGCGGCGTCGAATCGCCGGGCGGCCTGAGACGCGCTGCCGGCACGAGAATCGTCTTCAGGCCGGTCTCGGCGTCGTAGCGCACGATGTCCTGGCCGGGCTTGCCGCCGGCTGCCCGCTCGAGCGTCGTATAGCCGACGCCATCGGAGAGCCAGGCGAGCGGGCCGAATGAGCCGCCGCGGAACTCTTGCGACCCGAAGATGCGATCGACGGTGAGGAGGCTCGAGTCATTCGTGGTACGCTGGGCGCGCGCCTCGGCGGGGCTCCCCAGGATCGCGGCCACGACGGCGAGGCACAGGGCACGAAACATCGTTCGAATCCGGATGAAGGAGATGGAAGGATACTTAGGGACGCCGCGTTCCGCTGCTCCGCATCCGTGCCTCGATGCTGGCGAACCGCGGATCCCGGCGTAACGGATCGAGGAGTGGATCGAAGAAGTCTTCAGGAAGAAACATGTCGTGCTCATCGATGGCCCGTACGAGGTGCGCGAACCCGCGTGTGAGATCGCCCTGACCGGCATAGGCTAACGCCAAAGCGAACGGCCCGACTCGGCCCTCTGTCAAACGCCGCGTGAGTCCGGCGGTGTACCGAGTGGCAGCGGCACGGTCGCCCGACGCGGCGTACGCATACGCGACTGCGCCGGCAAGGTCCTCCTGGAAGCCGCCCAAATCGCGTGCCCTGCGCAGTGCCTCGATCGCTTCGCGATAGCGGTGCTGTTGCAAATAGACGAGTCCGATGATGTACAGTCCGTGCGGATAGTTGGGGTCGAGCTGCAATGTCGCACGCAGCTGCGCTTCCGCCTTGTCGTATTGCCGCATCAGGTAATACGTCTGACCCACTTCGGTCCCGATCACGAGGGACAGGGGATCGAGGCGCTGTGCTTGCTGCATCTGCTCGAGCGCCTCTTGCCGCCGTCCCTGGGACCAGAGAAAGTCGCCAAACCACTGGTGCCCGGTCGGATAAGCTGGAGCCACCGCGATCGCGCGCCGGAAACTCGCCTCCGCCGCCGGCCAGTCCCAGTCGTAGATCATCGTCCCGTAGGCGAGAGCAGTGTGCGCCTCGCCGAGCGTGCTGTCGAGCGCCAGCGCCTTCGCGACGGCGGCCCGTGCCTTCGGCCAATCGATGTCGCGGGGCGCGCCTGCGTACGGGATCGCGAGCACATAGGCGTCGGCGAGGGCGGCCCACGCGAGCGCGAATCCCGAGTCGCGGGCGACGGCCTGCTCCAGATAGCGAACGGCCTGCGCCATGCCGCTCGTGGTGCGCTGGTTCCAGGCGAAACGGCCCTTGAGGTACAGGTCGTACGCCTCGAGATCGCTGGTGGGCCGTGCCCGGAGCGTCTGGTTGCCTCGCGCGCCCAGCTTGACTTCAAGCGCCGAGATGATGGCGCGTGCGATGTCCTCTTGCACGCCGAAGACGTCCTTCAGCTCGCGGTCGTACGCATCCGACCAGAGCTGGTACCCGTCACGCGTGCTCACGAGCTGGGCCGTTATGCGAACACGATCGCCGCTGCGCCGTACGCTCCCTTCGAGTACTGCGCCGACGTGCAGCTGGCGGCCGATCTCGTTCACGTCGACGTGCCGGTCCTTGAACTGGAAGGACGACGTCCTCGCGGCCACACGGATTCCTTCGAGGCGGCTCAAAGCGGTGATCAGCTCATCGGTCAGGCCGTCGCTGAAGTACGCCTGGTCTCGGTTCGGACTCAGATCGGCGAAGGGGAGCACCGCCGCGGAAGCCAGCGTCGCCGGGCCCCTCACGCCCGCACGGAAACGAATTGCAGCAGCCACCCCAACCGCAAGTAGCAAGAAAACCGTCACCACGAGCCACCGCCGCCGCGCGAACGGTCGCGATGGGGCGTCGACCGACTGCAGCGCGCGCGCAAACTCCGCCGCGGTGGCGTAACGATCGGCTGGCGCGCGGGCGAGCGCCCGCGCAACCGTTCGTTCGACGGCGACCGGGAGGTCACGCGTTGTCCGGAGCGACGGCGCCGGCTCGCTCAGCCGCTTGGCCAAGACCGCCTGCGCGTTAGGACCCGAATACGGCATCTCGCCCGCCAGCATCTCGTAGAGCACGCACCCGAGCGCGTACACGTCCGTGCGCGCGTCCAGCGTGCGCTCGCCGGCCGCTTGCTCTGGACTCATGTATGCCGGTGTACCCACCACGACGCCGCTCTGCGTGAGCCGGCCCGTTCCACCCGTCTCGCCCCACGGCCGTGCGATCCCGAAGTCCGCGACCATGGTCGAGCCGTCAGTGGTGAGCAGCAGATTCTCGGGCTTCACATCTCGATGCAGCACGCCGTGCTGATGCGCAAACTCCAGGGCTCGGGCTGCTTCGATCGCGATTTGGAGGGCGACGTCGAGGGGAAGCTGCCGCTCGCGCTCGAGTCGCGCCCGCAGCGTTTCACCTTCGACGTAGGGCATTGTGTACCAGAGGATGCCGCCGGCGTCGCCCGAATCAAAGACCGTGACGATGTGCGGATGCTGCAGCCGGGCGGCGAGCTCGATTTCGCGGAGGAAGCGATCGGCACCGATGGATGCGGCGAGTGCCGGACTGAGTACCTTGAGCGCCACGTACCGGCCGTGCTTCACATCGCGCGCGAGATAGACCGTCGCCATGCCGCCACTTCCCAGCTCCCGCTCGATTACGTAGCGGTCGGCGAGGGCGGCTTGCAGCTCTGCGGGCGCGGAGACGGGCGGCATGTGAGATGATAGTGAAGCGCGCGTTGAGCAACCGCCAGGCTGCCCAACGCGCGAATCAGAAAACGCTACGGCTCAGGCGGCGCGCTACTGCCGCGGCGGTCCGCCTCCCATGGGGCGGAAGACTCGCGGCTGGAGCAACGAGTCGAACTTCACTTGCTGTGCCGGCGTCAGGTTATGGCGGATCGCGGCCGCCCATTGGTCCGCTTCAGCCTGAAACCCTTCCATCTCGGTGCGCACGCTGTCGAACTTCGCGCGCTGCGCGGGCGTGGGCTCCTGCCCGGGGGTGAAGCCCGAGGCCTGCATTTGCTGCCGGATCGCCTGACGGCGCGCGGCGGCGTCTTTCATGACGCCGTTCAGCGCCGTGTAGGATGGTGTGATTTTGGTGCGTCGATCGGCAGTCAGGCCGAGCGCCTGGCTGAGCGAGTCGATCGTCATCCAGTGATCGGGGGGAGGCTGGAAACGGCGTTGGCTGGCGCCGGGTTGACCGCCGGGAGCAGGCGTAGGATTCTGAGCGCTCAGGGCAGTTCCAGCAAGGAGGGACACTAAAAGGAAAGCGGCTATCGAACGCATCTGTTTAGACTCCATAGAAGGGGCGGTTCTCATACGTCCCAGAACCCCGGGATGTTCGAGTAGCTGGCGACGGCGGTTACGCGCCCATATCGTAGATTCCTGCCAAGCCTGGAGCGTCACGTGAGCACTGCCGCGGACCAGATCGGCCGCCTCAGATCGGCGCTCGCTGGGCGTTACACTGTCGAACGCGAAATCGGGCGCGGCGGCATGTCTGTCGTCTACCGCGCGCGGGATGTACGGCTCGATCGCGACGTCGCCGTAAAGGTCTTGCGCCCCGAGCTTACCGTCGCGCTCGGCGCCGACCGGTTCCTGCGCGAGATACAAATCGTAGCCCGCCTCCAGCACCCGCACATCTTACCCCTCCATGAGTCCGGCGAAGCCGATGGCCTCTTCTATTATGTGATGCCGTTTGTGGCAGGCGAGTCCTTGCGGGCCCGTCTCCAGGAGCACGGGCCGCTATCGGTTCCCGAAGCTGTCCGCATTGCGGGGGAGATCGGCAGCGCACTCACGTATGCGCACGAGCAGGGGTTCATCCATCGCGACGTGAAGCCGGAGAACATCCTCCTGTCGTCCGGTTTGGCAATGGTCGCGGATTTCGGGATCGCCCAGGCGCTCATTCACGCGGGCGTCGCGCCTCTGACCGACAGTGGTGTGGTTGTCGGCACACCTGGGTACATGAGTCCGGAGCAGTCGGCCGGCCAAACGAAACTCGATCCCCGAACCGATGTGTACTCGCTCGGGTGCGTCGTCTACGAGATGCTGGCGGGCGAGCCACCGTTCACAGGTCCGACCGCGCGGGCAGTTCTGGCGCGCCACATCCACGAACGTCCTCCCTCGATCCACGTGATTCGCCCGGGCATTCCGCCAACGATCGAACAGGCAGTCAATCGTGCGTTGGCAAAGGCACCGGCCGACCGGTTTGCCTCCGCGGCGGAATTCGGCGCCGCGCTGGCGGCGTCAGACTCGTCAGGGGTGGAATCCTCCCGCTGGCGCCGGGTGCTTGTGCCCGTCGTGGCCGCCACGTTCGTTCTGCTCGGCGCGTGGATGGCCTGGCGGCGGTGGGGGCAATCCGCGACGGCATCAACACCCACCTCGCCCGATCCTACACGCATGGCTGTGCTGTATTTCTCGGATCGCAGCGAGAAGGGAACGCTGCGTCACGTCGCCCACGGTCTGACGGAGGACTTGATCGACAAGCTCAGCACCGTCTCTGCCCTCAACGTCGTTTCGCCCAGCGGGGTGCGCCCGTACAGCGACAAAGGCATCTCGCTGGATAGCATTGTAAGATCGCTGCACGTTGGCACGATCGTCGAGGGAAGCGTTGAGCGGCCCGGAACACGATTGCGTGTGCGCGTCCGGTTAATCGACGCGGCAACGGGGCAGCAGATCGAGACTGCGCAAATCGAGCGACCGTGGGGAGATCTGTTCGCACTCCAGGCGGAATTGGTGGACTCGGTGTCACGGTTTTTGCGCGTGCGACTTGGCCGCGAGCTGCGCCTCCGCGAGCAGCAAGCAACCACACAAAGCGTGCCCGCGTGGGAGCTCGTGCGACAGGCGGAAACACTGGTCCAGGATGCGGAAGCATTGGACCCCGTGCGTGCCGGACGCCTGCTCGACCAGGCCGATGACCTTCTCGCCCGAAGCGAGCGCCTGGATAGTCGCTGGCGCGAGCCGATCATTGCACGGGGCTGGCTCGCGACGCAGCAGGCTGAAGTGCATGCCTATGATGCGGAGCTTGGCTGGCTCGAGAAAGGACTGGCACACGCCGAGCGCGCGCTGGACATGAATCCCGACGATGCCCGCGCCCTCGAGCTCCGGGGTACTGTGCGGCTGCGGCTATGGCAGCTGCCTGCGAAAGACTCCGCGCGACAGGCGTTGCTGATACAGCAGGCGGAAGAGGATCTTCGCAATGCGGTGTTGCGGTCGCCCGGGCTGGCGCGCGCCTGGAATACGCTCAGCGAGATCTATCAACAGAAAGGCGACTGGACCCAGGCCGACCTCATGTTGCGACGCGCGTTGGAGGCCGATGCATACCTCACGGAAACGGCGCGGAGCATGCAAGTGCTCATGTTCGCTGCGCTCGACCGAGGCGATACCGCTGGTGCGCGCTCGTGGTGCACGACGGGCAGGTCGCAGTTCCCCAATGACTTTCATCTGTGGGAGTGCGAGCTGACGTTGCTGGGGTGGCTCTCCAACCGGCGCTCCGACGTGTCACACGCCTGGTCGCTCGTCGAAACGATCGAGCGGCGCGACACCATGAGCATCCTTGCGATGGGCTGGGGCGTGCGCCGACTGATGGTCGCCGCGATTCTCGCACGCGCGGGACTATCTGATAGCGCTCGAAGCGTGATGCATGCCACACGCTCCCACGCCTCGGGCCCGGTA
>WNFB01000578.1_pt1 | contig 30209 bp, 29 predicted proteins | sample 5400501 | NCBI WGS metagenome assembly WNFB01 (sample SAMN13153341, study PRJNA577476) | soil metagenome | isolation source: 200 cm saprolite under Douglas fir tree site 2 hole 1 | place: USA:California | collected 2015-04-18
TTGGCGCGGCACGCTCACGGGCGAGTATTCGGCCGGCCGCGTGCATGGCTTGCTGAGAGGCTCATACTACGGCAAGTTCTCGTCGGCACAGCCCGGCTACTGCGACCTGTGCCGCGAGCGGTACGGCTCGAAGTCGCTGTTCGACGCAGAGGTCGGTTATCGGTTTGCGAGTATCGATATCTCGCTCGGTGTGCGCAATCTATTCGACACATACCCTGACAAGCCGAGCTCGACGAAGGTCGTCGATTCGTCCGGGGACCTTTCGAGGGATTTCAACAACAACTTCGGCACGTTCCCCTGGGCTGCGGCCTCGCCTTTCGGATACAACGGCCGCTATCTGTACGCCCGCGCGGAAATGCGCTTACTGCAGTAGGTCGGCAGCGAAACGAAGCGAGCCCCGGGGAGCGCTCCCAGGGCTCGTTTTTTTCTCCGCAATTCTCAGTAGTTGAAGCGCAGCGACGTTCCGAACGTTCTCGGCTGGTTCGTCAGGTAGCCGACTCGCGCGCGCAGTCCACGCTCGCGGTCCAGCGCAAGCAAGGCCCGCTCATCGGTGAGGTTGTTCACGAAAACCGAAGCCTCCCAACTCGCGCGCGTCAACCCGACTCGGAAATTGAGAAGACTGTACGCCGGCAACAACGGATCGAACGTAAAGGTGTTTTGCGTCAGCGGTCCGCCGATCGTGCCGGGGAACGAATGGATGTTGACCGTGCCGATCCCTGGCGTGAGATCGTCGATCTGTGTGTAACGCGAGCCGACGTACTGATAGCTGCCGCCGATGGACAACCGCGAGCCCGCGGCGAGCGACCAGCCATACGTGATGGCCGCGCTCCCCTGAACCTGTGGGACGCTGGGGAGGCGGTTCCCTGACTTGATCCCCGAGATGATCGTCGTCGCGCCTGCCGTATCCGTGGTGGTTACGGTGGACTTCAACTTCGCGTCGTTCAGTCCGGTAGAGAACGAGAGATCCCAATGGTCGTTCGGCGTCGCCGTGACTTCCAGCTCGAGGCCCTGGCTGCGGGACTTGGGCACGTTGAAGATCAATCGCGACGAGCAGGTTCCTGCGGTGAGGACCAGCTGCAGGTCGCGAATGTCCATGTAGAATGCGGACGCGTTGATGGACGCTCGGCCACCGGCAAGACGAGACTTCACTCCCACCTCATAGTTCCACGCGGTCTCATCTTTCCAGGAGTTGTGGCCGCTGAAGGTAATGGAGTCCTGCTTGGAGCAGATCGGGAGATTCAACGGATCGTTGATGCCGCCCAGCCGGAATCCTTTCGAGACTTGCGCGTTGAGGGTGAGCGCATCGGACGCCTTGTAGCTCGCGATCAGGCGAGGCGCCACACCGTTCGCTTTGGTCGAACCGGGCGTGGAGACGAGCGAGGTGCCGGTGTTGTTGTTCGTGAAGATGCCGTCGAAGATCTGCTGGCGGTCTTCCTTGAAGTTGTAGTAGCGCAGGCCCCCGGTCAGGTCGAACTGCGGACCCGCGGAGATCGTCGCCTCGCCGAAGACGGCGCCCTGCTTCAAGGCGTAGTCCAGATCGGACCAGAACAGGTGGTCCTTCGGCGCGCGGAGTCCTTTGGTGAATCCATTGGGCGCACCCAGAATCGGCGCTGCGAGCGTATCGAACCGCGACACGAGGAGATCCTGGCCATAGTGGCGCTTATTGTTGCTGTAGAATCCTCCCACGAGCCACCGCAGCCGCCCCGCCGCTCCGGAGAGCCGGACCTCCTGCGTAAATACTTTGGACTTCGTGTTGTCGTTGAGCGGAGCGTCCAGCTCGTAGATCGACTGCGGGAGATTGAGAGTGCCGCCGGTGACGCTCGCGGTCAGTGCGGTCGCATCGCGCACCACCAGGATGTTGCGCCGCGTGTAGGCGCTGATCGACGCCACGCTCACCTTCCCAAAATCATATTGCAGCTTAACATCGCCGAGCATGAACTCGTCGGTATATGGTTCCGCGATCTGCGTGAAGAGGCGTCGTCCACCCAGCGTCACCGGCGGACGCGATGTGGTGTACGGGTTTGCCAGAATGTTGAAGGTGTCGATACGGTTCCACCCATCCATCTTCACATTCTGATACACGAGGCCCGGCGTAATACTGAACCGACCACTCGGCGCTATCCGGAATGCAGCTCGCGCACCGGAGCGGACGCCGCCATTGACGTTCGGATTGACCTTCAGGTTGGGCTGCGTCGCATTCATCCACCCGCCGAGACGGTTACTGTAGCCGGCGATACGGAACGCCCCTTTGTCGCCCACCGGCACGTTGAAGCCAACCTTGGCGCTGTTCTCAGGGTCGCCGCCGTCAATCCAGCTGAGACCGGCTTCGCCAAACGTGCTGCTCACGCCTGCTTGGGGTGGGCTACCGATGTAGCGCACGGTTCCTGAGAGTGAACCCGCTCCGAACAGCGTTCCCTGTGGGCCGCGCAGCACCTCGACGCGATTGACGTCAAACAGATCGAGGTCTGGCGTGTACAGCGAAAGGGAGATCGGCACGTCGTCCAGATACGCGCCCACGTCCTCTTTGACGCCGGGCTGGTCACGCGCGATCTGTCCCGAAGAAGCACCGCGGATGGCCGGCTGACTTTGACCAGGGCCCAGATTCTGCACGCTGAACCCAGCCACGTTCGCCGCGATCGCTTCGATGTTGTCCGCTCCCCGAAGGCGCAGGGCCTGCGCGGTAGGAGCAGCGATGGAGAGGGGAACGTTGACCAGCTCCTGCTCGCGCAGCATAGCCGTCACCGTGACCGCTTCCAGCTCCACCGCCTGCATCACGATATCGACCGTGACTTCCGCACCCGGGCCGACCTGGACGTCCTTCTGGGAAACTGTTCGCAAGCCGGGCAGCGACGCGGACACGGTGTAAGGACCGGGCACGATGTTGGAGAAGCTGTAGCCGCCGTCCGCGGTCGTTGTCGCACGGCTGGACGCGCCGATGTTTTGGTTCGTCGCCCTGACCACGGCTCCCGACAACGCGGTGCCTTGGGCGTCGCGTACCACACCCCTGATCCGACCGCCTTGCGCATGCGCCTCCCCCGGGACGCCGGACAGAATGGCGCCGAGTGCGGCGAGGCTCAGGAAACCCTTCCGGACGATGCTCATACACTCTCCTGTTGGAAGCGTGGGCTCGGTAGCGTGAATACGGCTCCCGCAAAAGACTGTCAAGTGCATCGCGTCAAACACAAAGCCAAACCGCCGGACAGCGTGGCTGCCCGGCGGTTATTGGTTTCGTTGCTGTGGCTGCGTTTACATCCTGGCGCCCATCCCCGCGCCCGCTCCCATTCCCGCTCCGAGCCCCGCGCCTTCCATATAGAACTTGGCGCCGACTGCGGCAGCCAATGGGAATTCTACGAGCATCACGGCCGTCGAAACGAGTGTGAGATTGTGCGGCATCAATCCCATCGGCCACATGAACGCCGCGTTCAAGAGGCCACCCAGGAACCAAGCGGCCAAGCCCGCCTTCACCGCCGTTGCCGGACCCGCGCCGTAACGCGGCCGAATGGCGGCATACAACCACACCAGGAACACACCAGCGACGAAATCGAGGAATACGAACCACAGGATCGTGTTGCCAGCGATAGGTGGTTTGCCCAACGCCTGCATCGCCGCCGCCATCTGCGCCTTGAGAACGACGCCGTAGAGCACGTAGTCGACGATGTTCAGCACGACCCCGGCAATCAGGCCGCCGATCAGCACCTTCTGCAGGTTGATCTTGCCCATCGAGCACCCCCGCAACTAAGAGAGGACAGCCGTGGCCCGACCCCCCGACCCTGGATCACCGCCGCCACGGTACGGAATTGGACGGCACTCGTCAAGTCACGGCACCATCAAGACGGCGACCAGCCCCCCCATTCCATCGGAAACCACCGCGACGCCCCCCGGCACAACCCATTCTTTTCCATCGACGACCAGATTGAAATAGTAGGTGCCCGGCGGCAGCAACAGCGCGGCCTCCCAGATGTCACAGCCGAGGCCGTGAATGTCGACGGGCGTCCACGCATTCCAGCTCCCCGCAATCGCAACCGATTGTGCGCCGCTCAGCCGGAAACGCACGACGAGGGAGTCACCACGATGTTGCGCGATGAGCGGTTGGAGCAGGGGTGCGGTCGGCGCGGCGGAGCTGGCGGCCGCTGAGGAAAGGGCGCGGCGTGTCGTGAAGATCCGAACGCCGCCGCCGACGAAGCCCGCGCGGGGCAGTCCCTGAAAGGGATCGCGCAGGTAGTTGCCGCCTGACGCTTCCACCGCGATCGCTGGAGTGACGAAGTACTGCAGCGAGGCGCTCGCCGCGCCCGTCGAGCCGTATGCGGGGCTCACGCGCGCGCTGAGCCACAGCGACGCGAGCACACGCGGCTTGTCCATGGTCGCGCCGGCCACGAGATCGGTGTACCACGACCCGTAAAACTGGGTGCCTTCGACAGTCAGCGAGAGTTGGGCAGGCGACGCGACCGGCTGCCACCAGCTGCGCGCGCGCAGACGCAGCGCGCCGACACCGGGCACGCCCTGGATGACCCCCGTGGCCCAACCGCCGCCGAGCGCGATGCCGCCGTGTTTCGCGGTCCACAACGTTTCGAGCAGCGCCGTTCCCGATCCCGCGGCGACGCCGTCGGAGCGCGTGCTGAAAGCGATGGATGCGCTGCTCGCCACGCGCACGGCGGCGGGATGTGTGGGAATCGCCGCCCACAGGTCTCCGCGACCTTGACCGGCCCAGACCCCGCCAGCGAGCAGCGACACCGCGCCACTGGCCGCTACATAAAAGGAAGGAGAGAGGCGCTGAACGGCCGGAGACGCCGTGAAAGAGCTGAAACTCGAGCCGCCGGCGTAACGAACGATGCCCGTCCCAATCCCGAGCGAAGTCTGTGTTCGCGCGGAGTCGGGAAGGGTGAAGAGTGCTAACACAGGAAGAAAAAAAACCGGTCCCACTTTCATGGGACCGGTAAGATAAGGCACCCCAGCGATCTCAGTTACGGCCGACGGCTATGTCCCGCCCCAGGATTGTCGGGCCGCTGTGATGGCGATGCCGGTGTGGCCGGCGTCGCCGGAGTCGCGGGCTTGGCAGGCGTCGCGGGTCCGCCGTCAGGATTCGGAACGGCGGGGGTCGCGCGTGTCGCGCGGGTCGCGGGCGTGGCGGGCGTCACGGGCCGGTTATCCAACCCGACCGCTTCACCGCGCACATGCGTGGCCCGGCGCGCCATATTCGCTGCTACCTTCGCCTTGGCGACGTCGGATGCGTGCTCGTTGGGAGCCGCCACCTTGGGCGTCTGGGCCGCGAGCAGCGCCGGAAGGGCGAGCGCGGGAACGAATGCAAAGAGTCGCTTCAACATGCTACCTCCTTGGGATACTTACGTCTTTCAACGGGATACTTACGTCTTTCAACGCTAGCTCGGCACGCGCCAGCTCAGTGGCCATGGCGCGGAGCGAACGCAGGGGAGTACTGGACCCGACGAACCGCGCCGCCGCATACCAGAGTTGTGCGAACACGTCGCGGACGACGCGCTCCGCCAGATTCGAATCCATCAGGATGCCGTAAGCCTGCGCGTACAACGAGCCGCGATGACGGCGCTCCAGCTCGACCAATGCGGTCGAGTCATGTCGCACCAGTCGCTCGATCAAGACACCATCCGGAACGAGGGGGGGTACCGGAGGCTTCGGCTCTAGCATCGCTGACATAGCGTGCTAAAGATTGCTATGGGGCGGCGGAGGTAACGTTACCGGGCCAGCCCAGGGGCGCTCTTTAACCGGGCGGGGGGTATCGGGTTGCGTGCTGAGACCGGCGCGGGAGATGGCGACATCGTTCGGGCTGTGCTCGCGGGTGACCGCGAGCGTTATGCCGAGCTTGTGGACCGGTACCGAGACCGTTACGCCCGCTACGCCGCCCGAATGTTGGGCTCGAAGGACGCCGCCGAGGATGCCTTACAGGACGCCTTCGTGCGGGCCTTCGATCAGTTGGCGCAGTGTCAGGATCCGAACAAGTTTGTCGGTTGGTTCTTTCTCATTCTCCGCAACCGTTGTTTTGCGGAGCAACGGCGCACCAGGACGACGGCGCCGTTGGAGGCAGCCGATGGCGTCGCGACGCGAGAGCGCGCGGATGAAGTCGCGGAAACCGCAGAGCGACGGCGCGCCCTGCAGCAGGCGCTGGTCGAGCTGACGCCCGAACAGCGTGAGGTGTTTGTACTGAAGCACGTTGAGGGTCTGTCGTATCAAGAGATTGCTGAGCGGCTCGGCACATCGGTACCGTCGCTCAAGATGCGGATGCACCGCGCGTACGACAGACTGCGAGAGCAACTGCGGGAGCACACATGAACGAACGGGAATTTCATCCTGACGTAAAGCGGCTTCTGGACGGCGAGATTACGATCGCCGATCTGCCGCTCGAGCTGCGCGCCGAGGGCGAGGAGGCCCTGCGGCTGCTCGCGGCCGTGGATCGTAGTCCCGTTTCGACACCCGCCGTGACCTGGCGCGTCATGGCGGCACTCGAGCGCCGGAGACAGCGTGTACGGTGGCCATTGCTGCTGGTCCCGGCGCTCGCGATGGCGGCGGCGCTCGTGCTCTGGATCAATATCAATCGGCCATCCATGGTAGGCCCGAGTGCCGCCAGCAACGTCGTCACAGTACGGTTCGTGCTCGTCGCGCCCGGAGCCCGACACGTCAGTCTGGCCGGCACGTTCAACCATTGGGATCCGCGCGCCACACCGCTCGTGCGCTCCGGTGCAGGTGATCTGTGGACCGCGACGCTGTCGCTTCCTCCGGGACAGCATCAATACGCTTTTGTCGTGGACGGCACTCGCTGGGTGCCCGACCCCACCGCCCCCGCGGTCGACGATGGCTTCGGTCGTCGTAACAGCGTGCTCACATTGTGACGATGCGTTTCCGCTCGATTCTTTCGCTCGCACTTGTCGCTGCCTCCCCCCTCGCCGGGCAACAGCGATTCACCGGCCGCATCGCGACCGTCGTGGAGAGTCTCGGCGTCGCCGCCGCGGCGCGTGGGCTGCCCGTGGATCCCGTGATCGAGAAAGCAATAGAAGGAAGCGCGAAGGGCATTCCTGCCGAGCGGGTGACGACGGCGCTGCGTGTCGTCGTTGATCAGCTCGACACGGCAGCCGCGTCTTTGCGTGCGGGGGGGATCAGCGGAGACACGATCGCGATCGCCGCCGGCGAATTCGCGATCACCGCCGGCCTGCACGGTCGTGACATCACTGAGCTGGCCCGCACCGGCAGGCCTGCTGCCGATGTCACGGTCGGTTTGCGTGTCGCCGGGACACTCGCCGCGCTTGGCGTCCCGCCGCTTGAGAGCGTGAAATTGGTGAGCGCGGAGTTGCGCTTGGGTCGTCCGCCCGCCGATCTGCTCGCGTTACCTGGACGCGTGGAGACCGAGGTCGCGCACGGCGCCACGCCAGCGCAGGCCGCCGCGGGCCTGACGCGTGCCGCTGCCGGACAGGCGGGCGGCCCGGAGGGGCCCGGGGGTCCACGTCACGGTCCGCCTCCGGGAAAGAGTGGAGAGCCGCCTCCGCATCCGCCTCACCCTTAGGTCCCTCGGAAATCCGTAAACAATAAAGAGCGTGCTTCGACGGTCTCACGAAGACCGTCTGCATGAGTCCCCCCCCGTAACTTGCTGATCCGGCTCACAACCCTCTAAGATTCCGTTCTCCTATGACTCTCGCCTCGAATTTGGGCTTCCCACCCCTCGGTGCCGCGCGCGAATTGAAGCGCGCTACCGAGGGATACTGGGCCGGTAAGCACTCAGCGCAGCAGCTACTGGCGACCGGAGCAGAGCTCCGGCGGCGCCACTGGGAATTGCAGCGCGCGATCGGTATCGATCGCATCCCCGCAAACGACTTCTCGTTCTACGACCGGATGCTCGACACGTGCGCGCTGGTGGGCGCGGTGCCGCCGCGGTACGGCTGGAAAGGGAATGAGGTCGACCCCGGCACGTACTTCGCGATGGCGCGCGGGAGTCAAGGCAAAGGTCGCGACGTCACCGCGATGGAAATGACGAAGTGGTTCGATACGAACTACCACTACATCGTGCCGGAGCTGGAGCCGGGCCAGTCGTTCCGGCTCGCTTCGCAAAAACCGGTCGCCGAGTTTCGTGAGGCGAAAGCGCTCGGCATCGATGCGACGCCCGTGCTCATCGGACCGGTCACATTTTTGCTGCTCGCGAAGACGAAGGGCGGGAAGTTTGACCGGCTCTCCTTACTCGACGCGCTGCTGCCGGTATACGCCGAGGCGTTGAGCGCGCTGGCCGCCGCGGGTGCGACGTGGATCCAGTTGGACGAGCCGTGCCTCGCGCTGGATCGCAGCGAAGCGGAGCGGGCGGCCTACGTGCACGCGTACGGTCAACTCTCCAAGCGCGCCGGCAAGACTCAGCTCTTGGTTGCGACGTATTTCGCGGGTTTGGACGACAACCTTGCGACCGCGCTGGCGTTACCCGTCCAGGGTCTGCATGTGGATCTCGTGCGGGCACCGGGTCAACTCGATCGCCTGTTGTCCGATTGGCCGAAGGGTCGAACGCTGTCGGCCGGGGTGATTGACGGCCGGAACGTGTGGCGCGCAAATCTCCAGTCGCAGCGTGCGCTGCTCGACCGCGCCGCGAAGACGGTCGGTGAGGATCGACTGTGGGTTGCCCCCTCGTGCTCGCTGCTGCACACGCCGCTCGATCTCGACCTCGAGACGAGGCTCGATCCGGAGCTGAAGAGCTGGCTCGCCTTCGCGAAACAGAAGCTTCAGGAAGTCGTCGCGCTGGCGCAGGGCGATCGTGGCGCGGTGGAAGCCAGCAGCAAGGCGGCGAAGTCGCGGCGGGCCTCCAAACGCATCAATGACGCCTCCGTTCAGCGCCGGGCGGCCGCCGTTTCGGAAAAAGACCGAGTGCGCCCCACACCGTACGCCGCGCGCCGGAAGACACAAGTGGCCTTGCCACGCTATCCGACGACGACCATTGGCTCATTCCCGCAGACGGCGGAAGTCCGCGCGGCGCGACGCAAGCTGCACGATAGCCAGCTCACGGCAGAGGAATACGACAGCTTCATCGAGTCGCAAATCGGGAAGACTATCGTGTTACAGGAAGAGATCGGTCTCGATGTGCTCGTGCACGGCGAATTCGAGCGCAACGACATGGTCGAGTATTTCGGAGAGCAGCTCGCCGGTTTCACGTTCACCGAGCACGGCTGGGTTCAGTCGTACGGCACGCGCTACGTGAAGCCGCCGATCATCTTCGGCGACGTGTCACGGCCGAGTGCGATGACCGTGCGCTGGAGCCGGTACGCGCAGTCGCTGACGAAACGACCGGTCAAAGGCATGCTCACCGGACCGGTCACGATTCTGCAGTGGTCCTTCGTACGCGACGACCAGCCGCGCGCCGAGACCGCGAAGCAGCTTGCGCTCGCGATCCGCGACGAGGTCATGGACCTGGAAGCGGCGGGGATTCGCGTGATTCAGATCGACGAGCCGGCGCTGCGCGAAGGGCTGCCGCTGCGCCGCAGCGATTGGGCCGACTACCTGCACTGGGCCGTCGATGCGTTCCGGCTCGCGACCGCGGGGGTTCGGGACGGCACGCAAATCCACACGCACATGTGCTACAGCGAATTCAACGACGTGCTGCGCGTCATCGAGCGCATGGACGCCGACGTGATCTCGATCGAGAGTGCGCGCTCCGGCTCCGAGCTGCTCCAGGGATTCGAGCAGTACACGTATCCCAACGAAATCGGTCCCGGCGTGTACGACATCCATTCGCCCCGCGTGCCGTCGACGTCGGAGATCACGGACGCCCTCAAGACCATGGCGCGCGTCCTCGATGACACGCAGATCTGGGTGAATCCCGATTGCGGGCTCAAAACGCGAGGGTGGGACGAAACGCTCGCCGCGCTGCGGAATATGGTTGCAGCCGCGAAAGGCATGAGAGACGGGAAGCGGGATGCGGGATGAAAACCCACGTGTCCCGTTTCCCGTGTCCCGTTTCACGAGTATAGTACTCCCATGCCGCCCGAAGTCCGGATTACCGCCGAGCCGATCGACACTCATCGCTGCAAGTTCGTGGTGAGCGAGCCGGTGCTGGCGGGCGGTGTGCGCCGCTTCGCCGGCGCGGACGACGCGAAGGGGTCGCCGCTCGCTGAAGCGATTTTTGCGATCCCCGGTCTCGACGCGACCGAGCTCATCGTATCGGGCAACATTGTGACCGTCGTGAAGCAGTCGCCCGCTCCCTGGCAGGCGGTCGGTAAGTCCGTTGGCGTGGCGATCCGCACGGCGATGGCAAGTGATCTTCCACCCCTCTCGGCGCCGCCACGTCTCCCGAACGCCGTCAACGATGACGCGCTGTATGAGCAGGTGGCGAAGGTGTTCGAGGAGCAGGTCAATCCGATGGTGGCGCGTCATGGCGGCCGGGTGGAGCTGATCGACGTGCAGGATGCCGTCGTCATGCTCCGCATGGGCGGCGGCTGCCAGGGCTGCGGCATGGCGGATGTCACACTGCGGCAGGGTATCGAGGGGCTGCTCGCTCAAGCCGCACCGGAGGTGCGCGGCATCGTGGACATCACGGATCACACGTCGGGCGCGAACCCCTACTTCCAAGCCGCCAAGAAATAACGCCTCGCCTACTGCTGCTCCTGCCGACAACGACCTACCGCACGACGGCATTCGTGGAGGCCGCGCGGCAAATCGGAGTGGAGCTGACGGTCGCATCGGAGCGGCCCAGCACGCTCGAAGCAGCGAATCCCGCCGGTCTTCTCACCCTCGATTTCGAGCAACCGGAGCGAGCCGCCGACGCGGTGCGGGCGTTCGCACAGCAATACCCGATCAACGGAGTGGTTGGCGTGGACGACGCAACAGCGGTGATCGCCGCCGCCATCGCCACCAAGCTGAAGCTCAAAGGGAATCCGGTACACGCTGCGATCGCGGCGAGTGATAAGTACCGGCAGCGCGAGCTGCTGGCCCAGGCCGGAGTTCCGGTCCCGCGCTTCATGCTGCGTAACCTCGATGAAGATCCCGCGACAATCGCGAAGTCGGTCACGTATCCGTGCGTGCTAAAGCCGGTGCGCCTTTCGGCATCGCGCGGTGTCATTCGCGCCGACAATGCTCAATCATTCGTAGCGGCTCATGGCAGGCTGCGGGCCATACTCGCCGATCCAGAGACCGCGACGGCGTGCGGAGATCGAGCGCGGCAGTATCTCGTCGAGGAGTTCATACCCGGCTACGAAGTGGCACTCGAGGGCCTGGTGGTCAATCGCCGGTTGCACGTTTTGACATTGTTCGACAAGCCCGACCCGCTCGACGGACCGTTTTTCGAGGAGACGATCTACGTCACACCGTCGCGTGTGCCCGCTGGATTGCAGGCAACTATCAGGGACTGTGCGGATCGTGCCGTGCGAGCGATCGGTATCACCGAGGGTCCGGTGCACGCGGAATTGCGTTACAACGAGCACGGTCCCTGGCTCATCGAGCTGGCCGCGCGTCCCATCGGCGGGCGCTGCTCGGCGGTGCTGCGGTTCGGGGACCGCGGGGTGTCCCTCGAAGAAATCATTCTGCGGCACGCGCTCGGCATGCCAATGCCTTCATTGCAACGCGAACGCTTGGCGGCCGGCGTCATGATGATCCCGATTCCTGGAGCAGGCTCGTTCCGTGAGGTGCGCGGTCTCGCGGAGGCAAAAGCAGTTCCGCTGATCGAGGACGTGCAGATCACCGCGCATTCAGGTGAACGTCTTGTCCCATTCCCGGAGGGTTCGCGCTATCCGGGATTCATCTTTGCGCGCGGCGAAACACCGGACGTCGTGGAGGCTGCACTACGGGAATCGTTCCAGCGGCTGACCTTCGTACTCGAGTGACCTGGCGCCGCGCGATCGGAGTAGTCCTGGTGCTCGCGGCAGCGTGGGAGGTCGGGCGCAGCCTGGGCCGGCTCGATGGCGTCGTCTTCACCGGTTACACGCAAGTTGGCGAAGTTGTCCTACAGGGGGGCGATCCGTACGGCCTTCCCATCAATACCTGGCCGCCGTTCTTCCTCTTTCTGGCCGCCGGTCTGGCCCTCCTGGCGCGGGTCTCCCTGCCGATTGCTCTTCTCGTCTGGCAGCTCGGCAGCGTGGCCACCGTGTGGGGAAGTTGTCGACTGATGGCGCGTCTGGTCGGCGAAGAACCGGCACGGTTTACGTTGTCCGCCGTACTGGTGCCGCTACTGATGACGGCGCGGCTCCTTCAGGAGCATCTCCAACACACGCAGATCAATCTGTATGTCATGTTCCTTGTGCTGCTCGCATTCTACCTCTTCCAACGCCGGCGCGAGCCGCTGGGCGGCCTGGCACTCGCGACTGCGACCAGCCTCCGCGCGGTCCCGCTGCTTTTCCTTCCCTACCTCCTTTATAAGCGCGCCTGGCGGGCAGCCGCGTGGACCACGGCCTTTCTCCTGGTGCTGAACGTCGTGCTTCCGCTGGTGATATTTGGACCCGCAACCGCCGCTCAGCGGTGGACATCATGGCGTACCCGCGCGGCGGTGGAGACGAACGACCCGACGCCCGTGTACCCGAATCAGTCGCTGCTCTCGGCCATGAAGCGTCTGCTGACCGTGGAGGGTGGCGCCCGCGATCCGCTGCGGTACCCGGTGGCGTCCTGGCCGACGAGACGCGTCGTGCACCTGTTCTACGGCGTCGTAGCGGTTGTCGTCGTCGCACTCGCATTCGCGTTTCGTCGCCACCCCCCGGGACTCGCGGATCCCTCGGTGTTTGGTGAGGTCGCCGTGGGGTTATGCCTGATGACGCTCGTGTCCCCGCTCGCGTGGAAGGCGCATTTCGTCACGCTGCTCGCGGGATACTGGCTTGTCTGGCGCGTCATTCAGGGAAGGAAGGCGCGACTGCCGTGGCTGGTGTGGTGGGCGTCGTTCGTTTGCCTGACGTTGACCGCGCCTCTGCTCGTCGGTGAACGTCTGCGCTCCGTGCTCGAATCTCTGAACGTGATTACGGTGGGGGCGCTGCTGGTACTCGCGCTGACGATCTGGGCGGGACTCAATCCGCTTCGGCTACAACCTCCAGCCAATTTCGCTCCACCGAATCAACCTTGAGCTCGTCCATGGTGCGCACCAGGCCGACCTGCAGCGCATCCGATCCCTCCTGGAGCGGCACACCCGGCAGCGCACCCTCGATGAACAGCGAAAAGCGGCCGATGTCAGCCAGGCTCTCCGCCGTCATGTGGACCCTGACGAGCTCGACGGACGTGGGTCGCAGCCCGGCATCGCGGCAGGCCTGCGCGTAGTCTTCGGCGGAAAGCCACTGCATGGCGGCGGCGTGTCCTTCGTGTTTGACCGTGATTCCTTTTTCCCGCAGCGACTGCACGGCGCGCACGACCCAGCGGCGCCAGAAACCGCCCGTGCCCTCGACGTAGGCGCCGTTGAAGAACGTCGAATTGAATCCCAGCAGACCGCGCGGTTTGAGTGCTTTGCGGATCTCACTCAACACCTGGCGTTTGTCCTGCACCAAATGAATCGCATTGAGGAAGACGACCGCGTCGGCGGGGGGGACGAGACGCGATAGGAGTTCGGCGGTCCCCTCCTTGAATTCTGCGAAGCGCGAGGAGATACAGGCGCGCGCTCGCGCGATGGCCGAGGGGGACGGGTCGACGCCGATGACGTGTGGCGGCGGCTCGGCCCCCGAGAGACGCTCCAGAATAAGCTTGGTCACGGCGCCCGGGCCGCAACCGAGATCCACGATGATCTGGCGCCCCGGTCCGATCACCTTGTCGATGATCCAGCGATTCACCTGCGTGAAGAAGGGGTGCCGCGTGAACGGCGTAAACGAAAAACTGTCTTCACCGGCCGCGCCGGTTGCGTGGGTCACAGTTTGTGAATCCCCAGCGGACCCAGGTGGACGTCGAGATTGTGATTGACGCGATAGCCGACGACGCCATTCACGTCGAGGTTCGCGGCATCGCCCGTGTACACCTCTTTGCCGTTCACCATGAACTTCGCTTTTCCACCCTGCACCTGAATGCTGAGCTCGTTCATCGCCCGCCCGCTGGAGTCGGCCTTCGTCACGGCGTCGCTGGGGGTCCACTCAACGACCGCCGTCGGGCGGGTCGCATAACTGCCGCGGCGACGGATCGAGTACATGCCATCGATCGGGCGCACGAGGAAGTACGTGTACCGCTGGCCTGAATCCGCGAGGTTCTTCCCACCGATCAGGATGCCAAACGCTTCGGGATGGGCCGGGTTCTTCATCTGGGTCAGCTTCGCGACGACGTGATAAGTGCCCGAGATCGAGTCGCGATCGCGCCAGTAAATCGCCGCCGGGCCCACGGTCGTGTGCAGCCCATCGCCCATGCTCGTGAACTTCACGTTATCGAGCGGCGCCGGTTGGCCGGTCTGGTGGCTCGGCTCGGTGCGGACGTGCCAACCGGCGGGCAAGGTGCCGCCACCGGCGACGGTCCGGTCAGGATCGGCCTGGGCAAGGCTTGCCGCAGGAGCGGAAAGCAAGAAGACCGCCGCAGCGGTCAGTCGACGAACCGACGTCATGCACTCTCCCACGGATTGGCCACTTTTCGTGGCTCTAACTAGCCACACCGGAAGACGTTAGTCAAGAGCGCTCCGCCAGATCATGCACGGTATGCAAGGCTACGATCTTGAGCTTGCGCTTGCCCACGGGGAGACTGATCTCGACCTTCTGCCCGACTTTGCCGCCCAGGAGCGCGCGCCCCAACGGCGACGCCATCGAGACCGGCATCTCTGGGACGCCGTCTTCGCCCTCGATGAACTCGCCGAGTGTCAGTGCGTAGATCTCCTTCTTCTTCGTATCGATGTCCTCGACGGTCACGCGCGAGCCGAAACCGACGCGGTCTCGCGGAATGTCCTGCTCGCGCACGTCGGAGAGTTTCGAGAGCCGCAGGCGGAGATGATGGACGCGCGCCTGCGCGAACTGTTGGCGCTCGAGCGCCGCCTTGTACTCGGAATTTTCGCGCAGGTCGCCGTGAGCGCGCGCCTTTTCGATCTCTTTCGGGAGGACAAAAGAGATCTCGTGGTTCAAGCGCTCGACTTCGGCCTGGAGTTTCTGCTTCAGTGCGTCGATCATGGCGTGAAGGGAACAAGCTAGACGGAGCGCGCGGGGAGTGCCAGCGGCACACGCCGGCCGTATGTTAGCGGCATGATCTCGGACCGGCGGCTGCGCTGGCATGTCTTCTGGTGCCGGCGCAGGAGTGACACGAAGAGCCGCTTCCTCCTCGAGCTGGCTCGTACCGTCGCCCGAGCCCCCCGCGCGCCCGATCCACCGCCGCTGCTGGAGATCGGTACGCGCAGCGGTGGGTCGGCGCTGCTCATGCTGCGGGTGTTGAACGACGTCTATCCGCGCGGCACCCGGCACCCCGTGGTGCTCACGGTCGACCCGTACGGCACCCGGCCGTATGAGGGGTCGACCTCCCTATACGACGAGCGGCATTATCGGGCGATGAAACGCAACCTCGCCCCTTACGCGAATCACATTCACTACATGATGGACTCGACGCTCTTCCTGCAAACGCTCGGAGCCGGGCTCTACCTCTGGATCGACGGCGCCAAGAGACCGCTCGACCAATTCACCTTGGTGTACCTCGACGGCAGCCACGACCCGGCCATCGTCTGGTCCGAGATCGAGCAGCTCTCGCAACGGGTCGTGCCCGGCGGGTTTCTGATTGTAGACGACACCGACTGGTTCGGAGGAGAAGTGCGGCGCCGGCTCGAAGCCGCCGCCCCGCGGCTGGGCGTCCGGCTGCGGCACAACGGCAAGCAGACCATCCTCGAGCGGTAGGCATCCCTGCCGCGCATGGCGGGGCCCGCAGACCGGAGGCATTATTTGCGGATGCCTCCCCCGCTTCACATCCGCACCTATCATGAGCTGACCGAGGCCGACCGCTCCGGGCTGCCCGACCAGATCGGCGCGCAGCGGCGCCGCGTCGCGGAGCGTCTGGCCGGCGTGAAGCGCATCGTCGCGGTCATGAGCGGCAAGGGAGGAGTGGGGAAAAGTTACGTCACCGCGCACGTGGCGCGAGCGCTGGCGCGCACGGGCCGGGCGGTCGGTGTGCTCGATGCCGACTTGAATGGGCCGACGATCCCCCGACTGCTATCCCTTCCGGCTTTCCAGATCCGGGATCCCGAGGGCGCTGTCACGCCGGCCGTCAGCGCGGAGGGAGTCCGCTGCATCTCGATGGCACTGCTGCTCGAGGACGGCGCGCCGCTCGAGTTCAAGGGACCGAGCACCGAGAGCTTCGTGTGGCGCGGGGCGATGGAGGCGGCAGCGCTGCGCGAGTTCCTTGGCGACGTCGCCTGGGGGACGCTCGACATCCTGCTCCTCGATCTCCCACCCGGGATGCAGCGCTACCTCGAGCTTTGCGACATCCTCGGCAGTGCGCCGGACGTGCTCACGGTCACGATCCCCACGCCCGAGTCGCGCGACGCGGTCCGGCGCGCGATGCGCGCGGCTCTCGAACGTGGCTCCCACCTGGTGGGCATCGTGGAGAACATGGTGGGTCAGCAGTTCAGTGGCACGGCCGCCGCTGATCTGTCCAGAGAGTTCGACACCCCAGTGCTCGCGCGAATTCCCTGGCACCCGACACCTGACACCTGGTCGGCGTTAGGATCCCGCCTGTGAAGTTCTTGTGCGTCGACTGCGACCGGCAAATGACTTTCGAGGAGCGCGCGCTTCCCGGCGACGGCACGCTGGCGGCCACATTCAAATGTCCGAAGTGCGGCCGCGTCATGGCGCTCCTCACCAATCCGATGGAGACGCAGCTCGTCTCCTCGCTCGGCGTCGAGATCGGCGGGCGGACGGTTCCGGCGCAACCGCTCGAGACGGTGCGGAAGATGGTGACGACGGGCAGGGATGACGCGTTCGAAGAGACGGCCGGACGGCCCGACGGCCCGACGGCCCCGTTCTGGTCGAGCGAGGCGCAGGAGCGATTGGGGAGGGTGCCGAATTTTGTGCGTGGTATGGTGAAGAGAATTTACGTCGATTATGCGCGCGAGCGCGGTATTTCGGAAATCACGCCGGCGATCATGGACAGCGCGCGCAGTGAGTTGGGACTCGAGGGCATGTGAGCGATTTCGAAGAGCGTGCCGTCGGCGAGTTGCGCGTGCGCATCGATCGCACGTTGTGCGTCGGTTTCGGCGACTGCATCACTGCAGCGCCGGAAGCGTTTGTGCTGGACGAGAGCGGCACCGCCGTCTTCACGAGACCGGAAGCGGTCGAGCGCGAGCGATTGCTACGCGCGTGCGATGCGTGTCCGGTAGACGCAATTACGGTTTGGAACAATGACGGCAGCCAAATCGTCCCCTCTCCGGCGGCTTGTGAACAAGTTCCTTGACAGTACTGGAACCCGTCTGCATATCCCTTAACTCTGACGGCATCCACACCGACATCTAAGCTGTAAAGCCCGCTCGAGCGGCGTCACTCGGGGAGGTAGCGGTGTACCGCGAGATATTCGTTCCGGTCGACAACTCGCCGCACTCCGATTGGGCCGTGGACCGCGCCATCGAGATGTGCCGCAAGACCGGCGGGCGCATTACCGGCAACCATGTCTACGCCGCCCGCCTCCACGATGTCCGCTTCCGCCAGCTCGAGACCGGCCTCCCCGCGCAATTCCAGACGCCCGCAGAGATCAAGAAACAGCGCAAGATCCACGATAAACTGATCGAAAAGGGTCTGCAGCTCATCGCCGACAGCTTCCTCGATCAGCTCGACAAACGCTGTGAAACCGCGGGGGTAGGACTCACTCGTCAGCTGCTGGAAGGTATCAACTACGAAGAGATCGTGAACGAGGTGAACCGCGGCGCCGGCCGGCTTCCCGGCCTCATCGGCTTCGATCCCAATCGTGCCGCGGGCTACGACGGCGGCGACAAAGTCCGCAGCGACGTCAAGCTCGGCGAAAACGGCCGGCTCGTCGCGGAAGACGAAGACAGCGCTGCCCGGCTCGTCGGCTCGTCGGGCCGGCAGTACGATCTGCTCGCGATTGGCGCGCATGGGCTGGGGCGCCAGCAGTTCTCGCAGCTCGGTGGTGTAGCGGCTCGCGTGCTACGCGGCATCGAAAAAGACGTGTTGATCGTGCGCGATCAGCAGCCGCTCACCGGCGGGCGCTTCATGGTGTGCGTGGACGGATCGTCCTACAGCTACAAAGCCATGAAAGCCGCGCTCGAGCTCGCGCAGGAGTTCGGCGCCTCGCTGTTCGTGTGCAGCGCATTCGACGTCGAATATCACCACGTCGTGTTTCACAACATCAAAGACGTGTTGTCGTATCAGGCGTCGAAAGTCTTCAAGTTCGAAGAGCAGGAAGAGCTGCACAACAACATCATCGACAAAGGGCTCCTCAAGCTCTGCCAGGCGAATCTCAAACGTGCCGAGGTGATGGCGCAGCAGTTCCCCGACGTACCGCTCAAGACGCAGATCCTCATCGGCAAGCCGTTCCAGGTGATCATGCAGTGGGCCGACGAGATCAAGCCGAGCCTGCTGGTGCTGGGTCGACACGGCGCCCACCGGATCGAGAACACCGAGCTGGGGTCGCAGTCGGAGAATCTCGTCCGTCTGGCTCCGTGCTCTGTGCTCCTTGTCGGTGTGGTCGGAGTGCGGCCCGAAGACATTCCCTGGATCGAAGAAGACGGCCAGGCCGGATTACCGTGGGCACCCGAAGCCGAGGTGCGGATTCTCCGCGTGCCGCCGTTCGCGCAGGGAATCGCGCGCCGAGCCGTCGAAGAGTACGTGCTCGAGAACGTGGGCAACGCTGGGCCGCCCCCGACCGTCACAAACAAATGGCTGGATGAAGCGATCCAGAAGCTGCTGCCCACCCATATGCAGCTCATCATGGGCATCGGCAGTGCGGAGGAGATCGCGCTCGCGGAGGTCAAGGCGACCGAGCAGATGAAGGCGACGAAGGTACAGGGACACGACTCCGACGCCGAGCCACTTACGCCGGAAGTCGAGACGAAATGCCCGGTTACGGGAGTCCTCTCGAGGCGTCCCCGCGTCGCGACCGATCCCATCACCTGGACCGAGGAGGGATGGCAGCGTCTCCAGCTCGTGCCGCTGATCGCCCGGCCGCTCGCGCGCAACACGGTTGAGCGTTTCGCCCGCAATCACGGCATCTGGCGCGTGACCACCGCCGTGATGGACGACAACAAGCAGGCGATGATCGAAGCCGATGAATTCGACATCGACACGATGATGGTGATGTTCACGGAGCTGCGAGCGAAGCAGATCCGGGCCGAGGCGGAAGGGAAAGACGCGCTGTCACCCGAAATGCGCGCATTTATCGAGGAGGCAAAGGCGCAGGGAATTACGCGCTGCCCCATCCGGGACATCGAAGAGAAGATGGACAAGTGTCCCGTTGACCTGAAGGCGGTCACGCCCGCCGACGCCAAACGGGCGGTCGAGAAGCTGCTGCAGTGAACTACCTGCCACACGTCGTCGCCTGGAATCTCACCCGGCGTTGCAACCTCGAATGCGCGCACTGTTACATCTCAGCCGGCCCGCGCGAGAGTGCGACCCCGGGGGGGGAGCTGGAAACCGCGGAGTGCCTGCGCATCGTCGATGAGCTGCTCGTGGTGAATCCCGCGCCGATGATCATCCTGTCGGGCGGCGAGCCGTTGCTGCGGCACGATCTCAATCAGATCGCCGCCTACGCATCGCAGCGCGGCGCGACTGTCGTGCTGGGCACGAACGGGACGCTGCTCACGGACGAGCGGATCGCGGGGCTCAAGGCCGCCGGTATCCGCGGCGTCGCCGTCTCGATCGATTCATTGCGCCCGAGTTATCACGACAACTTCCGCCATGGTCGCGGCTCGCTCGGCGACACAATCGCGGCGTTGGGCCGGCTGCGGGCGCAGCGGCTCGATTTCATCATCCAGACGACGGCGACGAAGGGCAATCGCGCCGAGCTCGAGCGCATTGCGCAGTGGTCGGCGGAGCAGGGCGCCGTGGCGTTCAACTGCTACTTCCTTGTCGCGACGGGCCGCGGCGCGGGTATGTCCGATCTTACCCCCGCGGAGTACGAGGTCGTGCTCGCTGATCTCGCGCGTTGGCAGCGCCAGTATCGCGGGCAGATGATGGTGCGCGCGAAATGCGCGCCGCATTTCATGCGCCATGTGCACGCCGCCGATCGCCACTCGCCGATCCTCAATTACGAGACGCGCTGTCCCTGCGGGACCCAGTACTGCCGCATCACGCCGGACGGCAAACTGACGCCCTGTCCCTATCTCCCCGAGGTCGCCGGCGATTTGCGCACCCAGAGCTTCGCCGAGATCTGGCAATCGGCGCCGCTGTTTCGTGCGTTGCGCGAGGGTGCGCTCGGCGGGAAATGCGGTGCCTGCGAGTACCGGAAGCTGTGCGGCGGCTGTCGCGCGCGCGCCTTCGCGCTCGAAGGGGACGTCCTCGCCGCGGATCCATCCTGCGTCTATGAACCGAAGGGCGTCGCCGTGATCGAAGCCGAACATGACGTCATGTACGGCCAGGACTTTGTCCCGGCGCTTGCCTGGTCACCCGGCGCGCGGGCGCGACTCGAGCGCATTCCGTCATTTGTGCGGGGCGTCGTGACCAAGCGCGTCGAAGATTGGGCCCGCGAGCGTGGCATCCACGAGGTGACGCCGGAGCTCTTGAGCGAAATTCGCAATTCGATGCCAATCGATTTCTCAAAGCGGCGGCCGTTCTTTGCAGAAACCGACGGCTGATGGCCGATGACTGACGGCCTGCTAGTTCTTCAAGCCGCAGCCGATACGGCCAACGCCTACCGCGACTTCCCGGTGATCGGCAGTCGCGCGGCGATCTGGATCGCCGCCGAGATCCATCTGATGTTCGCGGCGTTCGTGCTCGGGGTCCCGATCTTCGCGGTCGTGGCGGAAGCGATCGGCATCTTCGGCAAAGACCAGCGGTATGACCGGCTGGCCAAGGAATTCACGCGGCTCCTGCTGATCGCGTACAGCGCCACGGCAATCTGGGGCGCGGTGCTCGTGTTTCTCTTGTCGACACTGTATTCCAAGTTCTGGGCGTACCTGACGGCGATCTTCGCCGTCTCGATGTGGGTGTACGTGTCGCTGTTCTTCGTCGAATCCTTCACCCTCTATCTCTACTACTACGGCTGGGATCGCTGGAAGTACGGACGCTCGAAGCTGGTCCATCTGGGGCTCGGAATTCTGCTGAATCTCTGGGGCACGACTGTGATGTTCATCGCGGACTCGTGGCTCACATACATGATGACGCCGCCGCGCGACATCACCCCCGAGACGTCTCCCACCAGCATCAAGCTGTGGCACGCGATCTTGAACCATACCTGGATGCCGATCAACATCCACCGCCTGATCGGCAACGTGGTCTTCGGCGGCGCAATCGTGGGCGCGTACGCGAGCTATCGATTCCTCGCGGCGCGCACGGACGAGGAGCGCGCGCATTACGACTGGATGGGCTACGTCGGCAATTTCATCGCCATCTCGGCGCTGATCGTGCTGCCGTTCGCCGGCTACTGGCTCGGCCGCGAGATCTACCAGTACGACCAGTCGATGGGCATCACGATGATGGGCGGCTTCATGAGCTGGCTGTGGGTGATTCAGGCGTTCCTCATCGCGGTGCTCTTTCTGGCGGGCAACTACTACCTCTGGGTCGGGATGGGCCGCATTCCCGGCGCCGAGCGGTACCGGCCGTACACGAAGTGGCTGCTTGTGGTGCTCGTGCTCGGCGCGCTGGTGTGGGGGACGCCGCATACGATGATCGCCGATTCCCGCGAGCTCGCGGCGATGGGCGGTTCCCACCATCCGCTGCTGGGCGCACTCGGCGTGATGAGCGCCAAGAACACCGCTGTGAATCTGATGATCCTGTCGACGTTCCTTTCTTTCCTTCTCTATCGGCGCGCCAACATCCGGCAGGTGGTGCCGTGGGCGAAGACGGGCACGCGCATCCAGGCAGGGATGTTCGTGATCGCCGCCGCCATCGTGCTGTTCTTCGGCATCCGCGGCTACTTTGTGGAGGCCATCGTCCGGATCGGCTACTCGGTCTATCAGGTGGGCTCCGTGCTGGCGTGCATCATCTTCGTGACCCTCATCGACGTACTCATGGCGCGCGGCGCCCAATCGCTCGGCGCGATTCAATGGGGGAAAATGCCGCCGCGCTCGCAGTACGCACTCTTCATTCTCGCGGTCACTTTCACCTGGCTGATGGGGCTGATGGGGTTCGCGCGCAGCGGCATCCGGCAGCACTGGCACGTGTGGCAGATCATGCAGGATACGACGAAGTACGCGGCGACGCCGGCGCTGGGCTATGCGGCGATCATGATCAGCACCTGCGTGCTGATCTTCCTGTCGCTCGTCGCGTTCATCTTCTGGCTCGGCGGGCTCGCCGAGAAATCGACGTTCGTGCCGGCGGTCAGTCCAGTGGAGGCGCCGCATGTGGGCGACTAACCTCCGCATCATCGGGATCGTCCTCGGCGTGCTCGCGCTGTATACGCTGATCGCGAACAAGATCCCGCAGGTCCAGTCGGAAGTGCCGAAGGCGCTGAACTTGGGCTCCAACGTGACGCCCGAACAGCTCGTGAGCGCCGGCGATCAGCTGTTCCATGGCGCCGGTGGTTGCACGGCGTGCCACGGCCTCGGCACGCGGGCGCCGAACTTGCTCACCGACGAAAAAGGTCTGGGGCCGATCGGTGCGCGCTGCGGCAAGCGCGAGCCCAGCAAGGACTGCAAGGCCTACCTCTACGAGTCACTGGTCAATCCGCGCGCGTACGTCGTGCCCGGCTACGAGCCCATCATGCCCGAGATGGGCCGCACACTTTCACCGCAACAGCTCTGGGCCCTGGTGGCTTTTCTCGAGTCGCAAGGCGGGACGGTCGACGTGAGCGCGTCGGACATCCCTGCCGCCAGTGCCGCCCCTGGCGCCAATTCTGGGGGGGGGGCGGCAGGGGCGCCAAAGTCGGCAGGGATTGCGAATGGGAGTACGGATCCCATGGAGATCATTCGCGGCGCCGGCTGCATCGGCTGTCACAAGATCGGCACTGAAGGCGGCGCGATTGCGCCCAACCTGACGCACGTCGGCTCGCGACTCTCGCAAGCGCTGATCCGCGAGTGCATCCTCAAACCGGACACGCGGGTTTCTAAGGGCTACGAGAAGTTCGTCGGCGTCATGCCCAAGACCTTCGGGAACATGCTCACCGGGGCACAGCTCGAAGCGCTCGTGCAATTCCTGGCGAGTCACAAGTGAAGACTTATCTCCGCCATCCGTTCTGGCAGGCCGTCGGGCTGCTCGTACTCGCCTATCTCGTCATCGTTTTCGTGATCCCGGCGTTGCCGGGCAGTGCGATGGTACCCGGTAGCGTCGTACTCCAGTACATGGCGACGGTGCTCGTCGGGGTGCTGATCTGGGTGAGCGACGACGAAGCGCGCTGGACCCAGTTCAAGGAGCCGCTGCACGAGATGCTCGTGCAGCCGCGGCTCAAGGTCGTCCGCACGGCCGTGCTGGCGGCGGTCACACTGGTCGTCGGATGCATCACGTACGGCCAGGTCAAGGCGGGTGTCGCGGCTCCGCCAAATCTGCGCTCCATCCATCCCGCCCCGCCGTCGCAGATCACCTTCCGCGGCAAGATGATCACGCTGGTGGGGCTCGACAATCCGCTGCGAAAGACCGGCGACATGGCGGCCCATCTCGCGGTCGGCCACAAGATCTACTATCAGAACTGCGTTCCCTGTCACGGCGATCATCTCGACGGGCAGGGGCACTTCGCGTCAGGCCTGAATCCGCTGCCCGCCAACTTTCAGGACAACGGGACGATCGCGCAGCTCACCGAGAGCTTTGTGTTCTGGCGCGTCGCGAAAGGTGGACCGGGGCTGCCGCGCGAAGGCACGCCGTGGAACTCGGCGATGCCGGCGTGGGAGGAGTTCCTGACCGAAGACGAAATCTGGTCGGTCGTGCTCTTCCTCTATTCACAGACCGGATGGAAGCCGCGGACGTGGGAGGTGGGCAGCACCGAAGGGACGAGCAAGTGACGGCCGCCCTGATTCTGATGGCTTTGCTGGTCACCCAGGACACGACAGCGGGGAAGCACGTCTACGTGAAATGGTGCGCGGGATGTCACGGCGATAACGGCGCCGGCGACGGTGAGGCCGCCCATCGCATGATTCCGCCGCCGCGCGACTTTACAGGGGCGATCTATCAAATCCGCACGACAGCCAGTGGGCAGTTGCCGACGGACGCCGATCTGCTCCGGTCTATCGACGCAGGTCTCGGCGGGACCGCGATGCCGGGCTGGAAGTCGCGGCTCTCCGACCGGGAGCGCCACGACGTACTCGCATACATCAAGACATTCTCGACGTTTTTTGCCGATACCTCCCTGCGGCCGAAGCCGCTCACGTTTGGCAAGGAGCCTGGAGGCGGGACCGGTGCCGATGCCTTGAAGGTAGGCCGCCAGTTCTATGACTCGATCGGCTGCCGGAAGTGTCACGGCGATCAGGGCCGCGGGGACGGGCCGTCTGCTCCCACGCTCAAGGATGACGCCGGCCACCCGATGTTTGCGGCGGACTTGCACGAGAATTGGCGCTTCAATGGCGGCGGAACCGTCGAGGATATCTACCACCGCCTGCGCACCGGGCTGGACGGCACGCCGATGCCGTCGTTCAGCGATCTCCTGGATCAGAAATTCCTCACGGAAACCGAGCTGTGGCGCGTCGCGGAGTACGTCCGCAGTCTCTCGCCCGCTAAAGCGCCGGTTGTGCGAGACGTCATCCACGCGCCGCTCGTCAATCGAGCGTTGCCGCATTCGCCAGATGATTCCGCCTGGACTGCAGTCGACGCCTACTGGTTCCCGCTCGTCGGCCAAGTCATCCGCAAGAGCCGGTGGTTCGCGCCTTCTGTGAGCGGCGTGTGGGTCAAGGCGGTCCACACCGCCGACTCGATCGCGCTGCGTGTCGTGTGGGACGATCGCTCACAAAGCCCCGATACAGCCTGGCTCGGACACGTGGGTCGGGTCTTGGCGGCTCTGGATCCCGACGTAGGCACTCAGGAGCAGCCGGCCTTATGGCCGGATCAGCTGGCGGTGCAGTTCCCCGTTGCGATTCCGACCGGAATGGAGCGGCCGTATTTTCTCATGGGCAGCAGCAGCGCGCCGGTGTACCAATGGCGCTGGGCCAGTACCGCGCGCGCCGCGGCAGTCGCAGGCCTGGCGCGCGGCGTTGACCGGTTCGATTCATTGCCGGGCACCGGGGTTGGCGCCCAATCGGTCTATGACCACGGTCAATGGCGCGTCGTCTTCACACGCGCACTTGCCTCGCCCGATACGGCTAGCCAGCTTCCGTTCCGGACGGGCCGTGCGATCCCGGTGGCCTTCTTCGCGTGGGATGGGTCCAACGGAGAGCACGGCACACGCATGGCCATCAGTACGTTGTATTTCCTCGCCCTCGATGAACCAGTGCCGGCGCGGGTCTTCATCTCGCCTGTGATCGCGATGGTGCTGACGCTCGGGCTCGGCATGCTGGTCGTTTGGCGCGCGCAGCAGAAGACAACATTCCGGAGGAAGCAATGAACGGCAGAATCTTCAGCGTGGTGGGCGGGATGTTCCTGCTCACCGTGTGCAGCAAGGGAGACCGGAGCTCCGTGCAGGCCGCCCCCGCGGCCCCGGCGGCCCCGGCGGCCCCGCAGCCGGCAGCAATAGCGGCATCATCGGATGGGTCGGCAGATGGCGGCACGATCACCGGCAAGATCAAGTTCACCGGCACGGCGCCGCGCAATCCCGCAATCGACATGAGCGAAGAGGCGGCCTGCAAAGCGAAATACAAGACCAGCCCGACCGAAGAGAACGTCGTCGCCGGCCCAGCGAATGCCCTCGCGAACGTGTTCGTGTACGTCAGCGCCGGCTTGCCGGCAAATGCGAAGTATCAGGCGCCGTCGACGCCGGTCACGCTCGATCAGAACGGCTGCCGCTATCATCCGCACGTGCTGGGCATCATGGTCGGCCAACCGTTCGAAATCATCAATTCCGATCCGGTGCTTCACAACATCAAAGCCATCGCCAAGAAGAACCGTCCCTTCAACGTGAGCCAGCCGTCCGCCGGTATGAAGACGACGCGCACGTTCTCGACGCCTGAAGTGATGGTGAACCTCGAGTGCAACGTGCACGGCTGGATGAAGGCATTCCTGGGGGTGCGGTCCGATCCGTTCTACGCCGTGTCGGGTGAGGACGGCAGCTTCTCGATCAAAGGTCTGCCGCCGGGGACGTACACGGTCGAAGCGTGGCATGAGAAGTTCGGCACGCAGACGGCCACGATCACGGTGACGGGGACCGAGAGCAAGACGGCCAACTTTACTTTCGCCGCGCACTAGCGCGAGGAGAACTCGCCGCATGCATTGGTGGCTTCCTCCCGCGGCCTCGACGTTCGCCGGTCCGATCGACGGGCTGTTTCTCGCGATCCTGATCATCACCGGGATCGCGCTCGTGATCGTCGAGGTCGGCTTGGTCACGTTCGTCGTCCGCTATCGCGCTCGCCCCGGCCGGAAAGCCTTCTACACACATGGGTCGACGCGCGCGGAAGTGATCTGGACGGCGATCCCGGCGGTGACCATGGTGGCGCTCGGACTCGTCAGCAATCACTACTGGGTGTTGATCAAGGACAGAAAGAGCGTGCCGCCCAACGCCTACCATATCGGCGTGCACGCCAAACAGTTCGAGTGGCAGATCACCTATCCTGGCCCGGACGGGAAGCTGGGTACGAGCGACGACTTCACGGTTCGCAATCAGCTGCACGTGCCGGTCAACCAGCCGATCGCGGTCGAGCTCAGCTCCGAGGACGTCATCCACTCGTTCTTCGTCCCCCAGTTTCGGTTGAAGCAGGATGCCGTACCCGGGATGCACATCATCGTGTGGTTCCAGGCAACCAAGACGGGGGAGTACGAGCTGGGCTGCGCCGAGCTGTGCGGGATGGGGCATTACAAGATGCGGTCGCGCGTGTTCGTGCACACTCCTGAGGAATTTGCCGCCTGGATGAAGCAACAAGCCGCCGGAGGAACCGAATGACGAGCGTTGCGCACGCGAGGCCGGAAGGAGGAGGGGGGGCTCACGACGCGCATCACGCGCCGATGAGCTTCTGGCGCAAGTACATCTTCTCCACCGATCACAAGATCATCGGCATCCAGTTCCTGTTCGTCAGCCTGTTCTTCCTGCTGGTGGGGGGACTGCTGGCGATGCAGATCCGCTGGCAGCTCGGCTTCCCCGGGAAGCCGATGCCGGGCGGCGGGCTGCTTCCCGAGACAATGATCGTCAACGGCGTGATCCTGCCGGAGTATTACGTCCAGCTCGTGTCGATGCACGGCACGTTCATGGTGTTCTTCGCCATCATGCCGCTGCTCGTGGGCGTGTACGCCAACTTCCTGATTCCGCTGAAGATCGGCGCACACGACATGGCGTTCCCGCGCATCAACATGGCGTCGTTCTGGCTCGCGCTCCTCGCCGGTCTGATCATGTTCTCGAGCTTCTTTGTGCCCAATGGACCGATTCGCTCCGGCTGGACGAACTACGCGCCACTTGCGGCACGACCCGATCTCTCGGGCGTCACCGTCGGTCAGATGCTCTGGTGCGTCTCGATCGTGGTGCTCGGGCTCTCATCCGTGTTGGGCTCCTTGAACTACATCACCACGGTGATCAACCACCGCGCGCCGGGCATGACGTGGTTCCGCATGCCGCTCTCCGTCTGGGCGCTCTTCATCACCGCGATCCTCGGCGTGCTGGCGCTGCCGGTACTCCAGGGCGCGGCCATCATGCTGCTGTTCGATAACGTCCTCGGCACGCACTTCTTCGATCCGGTCGCGGGCGGTCAGGCGCTGCTCTGGCAGCATCTGTTCTGGTTCTTCGGGCACCCCGAGGTCTACATCCTGATTCTGCCCGCGATGGGCATGGTCTCGGACATCATCGCCAATGGCAGCCGCAAGCCGATCTTCGGCTATCACTCGATGGTGTTCGCCATCATCGGCATCGCGTTCCTCGGCTGGCTCGTCTGGGGTCACCACATGTTCATGAGCGGCATGAACCCGACCCTGGGGTCGACGTTCATGGTCTCAACGCTACTCATCGCGGTGCCGTCGGCGATCAAAGTCTTCAACTGGCTGGGCACGATGTGGCGCGGCAATCTGCGGTTCCATGTGCCGATGCTCAACGCCGTCGGCTTCGTCTCGATGTTCACGATCGGTGGGCTGTCGGGCATCTTCATGGCGGCGACGCCCGTCGATATTCCATTGCACGACACGCAGTTCATCGTCGCGCACATCCATTACGTCCTGTTCGGAGGATCGCTGTTCGCCCTGTTCGCGGCGATGACGTACTGGTATCCGAAGATGTTCGGCCGCGTGATGAACGAGCCGCTCGGCAAGCTGCACTTCTGGCTGACGTTCATCTTCTACAACATGACGTTCTTCCCGATGCACATCATCGGGATGGGTGGGCAGATGCGCCGCATCTACGACCCCACCATCTACGACTTCCTGAAGCCGCAGCAACCGCTCAACGTCTTCATCTCCCTCAGCGCCTTCGCGCTGTTTGCGGTGCAGATCCTGTTTGCGATCAACTTTCTCTGGAGTCTGAAATTCGGTAAGAAAGCGCCGCAGAATCCGTGGGATGACAATGGGCTCGAGTGGTCGTTGCCGAATCCGGCGCCGCACGGCAACTGGGAACGGACGCCCAACGTGTACCGTGGGCCGTACGAGTTCAGCTCGCCTGAAGCGGGCAGCGCCGACTTCCTCCCACAGAACTTGAAGCTCCCCTCCGACCGCGATCCGGTGCCGGCGACGTTGCCGGCCGGACACTGACCGGGAGACCGAGGCGATGACGCACGCGACGCAGACTGTCGACATGATGCGGCCCCCGTTCCCGGCGGAGCCGGGGGCGGGCGTCTACAGCAATAAGCTCGGGATGTGGGTGTTCCTGGCCAGCGACGTGATGTTCTTCACGGCGCTGATCGGCTCCTACATCGTCCTCCGTTTTGGAGTCACGGAGCCGTGGGCGAAGCCTGGCGCGGTGCTCAACGTGCCGCTGACGGCCGTGAACACGTTCCTGCTGATCTGCTCCTCGGTCTCGATGGTGAAGGCCTACGCCGCCATCGCCGACGGCAAGAAGTATTTCCTGCGCCCCGTGCCGGGGAAGCTGCTGCGCGACGGCGGCCTCAAGTTCTGGCTGCTCGTCACGATGATTTGCGGCGCGGCGTTCGTGGGCGTGCAGCTCGTCGAGTACATCAAGCTGGTCGGCCACGGCTTCTCGCCCGCCGGCTTCCGGGAAGGATCGTTGCTGGCCGAGCACGCCGCCGCGGATCCGGTGAAGTACGGCGCCGCAGTCGCGGGGATGTACGGTTCGACGTTCTTCACGATGACGGGCTTCCACGGATTTCACGTGACGTGCGGCGTCATCAGCATGACATATCTCTACTTCACCAAGGTGCTGCCCGAGAAATACTCACCGCAGGACTACCGCGGCATCGAGGTGATTGGGTTGTACTGGCATTTCGTCGATCTCGTGTGGATCATCCTGTTCACCATCGTCTACCTGATCTGAGGACCAGCGGGGGCCCCATGACCAGCACGACTCCGACGACCACCGGGCATAAGCGCCCTAACTACATCCTGATCTGGCTGTACCTCTTCGTGCTGACCGTAATTGAGGTGAGCGCGGCGTTTCTGTCGCATATCCCCAAGAACTGGCTGATTCTGATTCTGCTGTTTTTCGCGGTCTGGAAGGCGCTGCTCGTCGCCCTGTTCTTCATGCACCTCAAGTTTGAGCGCTGGCGCCTGCGGCTCATCTTCATCGTGCCGTTGCCGCTCGCCGCGATTCTCGTCACCGCCGCGATCATGGAGAAGGTCTGGTAGCACGTCCGCTGCTGGAGCTCACCAAGCCGCGCATCACGCAGCTCGTCCTGCTCACGGCGGCCGCCGGGTTCTACCTCGGCTCCCGCGGGCACGTCGACTTGTGGCTGCTTGCCAACACGTTGCTCGGCACGGCCCTCGTCGCGGGCGGCACGAACGCGTGGAATCAAATCTGGGAGCGGGATGTGGACGCTCGGATGGTGCGCACACGCGGTCGCCCGCTCCCGTCGGGGCGTTTGGCCGCGTCGCATGCGATGTGGTTTGCGTCGGCGATCACCGCCGCCGGGGTCATCTATCTCGGTGTGACGGTGAATCTGCTGACGGCGGGCTTAGCCGCGTTGACGTTTGCGAGCTACGTGCTGCTATACACGCCGCTCAAGCGGCGTACGTCGCTCAACACCCTTATCGGCGCCG
>WNFB01000579.1_pt1 | contig 30151 bp, 23 predicted proteins | sample 5400501 | NCBI WGS metagenome assembly WNFB01 (sample SAMN13153341, study PRJNA577476) | soil metagenome | isolation source: 200 cm saprolite under Douglas fir tree site 2 hole 1 | place: USA:California | collected 2015-04-18
CCGGCCAAAACCGCAGTCTCGTCGTCGTCCAACAGCGCAAACAGCGGAACACGTTTCAAAATTTCAGGGCTGCACGCCATCGCTCACCTCGCCCGCAAGATAGTGGATCGAGCACGATCCATGCAGAGGATGGCATAAATAAGGGAAAGGGAACAACAGGGCACACGATTAGGCAATGTCCTAATTTTAGGACAGTACCCACGATTCGTGTCCGGGCACGGCTTTGGCCATGCCGCAAACCACCCAACCCCGATGTCATCCTGAGCGAGTGAGTGTCTTCGCTTGCGAGGACACGAACGAGTCGAAGGACCCCTACTCCTTCAACTGCAGCATCGGCGCATCAAGGCATTCTCGCCGGGTGTGCCGATTTTATCTCCGACGTGCGCGATGGGGTCGCCTGCCTTTTCGTGCCTGTTGCGAAAGGGCAAGTGATGGGCAGGAGGTCGGGCAGACACGGCTTTGGCGATGCCGCAAACAAATCCTAATTCCCTTGTCCTCCTGAGCGAAGTGGACTGGTTCGTTCGCGAATCAGTCCGCGGAGTCGAAGGACCCCTATTCCCTCAACTGCAGCACTGCGTATCGGGGCAATTCCTACCGCCGCTTAGTGTGGCCGAGACAGGCACACGGAAAGAACGCCGTTAGACCACCTATTACCGGCGGACACAATGTCCCAGGCCTGCTGAAAGACCGCGCTCCTTGACCGGCGGTCATTTGGCGTGCTGTCCCACTAGAGCTTCCCGTCGTTGCCGAAGTTCTGGAGAGTCTAATAAGGCTTTCACCTCATCAATCGGCACCACAATCGAGATTCCGCTGTTCGCGTTAGCTGCTCCGGCAAGCGTCGTTGCCACTTCGAGGTGGAAATCTTGGGTTTCATAGAAATAACCACTAACAACACCCAAAAGGCGATATGGAAACCCGCCTAGTGTCACTGAGCCCCCGCGAAAGCCCCCGACGTTTACAAATACTGGTGCTCCGCTGTTGCCACCAAATACGTGAACGTCGGCCAGATATAGCCGTCCTGGCTTTCCACGAGTAGTTGTCAATTCTTCATCAGGCATCATCGCCAAGATGCCCTGCCGCACAATTGGCTCGATCTTCTTCTGGCCGGGGAATTGGTAGAAGAAGCCCGCAAACTCAACCGCGTCGCCCTCCGCAATTTTTTCTGATTCAACCACGTCCTTAGTTGCAAACAGCGAAACCGGGAACTCCTCGTAGTCGTATCTCTGCTTGTCGAGAGCAAGGGGTATCACTGCCAAATCCACAGCATCGTCTTTAGGGAAGTACCAACGCAATCCACTTCCCAAAGGCAAAGCTCCTTCCTCCGACTGGATCCCTCCATTAACAGATTTGAGATTCAGTCTAAGTGACACTTTGGTAATTGAAAGTTTTCGTCCGTCCTTCTCAGGTTCGGCCATGTGCCGATTTGTCACTAAGTACGAGAACCCACGGTTATCGCCCAGGCGCTTGTCTTCAAGAAAGACGAAGAACGCCGTCCCACGTAGCTGTCCCACCTCGTTGCCATCTCGGTAATCCAGCGTAAGAAATGCGACGACCTTTTTGAGCAGAAGCGATAAGGGAGGTGGACTCTCTTGCGCTTGAGGCCGTGGGTTCTGTGCAGCTGAAGATATCGCACTTTGCGGTTGCAGAGCTGCACTCTGCGGACTCTGCGCCGAGAGAACGGAGGCCGACGCCAACAGAGAGGCGAATAGGACAAACCCTCTTGTTTTTCGCATGCGTTGTCCCTTTATTCTAGAACGCCGCAGAGCGAAGTTCTTGCAATCTCTTGCGAATTACGATCCCTCTACGTTTGTCCTCCGAGCGCTGCCCTTGGCCGTACCCAAAGCAGAACCCCCGCCAACACCAGCCTCACCAGCGATCGGCCCCAGATCAAGTACGCCGGATAGAGCTTGCCGATATCAGTCATTTTGAGAGACAGCAGCGGCGTGATGGCGAGGATGAATAGCCCCACAGAGAGCGCGTCGAGGATGGCGACGTTGCGCGCCGGGTCGCGCGATGCCAGAAACAGCATCACGCTGAGCATGAGCATCACGCCACCCATCTCCTTCAACAAGACCAGCAGCAGAGTGGAAACCTCAGACTCCGGAGGATGCATAAACACCCAAAGGATGAGCGGCCGGCTGCTGAAGATCATGAGAAGACCTCCAACTGCGAACAGCACGGACACAACCCGCAATCCGATTGACAACCCGCGATAAGGTGGTCGCGACATGGGATAGATCCTCAGCTGATTCGCTAGATTCGAGCCTGTGTGGCGCGAGTATCTGTCGCCCAAGCATGTGTGGCCCAAAGGCATGTGTGGCCCAAGGCATGTGTGGCCCAAGCATGTGTGCCAAAGGCATATGTGGCGCGGACACTCCTGTCCGCGGCTCTTGACGTTCGGGCCCGGCTCGCTCCACTCACCGCAACACACGCTTCCACAGCAGCGCCAATATAAGAAGTGCAACGCCAACCACCATCCCGATCAGCCGCGCGCGATTAGCCTTTCCCTCATGATGTTTCATCTCTGACAGCCGACGTCTGCTGGATGATCGATCTCTGACCCACCCAACTTTAACCAGCTAAAGTCTTGAGACTCATAATCTTCGGGCCAATATGTATATTCCTGTACATACAATTGCACCAGTACAAAATGTTCCACGTGGAACACTACACTGAGTTTGGACGAGCGGCAACACAGCCGGGCCTGCCTGGCTTGGAGTCGAGGGCGGCTGCCTACGTGGTGCGTTCCGCTCCCCGCTTCGCCTTCATCTCCGCCAGCAGCTGCTCGATGCGGTCTTCCTTCTCGAGCGCGGCCAGACGGTCTTCCATGTCTTCGGCGGCGATCTCCGCTTTGGCGTGGCTCAGCGCCTCCGCGTGCACCACCTTGCGCTTCATGCGGTCGAAGGTGTTCGTCTTGGAACTGTTGCCCATGGCCACGCGCGCGTCCGTGGCTTTGCCCACGGCCCGTGCCCGTCGGTGACGCGCGACCAGCAGATCGGCCTTGGCCTGTGCCTCGGTGAGCTTCTGCTCCAGACTGCGCAGCGCCGATTTCAAGTTCTCCACCTGCACTTTCTGATCCGCAAGTTGCTGCTCGAAACTGCCACTGAGCTCGCGGTAGCTCTCGACACGTTGCAGCGCGGCGCGCGCCAGATCGTCTTGCTTCTTGTCGACGGCGAGTTCGGCTTTGCGCATCCACTCCGCCACTTTGTCCCCGTTTTCTTTTCTCTTTTTTTCCAGCAGGTGCTGGTCGGCGATCGCGATCGCCACCTGCGTCTTGACTTGCAGAAGCTGATTCTGCATGTCGAGGATCACCTGCTTGATCATCTTCTCCGGCTCCTCGGCCTTGTCGATCAGGTCGTTGAGATTCGCCCGGACCAGTGTGGAAACTCGCTCCAGTAATGCCATGGTATGACTCCTTCTTAGCTGTTAGCTCTTAGCTTGGTGCGCTTTGTGAGCGGCTGCACAGTCGGCGCATTTGGTGCGTTCGAAAGTGCCTGGCGGCCTACTTGCCCGCTGCGGCCGCCCCGGTACCGCCTTTATCCGCCGGCGGCAATACGTCTGGCTTCGGTACTTTGTCGCCGATCAGTCGCACCTTCGACAGCAGTTCGTTGATGCTCATGCCAGATAGCGTTTCGAACAGCGCTGGCACCTGCGCCGCCATTTTTGTGATGTCGCCCGTGATCTTGCTCATGCCAGCGGCATCGCCGTTCCCGGTGGACACGATCGTGATCTTGTCCACATTCGCCAGCGGACTCGCCAGCGCTCTGACCACTTCGGGCAGACCGGTGAGCAGTTTGTCTATGACTGCCGCTTGGTTGTACTCCTGGAAGGCTTCGGCCTTGACGTTCATCGCCCTGGCTTCCGCATCTCCTTTTTTGAAAATAATTTCGGCTTCGGCCTCGCCTTGCGCGCGGATCGAGGAAGCCCGGCCCTCGGCTTCGACCATCAGGCGCTGTTTCTCGGCCTCGGCCAGGGTCTCGATGCGTTGACGCTCGATCTCCGCCTGCTTGAGCACGGTGGCGATGAGCTCTTTCTCACGGCGCGAGATCTCGGCTTCCTGCACTTTGACCTGCTGCTCCTTCTCCACCTGCTGCACCTTCACCTGCTCAGCAACAACCTGCTGCTGCATGATGTTGGTCTGGATGTCGTAGGCTTTGTCAGCCTGCGCCTGCTGCCGCTTCGTGACTTCCAGGTATTGGGCTTTCTTGATTTCCAGGTCGCGTTGCGCTTCGGCCTGCTTGGCCATGGAGAGCGTCTCCGCCAACACTCGTTCCTGATCGGCTTGCGCTTTTGCTACGGCAGCTTCGCGTTGTGCCAGCGCACGTTTTATGGCAGTGTCACGATCAGCTTCGGCGGTGGCCACGTCGGCATCGCGCTTGATTCGGGCCACGTCCGGCTTGCCCATGTTGGTGATGTACTCGTTCTTGTCGCGCACTTCTTTAATGGTGAACGAGATCACCTCCAAGCCCATCTTGTTCATGTCATCGGCGCAGGTCGATCGCATGCGGTCGGCCACCATCTCGGGCTGTTTCACGATTTCTTCGACGGTGAGCTGCCCGATGATGCCGCGCAAGTGGCCTTCCATCACCAGACGAATCAGGCCTTCGCGCTCCTGATCGGTCTTAGTGAGGAACTGCTCCGACGCGGTCAGGATGGATTCCATGTCAGACTTCACTTTGATCTGCGCCACGGCTTCCACGGTGACGGCAACGCCCTGCTTGGTATAGAGGTCCTGCTGTGGCGCGACGTCGAAGGACATCAACTCCAGCGACAGTCCACGACAAACCTGGACCATGGGAAGAACGATCGTGCCGTGACCCTTCACAACGCGCGTGCCACCGAATCCGTAAACGACGAGCGCCTCATGCGGCCCGGCTTTGCGATATAACCTCGCCAATGCACTCATCAGGAGCATGATGGCCAAGACCATCAGCCCTGCGATGATCCAAATCTCGACTGCTATCCCAGACATATCGCCTCCTCCAGGAAACTCTTCCGAACCATAAGACCGTTTTCGTGATCAATCTGTATCAGTGCGCAAACTGCATCATCGCGTCTAGCTAGTGTCACAACTGCATAGATCCTTCGCGGCCTGAAGGCCACTCAGGATGACAGCCTCCGAGATATGACGCGAATTAACGGAACGCGACACTAGAACTCTATGACCTCTCCGTGTGCCCCGTGGCTTCGGCCGACGTCCGATGTTCGCCTGCCAATTCTTCGCCCGCCATTTCTTCCCAAAGACGTACGTAAGCAATTCCCTTTTCGTAGCGGGTCACAATCACTTCGCTTCCCTTCGTCATGGCGCTTCCATCCTCGCTGCGTGCTCCGCAGGTGCGGCGCGTGCCTGCCAGCGAGAAGATAATTTCCCCCGTCCCACCTGCTCGAATCGAACTGCAGACTTTTGCCAGCACGCCCACCATCTCGTAGTCAGCGGGATCCATTGTTTCCTCTCGCGACATCAGCACCTTGGTTAGGAATAGGAAGATGATGCCAGCTCCCAAGAACCCACTCATGAGAGCAATACCAAGACCAATCAGGAACCAGAGCCTGGAGTAATGAGTGAGCAAGTACCCGGTACCACCGAACCAGGCCAGAAATGCCGTAAACGTGACAAAGTTGAAGGGTGAAATCTGACCTGGATGCGCCGCGTGCGCGGCGCCGTGGCTGACCCCAGTTGAGGGATGTGCGGTCCCAGTCGCAACTGGGCCATGGCCGCCGATTACCGGCCCATGGGCAACGTGTCCGGCACCAATGTGACCAAGACTGTGTGGCAAATGCGGGATGTGCAGGTGCCAGCGCAGTCCTCCCGCGAGAAAAGACAGCAGACTGAAAGCGAATCCCACGACGAAACAGATCAGATAAAAATCTGCCCAGGTCATTGCGTCCGCCTTCCTTCTCCTGCTGCACGCCCAGCCTGATTGGCTTCACGCGTGAGTTCCGGCTTCAAGGCTTCGAGCAACTGGTCAGCGAGGCCGGGCGTATCGAGGATCGCGCCGAGCAGCAGAAAACACCGCCGGGTATCTCTCTCGCGCGCTGCCTTCAGCAGTGCCGCGCTGATCTCCGGATCGCTGAGAAAACGTTCCGAGCCCTGCAGCAGCCACACATCCAGCTTGCCCTCGGTCGTGCGCAGATCAGAGGTCAATTCAGTGTGGTAGCCCTCCGGATCATCCACCAAGAAGCCGGGATGCACCTTAAAGAATTTCGCCAACAATGTGCGCGTGGCCTGTGTCATATGCGGGCGCGCGCCGTTTTCGATCTGCGAGAGATAGGACTGGCTGATGGTCTTGCCCGTTTCTTTTTTGATAGCACGAATTGTTTCGAGCTGGGTCATCGGCCGGCCGATCCCTCGCAGCGAGCCTTCCACCTCGCGCAAGTAGCGTAATTTCTCGCCCAGGGTCATATTACAAATCGCAATATATATATTGCAAATAGAAATAAATGTCAAGCGCTGGATTACCTTTGATTTTAGTGACTTAGCTGGAGTTGCAGGAGGCTGCACCGGATGGGGGTGCAGGTCCAACCGCAGGGTCAAAAGCAGCAGTGGTTGTAGATCGAGTTGGCAGCCGGGGCTGTTTCTGCCTGGACGGACGCAGCCCTAGACGAGATCCGATCCGGCCAGCATCACGGGCGCTGCTCGACAGCGGCTGGCAGAACTGAGGTCCCTGCAGCGCGCGACGATAAGCGTGCCAAGCAGTTGCTGGTGAAATGGCGATATTACGCCATTTATCCTCGCGAGGCGCAGCCAACCCGGCCACTTCATTGACTTGCCCCACTTCCAGTCCTAAGATTTCAGCCCAATGATCGGCCAAACCATTTCGCACTACCGCATCGTGGAGAAGTTGGGCGGCGGCGGGATGGGTATTGTGTACAAGGCAGAAGATCTCAAGCTGGGTCGCCAGGTCGCGCTGAAGTTTCTTCCCGACGAATTGGCTAACGATGCGCAATCCCTGAGCCGTTTTCAGCGGGAAGCCAAGGCTGCGTCCTCTCTAAACCACCCCAATATCTGCACGATCCACGAAATCGACGAGGCCAATGGGCGAAGCTTCATCGCCATGGAGCTGCTGGAGGGACAGACGCTTCGGCATGTGCTCGCCGGCAAGCCGCTGGAGATCGAAGCAGTGTTTGATCTGGGCATCCAGATTGCCGATGCGCTCGATGCCGCACATTCGAAAGGCATCATCCACCGAGACATCAAGCCAGCGAACCTCTTCGTAACAACTCGGCGTCAAGCGAAGATTCTCGATTTTGGGCTCGCCAAAGTGTCGCTGAAGCCGGAGCGCGTTGCCATGAGCGCCCTGACCATCGACTCCGAGGAACATCTCACCAGTCCCGGCAATGTCCTCGGCACCATCGCTTATATGTCGCCGGAGCAGGTGCGCGCGAAAGAATTGGATGCGCGGAGCGATCTATTTTCTTTCGGAGCGGTGCTCTACGAGATGTGTACGGGCACGCTGCCGTTTCGCGGAGAAAGCTCAGGAGTGATCTTCAAAGCGATTCTGGATGGAACGCCAACATCAGCTGTGCGCCTGAACCCCGATCTGCCAGTTGAGCTAGAACGGATCATTAACAAGTGCCTGGAGAAAGATCGAAATCTGCGCTACCAGCATGCCTCCGAGATTCGCACCGACGTGCGACGCCTAAAGAGGGACACGGACTCCCGCAACTTGCCCGCTGTGACCGAGTCAAAAGCGCGGGCCGGGTGGGCGCACCTACGGTGGCTCGCTCCGCTGGGCGTGACTGCAACCGTGGCAATTGTGGCGCTCGCGTACTGGTTTCTCGCTCCTCTTCCGCCACCGAAAGTGCTCAGCTACACGCCGCTAACCCACGATGGGCAGAAGAAGTTTGCTCCGTTAGTTACAGATGGTTCTCGCGTGTACTTCACGATGCCGAAAAAGACCGGATGGACGATTGCGGAAGCCTCCATCTCGGGCGGGGAGACGGCGCCCATTGACTCGCACTTCGATGACATTCAACTGGCTGACATCTCTCCAAGTGGGGCGGAACTGCTGATTGGGCAATTCAGCGATATGTCGGATGTGCCTATCTATAGTCTGCCACTGCCTGCTGGCTTGCCCCGGCGGGTGGGAGACATTCTCGCCCACGGCGCCAGTTGGTCGCCGAATGGAGAACAAATCGTCTATGCGCGCGGTAACGAACTGTTCCTGGCAAAGCCCGACGGTAGCGAAAGCCACCGGCTCGTGACTTTGATAGGCCCCGCTTCGTGGCCTCGCTGGTCGCCTGACGGGAAAGTATTGCGGTTCACAGTGGACGACATGAACGTCGGTTTGGTCTCGTCACTGTGGGAGGTAGCCTCGGACGGGACCGGTTTGCGCACGTTGCTCCGCGGTTGGAACAGTGCGTCGGCAGTGTGTTGCGGCAACTGGACCCCGGACGGGAATTACTTTGTCTTTCAGTCCGAGCGCGGTATCAGCGAGGTTACCTTTTGGGCGATTCGGGAGCAGAGAGGATTTCTCCGCAGGCGCAAGCCAGAGCCAATACAGTTGACCACCGGCCCAAGCAACCTGTTCAGTCCGGCGCCGAGCCGGGACGGGAAGAAGCTCTTTGCGATTCAAGGAGCTTCCCAGGGCCAATTGGTGCGCTACGATGCCAAGTCGCAGCAGTTCGTGCCTTATCTTTCGGGGTTAGGCGCGATTCGCCTAGCATATTCCAATGATGGGCAGTGGGTTTCCTATGTTGGCTCTCCAGATGCAAGTTTGTGGCGCAGCAGACTGGACGGGACGGAACGCCTTCAGCTCACTTCCCACCCCATGATCGCTGGTGCGTCCCAATGGTCACCCGATGGGAAACAGATTGCATTCGCGGCCTTCATCCCCGGCAAAACCACTCACGAAATTTATGTCGTATCGGCGGACGGCGGGCCCGCAAAACAAATGACCAAAACCGAACGCTACGAATTTTATCCAAACTGGTCGCGGGATGGTGATTCGTTGTTTTTTGGCGAATGGCAATTTGACAAGGCCGCAATCGCCATCTATCAGCTGAATTTGAAGACCAACCAACTCACGACTCTGACAGGTTCTAAAGGCAAGTGGTATCCGATCCTTTCGCCGGATAATAACTGCATGGCCGCTCTCTCTAGTACGGACCATCTCATGCTGTTTGACATGAGAACGCAGCAATGGACGGAACTGACCAAAATCACGGCGGACCACCCAGCATGGTCGCATGATGGAAAATATGTGTACTTCGACTCCACGGCCGAAGGTGAGCCGGCGTTCTATCGCGTGCAAATCAAGGATCACAAGCTGGAACGCGTGGCCAGCTTGAAAGATGTGAAGCGGCCAACATCGGGAACCAGCGCCTCCTGGACCGGCTTGACTCCCGATGATGCTCCGCTGGCTCTCCGCGATATCAGCAGTTATGAGATCTACGCGTTGGACTGGCAGCTACCCTAGCTGTTGATAAACTTTACGACCAGTGCTGCGAAAGGAGTTGAGTCGGTTGCGGGCAAAATACGAGACTTCATGATTCGCGCAGGCGCACGGCTTCACGGAGTCCTCGTCGCGGGTTGTACCTAGTTTGACAGCCTGGTGCCGCAGGTTCGCGCCCCGGTTTTGGGCGCTAACCTGGGTTGAGAAAGACTCTCGCCGGTCCCGGCGTGTGCTTGTGTTTCCCGATCTCTTGCTGTCCATTCGGATTCGATCTCCACGATTCCGACTTCTCGCAGGACATAATGCCGAAAGCTGCTCCACTTCCACTCTGCCGGTTCTGTGACCAGTCCACGCTCACCGGATTGCGATGCAAATATCGCAACTTCACGGAAAACTCGCGTTCATCCCGCACGTTTCGGTCGTACTAGCGCTTTTGCCAGAAGGACCGCGATTCTATTGTGCCTTTTCGGCTGCGCAGACGTTTCGCAAACGATAGCTTGAGATAGTGGATCGCATCCGATAGCGTGGCGCGCTCCGGTTCGTTAACTAATAGATGGACATGTTCGGGCATGATTACATAACCATAAACACACATGGAGAAGCGGCGTCGCATGTCTTCCAGACACTGAACGAACAAGTCGTAAATGTCAGGAGAGGTGAAGTTAGCTTGCCTGCGGTAACAACTGAAAGTAACGAAGTGAGATTGTCGGGGCTGGAAACGTCTCAGGCCGCGCGGCATGAAGAAAGCCTACACCTATGATGCGATAAAGTCAGTGATACCCAGGTTAGCGCCCAAAACCGGGGCGCGAACCTGGGGCACCCGGCGAGAAAGTGTCGAATTCATCGAGGTTGGAGCCGCTGCGAATCACCTTGGCGCGGGACAGAAAAAGGAGATGCTCCGCGAGCGCATCGCGATGGTAGGGATCCTTCGACTCGGCCTGCCCGCTCGCAAGCGAACGAGCATGCCTCGCTCAGGAGGACAAGGTACAGAGATGACAAGGTACAGAGAGGACAAGGTACGGAGATGACAAGGTACGGAGATGACAAGGTACGGAGATGACAAGGTACAGAGAGTTGGAGAGCCATGGAGCCGAGCTAGTCTCGTCTCACAGGCCAACTTCAATCCGCGAGCGCGGATCAAGGAAGTCGCGTAAGGCATCGCCGATAAAGTTGAAGGACAGCACAGCGAGCATGACCGCCAGCGCAGGAAATAAGACGAGATGCGGCGCGTCGAATAAGTGTGCGCGGCCGTCGTTGAGCATCGATCCCCAGCTTGCCGTGGGTGGCGGCACGCCGAGTCCAAGAAAGCTCATGGTCGCTTCCGCCAGGATCGCACCCGCCATGCCGATCGCAGCCTGCACGATCACCGGCTGAATAATGTTGGGCAGGATATGGCGGACGATCACTCGCCAGTCGCTCGCTCCCAGCGCGCGCGCTGCCTCGACGAATTCGCGTTCACGCGTGGCCAACACCTGTGCGCGCACCAATCGCGCATAGCCCACCCAGCCTCCGAGTGAGAGCGCCAGAACGAGATTGAGAATTCCCGGTCCACGGAACGCGACGAAAGCGATTGCCAGCAAGATGCCGGGGAACGACAGGAATGCGTTCATCACGACTACGTTCACGAAACGATCTACGCGGCCTCCGTAATATCCGGCAATCGACCCAATCACCAGCCCCAGGAACAACGAGCCGACGACGACGCTGCCGCCGACAAACATCGAGATGCGCGCTCCGTAAATCAGGCGGGAAAGGATGTCGCGGCCCAACTCGTCTGTGCCACACCAGTGCGCGGAAGAGGGACGCTCCAGGCGCGTGGGTAAGTCGATGTGAGCGGGGTCTTGCGGTGCGATCCGAGGAGCGAATAGGGCGAAGATCAGGAAAATCGTGATTAATATGGCGCCCGTTGCAGCCAGAGGATTGTGGCGGGCGGCGCGTCGGATGGAGATGGCGGCGGTGGACACTTGTTAAAAACCTAAAATCGCATCGGCGAAGAACGGCGGCACGATTAAAGTGGCTGCGGAAAACCTCACTTTCAAGTACCGCGGCGGCTAAGGCCGATTCTCATTTCTGCGGCAGGACGCTATGGCTCGAAGCCATCCCCTGATAGGCCAGGCACTGCGGACCACGGAGGTCACAGAGGACACAAATCCTGGGTTTTTCCGCAATCTGTGAAGCCATACCCTGATACGAATCCTGGGTTTTCCGCAGCCTGTAAGCCCATGCTCTGCCCAGCTTTCACTGTCGAATCCTCGGGTTCACCGCCGAGTACAGCAAATCGGTCACAAAATTTACGGCTATGTAGGTCAGCCCAATCGCCAGAATGCAACCCTGCACCAGGTAATAGTCTCGGTTCGAGATGGCCTGGATGGTGAGCCGGCCAATTCCCGGCCAGGAAAAAATTGTTTCTGTGACAATCGCACCCGCCAGCAGGGCTCCAAACTGGAGGCCGAGAACGGTGATGATAGGGATCATGGCGTTGCGCAGCGCGTGACGGTAAACGACGGTACGCTCGGGCAGTCCTTTGGCTCTGGCGGTGCGGACGTAGTCCTGGCCGAGTTCTTCCAACATGGAAGTTCGCACCATGCGGGTGAGAATCGCGGCCAGCGCTCCGCCCATGGTGATCGCTGGGAGCACAAGATGAGCCAGGCTGCCGGAGCCAGAGACCGGCAGCCATCCGAGTTGGATCGCGAAAAACAAGATCAGCACCGGCCCCAGAGCGAAGTTGGGAAACGAGAGCCCAAAGAGGCTAATCACGCTGATTGCGCGGTCGTCCCAGAGGTTGCGGCGTTGCGCGGATCGGACACCAGCGGGAATCGAGAGCAATACCGCAACCACCAGTGCGGCAATCGTCAACTGCAGAGTATAGGGATAACGCTGCGCGATGAGACGATTCACATTCTGGTTGTAACGCAGCGATACCCCGAGATCGCCGTGCAGCACGCCTTTCCAGTAGTTGATGTATTGCCGACCGAGCGGGAGATCGAGTCCGTAGGCATGGCGCGTGGCCTGGATATCTGCTGCGGGCGCGCCTTCGCCGAGCATTTGTTGTATGGGATCTCCGGGAACAAGGTGGATCAACAGGAAGACCAGGGAGACCACAAGCCATATGACAGGCAGAGTGTAGAGCACACGGAGGGAGAGGTAGCGGAGCATGGGAGTTACTCTTATCTCATAACGACCCGCCGTTTAGCCAATCACTCCTCGGATGACGTTGATCAGCCAAGGAGTGTTACCAACGGTGTGGCCAATTACTCCCGGCCACGTGTTCCTGAGAGAGAGTCTCCGCTAGTCGCCGGTCTGGCGCATCGCCGCGGGCGCGAGGGTCTCGATTCTCACCCTCGCGATTCGGTGTCCTTCCATGTCTTCCACGGTGAAGCGCCGGCCTTCGAAGTCGAAGGATTCTCCAAGCTGCGGAATTCTTTGCAAACGGGCGAGTATAAAACCGGCCAGGGTTTCGAAACCCCCATCGCGTGGCAACGAGAGCCCGTATTGGCTCTCCAAATCGCGGATGTTGACCGAACCCTCGAGTACCAGGACATTGCTACCTTCGAGTTCCGGCTGTTCGGGTGGAAGCACGTCGAATTCGTCTTCGATTTCCCCCACCAGTTGCTCGACCACGTCTTCCACCGTGATTACTCCGGCAGTAGAGCCGTACTCGTCCACGACGACTGCCAGGTGACGCTTGCGTGCTTTAAACTCTGCCAGCAGGTCGGTAAGGACTTTGGTCTCCGGCACAACAAGCACGTTGCGCATGATCCGGCTGATCTGCATTTTGGCGATTCGATCCGAAATTGGGTGATTAGCATTTAGCGTGAGGCGCAGGCGCATCCAGCGCATCAGATCTTTGGAGTAGAGAACACCCACAATATGCTCGGGCCCGCGCTGCGGATCGTAAATAGGGATGCGCGAGTGCTGTTCCTCGACGATGCGGCCTAGTGCGTCGTCGAGAGTGAGATCGCCCGGCAAAGCAAAAATGTCAGGGCGCGGCACCATCACTTCGCGGACCGTGATGTTATCCAGTTCAAGGGCGTTGTGGATCATCTCTTCCTGCACCGGGGGAATTTGACCAAACTGGCGGCTGGCCGTGACGATGAGCTTCAGTTCGTCGGGCGAGTGCACCGCCCCACGGCGTACCTGGCGCGATCCGAACAGCTTCAGCACGAATCCCCCCGAGCGGCGCAGGAAATAAAGAAAAGGACGGGCCACCGTGAGGAAAACGTCCATAGGTGCCGCGACTGCCAGTGCCACGCGCTCAGCTCTCTGCAGCGCCAGCGACTTGGGCACCAGTTCACCCAGGATCACGTGCAGGTAGGTGATGAGGCTAAACGCCACCGCTATCGCGATGCCGTGGGCGTATACGGAGACATGGGGGACCTGCCCGATCATGCCCTCGACCATGCGTGCCAGCAAGGGTTCGCCCACCCAGCCGAGGGTCAAGCTGGTCAGCGTGATTCCTAACTGGACGCCGTTTACGACCTCATCGAGGTTTTGGTGGAGTTTCTGGACAATGCGCGCACCGATGCGGCGGGCCTCGATGAGCTGCTGGATACGGGTATCGCGCACGCTCACCAAGGCAAATTCGGCTGCGGCAAAGAAGGCATTGGCTGCAACCAGGAGCAGGATAAAGAACACCCGGAGCAGCACAAAAGCAATCATGAAGGGGTAATTCTAACATTCCAAAGGACTATGGGCTGATACTTCTCTTTTCAACTGACCCGTCCATGAACCCGAGTTGCAGTCGCGACTAAGATGCGCCATTCTTGGTACACAATTCTTCCTGCTTTCTTTTTTCCTCGTCGAACGGTCTAACTGAACGGATCGGACTGTAGAGCTGGCCAGTGAAATTCTCGCAGTGTGACGAACCAGGAACAAAACAGCTAAGAATTTCGTAATACCCATCAAGGTGGCGCCGGGCGTATCGTCAGCCCCGATGGCGTGCGGAAAACCGCAGCAGAGATCAGGAGCCAGGTTTCTTACGGTAGGAGGCGGATGTGAACGGTAATGGCAATGGTAGGAAGAAGCGTCGCAAACGGATTATTTATGGAGTCATCATTGTTGTGGTGGTTCTGGGTGTCGCGTTCGGACTGATTGCGGCCACTCGCGGCGGCACCAAGATCGATCCCTCGAAGCTGGCGAAGGTAGAGAAGGGCGACCTGGCCAAGAGTGTGGTCGCCACGGGCAAGGTCGAGCCCATCACCAAGGTCGAGGTAAAGTCCAAGGCCAGCGGTATCGTAAAGAAGCTCCTTGTCCAACCCAGCGATAAAGTGAAAAACGGTCAACTGCTGGCCCAACTGGATAAAGAAGAAATCCAAGCTCAAGTCGATCAGTCAAGGGCGGCCTCGCAAGCTGCGGACGCCAGTCTGAAAGGGGCGGAGGCGGACTGGGAGCGCGCCAAGGTGGATGCGGAAGGTCCGGATGTGCCCTTGTTGAAACACGCTTACGAGCGTGCCGTGGGTATGGCCAAGGAGGGCGTAGTCTCCGAGTCGGCGCTTGAGGACGCCCAGAAGAACTATGAGATGGCTTTAAACAAGCAGAATGTCGCTAAAGCACAGCTAATCGTCTTGAAAGCGAAAATTGCCCAGTCGCAAGCGCAGGTTGCACGAGACCGCGCCAATTTGAAACAGCTCGAAGAGCAGCTCAGTTATACAGACATTGAGTCGCCGATCGACGGGGTGGTCCTGTCGCGCGATGTGGAAATGGGCGATGCGGTCAGCTCCATCCTAGTGCTCGGCTCCTCCGCGACATTGGTGATGACCCTGGGCGACATTAGTCAGGTTTATGTGAAGGGCAAGGTAGACGAGAGCGATATTGGCAAGGTCTATCTCGGCCAGCCGGCGCGGATCAAGGTGGAATCCTTTAAAGACAAGACCTTTAATGGCGTTGTGACCAGGATTTCGCCGATGGGTGTGGAGAAGGACAACGTAACCACTTTCGAGGTACGCGTATCCATCAATAATCCTGGTGGCGAATTGAAGGCTGAGATGACTGCGAACGCCGAAATCATCCTGGAAGAGCATAAGAATGTGCTGCAGATTCCGGAAGGTTCAATCATCTACGACAAGGAAAAGAAGGCTTCGGTGGAAGTTCCAGACCCTAAGGGCAAGGATGGTAAGCGCAAGTTGGCTGTGAACATCGGCATCTCGAACGGTGCTAAGACTGAGCTTCTGAGCGGGCTGAAAGAAGGTGACCAAGTCGTGCTGCAATAGGACGGAGATTGCTGGGCGATCGGCATCCGCGCCTGGCTTGGCTTCCGGCTTGACTACTGCAAGCATAGTATCGGGCATGAGCGTCGCGTTAGTTGGCGGCCAGAAAACCCTTTACCACAGAGGACACTGAGGATTCTAGCACCCGAAGCGCTCCGTCGGTTTGTTACTGGTTGGAGGACACATGAAACGATCAATTCGCAATTCTATCTGTTCGTGGTTGACGTTGCTCATCGCGGTTAGTGTTGCAGCTTTACCTGCGACCGCATCTGTCCAAGGATCGTTTCAGCGTACGTTTCAGGTTAGCGGCCCTGTCGATTTGGAAGCATTCACCCATTCGGGAGATATCACGGTACGCAGCGGAGCAGCTGGAAGTGTATCCATCATTGGGAGAATCCACGTGAGCGACCGCTGGTTCAACGGCGGAAAGAAAGCCGAAGTGGAACAGTTGGAGAAAAACCCACCCCTGCGGCAGAGCGGCAACAGCATTCGAATTGATTACGTAAACGTCCACGACATCTCGATCGATTACGAGATCACCGCTCCCGCCGAAACCACAGTGCGTACACGAACCGGTTCGGGCGATCAGAGGCTCGAAGGACTGCACGGAAACATGGATCTAGAAAGCGGGTCCGGGGACATGCGGCTCCGAGATCTGACTGGCGAGATCCGCACGCGCACCGGGTCGGGCAATGTCGAGTCGGTGAAGATTTCCGGCCCATTCAGCGCACACGCCGGCAGTGGCGACATTCGCCTCGAGGAAAGCGGTGTAGGAGACGTAAATGTCCACACCGGTTCGGGAAACATTACCCTGAATGGTGTAAATGGGGCGCTGCACGCCGAGGCTGGCAGTGGCGATATCACTGCGGGTGGCACGGAAACCGGAGCGTGGGAGGTCAGAACCGGATCCGGCAACGTTGGGCTCCGTCTGCCTTCTCAGGCTGCGTTTGATCTCGACTTATCCACCAGTTCGGGAACAATTGTTGTGGATGAGCCGGTTACAACCACGGTTCAAGGCAGAGTGCAGGAATCGCGTCGCAGCATCTCCGGCAAAGTACGTGGCGGCGGGCCAATGATCCAGGTACACACCGGCTCTGGTGACATCAGCATCCATTGAGCGGAGTTCTGAGAGCAGCGCGACTCAAGCATCGAAGCCGTTCGTTATTAGGATTTAGAATCAAGACTTGAGAGTAATTTGTCATCTTTTCCTCAAGGCCAGCCGAGCCGTACAGTGATGTCCCGGATCAAGTACAGCTTTCACGGGATGTGAAACCAACCCATTGCTTGTTAAAGAGGAAGTGGCGCTGCGAGGTTCAACTCCTGGTTACCGCAGGTGAATCGATCGTGTGATCACTCGTTTACCCGAGTGGCTCGCAGCCTCGCAAGGGCGTCTACACAAAGCCATGAACAAGAATATGAGACAGCTGCTGAAATTATTACTTGGAGCGGGACTTCTCCTGGTTGAGCCGGGCCGGCGTGAAAAAGCGGTAGGCAATATTCGTGATCGGGTCGACGACTGGTCTGACACGGCCAAGGAGAAGTACGAGGATGCGGTAGATCGGCTGGAACGCGCGTCTTATGCCATTCGCGGCCGAGAGCGCTGGTCGTCCAAGCTAGGGAATTTCCTCCTCGGCATGGGGATTGGCGTGGGTGTCGGAATGCTCTTCGCACCCGCAGCCGGCGAAGAAACACGCAACGCCATCGCCGAACAGGCCAGCAACATCAGAGACCGGGTTTCCGAACAGGCCAGCAATATAAGGGAAAAGGTTCGGGAGAGCGTCACCCGAGAAGGCGCAAGTGGGGGACCGGAACGGATGCCCCGGCCAGCCTGAAGAAAAGGTTTCCGCGCACAGCCTGCATCGGGTATTGCTCTCAAGACGGGCCGTGTGTCCCCGGGGAAACGATCTTTTTGCGTAGCGGTGGTTCTGTCCGCAGCGGAAGCGTTCCCCGGGGATTCGTTTCTTTGTGGCTTCTATTCCCTGATTCTTCAGCGTGTTGGTAGCCACCATAGATGTCCTGACGTCCGCGGTTGCAAACCCACGTTTCAAGAGCAATCCCGGATCAATCGAATTCGGCCATGGGACGCCGTTACCTCGGTGCCTTGACTCTCCTTTCTAATCGGGTTAGGTTCAATAACCTGCACATTTTGGGGCTAGGCAAGCGAGGAATCTTTGGCTTATTCGCCGATCATTACTCTCACCACCGATTTCGGCCATAACGATCACTTCGTCGGAACCATCAAGGGCGTCATCCTGGACATCGTCCCGGATGCGAAGATCGTGGACATTTGCCATTCCGTACAGGCTTTCGATGTGCTGGACGGAGCGCTTACCATTTCGCAGGCCTATTCCTACTTCCCCTCCGGCACTATCCACATGGTGATCGTGGACCCGGGCGTGGGAACGGCGCGCCGCCCAATTCTGGTGACGAGCGAGCGCCATTTTTTCGTGGCGCCGGACAATGGTGTACTCTCGCTGATTTACGATCGCGAGGAGCGTCTCTCGGTGCGTCATGTTACGGCCGACCATTATTTTCTTCAGCCGGTTAGCAACACCTTCCACGCACGCGATGTTTTTGCCCCGATTGTCGCGTATCTGTCGAAGGGAGTGGATCCGTCGCGCTTTGGGGCGGAGATCGATGATTATGTGCGCTTCTCGCCTCCGAAGCCACAGCCAGCCGATGACCAGACGCTGCGCGGCGTGGTGCTGAAGGTTGACCGTTTCGGCAATCTCATCACCAACATCGCAGCCCAGGACGCTCCGGCGCTATTCCAGGCCCAACCCCCACATTTCAAGATCATTATTGGAAATCGAGAGATCACGCAGATGTATAGCGCGTACTCGCAAGGCGCCCCTGGCGAGGTCTTCGGAATCCTGGGCAGCATGGGTTTTCTCGAGATCGCGGCCAATCGCGCCGCTGCCGCTCAGGTTCTCGGAGCGGGCAAGGGCAGCGATGTGAATATCATCGTGGAAGATGCGGCGGCCGTGGCAACGGGCAATAAATAGTCGCCTCGGTTGCCTCACTCTGTGTCCCAGGAGATTTTGGTCCTGAGATCACCCGACAGTTTGGCGATCCCTATACTCCCTTCGGTTTTGGGTGGACATAGCGCTCCATCTCGCCCGTCCACTTCAGAAAACGCCAAAGATTGTTTCGCTCGCGCCACATGAATTCCCAGAACTCCAGGAATCCGATTTGCTGCATTTTCACGCCGCAATAGGTCTCGATGCGCCATAGAAGATACGGGCTACGCCACGGGGCCAGGCGGTGGCCGCGGGTAGCGTTCCACAAGAATCGCAGACCGTAACGCATGGGAAGATTGTGATTAGTATAGCCGTCCCCGCGACCGGGGCTTCAATCGCACGAATTTGCCACGAAGATTCGCATTTTCATGCCCACGAAAAGGCGCGCCAGTCAGCCGAAACCCACGACTATGCCGCGCTCGACTTGGTGGCCGAAGGCCAGCACGAGCCGAATCCAAATACACATGTTCTTCGCTTCGCTCAGAATTGACGGCTAATGGGAGCTGAGAACTGAGAGCTGATGACTGAAAGCTAGCAGCTATACATCGTACTTCTTCATCAAGTGCCGGAATGAGCGGTACGAAATTCCCAGCAGTTCGGAGGCGCGGGTCTGCACGCCATGCGAGCGGTTCAGAGCCGCCTGCAGCAGTGAGCGTTCGATCTGGGCAACATATTTTTCCATATCGACACCCTCGGGCAGGATTGCGCCGGATGCGGAAGGCGCTCCCGGCATCGCTGCGCCTCCGTTTGCCCCCGCGGCTTTCGTCTTCGGCCGCTCCGCAGGTAATTCGACGTGGAGCTCGTCAGTCATCTCCAGCGCGACGGCACGCTCGACGGTGTTTTCCAGTTGGCGCACATTGCCCGGCCACTCGTATCCGCACAGTGAGTCCAAAGCTTGCGGGTGAACCCGCAAGATGCTCTTCCCTGCCGCGGGCGCGTACTTCTTCAGAAAATGATTGACCAGCAGCGGAATGTCCTCTCGCCGATCGCGCAGGGGCGGCACGCGGATCGGAATCACGCTGAGCCGGTAGTAAAGGTCTTCGCGAAACGTGTTCTCTGCGACCAGACCGTCCAGATCGCGATTGGTGGCGGCAATCACGCGCACGTCAGTGCTAATTTCGCGCGTGCCCCCCACCGGCCGCACGGTGCGTTCCTGCAGCACGCGCAGGAGCTTCACCTGCATGGGCAGCGTCATCTCGCTGATCTCGTCGAGGAAGATGGTTCCGCCGCCGGCCACCTCGAACAAGCCACGCTTGTTCTGGTTGGCCCCGGTGAATGCGCCCTTCACGTATCCAAATAACTCGCTTTCTAGCAGGGTTTCGGGAAAGGCGCCGCAGTTGACGGAGACGAAAGACTCTGTATCGCGCGGCGAGCACACGTGCACGGCCCGCGCCACCAGCTCCTTGCCCGTACCACTCTCGCCGTAAATCAGAATGGTGCTGTTGGTGGAAGCCACGGTGCGAGTGGTCTGCTTCAGCTTCTCCATCGCCGGGCTGACGCCGATGATGTTATCCAGCGAATTGCGGGTCGCGGCATCGCGCCGTAAAGCGAAATTCTGTTTGCTGAGTGCAACCTTCTCCATGGCACGGTTGATGGCCAGCTTGATCTCGTCGACCAAGCCTGGACTTTTACGGATGTAATCCGATGCCCCGCCGGCCTTCACCGCGTCGACCGCCGCCTCGAGGTCATCCACTGCAGTGATGAGGATCACGGCCGAATCCGGGGAAGCCTGGTGCGCATAGCGCAGCACCTCGATGCCATCAATGTTGGGCATCTTGATGTCGGTTACGATCACGTCGTACAGCGCTCCATCGATCTTGCGCTTGGCGGCCTCGCCGGAGTTCACGGTCTCTACGCGATAATTTTCCCGGCGCAAAGCAATATCCAGCAGTTCACAGATCGAGCGCTCGTCATCGCAGACCAGGATGTTAGCCATGCACTCTCTCTCCTGTAGCATCTGCTGGCGTATCCGCGCCGACGTTCTGCCGCTGGTCTAGATATTTCGAAGCAGCCAGCGGACCGTTTGCCTGCTCCATTTCGACAGCAATGCCGCGCAAGCGCAGCACGAACGTCGTCCCCTCCCCAGCCCGGGAGCGAGCCCACACCTTGCCGTCATGGGCCTGCACGATCTGGTACACGATAGCCAGGCCCAAACCCGTCCCACCCTCGAACTGCGACTGAAAAGGTTCGAAGATCTTCTCCGTCTGCTGCGGGCTGATACCCGCGCCAGTGTCGGCAAAGTCTATTTGCCAGTCCTGGCCGCACAATTCCAGCGAAACCGTGAGGATTCCGCCGCCTTTCATGGCACGCACCGCGTTTTCACAAAAATTCCAGAAGACCTGTTTCATTTTGTCGCCATCAGCCAGCACCCACGCTTCTTTCACCGCAAAGTGCCGCTCGATGCGGATACCCGATCCTTCCGCGACTAGCCGGTGCTCGAGCAGGGTCAGCGTATCTCGGAGCAGTGGCATCAGATCTACCTTGTCGAAGTGGTATTGCTTGCCGCGGGAGTAGGCTAGGAAATCAGTGATGATGTTGTTCAGCCGTTCCGACTCCCGAGTCACGATTTCCAGCAGCTGCCGGTGCTCCTCACTCAAAGCGGGGATTCCAGAGAGCATGCTCGCTGATCCCGCGATCGAGGTGAGCGGATTACGAATCTCATGCGCAATAGCCGCGGCTAAGCGTCCGACGGCCGCCAGCCGGTCCTGCATGCGCACTTCGCGCTCCAGACGCCGGATCTCTGTCAGATCGTCAAAGGTGTAGACCAGGCCCAGAGTGCCGCGCCCGGGTACGCTCAGGGCGGTAACCATTACCCGGAGAGTTTTGCGAAAACCATTCGGGGCGTTAAAGCGTACTTCGCTGTGTACCCGCTCAGAGCCGACACTGGGCAGAGCATCCACAAATAATGCGTTCACCGGCTTGTGCAACAGGTCGCTTTCCGGCCACTCCAGCAGTTTCTGGGCTGCCGCATTGACGAGCGTGATGTGGCCGTCCAGCCCGGTGGTGATCAGGCCGCCGCTGATCGACTGAATGATATTCTCGTGCAGCGCTTGCAGGTTCTCCAGCGCACCGCTGGCGTGTTTTAGTTGAACATCCACCTGGCGTAGCTTGGCTGTCAGTAAGCCGGCAAGGTAGGCGATTGCGAGAAATGCGAAGAGGTTGATGAAAATGATCGCCTGCAGCGACTTCAATCCGGGATGGGTTGTAGAGTACGACGGAATCAGCCCGTAGTAATTCGCCTCCAGGATGGCGCCGTACAGGATAAAAGCCGCTGCCGCGACCAAATATGCCCATGCTCGCGGCAGCAGGATGCAGGCAACAATGATGACCAGTGGATAAAGAAAATTCAGCGAGCTGTCGACCCCGCCGGTTACATGGACAACCAGCGTGACCATGGCCAGATCGGTAAGTACCTGCAGGAGAGCCTGCACCCGATACTCACGCCAGACCGAGAGCAGCAGAACGTAGAAAAGAGACAACGTGTACCACAGCACGACCGTACTGATGAACAGCCACAGGGGAATCGTCGTGGGCGTGAACTGGGCAACCGCGAGTTCGACTCCAAGCAGGAACGTGAGGATGATGATGCGGACCTTGACCAGCCACGCCAGCCAGTTCCGTTCATCGAACGTCGATTGCATGCCTGATCCAGATTTCTGTACGCCGTCTTCCAGTGAACGCGGTTCAGGAGAAAACTCGCAGTCCAGCGTTCTGACAGGAAATTTCGTGGCCGGAGAAAAGGCCGTGACCGAGATCCCGCACGGCCTTACTCTTCGGCAGTTTTGCCTAACCTGCCAACTTGGCGATCATCGAGAACAACGGCAGGTAAAGTGAGATCACGATGCCGCCGATGGCGACGCCCAATACGCCGATAATGATCGGCTCCAACATGGCCAACATGTCCCTGGTAGCCGAGTCGACTTCGTCTTCGTAGAAGTCGGCAATCTTCTGCAGCATGGAGTCCATGGCGCCTGTCGCTTCGCCGACGCCAATCATCTGCGTTACCATGTTGGGGAAGACCCCGCATTCCTTCAGCGGATCGACAATAGTGCGGCCCTCCTCGATGGCTTTGCGCACCTTCATCAGGGCCTCTTCCAGCACCGCATTGCCGGAAGTCTTTGCGGTGATGGCCAGACCTTCCAGGATAGGCACGCCGGAGGTGATCAGGGTACCGAGCGTACGGGTAAAGCGGGCCACGGCAATCTTGCGCAGCAGGAGGCCGAGCACGGGCAGCTTCAGGAGCATGTAATCGAAGTAGTAGCGCCCCCGGGGATGTTTGCGTACTTGCTTGATGCCAAATACCATGCCCACCGCACCCACGATGAAGAACCACCAGAACTGGCCCACGAAGGCGCTGAGCCCAACGACTATGCGCGTGGGTAGGGGCAGGGTTACGCCCAGCCCGACAAACAGGTTGGCAAATATGGGCACCACCCATTTGAGCAGCGCGCCAACAATGAGGATAGCGATCGAGACCACCGCGACCGGGTAGATCAACGCGGACTTCACGGCAGAGCGCAGTTTCACAGCCTTTTCCACGTACTGCGCCAGGCGCTGCAGGATGATGTCTAGAATACCGCCGGTCTCGCCGGCATCCATCATGTTGGTAGTCAGGTCATCAAAGACCTTGGGATACTGACGCATGGCGTTGGCCAGAGTCGAGCCGCCCTCGACCGTGGTCCGCACTCCGTTTAATGTTTTCTGGAAGGCCGGGTTCTCCTGGTTGGCGGCAAGGATTTCCAGACACTGCACCAAAGGAAGACCGGCATCGATCATGACTGAGAACTGCCGGAAAAAGATGGCGATGTCTTTGGTCTTGACTTTCCCCGAGCCGAATGTGGGGAGAGAGAACTCTTTCCCCTTCTCCCGAATGGAGCCTGTAGTGATCCGCTCACGGCGCAGTTGGGATATCAGCACCTGCTTGTTTACTGCGACCCGCTCCCCGGAAACCTTCTGGCCGGATGCGTTCTTACCTGAAAATGTGAAAACTGGCATAAGTAAACCTCTCCTCGCTTCCCTGCTTGCTTTCCGGCACTCGACGGCCCAGTGCCGGTTCCCTCCTGTGTCTATTCCGTCCTAGTGAGAGCGACGGACAAGCTCATTCCACCTTCAATCGCTTCAGCGCTTTGGTACTGCGGCTTTCGCCATTCCAGCGCCGCCGCTGTTCCGGTTCAGACCTGCACCGCGAGCTATCATTTCCTGCAGTTCGTCCTGGTTGCTAGAGCGCGCGACCGCCACTTCCAGTGTGATCTGCTTCTGGAAGTACGCTGTCGCCAATGCCTGGTTGAATGTCTGCATTCCGAACTTGTCCTGGCCAGACTGCATAGCTGAGTAAATCTGGTGGATCTTGTCTTCGCGGATCAGGTTCCGGATAGCCGCGTTCGGCACCATGACCTCCATGCACATGGCGCGACCCTTGCTATCCGCCCTGTGCAACAGGCTTTGGCAAAGGATGCCTTCCAGCACCAGCGACAACTGCGCACGTATCTGCGGCTGCTGGTGCGACGGAAAAACGTCAATGATCCGGTTGATGGTGGAGGACGCTGAATTGGTGTGCAACGTGCCAAATGTCAGGTGTCCGGTTTCAGCAATGCGCAGCGCCGACTCGATGGTCTCCAGGTCGCGCATTTCGCCGATCAGCACGACATCCGGGTCTTCGCGGAGCGCGGCGCGCAGTGCGTCGGCAAAGCTTTTGGTATCGGCGTGCAGTTCGCGCTGGTTCACCACGCAGTTCTTGTTCATGTGCACGAACTCGATCGGGTCCTCAATGGTGAGGATGTGATCGTGCCGCTCGGTGTTGATCTTGTCGATCATGGCCGCCAGAGTAGTGGATTTACCCGATCCGGTCGGTCCCGTCACCAGCACCAGCCCGCGCGGCTTATCGCAGAGCTTGCTCACGATGGCGGGCAGGCCGAGTTGGTTGAATGACTTGATCTCAAATGGAATCAGACGGAAAACTGCCGCTGTGGCTCCGCGCTGGTTGAACAAGTTGGCGCGGAAACGCGCCAGACCTTTCAAGCCGAACGAGAAGTCCAGCTCCATATTTTCCTCGAAGCGATGCTTCTGGGAATCGGTCATGACGCTGTAGGCGAGTTGCTTGGTCTCGGCCGGTGTCAGCTGCGGCAAGTCCAAGGGAACCAGGTGCCCGTGCACCCGCACTTGCGGCGGTGAGTTGGTGGTGACGTGAAGATCGCTGCCCTGCATCTCCAGCATGCGTTTCAAAAGATCGCTAAGTGAAAGCGACATAGTTTCTCCCTTTCCTGTGTCAAAATCTCTAGTGAATCGTTTCGCGGGCCACTTCCTCCAGCGTGGTCTGACCCGCCGCAACCTTGGTGAGCCCGCTGCGCCGCAAGGTGATCATGCCGCGCTCGATAGCTTTTTTCTTAAGCTCCACAGCGGATGCGCCCACCAGAACCAGTTCCCTGATTTCGTCATCCACCTCCATCACTTCGTAAAGGCCTGTGCGCCCCTTGTAACCGGTGTTGCTGCAAGTCCCGCAGCCGCGCCCTTTCTGGATCTTCACCGTCTTCGCTTCCTCGGGCCCGTATCCCTCCTCAAGCAGCGTTTGGTAAGGAACTTCGACGGTCTCCGCACACTCCCGGCAAATGCGGCGTACTAGGCGCTGTGCGCAGATGAGGTGCACGGAGGTCGCCACCAGAAATGGCTCAATACCCATGTTCATCAGTCGTGTAATGGTTTCCGGAGCGCCATTGGTGTGCAAAGTGGAAAGCACGAGGTGGCCGGTTAGAGCGGCTTTGATGGCAATTTCCGCCGTTTCAAAGTCGCGGATCTCGCCCACGAGAATAATGTTGGGGTCCTGCCGTAGAAATGCGCGCAAGGAAGCCGCGAAGTTCAACCCGATCTGCTCCTTCATCTGCACCTGGTTGACGCCGGCCAACTGGAACTCGACCGGATCTTCAGCCGTCATGATGTTTGTATCCGGCGTGTTCAGCCGCGCAATGGAGGAGTACAGCGTGTTCGTCTTGCCCGATCCCGTGGGTCCGGTAACCAACACCATTCCGTAGGGCTTGAGAATGGCTTTTTCGAACTTGACCAGCGAGTCCGGCTCAAAACCCAGCTTGGTCATGTCCAGGCGGAGGTTTTCCTTGTCGAGCAATCGCAGCACAATCTTTTCGCCCCAGAGCGTAGGCAGCGTGCTGACGCGGAAATCCAGTTGCTTCTTCCGCCCACCGATATTCATCTTCAGCATGATGCGGCCGTCTTGCGGTAGGCGCTTCTCGCTGATATCCAGCTTCGCCATAATCTTCACGCGAGAAGTGATGGCATCTTTCAGCTTCAGAGGCGGCGCCATGATGGACTGGAGCACGCCATCAATACGGAACCGCACCCGAAATTCCTTCTCGTAGGGCTCCATGTGGATGTCGCTGGCCCCCCGCTTTACAGCATCGGTCAACACCAGGTTCACCAGCTTGACGATGGGCGCCTCGTCGGCCGCTTTCTCCAGCTCCGAGAGGTCCATCTGCTGTTCTTCGCCCTGCAGTTCGACGTCGGCATCGCTGATCTCCGTCATCGACTGCATGACCTGCTCTAGCTCTTCTTCCTTACTGCTGCCGTACGCCTTCTCAATACCTTCCTGGATTGAACTTTCCGAAGCTACCACCGGCTCAATGTTGAAGCCGGTCATGAACTTGATATCGTCCATGGCGAACACGTTCGTGGGATCGACCATGGCGATGGTTAAGGAAGCGCCCACGCGGCTCAGCGGCAGAATCTGGTAGCGCTTGGCGGTCTCAAAGGGAATGAGCTTTACGACCGAGGCGTCGATTTCAAAATAAGAGAGATTGATGGCGGGTACGCCGTACTGCCTCGAGAGGAAGTTCGTGACGTCTTCGTCCGTGAGGAATCCCAGCTTCACCAGGGCTGAGCCCAGGCGACAGTTGGTCTCCTTCTGAACCTTCGTTGCTTGTGCCAACTGTTCTGGGGTAATCACCTTCTCTTTTACGAGAAGATCACCCAGCCGTTGAGACATAGCTCGATCTCCTATCTGGTCGGCAGAGAGATATGTTTAATTTCGTTTCGCTTGCGCGAGATCGCTGACTTGCAGGGGAGAGACTTGCAGCGCATTTCGCGATGACACAAATTGTCAACGCAGACGGGTTACGGCACCAGTAACTTTGGTACCTGTACTTTACGGAGAAATTGGAATTCTCTTGCAGTGTTCTACACTTGCCTTGCTATTGGCCGACTTTGGCGTTTTGACGCTCGCACCGGCTTCTGTGGGACATGACCTTTGGTGAGAGAAACCAACTCGCCTCAGTCTCAGCGTACTCGACGCAATCTCTCCGAACTCGGTATTCAGGCAGTATAGGGTTCCCGACCTGATCACCACTGCGATAACGGTCTATCAAAATCGATCCGACTTCTTTCTGTCCGTGCCGTCAATCACAACGGTCGATTGTTCCGAGCGCAGCTGCAGGAGGGGTTCTGCCGTGGCACCGCTGACGCCGGCATAGGTGAATATGTACAGGCCGCCCTTCTTTTCTTGCTTTACCTTCGAGCAAAACTCAACACGGCAGATAAAATCTTGAGGTCGGTTCACCATCGCCTGAAAGGGCGTGACGAAGCCTGGAGGAACAAGGATCCGCACCGGGTGCTGTGCCCAAGCCGAGAGTGTTCCCTCGAACTGCGGAGCTGTCATCTTCAAATTAATCTCGGCCTCTGCGCTCAAGGTGACGTGGCCGCGTGATCCGGCGAAGTCCACCACCATCGCATCGGCATCTACCTGTCCTGTCGTGTCCAGAATGGTGGCCCGTGCATGTGTCGCCGCTACCCGCACTGGAGCAGCCATATCGCGAATCTCGACGGCTGCGGATGAGGCATGGATCGCTAGGGGCGCATCTGCCGGCGCGTCAACAACGAGGAAACCCTCTGCTTGGGGCCTTTCCCCCAAACGGGGTCCGTTGAGTGACAGCATACTGCCAAGACGAGTCATCGAGATTTTCTGAAGACGTTCGCGAGCCTCGTCCTCGTTCTTGCCGTCGCCCTGAGCACAGAAGTGTACCGACCAGTCCCTTCTAGTGCTGCCGCCAACGGCTACGGAGTTGGATGGATCGGCTGTAATAGTGAGGGCAGGTATATCGGCACGCGAGAGAGTAACTTCTTCGGGACGAGTGAGCAGGTACGGCGCTTGATTGCCGGGCACGAGGACAGCTCGGGCTCCGCGCTCAGTAATTCTATTTCGACTGGGCGTCCTATCAGCGCACTCGGACCTGAACGGCCTCCGTTCAAACAGAAACTCGGGCGCGGGCTCTAGCTCATACCTCCGCCGCACATCTGATGCGCTAAATGCTAACAGTGCACTGAGTGAAAGTACGAAGGCGGACCAACGAAGTTGCATAGCAGTCCTCACGCGTGTCACAGGGCCGAGGCCAAATTGTAGTTTGAAATCTACACCGGAGGCTTACTAGCTTTTAAGGAGATAACGCCGTTCCGCGCTTGTCATCTTTCGCCCCATATATTTGCGGAACATCTGTTCGATAGGAGTTTCTCTGGGTTTTCTAGGAGGGATGGCGCTCTTGCGCTTGCGGGGCATCTCATCTCTTAACAATTATGTTAGGGCTGAGAATAACACCGGTGTTAAGAGGGGCTGTTTTTTTTCTTCGCTTAAACTGCATTGATACTCGACCTCCGAACGGGTTCTTGCCTTAAACTTAAAACAACGCCAACCGACGCCTAGAGTGTGAACCCTACCTCCAAAGAACAACAGCTCCGTGCCTACTATCAGGCCCTCTTCCGCGCCTGGGGATGCCAGCACTGGTGGCCGGCGCGTACACGTTTCGAGGTGATCGTCGGCGCTTACCTGACGCAGAACACGGCCTGGACCAATGTCGAACGCGGCTTGCGACGTCTGCGCGGCGCCGGCTTGCTCAACCTCGACGGAATTCGTCGCACGCCTCTCACGCAACTTGAGTCGCTGATCCGCTCCACCGGCTATTTTCGGCAAAAGGCACAGCGCCTGAAAGCTTTTGTCGCATTTCTCGACGACCGTTACGACGGCTCGTTGAACCGAATGTTTTCTCAGTCCACCGAGAAGCTGCGCTCCGAACTGCTGGCGTTGAATGGCGTCGGTCCGGAGACGGCAGATTCAATCCTTCTATACGCCGGCAACCACCCGGTGTTCGTGGGCGACACCTACGCGCGACGCATTCTCGACCGCCACGGAATCCTGCCGGCGAACGCATCGTACGAAGAAATCCGGCGCTTATTCGAGCGTGCGCTGGCTCCGCTCTCTGACAATTTCAAGGGCCAAAGAGTTAGAGACTTCGTCCCTCATGATTTCAGAGAGCGCGGCTTCAGCCCTGCCGCAGAGCCTCATTTAGCGAAACGGGCTTTAGCACCTGAGGGCTTGATCGAAGCCGGAAAACCGAGTTCTCAGACCGCTGTCATGCAGACTCACCCACCGTCGCCGATCAGCAGGGCAAAAAGGCCCGAATTAGTTCAGATCTATAACGACATGCATGGACTGATGGTTGCTGTGGGCAAACACTACTGTTTCAAATCACAACCCCGATGTGACAAGTGCCCTTTACAGCCCTTCCTGCCCCAGGCAGGCTAGCTCGGGTGAATCCACACGTGCGTGGCCTTAGTCTCGATATTTCTCTTTCGCTTGGTCTGCTCCTCGTTGGGATGATCGCGCCCCTTTGCTGGGCGCAATCGCTGCGCCGAGAAACCGACTGTAATGGCATCCTGGTGGGCACCGCCGTTCGCACTTCCCAATTTTCCGAGTCGGCGTATGCGAGTACGCTTGCGCGCGAATTCAACATGGTGCAAGCGGAAGATGTGATGAAGTGGTCCACCATCCGACCGGATCGCCAGACCTTCAACTTCATCCTTGGCGATCAGGTCGTCGACTTTGCACAGGCTCATGATATGAAGGTCCGCGGCCACACCCTGCTCTGGGGCCGGCACAATCCGGAATGGCTCAACGGAGCGGACTACAATCCTGGCATGCTGTCCGAGTTGCTACGGGATCACATCACGAAAGTAGTCCAGCACTATCGAGGAAAAGTCTTCGCCTGGGACGTGGTCAACGAGGCACTGGATGAAAATGGAGAGCTCCGGAGCTCGATCTGGTATGACCGGCCCGGCATCGGCCAAGCCGGTAAAGGAACCGCTTATATCGAGCAGGCTTTCCGTTGGGCGCACGCGGCCGATCCAGATGTGCTCCTCTTTTATAACGATGCCGAGGGCGAAGGGGTAAATCACAAATCGGATGCCATTTACGCCATGGTCAAGGATTTCAAGCGCCGGGGCGTACCCATCGACGGCATCGGCCTGCAAATGCACATCTTCGATCTCCAGCCAGACGTGGCCTCTATCGCCGCCAACATCGACCGCTTCACTGCCCTCGGTGTCCAAGTCCACATCACGGAATTGGACGTCGCCCTGCCTACCGACGCCAGTGGCAATCTCCGAAATCCCAGTGATCTATTAAAGCAAGCCGAAATCTACCGTCAGATAGCTGCTACTTGTCTCTCGCATCGGGGCTGCACAGCCTTGCAGACTTGGG